>Ga0102952_1000030_pt1 | contig 104045 bp, 82 predicted proteins | sample SalPon2A_C_D1_MG_FD_78506 | JGI IMG/M metagenome (GOLD analysis project Ga0102952, IMG submission 78506) | Soil microbial communities from South San Francisco under conditions of wetland restoration - Salt Pond MetaG R2A_C_D1_MG | ecosystem: Environmental > Terrestrial > Soil > Wetlands... | reverse complement strand
TGAGCTTCCGGCTCGGGCGCAAAAGCATGCGCCCCTGGATCGTCCTGTAGGTCACCTCGACCAACGCGCCGCCTTCGGGGAGAAACCTGGGAAGACGGTTGCTCATGGAAGTCTATAGACGGATAGAGGGCTCCCTCTCCACTCACGATCGTGAGGCCAGATCAAGTGGCTTGAAGTCAGATATTTACGACATCAGCCCAAGAAGCTGGACTGATGGCTCGCTAACACCTGTCACCAGGATGTCACCGACGCAAAAGGTCGATTCTGAGTGTATTGGGGGGCGCTCCAAGAGCCTCGGTGCGTGCCTCAAGAATACCGCAGATTGAAAACCCCGAATAGGGGCACCAGGGGACCGGCGGGGTGAGCACCACCATGTTGGACGCCGTTCGCTCCCAAGTCGGCTTACTCTCTGGCTGCGCCTTTGGAGTCGGGGACATTACCGCCTCGCCGGCGTCTACCGAGGCGACAGCCGCCGCTCACCCGCAACACCGTTCGGCGTCGCGACAACCGATTGCCTACTCATGGCCCGAGAAGAGGAGTGTTGAGATGAAGTACGACGACGCCAGCTGGCACTGGGGCGGCGAGTTCCCCGAAGACTCGCCCCAGGAGTACGGTGCCACTCACATAGCCCTCTTCATGAGGTGGTGCTTTGTCAAGGGATGGGCAGGCGAGATCCATCTCGAGGAAGATCCGGAGCGGCTCCAGGCGGTAATAGATGGGACCTCTTCGGCCACTGAATACTTTCTGGCCTTCTGTGACGGGAAGCTTACAGACGAAGATTTTTCTGATGAGGGAGAGCGCTTTGCGTCCGAATACTATGGCGACAAGGGGCTCTACCTCCATGACTATACCGAGAACTTCGCTGATCTCATGTACGTAGCCCCCGAAGAGGATCATGACTTCGAGAAGTTTTCGGCAATCCTGGAGTCTCGCTATCGCAGCGGCAAGCTTACCGAGTAGTCTCTGCTGCGGCCGGGGCTCTCAGCGCGCCCTCCGAACCCAGCGCCCAAGCGGACGGCTTCGCCGCACGCTTAGCTTGGAACGTTATGCGGCAAAAGGAGATCTCATGAGAAAGATTGCAGCATTCGCGGCAGGCTTCCTCGCAGCAGCGTTTGCTGGGCTGCAACCTAATGAAGCCGCGTCACAGATCAAAAACTATGAGGCAGAGGGGAATCTGGAAGCAACGCAGCCTCTTGGTTGTGTGGATCTAGGCGCACTGACGAACGTGCACACGCCTGCCGATATCTTCCCGGGAGTACGGAAGTGCATCGAAGCTGGAGAGTATGGAAAAGCAGCTGATCTATTCGCAGTCGCTGGTGTTTATGGAAGGTTCGATATGCTGCGGGTTGTCGACCAAACGGCCCATCAAGCCATCGCCGCGCTTCAAATCAATACTCTTGGCTCGATTGATCAAGCCCGTGTTGCTGCTTTTCAAGAGTCGGTGCAAGGTCACTACCATGCCGGATCCGACGATCTGGTGCGCATCTGCGGTCACCTCAAAGAAATGGGCCCTCCTGCCTACGAGCCTGTGTATATGCTCCAGCATGGACTGAGCGTATTTACAGGGGAGGGCGGGGGACTCAAGGCCGACTTCAACCCGACTGAAGCATGGTCAGAAGCCCTCGACGGATACTTGCACTGCCCGCAATGAGGGTAGCGTATAACCCGCGGGTGGAGACGGACCCGGCCTGCGGCCGGGCCGCTCACCCGCAGCAACGTTCGACTGTACCCGGCGACGCTGGTCAACTTCACTACCTCTATCTTTGCGCGCCACTTACGAGGCGTAAGCGAAGGCCGGACAAGCGTGAGCGAAACGACCGCTCCTCTCAAGCCGGGGCTGAGAACCGCTGAAGTTGGCGCAAGCTGCTCAGCCACTCCACCGCCAGGTTCCAACTCTCTCCCGTTGGGGACGCCACCCTCTCCAGTTAGAACCCGAAGCCGCAGATAGGGCGCGAATGCCGTTCGCCTAATCGGCACCGCGCCAGGTGCCGGCGAGTCGAGAGCGCGAAGCGACGCGAGACCCCGAGCGACTTGTCTGACAAATGTCAGACAAGTCATTGCTCGCTGCGGGTCGTAAGCGGTGCGGGAATAGGTCGAAGATTATCAGAGGCGCGAGACCTCAGATGGACCGGCGGGGTACCGGCGGGACCCTCGGCAGGCAACCGGCGGGAGGTCCCGGAGGAGACGGTGAAGGCCTTGCCGGTGCTCGTCCAAGCCTCCGGTTGTCGGCGAAGCGACCCAGAGGTGAGCGGGAGAGACGCCAGAGAATTCCGTCAGCGGAGCGGCCGGCGGTCCCTTGGGACCGCCCCCCACCCAGCTCTTGAGCGGCCCAACGCGAACGCCTAGGCAGCTTCACGGAGTTCCATCCGAGCGACGGTCGGGCCGTGCTGGAGGTGCTCCTCCCAGCTCTCGGGTGCTCTGCGGATGGGTCTCGGTCGAGCCGCTGTCGAGCTCTTTTGCGAGGAGCAGCTCCCGGGCCGGGAGCTGCTGCTGGAGGAGCTGCTGGAGCTGCTGCCCGGGGAGCTGCCGCTGCTCCTCCGGGGAGCTGCTCGGCCAGATGGAGGAGCCGCTGGAGGGAGCAGCTCGTTGTGAGCTGCCCTGACCTCTGAGCCGAGCTGCTGGGTAGCAGCTCCGGGAGCTGGAGGTGGACGGCTCTCGATGTACTGGAAGTCCTGGCTCGTCGAGCTGCTCGGCAGCTCTTGAGAGCGGCTCCAGGTGGAGCAGCACCTCCGGGCTGCTAGAGCTCCCGGGAGGAGCTCCCGGGGGGAGCTGCTCCTGGAGCTGTCCCGGGGAGGGGCTGGAGCTCCGGCTGGGAGGTCCAAGAGGGGGGCTGGGAGAGCTCGCCCCAAGTGGAGCCGGAGCGAGCTCCGAGCTGCTGGAGGAGGAGCTGCTGCTGGAGCTCAAGCAGCTCCTCTCCCGGGGTCGCTGGTCGAGGTGCGGATGCGCTCCTCGATCCACTCCTCGAGATCCTTGCGGCGGTAGCGAATGCACCGCCGCGAGATGCGAACGAACTTGGGTCCGCCGCCTTCCAGTCTCCAGGTAGAAAGAGTGCTTTGGGTGATGCCCCAACTGTTGAGCCACCTGCCGGGGGCTCAGGAGCACTTCGCCTTCGGGTCGGTTCGAGGTCATGGCATATCTCCCATCGATTCATGGACTTCGTCCGGTTCGATTCCCCCTCTTCTAGTACTTCTGTGCGCACATATCAACACTTCGATCATGGGGCTTGGGAGCCAGGAGCCGGCACTGGCGGGGAGCCCGACCAGGGCCATTAAGAAGGGGCGGCTCTTTCGAGCCGCCCCGAGGGTCCAGCCTGTCTCCACACTGAAGCGTCAGCTTTCGAGGATTCGCTGCACCCGCTCCCACTCGGTATAGCTCAGATCTCCGCTCGCCCGAAGGCGATCCGCTATCTTCCTGGACTCGCGGAGCTCGTCCTCGACCAGGGCTTGAGCGTGCAGCCGGGTCACCGTCCGGCGGGAGAGCAGATCGGCCATGGTCTCTTCGACTTTCGCCTTTTCTTCCTCGGTCAGATCCTCACCCCGGGTGTGGAGCTTGTCGAGAGTCGCCAGGCCCTCCCGGATCTCGGTGATTTCAAGCTTGCGCACTTCGGAACGCTCCCGGGCGCGCCGCTCCAGCTCGGCCACCTCGCGCTCGATCTGAGCCTTGCGGCGGTTGACCCGGCGGCGCTCGTACTTGACGAACCGGGGCAAGGCGACCTCCGCGAGCCAGCGCTTGAAGCTCAGGCCCATGCGGCCGGCGAGCGCGGTGCTGAGGTTCTCGAGATCGAACTGCACGCCGCTGTCGATCTTGATCGTCATGGGGATCTTGTTGGTCATGGCGTCGGTCCTCCATCCGGGCTTATCCCCCGGCCCGCGTCGAGCAACGCCGGGGGGTCGGGGAGCTTCGACTCGGGGTGACGCTTCTTGAAGGCCGCCCACTGCTCCCCGAGAAACTCCTGCAGCAGCTCCTCGTCGGTGACCCGGGCGGCATCGAGCAGCACGGCCGCCAGGTCCTCGACCTGGCGGAAGTCGTCCTCGTCCACCAATCCCTCAACGGTGTGGTGCAGGTAGCTCTCGGCATCCCAGGGGACCCACCCTTCACGCATCAGCTCCACGTAGCGCGACGGGGTGAGCCGGCCGGCCAGCTCGCGGAGCTGCTGGCGGACTCGGTCTTCGGCATCGCGGAGATTGCGGCTGAGTAAGCGAATCTCCTCAGCCGCCTCCTCGACAACGGCGGTACACTTCGTACGATCGGGCATAGGACGTGCTCCTTTGCTCGGTCATGGTCCGGGTGGGGCTAGCCCCCCACTCGGGCCGCTTGGCCCGGAGCTTGACGCTCCGGGAGCTTCGACACTCGGCGGCCCCGGTCCTGAACCGACCCAGGGGCCGCCGTTTTCACATCAGGGGCGCCCTGGGCGCCCTTCTCGGCCCTCCTGCTCGTCCTCGGAGGGCTCCTCGTCCCCCTGGCTCTCCTGCCCAGTGGGAAGCCTCAGAGCCGCTGCAATCTGGCCGGAGATCGCCTCGGCGGCCTCGTGTACCGGGCTCTCCGAGAGATGCGCGTAGCGAGCCGTCGTCTCCGCTTTTCGGTGCCCCAACAGAGCGCCGATCATCGGCAAGCTCCAACCCCCGATGGCACCCACCGAAGCAAAGCTATGGCGTAGATCGTGGATCCGGACGTCCTCGAGCTCGGCGAGCTCGCAGACACGCATCCAGCCGTGGTAGAGGTTCTTGAAGGGCTGCCCCTCCACCTCTCCAAAGCACACATGGGGGTTGCCCTCGACTCGCGGGGCCTTCGAGAGCAGCTCCAAGGCCGGAGCGCTCAGAAGAATCGTCTTCTCGCCGGTCTTCGAGTCCATCAGGCGCAGACACCGGCGCTCGAAGCTCACCTCCTCCCAGCGCAGGTTGAGGATCTCGCTCTTCCTGGCTCCGGTCAGAAGCAGCAGCCGAATCGCCAGGATCGAGGAAGGGTGGACGCTCTTGTCCTGCTCCACCACATCCAGGGCCTGGCCCAACCGCTCGATCTCCTCGAAGCTTAAAAACCGCTCCCGGTTGTTCTGTCGGAACCGCTTGACGCCGCGGCAGGGGTTGGAGCCCTGCTCCCGGAGCCCGTGTGCCTGCGCCAGAGTGAACAACCCCGAGAGCACCGTCAGCGTGGTGTTGGCCGCGCCCGGGGTCGAGCGCCTCGCCAGATGCAGCCGGGCGACGTCTTGCTGCTGGATGCTGTCGACCCGTCGATTCCCCAGGGCTGGGAGAATGTCTTGATTCAGAGCCACCCGATACCCTTTCCGAGTCGAGGGCTTGAGCTTGGGAAGATGCAGCTCTTTGTAGAGATCCACCAGCTCGGTCATCGTCATCGAGCTGGCATCCTTCGCTCGCTTCTCGCGCCGAGCCTTCAAGGGGTCGCCGCCGTCTGCGATCGTTCCCAGCTCGCGCCGGGCCTTCTTGCGCGCCTGGGCCAGAGTGATCTGGCCGAACACCCCGAGCTTCATCAGCTTCTTGCGCCCGTGGACGCGGTAGCTCAGAACGAAGCTCTTGTGACCCGCGGGAGTGACCCTGAGGCCAAACCCGGGGATCTCGCTATCCCACACGACATAGCGAGAGAATCGCTCGCGCCCATCCTTGCCGACGTAGCGGCGGCCCTCGTAGGTGGCCCTCTCGATCCTGGCTTTGGTCAGCTTCACCGGGTGACGCCCCCTTTCTGTGTCACCAAGCTGTCACCGTGACAAAGCAGAGTCAAGGCATCTCGCACGCACTCGGCGCCGAGCAAGTCCCTGTAAACAGGGGCTTCAGGAGTATAGATGTATGGCTATGATATCTGTGTCATTTAATAGACGGAGTCTCCGGCCGCCATCTTGCACTTCTTTTGAAAAAAATCGGAGAAAGGGGACCTCACTCCCCCCGCAAGGCCACCGCCGGATCGACCCGGCTGGCGCGTCGGGCGGGGAGGAGGGAAGACAGCAGCGCCACACCCAGCAATGTTGCCGTAACCCGCAGCAAGGTCCACGGATCCCGGGCGCTCACCTCGAACAGCAGCCCCTCCATCAGACGGGTGAGACCGAGCGAGAGGACGAGACCGAGAGCCACACCGGTGGCGACGCCGAGCATCGATCCACCCACCACCTGGCGCACCACCTCGCTTCGTTGCGCCCCCAGGGCCATGCGGATGCCGATCTCCTGTACCCGCTCGACCACCTGGTAGGTCACCACCCCATAGATCCCTACCGCTGCCAGGAGCAGCGCGAGGACGGCGAAGAGACCGAGCAGTGAGGTGCTGAACCGCATCTGGGCGGTCTCCGCAGCCAGCCGCTCGCTCAGGGTCTCGGGAAGAAACACGGGCATCCCGGGATCCAACGCACCGACCTCACGGCGGATCGTTGGCAAGAGCGTCTCGGAAGCTCCGGCGGTTCGGACCAGCCCGGTCACGGTGCCGCCGGGGAGCTGCGCCATCGAGAAGTAGATGTCGGGATCGAGCGGGCTGCGCTCCGGATCGGGAACCAGGGCACGCTGGGCGACGTTCTCGACCACGCCCACGACGGTGACCCATTCCACGTCCTTCGCGTCGACGGCGCTCTCCGCGGCGTCGGCCTCCTCGGGGTCCAGCGGGACGCCGAGCTTGAATCTCTGACCGATGGGATCCCGGTTGGGCCACAGACGTTCCGCCGCGAACCGGCTGAGCACCGCCACCGCCGGGGCATCCCGATGATCGGCGCTGGTGAACGTCCGACCCCGCAGTCGTGGGATCCCCAGGGTCTCGAAGTATCCAGGGGACACTTCGTGCCGGTAGATGCGAAAGGCGCCCCGGTAGGGGGAGCTCTCGTCAGGTGGGTCACCCTCGCGGCTGACCACCATCGCGTTGTAGCCGTCAAAGGGGGCGCCGGTGGCGAGCGCCGCGGATTCCACGCCGGGTAGATGCTCGAGGGTCTCCAGGATACGCCCCCGCAGCACGTCGTGGTGCCGATCGGTCGCGTCCCGCCGGGCGGCCTCCCGCGCCTCCGCGTCCAGCTCTGGGCCAGCGGCCGTCGGGGCGGGGACGGGAGGCTCCGGCAGACTGGCCCGGAAGATCGCAACCCCTTCCGCCCGGAAGCCCGGATCCACATGCATCAGGTGCCGCCAGCTCTCGAGCATCAAGCTGGCGCCGACGGTGAGCACCAGGGCCAGTGCCACCTCGGCCACCAGCAACGCGGAGCGCATCGGGCTTCGGCGTAGCGAGGCACGGCCGCTCTCCTCCCGCAGCACCTCGGAAGCCGCAGCCGCGGATGCGCGGAGGGTGGTCACCCACCCCAGCAGGATCCCGGTTCCGAGCGCCAGGGCCAGAGCGAAGCCGAGGACCCGGCCATCGACGCCGAGGTCGATGAAGGAGGGCAGCTCGACCGGCGACAGAGCCGCCAGGATCTCGACGCCCCAGATCGCCAGCAGCACGCCCAGGGCGCCACCGACCAGGCTGAGCACCACCGCTTCGACGAGCCCCTGGCGTAGCAGATGGGCCTTCCCGGCGCCGAGAGCGGCCCGCAGCGCGGTCTCCCGCCGACGTCCCGCGGCACGCACCAGCAAAAGGTTGGCGACGTTGGCGCAGGCGATGAGCAAAACGAAGCCCACCGCTGCCAACAGAACCCACAAGGGCCGTTGCAGGTCTCCGAGGGTGGCCTCGGCGAGCGGCTCCACGAAGCCCCCGTAGCGGGCGTTGGTGTCCGGATGGGCTTCGGCCAGCCGGTGGAAGATCGTGCTCACCTCCTGCTGGGCCTCGGCGACCCCGACCCCCGGGGCCAGGCGACCCAGGACCGCATGCCAGCGGGAGCCCCGGTCGTAGAGGTAGCCGGTGGAGAGCTCGGAGAACGAGACCCACATGCGAGCCCGATCGGAGATACCCCGGAATCCCGGAGGCGCCACACCGACGACCAGATGGGGCACGCCATCGAGCGTCAGGGTGCGTCCCAGCACGCCCTCGGCGCCTGCCAGTCGGTCCTGCCAGAAGCCGTGAGAGATCACCACCTCCCGCGCCTCGGTGGATCCGGCGCCAGGAGTCCCTTCGCCGGCGCCGCTCCTCTCGGGGGAGAGCCCCCGGCCGAGCACCGGCTCCGCACCCAACAGCTTCAGATAGCCGGGTGACGCCAGCTCGATGGGCACCCGTTCGGAGCCACCGGCAGAGCTCCAGGTGCGGGCCGACGGATCCGTCGCCACCACGGTCTCCAGGCTCTGGGTCTGCTCGCGCAGGTCCAGAAAGTCCGGATAGGCGAAGGCCCGCCGCTCGATACCCCCCCGCTCTGTGGTCTCCCAGATCTGCACCAGGCGCTCGGGCTCGGGGTAGGGCAGCGGAGACAGCAGGATCGCGTCGACCACGCTGAAGAGAGCGGTGTTGACCCCCAGACCGAGCGCCAGGGTGACGACCACGACGGCGGTGAAGGCGGGACGCCGGAGCAGGGTACGGATGGAACGGAGAAGCTCGCGCAGCATGAGCCCATTCAGGTGCAAGGAGCAAGCCATCGGGGACGCAGCGGTCGCATCCCGCTCCCGCGCTCCGCGCCGCGGAGAAGTGTCCGATTGCGCACGTCGTTGTCCGGCGGCGGGCACACCTGCGTGGAGGAGCGACCCTCGGATGACACGGCACCGCGGTCTGAGTCACCTGTACTTAATAGGAAAACCCTGAATTCGATGGTTTGCGGTTGCAGGGGAGGAGAGGGCTCCGTTCCATGCATGAATGGCTATGTCTGGCTCCAAGGAGATGTCCACCGATGCGGAAGGAAAACTGGCAGGACGAGGACGTGACGGGGTTGTTGTCCCAGTGGCAGAACGGCAACGGCAAGGCTTTCACCCGGCTGATGCCGGTGGTCTACGATGAGCTCCGGCGGGTGGCGGAGCGTTGCATGTCGGGGGAGCGGACGGATCACACGTTGGGAGCGACCGGGCTGGTCCACGAAACGTACCTTCGGATGGCGCGGAGCGAGGTTCCCGACTGTCGCAACAGGTCTCATTTTTTTGCCCTGGCCGGGCGGGTGATGCGACGGCTGCTGGTGGAGCACGCCCGGGCCCACCTGGCGGCCAAGCGGGGTGGCGGGACGGTGAAGGTGAGCCTGGATCCGGAGCTGATGGACCGGCCGCCGTCCGTGCGCTGCGCCGAGGACCTGTTGGCGCTCGACGAGGCGCTCGACCAGCTCACGCAGCTCGATCCGCGCAAAGGTCGGACCCTCGAGCTGCGATTCTTCGCCGGGCTCACCATCGAGGAGACCGCTGAATGTCTCCAGGTGTCGCCGGCCACCGTCATTCTCGACAGTCGGTTGGGACGCGCTTGGTTGCAGCGGGAGCTGTCGGTCGCGGAGCGCTGTGCTTCTTGAGCGCTGGGAGCGGGTGGAGAGCCTTTTCCGGGGGGCTTTGAAGCGGGATCCCGCGGAGCGGCAGCGCTGGCTGTCCTCGGCGGAGGAGGACCCCGAGATCCGCTCCGAGGTGGCCTCCCTGCTGACCGCCGACGAAGAGGCGGGGGATCGTATCGAGCGGTTGGTCCGCGAGGGTGTCAAGCTGGTGTCCCGTCGGCCGTTCGGCCTTGGCGTGTCGGTCGAAGGGTACCAGCTCGTGGAGGTGGTCGGGCGGGGCGGCTCCAGCACCGTGTACCTGGGGGAGTGGCGCCGAGGCGAGCGCTCGGGTCCGGAGCAGGTGGCGGTCAAGGTGCTGCGCTCGGAGGTCCGCAGCACGCTGGCGCGCCGCCGCTTCCTGTTGGAAGGCGAGATCCTCGCCCGTCTCGATCATCCCGGCATCGCCCGCTTGCTCAGCGCCGGCACGACGCCAGACGAGCGTCCCTATTTTCTGATGGAGTACGTCGAGGGGGAGTCGCTCCTCGTCCACTGCCAGCACCACCGCCCATCGCTCGACCGCCGGCTGCGGCTGTTCCGGCAAGTCTGTGAGGCGGTCCAGTATGCCCACCGCAACCTGGTGGTGCACCAGGATCTGAAGCCGGTCAACATCCTGGTGGCGGAGGACGGTCGCCCCAAGCTACTGGATTTCGGCATCGCCCGTCTGGTGGACCGGCATCCACGCCGAACTGCCTCCGACGGCCGCGAGGAGCTGACGGTCACCGCCGCCCGGCGGCTGACGCCCGGTTACGCCAGCCCCGAGCAGATCCGGGGGAACCCTCTCACCACCGCCACCGACGTCTTCTCGCTCGGGGTCATCCTCTACGAGCTGCTGGCCGATCGACATCCTTTCCGCCAGCCGGAGCAGGGCGCCTCGGAGCTCGAGCAGGCGATTCTCGAAGAGGAGCCACGGGCACCCAGCTCGGCTCTGCGGCGGAGCGATCTGGGCGAGCATCGGCGCCGGGCCCGCAGAGTCCGAGGGGACCTGGACCGGGTCGTCGCGCTGGCCCTGGCCAAGGAGCGCGAGCTCCGGTACGGGTCGGTCGAGCAACTGTCCGAGGACCTACGCCGATTTCTCGAGGGCAGACCGGTCGCCGCCCGAGCCCCCACCCGCTCCTATCGGGCGGGCAAGTTCCTGTCTCGCCACTGGATGGGCGTCGCGGCGACGGTGGCCCTGCTGCTCCTGCTGGCGATCTTCACCACGGTCAGCGTTTTGCAACAGCGCCGTACCGCCCGCGCCTGGGAGCAGGCGAGCGAGGAGCGCACCAAGGCCGAGCGCGAGCGAAGCAAGGCCGAGCAGGCGCTGGCCTTTCTGGTCGACACCTTCGAGGTGGCGGGTCCCGACCGGGCCCGCGGCGAGACGGTGACCGCCCGGGAGATCCTCGACCACGGCGCCGACCGCATCCTGGAGGAGCTCGACGACCAGCCGGAGGTCCAGGCGACCTTGTTGGAAGCGCTCGGACGGGTCTACTCGCAGCTCGGCCTCTACGATCGAGCGCAGTCCCTCCTGGAGGACGCCCTCGTCCTCCAACGACGGGCCGGGGTCGAAGGTACCGACCTGGCCCGCACGCTGAGCACGCTGGGCGACGTGCTCCAGAGCATCGGTGACTACGAGGCGGCGGAGACGGTCTACCGCGCGGCCCTCGATCGGCGCCAGAACGAGCTGGGCGACCGCCACCCGGAGGTCGCCAAGAGCCTCAACGATCTCGGGGACGTTCTGCACGACCGCGGCGACTACGCCGGCGCCGAGCCCCTCTACCAGGCGGCGCTCGAGATGCGGCGGGATCTGTTCGGCGAGCGCCATCCGGCGGTGGCCGAAAGCCTCAACAACCTCGCGCTCCTCTTCCACGAGCGGCGGGAGCTGGAGAAGGCCGAGCCGCTCTACCGCCAAGCGCTCGAGCTGCGCCGGGAGCTTCTGGGACCCGATCATCCGGAGGTCGCCGTCAGTCAGGCCAATCTCGCGGCGCTGCTGCACGCCCGCGGCAACCTGGCTGAAGCCGAGGACCTGTTTCGCCAGGCCGTGGCGCTGCACGAGCGTCTCCACGGGCCCGACGGTCCCCAGGTGGTGCCGGCGCTGCAAAACCTGGCGATGCTTCTAAAGGACCGCAAGGCGCTCGACGAGGCCGAGGCCCTGCTGGTGCGGGTGTTGGAGATCGAGCGCCGCCAATTCGGGGAGGAGCACCCCAACCGGGCCACCAACCTCTACCATCTGGGCCTGGTCCGGCGAGAGGCCGGCGACAACGCCGCCGCCGCCGACTACTTCGAGCAGGCGACGGAGCTGTACCGCAAGACACTGTCGGAAAACCATCCCTGGGTCTCGTACCCGCTGCTCACCCTCGGCGAGCTCTATCTCGAAGAGGAGCAGGCAGACCGCGCCGAGCCTCTCCTGCGCGAGAGCGTCCGGCTGCGCCGGGCGGCGTTGGGCGACGACAGTCCTTTGAGCGCCCTCGCCGAGAGCGCCTTGGGGGAATGCCTCGCGATCCGGAGCGGGGGCCAGATCAGCCGGGAGACCGAGCGCCTGCTGGCCCGTTCGCTGGAAATCCTGGAGCAGACCTACGGTCCGGACGACACCCGCACCGCGTGGGCCCGCCGACGGGTCGAACGCTGGCTCGCGGGCTGATCCATGCGCCGGTGGGGGCCCCCGGGCTACCGTGGTATCCTTCCCCGGCCCTGGCGATCGCCGGTGGCGAAAGACCCTCAATATCCCTGGAATGCCTATTTCCGTGCACCGATAGAGCACGATTCGAGCTCGGAGGAGACTCATGCCTCATCGATTTCCCCAGGAGGCGGTCCTACGCGACGGGCGCCGCGTCCTGATTCGGCCATTTTCGGAGAACGACACCGACGCCCTCTGGCAGTTCTTTCAACGCTTGCCCGACGAGGTGCGACGGTTTGCTTGGGACCGTATCGACGAACGCAAGCTGATCGATAACTGGGGGCAGAACCTGGACTATGGCAAGGCCTTTCCGCTGCTCGCGCTGGACGGCCGCAAGATCGTCGCCGACGCCACCCTGCATCGCCGGGAGCACGGTCCGCTGCGGCGGGCCGGGCGGATCAAGTGGTTGATCGATCCCGAGTATCGTGGGGTGGGGCTGGGCGGAACGCTGATCCATCACTTCATCGGCACCGCGCGCGAGAACGGTTTGCGGCACCTCACCTGCATGCTGATCTCCGACACCGAGGCGGACGCCGTCGCCACCCTGCTGGATCTGGGCTTCGAGGCCCACACCTTTCCCGGCTACGGCACGGACCCGGACGGTGACGCGCACGACATGACCAAGCTGCTGTTTCGCCTGTAGCCGATCCGCCACGGTAGCGCCTGACCTCTGTCTGTGACCTCCGTGACCTCTGTGACCGAGACCGCCCGGCCGACCCTTCGGCGTACCGCCGTCGAGCTGTTCGCCGCCTCCTGTGTCGTGCTCTTCCAGGAGCTGGCCCTGATCCGCTGGCTACCGGGGCAAGTGCGGGTGCTCGCCTATTTCCCCAACCTGGTCCTGATCAGCGCCTTCCTCGGTCTCGGTATCGGTGCCTTGCTGGCCGCCGGCCGCTCCTTGCGCTGGCTGTGGCCCGTCAGCCTGTTGATCCTGGTGACGGTTTCGGTCGCGCTCGGGCGTGTCGCGTTCACCCAGGAGAGCGCCTCCGAGTTTCTGTGGCTGCTGTACTTCGACCTGCCGGAGGATGCTCCGCTGGTGCACGGGGTGCGTCCTCCCATCCTGCTGCTGTTCGTCCTCACGGCCGTCACCTTCATTCCTCTGGGACAGATCGTCGCACGGCGGTTGCAGGTCTTTCGCCAGCGCTCGAGCGCCCTCTGGGGATACGCCTGGGATCTCGGCGGGTCGCTCACCGGGGTCGCCGGCTTCGCAGTCTTCTCCTTTCTCCGGACCCCGCCGACGGTGTGGTTCGGTGCCTTCCTGGTGCTCGGCGCGGTGGTATTTCTGGCCTCGCGCTGGAGCCGCTGGATCTTTCTGGTGCTGGCCCCGATCCTGGTCCTCGTGGTGATGCAGACCGAAAAGGCCGAGCATTACAGCCCCTACTACGCCATCACCGTGTCCGAGCTCGACAACGGCATCGGGGTGGCCACCAACGGCTCCTTGCACCAGGTGGCGCATCCCGTGGCGAGGGACGATCGACTCCGCACCGAGAGCCAGGAGCAGATCCGTCGCGGTTATCACCTGCCGTACCGGCTTCTCGACCGGCAGCCGAAACGGGTTCTGGTGCTCGGAGCGGGGACCGGAAACGACGTCTCGGTGGCCCTCGACGAGGAAGCCGAGCGGGTGGATGCGGTGGAGATCGACCCGGTGATCCTGGATCTGGGCCGCGAGCTCCACCCCGACCGGCCGTACGCCTCGCCGCGGGTGCACGCGGTGAGCACCGATGCCCGCTCCTTCCTCCGGAGCAGCGACGAGCGCTGGGATCTGATCGTCTTCGGCACCCTGGACTCCATGACTCGGCTGTCGGCGCTGGCCAACGTCCGACTCGACAACTTCGTCTATACCCGCGAGTCGCTCGCGGCCGCCCGCGACTCGCTGAGCGAGGGGGGCGGTCTGGTCCTCTATTTCATGGTGCCCGACGGGTTCATCGACCTGCGGCTGCGGGCGCTGCTCCAGGAGACGTTCGGCGAGCCGCCGGCGGTGATCGAGGGGAGCTTCCATCTGTTCAACCACATCTATCTCGCCGGCCCGGCGTTCGCTGGCGTGGCGTCGGAGATCCGGAGGCAGGCCGGCGAGACCGCCATGCCGGAGATCGAGGTCCCCAGCGACGACTGGCCCTATCTGTATCTGGCGACCCGGGGGCTGACGCCGTTCTATCTCTCGCTGATGGCCGCCATCCTCGTGCTGGCGGTGGTGGGGGTCGGGGCCGCCTCGGCACCGATGCGTCGCAGCCTCCTGTCCGGCCGCGGCTTTGACGGCGAGATGCTCCTCTACGGCTTGGCGTTCCTTCTCCTGGAGACGAAGCTGGTCACCGAGATGAGCCTGGTCTGGGGAGCCACATGGCTCACCAGCGCCGTGGTCTTCGGCTCGATCCTGGCGATGATCCTGGCTTCGACGGTGGTCACCGAGCTCCGGCCGCTGCGTTGGCGATGGGCCGCGGTCGGTCTCGCGGTCTCGCTCCTGGCAACCTATTGGATTCCGCTGGAGTCGTTGACGGTGGCGGGTCGGAGCGCACCGGCGCTGATGCTTCGGCTGTCGGGGTCGGTGCTGTACGCGGGAGCGCCGCTGTTCTTCGCCGCTGTCTGCTTCGCCCACCGCTTCCGTTCGCGGGAGTCGGTGGATCTGGCCTTCGGGTGGAATTTGCTGGGAGCGGTGCTCGGGGGTCTGCTGGAGCTCACCTCGATGGCGCTCGGGCTGCGGGCGCTCACCCTGGTCGCGCTGGTGGCCTATCTGGGCGCGTTCTGGATCCGTGAGCGCGCCCGAGCCCAGGGAGGCGGGGAAAGTAGCGGCTCGATATCGAGAGAGGGGTGATCGACAAAATCTCGAGAGAAGTGCAAGATGGCGGCCGGTTTCTCCGTCTTAGTCTCCCGTGGGGCACCGAGCCCCGACGTGAGAACGGAAGACGGAGACGCCATGACCGGTCACGACCAGTTGTTCAAGGATCTTCTGGAGCAGTTCTTTCCCGACTTGCTACACATCGTCGTCCCCAGGATCGCCACCCATCTGGCGCTGGATTCCCACGAGCGGAAGGAGCTTTCAAAGAGCGCGATTCTGCGTGCGTCGCTAGAGCAGATCCCGCAGCCTTTCCGTCAGCTCCACGATCTGTTGCTGGTTACCGCTCGCTTGGGCGAGGTCCCGGGCGTGGCGTGCCGCGTCCCGGGCGTCTCCCCGCCGGCCGGCCGCCGCATAGGCGCGAGCGAGGGTCTCGAGAAGCGTCGGGTTGTCGGGGATCCGCGCCACCGCCTGCTCCGCCAGCTCGACCGCCTCGGCCGGATCGCGAACCTCCGGAGAGTCGGCGTTGGCGAGGATCCAGGCCAGGTTGTTGAGGGCTCCCGGGTGCTCCGGCGCCACCTCGAGCAGCCGCCGGAACTCCGTCACCGCAAGCTTCTGCCGCCCACCGGCGGCCAGGGCCATGGCCAGGTTGTAGCGCGCCTGGAGGTTGAACGGTGCCAGCTTCAGACCCGCGGCGTAGGTCGCCGCGGCGCCATCCGCCTGTCCGGCCTCGAGCAGCAGATCTCCCAGATTGAAGTAGGGGAGCGGATAGGACGGGTCGCCCTGGATGGCCTGCTGGTAGGTCTTCGCCGCTTCGGTCCGCTGGCCCTGGCGCTCCAGCAGAAAGCCGAGGTTGTTGCGGATCGGGGACAGATCCGGGGACAGCTCCAGGGCCTTGCGGTACTCGGAGGCGGCCGCTTCGGCGTTCCCCTGCAGCTCCAGCACCTCACCCAGCCGTCCGTGGAGCTCCGCCGAGCTGACGTCGTCCGGTGCCTGCTCCAGCCTGTCCCGATAGAGGGTCGCCACCGTGTCGAGATCTCCCTGGTCCGCCAGCAGCTTGCCCAGGTTCCACAGCACCGGTCGGTACGAGGGGAAGAGCTCCAGGGTTTCCCGATAGATCTTCTCGGCCCGCTGCAGATGCCCCCCCGCGGCGGCGACCGATCCCAGGTTGAGCCAGGCCTCCGGCGAGAAACGGTTGTCGTCCAGGATCGCCTGCATCTCGTCGAGGGCTTCCATCATCCGTGGCGACCGGACGGGATCGCGGGCTCGCGTCGGTGGGCCGGCATCTCCCCCCGTTTCGCTCTCGGCCGGCCCGCTCGTGCTCGCTTCCCGCTCCGTGGCCTCCTGCCCCTCGGCGTCCTGCGCGGTGTCCTGGGTCCCTTCCTGGGTGGCCTCCTCGGACCGGGCCTCCCGGGTCTCCCGGATCGCCAGGTCCGCCAGCACATAGGCCCGTCGCGTTCGCCAGCTCTCCACCCCGGGGACGCGGGACAGCAGGTCGTCCCACTGGGCCAGGGAGTCCTCGATCTTGCCCGCCTCGTGGAGCAGCTCGGCGTAGCCCGCCCGCAACGACAGATCGTCCGGACGGCTGTCCAACGCCTCGCGCACCAGACGCTCGGACTCCTCGAGGCTGCCGCTCGCCGCCAACCCGAGCTCCGCCGCCAACAGCCGACGCTGCCGCAGCACCTCGCGGTGACCGAGTTGGCGGGTGAACGGCGGGCGCGAGGTCATGCCGAGGATGGTCCCGACCATCCGATGATGGTGCCAGGGGGACAGACCCAGGAGCTCCGCCACCCGCTGCCGCGACGGGGGCTCCGGGTTCGACTCCGGGGAGGCTGCGTCCGGGGCGGTGGTGTTCGGAGGCTCGCTGTCCGTCGGTGCGGCGTCCGGGGATGCGGCGTCCGGAGCGGTCGTGTCCTGCGAGGCTAGGGGGGGCATCGCCACCAGGCGGTCGAAGAACGCCTCGGCCAGCCGGTAGTTGCCCTCGGGATTGAGATGGACGTGCTCCCAGAACACGTCGTTGCCCGGCAGACCGTCGCCGCCGGTCACCGCGGCCTCCCCGTCGATCAGCTCAACCCCCTCTTCCTCGCTCGCCACGCGGCGGATCACCTCGCCGATCCGGGAGTCGGCCCGGAACCGCAAGGCGTCGAGATCACGGGCCAGCTTCCATCGCCGTTCCGCCTCCTCCATGTCCTGGATCAGGCGGTGGGCATGAGCGAGATAGAAATGGAGATCGGCGTACCCGTCGTCGATCGCCCCGGCCTCCTCGAACGCCTCGATCGAGGCCGGCACGTCGTCGGGACCCTCGGCCTCGTTGAGCAGCCGGATACCCCGGTCGTACGCTTCCTGCCAGCGGGCGAGCTCGTCCTCGGAGAGATCCTCGCGGTGCACCGAGGCGAACGGCGGGTTGTCGAGGAGGTTGACCGCGACGGTGGAGAGGAGCATCGGCACGCCGGCGGCCCGCGCGCGGGCCGCGAGCTGTCGCAGGTTGGCCTCGAGGTGCCGGTACACTGCTTCCAGCCGGGGATCGTCCGCCCTCAGCTCACGGTCCTCGAACATCTCGAGCCCCTGCCATTGGATCAGGGTGTCGCCGCCCCCGCCGCCGGCCAGATCGCGGACGAGCTGGCCGGTGCGGGTCGAGGACAGCCAGATGCTCCAACGGATCGCTGACAGGCTGTCGCGGAATCCCTCGAACACCGTCCCCGGACCGTAGGGACCCACCACCTCGTTGTTCCCCAGGTACACCAGCAGCGCATCGGGCTTGAGACGCTCGAGGCTTTCCCCGGCGATCGGAAGGACCACGTGAGAATTGATCGCGGTCATCGCTCCGTTGACCACCTCGATGTTGCGGTCCGGAAACGTCTCCTGGAGCATCACCTCCAGCAGCCGGCCGAACCCGAAGGCGGAATCCGGGGTCCCCAGCGCGGCGGAGCCGCCCACCAGGAGCAGACGCACCGACCCTTGTTCCGGGCTGCGGGCCGGTTTGGAGACGATCGGGCTGCGGGCGATGGCGGGGGGGAAAAAGCGCCAGCCGAAGCGTGGGTTGGGAGTCCAGGCGTCGCCGCCATCCTCCAACGGGACCTCCGCCGGCTGCCAGAAGGCGGACGCAACACCGTAGCCCCCGAGACGGAGCACCAGCTCCAGGCCCCCCAGGAGGAGCAGCGGCACGAGCAGCACGGTGAGCACGGGGAAAGCCCAGCGGCGCCACCCGCGGAGCTTCCGGGAATCGGCGTCGGCGGTGCCGGAGGGAGCTTGCGTCGAGGTCTTGTGGGAGCGCTCTTGCCTGGCCATGGGGTTTCCTTTCCGGCCCGGAGGTTATCGGAATCGGACACCGGGTGCACCCGTCCGGTCAGCGCCCGGTGCTCGTCTCGGTGCGCGCGTCCCCCTCGGTCGTCAGGGCCTCGCGAAGCCGTGTCGCGACCGACCACAGATTCTCCGGCCAGTCGTACGCCAGGGGGTCGAGCACCTCCACCCGGGCACCGGTCTCCGCTGCCAGCGCCCGGGCTGCACGGTCGGAAAATCCCCGCTGGACGAAGATGACGGACACTCCCTCCTGCCGCGCGCGCTCGACGAGCCTCACCAGCCGCGCCGGGCTCAGCTCCTTGCCTCCGGCCTCCAACGCCATCTGCTCCAGCCCGTACTGGCGGGCCAGGTAGCCCCAGGCCGGGTGATAGACCCAGAAGCGGCGATGGGGAAGATCCCCGAGCAGAGCCTCGAGCTCGCGGTCGAGCTGCTCGATCTCCCGGCGGAGCGCGGCGAGATTCCTCCGATAGGTGTCGGCACCCTCCGGATCGACCTCCGCGAGCGCCCGCGCCACGGGCTCGGCCGCCGCGGCCATCGTCTCGGGGGCGACCCAGACGTGGGGGTCGATCTCGGGATCCCCGACGCTCCGCGTCTTCCCGGGGTTTCGGGGCCGGTCGTTCTCCTCCCCGTGGCCGTGCCGGAGCGCCAGCTCGCCGAGCCCCGAGGTCAAGGCGACCACCGGCAGGCTCCGGCGGTGGGCGAGCAGCCGGTCGAGCAGCCGGCGCTCGAACGGAAAGTCCGGATGCCCCACGGCGACATAGAGCCGGGCCCGGTCGAGCGCCACTACCTGGCGGGGGGACGGCTCGTAGGTGGCGGGAGACGAGCCCGGGGGCAGCAGCACCTGGGTCGTGACCCGATCGCCTCCCAGCCGTTCGACCAACCAGGCCAGCGGAGGGATCGACACCGCCACCTCGAGCGCCACCTCGGGAGAGGCGCGATCGGATCCCGCGGGCACGCCGCCGACCGGAGGCCCGGAGCAGGCGCTCGGTGAGAGAGCCAGCAGGGAAAGAACGATCCCGGCACGGAAGGTCCGGGCAGCGCGGCTCGACGGAGAGAGTCTCATCGGGAGCGGGACTTTGACGAGTGGGGAACGTCTTCGATCCGGAGCCGCAGCGTATCAACCTCGCAGCGGCGCCTACGTAGAGGATCGGAGGAGGCAACGGTGGGGGAGGGAACATCCCGCCCGCCGTCGACGTTGACAAAAGGGGTGGCAACCCTGTGGTAACTTCCTGCGATGAGCTTCGTGGCACAACGGATGGCAGATTCCCGGAGCGCTCTTGCGCTCGCTCTGGCGCTGCTGTGGACCGCCGGTCTCGGGCTCTCCGCGGCTCCCGCGGACGGCGCGTCGCGGGACGGCTCCTGGCGGCGCTCGGCCGTCTGGGACGACGGCAACGCCGAATTCTGCGCCTACGAGGTCGACTGGGTCCACTACGGGACCACCTACCCCGGCCGTGCCCTGCTCATTCTGGTCAAGGAGCCCTGGGCGCCGGATCTCGACGTCAAGGCGGACCGGCCGCGGCCGGACGGCTTCGAGGTCCTCAAGCTCAACCACGTCCGGGACGTGCCGACCGGGATCTACACCTATCACCAGATGGCGAGCGTCTACCTGCGGCGGAGCTCCGGGGAGATCGAGAAGATCGCCTCGACCAGCAGCGAAGCCTGCGGCGTCACGACGGCGCTCATGACCGATGGACGGTTGGACGTGCACAGCTACTTCGACGGCGTCGCCGACCGCTCGTTGGACTACCCGGCCGGCGTGCTGCCCGAGGACGGTCTGCCAGCCTTGCTCCGCGACTACCTCGGCGACCATTTGCCGGACAGCCTGCAGGTGCTTCCGACGCTCCTGGACGGACGCCCGGCCAGCCTGGAGCCGGTCTCCTACGCGCTGAGCCGACGACCGGCAGGGACGGTCGAGACGCCCATGGGCGCCGTCCGGGCTCTGGAGCTGTCGCTGGAGCCGCAGGGCGATGCCGCCGGAGCTCCGGGAGCCACCAGCAGAGCCACCAGCAGAGCCACCAGCAGGACCTATGTCTTCGAGGCCGCCTCGCCCCACCGATTGCTGGAGCTCCGGGACGGCCGCGGCACGCAATACCGTTTGGCGAAGTGCGGCCGCATCCCCTACTGGCGTATGAGCCAGCCGGGTGGTGAGGAATGGCTGCCGGAGGAGGTACGAGAATGACGGAACTGGAATCGGGCGAGCCCTCCGGGGTGCCACCCCTCGAGCCGGGCGCCGACGCTACGGCGGGCGCCTCCACCGGCTCGGAGGACGACTCCGGCAACGGCGGAAAGCGACGCCCGATGATGCGCGAGATTTGGCGCGAATGGGTGTGGCCCTTCCTCGTCGTGCTGCTGGTGGTGAGCACCTTCCGCTCCGCCGTGGCCGATTGGAACGACGTCCCGACCGGCTCGATGAAACCGACGATCCTGCCCGGCGAGCGCATCTTTGTCAACAAAGTGGCTTACGACCTCAAGATCCCCTTCACCCGGGTCCGCCTGGCGCAGTGGGACGACCCCCAACGGGGGGACGTGGTGGTGCTCTTTTCGCCCAGCGACGACAAGCGTCTGGTCAAGCGGGTGATCGGCCTGCCCGGGGACGAGATCGAGATGCGCCGTAACCGCCTCTTCGTCAACGGCGAGGTGGCGAGCTACGAGCCCTATGGTCCCGACGATCTCGACGCGCTCGGATTCCATCCGCCACCCCGGTCCACCGTGCTGTCCGAGACGGTCGGGACCGAGCATCACCCGGTGCTCTGGATCTCCTACAACCAGATGGGAAGCAGCTTCCCCCCCACCGAGGTGCCGGAGGGGCATTACTTTGTCATGGGGGACAATCGGAATCAGAGCCGCGACTCCCGCTGGTTCGGATTCGTCAAGCGGGAGGCCATCGTCGGGGAAGCGACCGCGGTGGTCATCTCCTTCGACCGCGATCGGCGCTTCTCACCGCGCTGGGACCGTTTCTTCCTGAGCCTGCCCTAGTCAGCGGGCTCGCGGGTCACCGCGCCCGCGCCGCGGACTCCTCACGCGGTCCCCAGAACCGGGCCAGCGCCTCGCGCGCCTCGGTGGCACGCATGGAGAAGTCCCGGTCGCCGCGATCCCACGCGTAGGGGTGACCGGGCATCCACTTCCACCAGAAGATTCCCGCCAGCCAGGGCTCCCGTGGCAGGCGCTCCAACGCCACCTCGATCAGTCGCGCCCGGAGCGCGCGGGCCGGCTCGCTGTCCGCGTCGCCCCGTTTCCAGGGCTCCCGCGCCGCATCGGCGGAACGGTCGTAGCCGATTTCGGTGAACAGGACCTTCTTGCCGGTCTGTCGCGACAGCTTCTCGAGCTCCCGGAGATGAGAATCCCAGCCCACGACCAGTGCCGCACGGTCGGGATTCTCCCGTTCGCTCAGCGGGTGGTAGGCCTGTACGCCGATCCAGTCCACGGCGTCCCAGAAGGGCACCTTGTCGACCCGGTCCCAGTTGGCGGCATAGGTGATGCGGCCGGAGTACACCTTGCGTACCTCGGCGACGATGCGCCGCCATTCCGCCTCCCGATGGGTGGTGGCATCGAGCTCGGTGCCGACGGCGAAGAGCCGGACCCCCGACGTCTCGGCGAAGCGGGCCTGGTCGACGATGAACGCCCGGTAGCCGTCGAAGAAGCGACGCCAGGCGCCCTCGTCGGCACCGAACCCGATCTCTCCGCGCCAGGCGAAGCTGCCCCAGTACGCCAGATGCGGCTTCCAGAAGAGGTGGATTCCCTTTTTGCGCGCGATCTCCACGGCGCCGGGGAGGTAACCGGTGTCGGCGGCGGGCGTGAACCGCATCGAGCCGTCGCGCCGGATTCCGGCGTACGGGTGGATCGCCACCCACTCGACACCGAGAGCGGCGAGCTCACGGAGGGCCTCGGTCATCGAGGCCGTCGCCCAGATCTGCCCGGAGCGGGGACAGGACACCGTCATCCCCCGAAGAAACGTCGCCGCGGTGTCTTTTCCCGGGCCGTCGGCGTTGCCGTGGACGCTCGCGGATTGGACCAGACAGGACAGCAAAAACAAGACGACGATCGCGTGTCGGGTTTGACCCCCCAATTCAGCCTCCGCTATTCTCGAATCCGTGACGAGGCGGGCGACGTGCCCTGGAAGTGCTCGAAGAGAGGCCCGGTATCAGCTCCCCCCTCGGCCGCAGCTCTCATGAAGACTAACGCAACTCGATCCCCCCATGTTTCGGTCCCGGTCGGGACCCTCGCCGCTTGGTCGCTCGTCCTGCTGCTTCTCGCCGTCACCGCGGCTCCGGCCGAGGCGCAATTGGGCGGCATCCGCATCGGACCTCCAAAGCCCGTCTGCGACGAGGTCCGCCGCCTGGAGCGCGGAGGGCTCTTCGTCGAGGTCGCCCAGGACGGGGACGAGCCCCGCTACATCCCCATGGGTGACGGCCGCACGGATCCAATCCTGCTGGAAGAGGGCGGCGACTACCGCCTCGGCCTCACCCTGGGCCGTGGATCCCAGGCCCGGATCCCCGCCCGATATCGGTTGGAGGGCCGCTCGTTTCTCACCCTCTCGGCCTACGGCCCGGGGGAGGACGGCTTTCCGCTCGAGCGTGAGTACTCGTGGAACGCGTACGATCAGATCGAGATCGCCACCCACAACCCGGGACGCCGCTCCCTCTACCTCCGGGTGAGCGAGTGTTACGAAGGCGGCTCGAGGCATCTCTACGCGCCGTCCGAGACCCGCATCTCGCTAGTGGTGCAGACCCGGAGCCAAGCTTCCCGGGATGGCTCGGATTGATAAGCTGTCCGGGCTGTCCGTCCGATCCCGATCGGATCCCTTCAAGCAGGTACGCAAGGAGAACGTGATGCGTCATCTCATCGTCCGATTCCTCACCCTGACCCTCGTTGGAGCTGTGGTGATCCCCGCGCTCCCGCTGTGGGCCGCGGGTGGAGCCCCTACCCAGCAACCCGCGCCCGCCAATCCGGTGCAACCCGAGACCCCGGAGCAGATCGCCAAAGACCACTACAACAACGGGCTCCGCATGCGGGACCGAGCCTGGAAGCTGGAAGAGAAGGCGGACGAGGCCGAGGACGAGGCCAAGCGGGAGAAGCTCCTCACCAAGGTCGACAAGCAATTCGCCGCGGCGGTGCGAGAATTCCGCACGGCGATCCAAAACGATCCGCGTCTGTTCCAGGCGTGGAGCAGCCTGGGCTACGCCTTGCGCCGCACCGGTGACTACGAGGAATCGCTGCGCGCCTACGACCGAGCCCTGGAGATCCAGCCCGGCTACGCCGAGGCGATCGAGTACCGCGCCGAGGCCTATCTCAAGCTCGGACGCCTCGATGAGGCCAAGTCGGCCTACATGACTCTCTTCAACCACGACCGCGAGCGCGCCGACGAGCTGCTCGACGCGATGCAGGAGTGGGTCGAGGCGAATCGTGGAGACTCGGGCGCCGCCGAGCAGGCGGAAGAGCTGGCCCAGTGGATCGAGCAGCGCGGGCAGGTCGCCGCCCAGACCTCGGCGCTGTACGGTCCCGGGGCAGCCGCCGGCCAGCGCGCCTGGTGAGGCGGTCCGGCCTCCGCCTGGCCGTTCTCCCCCTGGCCGTCCTCGGTGCGGCCCTCGCCGCCTGCTCGCCAGCGGCGAGGGCTCCCGATCCCCTGACCCATCCCCGGCTGGCCCGGCACCCGACGGATCCATCCGGCTACGAATGGACCCTCCCCCGGGGCTTTCCGGTGCCCCGGGTGCCGGCGGACAACCCCATGTCCGCCACCAAGGTGGAGCTGGGCCGGCACCTCTTCTACGACACCCGCCTGTCCGGCAACCGGACGCAGGCCTGTGCCTCGTGTCACCGGCAGGAGCTCGCCTTCACCGACGGACGGGCACGGGCTCGGGGCTCGACCGGGGAGCTGCACCCGCGCAGCGCCATGTCCCTGGCCAACGCCGCCTATGCCGTCACCCTCGACTGGGCGGATCCACGGCTCACCCGGCTGGAGCAGCAGGCCAGAGTGCCGCTTCTCAACACCCGCCCGGTGGAGCTCGGGATGGCCGGCCGGGAGTCCGAGCTGGTCGAGCGCCTCGCCGCCGAGCCCTACTATCGCCGGGCGTTCGCGGTAGCTTTCCCGGAGGCTCCTGCAACCGACTCGGCCACCGGCTCGTCCCTCGAGCCCGTGACGTTTGAGCGGGCTCTGGATGCCCTGGCCGCCTTCGTGCGCACTCTGATCTCCGGCGACTCTCCCTACGACCGTCTGGTCTTCCAGGGCGACGGGGACGCCCTGCCGGAGCCCGCCTGGCGAGGCATGAATCTGTTCTTCTCCGAGCGGCTGGGCTGCTCCGGGTGCCACACGGGCTTCAACCTCTCCGGTCCAGTGACCTATCTGCGCGGTCCGCCGGCCGAGCCGGTCTTTCACAACACCGGTCTCTACGACGTCGACGGTCACGGAGGCTACCCGGCTGGGAACACCGGGCTCCACGCGGTCACCGGCCGGCGCCGCGACATGGGGAGGTTCCGGGCGCCGACCCTGCGCAACATCGCGGTCACAGCGCCCTACATGCACGACGGCAGCCTCGCCACCCTGGAGGAGGTCGTCGCCTTCTACGCCCGCGGAGGGCGCAAGATCGAGACCGGACCCCACGCCGGAGACGGCCGCGACAACCCTCGCAAGAGCGATCGGGTGTCCGGCTTCGAGATCTCGGTGGAGGAGACGGCGGATCTGATCGCGTTTCTCCGCAGCCTCACCGACGAGACCTTCCTTCGCGACCCGCGCTTCGGTGACCCGTGGCAGCCGTCGCCCGTCGTGGCACCCCGCTGAGTTTCGAGATCAAAAAACTCAGCTTCTCGAACCCGCAATTGAGCGACAGCTCGCCAAAGCTCCTGCGAATGGCTGCATCGGGGCTCTCGCGTTCGCCCGGGACCTTGCCCAAAGACTTCATTGCAGTCGTTCGACGGAGGCGTGGGGCGTCCCGTCCGGATCCCGGAACACCCTGATTTTCCAGGGATTGCAGCACACCTCGCAGTCCTGGACCAGCTCTCCCAGATCCTCCGGATCGAGCAGGGCTTCCACCCGCTCGAAGCAGTAGGGGCACCGGATCTCGACCACATCCCACATGCGCCGATTGTGCCGCATTTCGAAGCTCAATTGTGACCCATTTCCTCTGCAATTCAGTCTGTTGCTAGCGTGCTTACAGCGCTGGGTGGTGCATTGATGACCTGCATGTCTCGGCGGACGGAGGGAGGACGAGAATGCTGACGGAGACGCTGGTCCAAGAGCCAGTGGCTTTTGGTGCCGCCGTGGGGGAGGAGATCCCAGGAGCGGAGGAGCTCCTCGACCGCCTGGAGCGGGCGGTGCGGTTAGGTCACCCGACCGCCATCACCGCCCGCATCCAGGCGGCTCTGGAGGAGCTGATCTCGGCCGGAGGGCTCAGGCTTCCCGGCCATCTCCGGCAACCCAAGCCGGGCACCTACGCCCGGCGCCTGCTGATCCGGGACCCCGCGCTGGACTACACGGCGGTGGTGATGACCTGGGGACCCGGCCAGGCCACTCCGCTTCACGACCACGACGGCTCCTGGTGTGTCGAGGGCGTGATGGAGGGAGAGATCGAGGTCACCCGCTACGAGCTGATGGAAGGGCCGGTGGGGGAGACCTCCGACCTCTTCTGTTTCCAGCGACGGGGCACGGTGCACGCCGGTTCGGGGCAGGCGGGTGCCCTCATCCCACCGCTGGAGCATCACGTGCTGGGCAACGCCAGCGAGGACCGCATCGCCGTGACCCTGCACGTGTACCAGGGCGAGATGTCCCAGTGTGCCGTTTTCGAGCCGGTGGCCCTGGAGGGCAGCGAAGGGCTGTTCCGGCGGCGGATCAAGTCGCTGGGCTACGACGACTGAGGAGACGGCTGAGGAGACGGCTGAGGGCGAGGGAGACCCTCGAGGGAACCCAGGGCCCGGCCCAGTCGCTCCACCGCGTCGCGGATCTCTCGCTCGCGAAAGGCCGCGTAGCCGAGGAGGAGGCCCGGCGGTCCGTGGGACTCCAGTCGGTAGTTGGAGAGCGGAGCTGCGACCACCCCCGCCTGCGCCGCCGCGTTCGCGGCCTCCCGATCGTCGATCCCGTTCGGCAGCCAGCCCATCACGTGCATGCCGGCGTCCGCCGAACGGATCTCCAACAAGCCCTCCAGCCGTTCCCGGGCGGCTTCCACCAGGACCCCCTGACGAGCCTCGTAGAGCTTCCGCATCCGCCGCAGATGGCGACCGAAGTGGCCCTGTGCGAGGAAGTCCGCCAGCACCGCCTGATCCAGCGTCGGGCTCTGCCGGCTGGAAGCGAAACGGGCTCCCACGAAAGCGTCCCGGAGGGCCGGGGGAACCACCAGGTACCCGAGCCGGAGCGCCGGGAACAGCACCTTGCTGAAAGTGCCCACGTAGATGACCCGTTCGCCGGCTGCCCACGTTGGAGAGTCCAGAGACTTGAGCGCGGCCAACGGACGGCTCCGGTAGCGGAACTCGCTGTCGTAGTCGTCCTCGACCACCCAGGCGTCGGCCTCGCGAGCCCACTCCAGAAGCGCGAGGCGCCGACCGGGGCTCATCACCGTGCCGAGGGGGAACTGGTGTGAAGGGGAGACGAAGGCCAGCGGCGCGCGCGGAGCCCTGGCGCGGCCGCGGGCGACGTCGATTCCCTCGGCATCCACGGATACCGGCACGGCTTCCGCTCCGGCTGCGAGCAAGGCGGCGTGGACTCCCGGATAGCCGGGATCCTCCACCCAGGCCGCGTCGCCTGGATCTAGCAGCACCCGGGCGGCGAGATCGAGAGCCTGCTGCGACCCGCCGACGACCAGGATCTGGTCCCAGGTGCAGCGGATCCCCCGCAAGGTGTGCAGGTGGTGGGCCACAGCCTCACGCAGCGGCCGGTAGCCGGCCGGATCGCCGTAGCCCAACGAGCGCTTGGAGAGGGTCTGGAGCCGGCGGCTGGTCAACCGTTGCCACAGCGCCCAGGGCACCTCGTCCAGCGCCGGTGTGCCAGCGCGGAGCGGCCGCAGCTCGGAAGGCACCGCCATCGGCGCCAGACGCGCCAGCTCGGCTCCCCGCAAGGAAAGAGTGGGAGCCGGGGCGGGTTCCCGTTGGGTCTCGGGGATCCGGATCGGGCTCGGTAGGTCGTCGGGCAGATTCTCGGCAACGAACGTCCCGGCGCCCACACGGCCTTGCAGATAACCCTCGGCGGTGAGCTGCTCGAAAGCCAGGAGCACGGTGTTGCGCGACACCCCGAGATCCTCGGCCAGGAGCCGCGTGGCCGCGAGCTTCTGTCCGGGTCGCAGATCGCCGGCCAGGATGTCCCGACGCAACGCCTCGTAGATCTGCTGGTAGAGCGGAACCCCGCTGTCCGGATCGAGCCGCGCGGGGGAGAGCCCTGCAGGGGGAGACGTCGCCATTGGTTCCTCATCTTTCGTGGCGATTGGATCTTGGGACAGAGCCAATCCCGGGCGAGACTGTAGCAGAAAGGAGCGGACAGAAAGGAGCGATCATGGAGACGTCCACCCTGGGAGCCTTCCTTCTCTTGGCGCTGGCCCTGTACGGGACTCCGGGGCCGGCGACTCTCAGCCTGGCGGCCAGCGGTGCCGCGTTCGGGCTGCGAAGGTCGATGCCCTATGTGCTGGGCATCCTGGCGGGATTGGCGATCAACGTGCTCCTGGTGGCGGGCGGCTTGGGCACCCTTCTCACGGTCCATCCCGGGGCCCGGAGAGCCTTCCAGGTCGTCAGCCTGGTGTTTCTCCTCTATCTCGCCTGGAAGCTGGCGACGGCCGAGCCGGCGAGCAAGTCCGCCAAACCCACCGAAGGTCGCCGCTTTACGGCTCTCGAAGGTCTGGTCCTCAACGTCGCCAATCCCAAGGTCCTACATCGCCGCGATCGCGGTGTTGGCACCCTTTCTCGCTCAGGGGCGCGGGGCGGGCTCCCGGTGGGCTCAGATACTCGGCTTGCTGGCCGGGATTCTGGCCGTGGCGGCAGTGGTGAATGTCGGGTGGGTGATCGCCGGGGGGTACTTGGGGCGGGTCTTCTCCTCTCCCCGGGCGTCCCGGATCCTCAACGTGATCTTGGCCGGTCTGCTAGCGCTCAGTGCGGCGGTGGCGACCTTCGCGCTCTAGCCGCTACCACCGAGACACGCCGGCGAGGACGAGATCGCGAAGCCCGATGAGCCGAGCTCCCCTGCCTAGGATCGGAGAGCCCGGTCGGAATCCGGCGAAAGCAGACAAGCCCGAAGGACGTCTTCTCTCACCGACGGTTGTCATCGGTTAGCCGAAGGTGACGTCGGGGCAGCGGCAGGTCGGAGGCATTCCGCCGCAACCACCCGCGATGGCGCCGAGAACGTCCTCGTTGAGCTTCGCGATGCTCTCACGGTTGAGGACGAGGGGCTTCCTCTGCTTGTCATTGTTCTGCTTCTTCATGGAGGGTCTCCTTTTCGGTGTTTGAGCCGCGAGGCTCAGTTGATGGTTCTCCCGGCCAGTCCGTCTGCGGCTGGCGGGAAGCTCGCGGCCTCTCGAGCCCGAGCTCCGAGGCCACTCCTTACCAGGGCGACAGATGTCTCGAGGCTTCGATTCTTCGGCCACGACTCTTTGAAACAGCGTTATTATAGAATAGATACAACTAAGAATGTCAAGGAGATTTGTGGCGCGGGTGGCCCAGGGCTCCTCGACGCTCTATTGACCCCATCTGTGAAGGAGGTTGTGACATGAAAGCCAAGCACCTGGCCGTGCTCCTCACCGCCGCGAGTGCCCTCGTTCCTTTCGTTGGACCTTTGATCCTCGAAGCTCAGCCGCCGGGTCCGGTCACCCGTACCAAGCGGGTCGATTGTGACTCGGGAGGCGATCTGGCCGCCGCCCTGGCGTTGCCGGCACAGAAGCTTGTGATCGAGATTTCCGGCACGTGCCTGGGGGATCTTCGGATCGAACGGGATCATGTGACACTACGTGGGGTGACGCCGGGTGCGACCGTCGAAGGCGATCCCTCGATCCCGGGGCCGACGATCTTTCTGCTCGGCGCTCGTGATGTGAATCTGGAGGACCTCACGATCACCGGAGACGTTGCGGGTGTGGCTCTCCGCCGTGCGGCCGAAGCCCAGTTGCTGCGGGTCCAGATCACTCAGACAGCCGCGGTTGGCTTGCAGATCGAGCAGGCTTCGAGTGTCGTCTTCGTCGACTCGGCCTCTACAGGACACGGAGCTTTTGGTCTGGCCGTCTTTGGCGAGTCGGGGCTGACTGTGCAGGGCTCGGCGAACCTGTCCGGAAACGGTGCCTTCGGGCTCTTGATGAGCGACGGTGCGAGCCTCCACACCCAGGGTGTCGGCCAAATGGTCGCCAACGACAACGGCATTGCCGGAGTCTCTCTCCAGGCGGGAGCCTCGGGTCTGTTTCCCTCGGTGGAGGCACGGCGCAACGGTTTTGCCGGCCTCGACCTGACGTTCGGTGGCGATTTCGTCAGCATCGGAGCCAACGACTTTTCGGAGAATGTGGGCTTCGGCGTCTTCCTCGGAGACGGCTCGAGCTTCTTCGGATCCGGGTTGGTCCGGGACAATGGAATGGTGGGGATCTTCGCCACCGAGAATTCTCACCTCACCATCGCCTCGGACGTATTCACGGAGATCGGCGGCTCGCCGATCGGCCTGGCCCTGGAGGGTGCGAGCGGTTTCTTTTCCTTTATCGACTTCGTCAGCCCGGTGGAGCTGACCTTCGGGAGCCGGGCGAGCTTCGGGCCGACGGTGACCCTCGGCACACTGACCTGCGATGGAACAGTCCTGACCCAGGGCGGCTTCTCGTGCCCACCGAGCCTGCGCTTGTTCGAGTCGCTGCCTGGAGCGTCCGTCCGCGGTCTCTTGCGCGACGAGCTGTACCGTCGGGTGGCGGAGCGGCGCCCGGCCGGGCCGGTGCTCGACTTCTAGTCGAGCCCTGGCCGGAACGAAGCGCACCCTGACGAGAGCTGTCAGGGTTGGTGGCTAGGGTCGGTGCCGAAAGAGCCGCCACCCCGCCGCGATTTGTCGGGCGTGCGGTGGTGGCTCTGGCAACCGATCCGGATCTGCTGCGGCTCTCCGGCGGTGTCTACAAGGTAGGCGAGCTGGCGCGCCGATACGGCTTTACTGACCTCGACGGCTCGCAGCCGGAGCCCTTTCGGATGCCGGAGGGCTTCGACAAGCCGATGCTGCCGGTGGAAACCGCCCGCTCGGAAGCGAGTGGGGCGCTGCCGGATTCTCTATAGTCGGGCGATGAGCGATCCGTCTCCGGTGCGTATCCGCGCCGTTGGCCCCGGCGATCTCGCGCGGGTCGAGACCCTCAACGTGGCCGCCATTCCCCACGTCAACGGCATCCCGCGCGATCTCTTCGAGCGCTTCCGGCGACAGGCGGCTTACTTCCGGGTCGCCGAGCGGGACGGGGAGATCGTCGGCTTTCTCGTCGCCCTGACGCCGGACGCCGACTACGCCAGCCCGAACTTCCTCTGGTTCCGCGAGCGGTACGACTCCTTCCTCTACATCGATCGCATCGTCGTGGACGAAGTCGCCCGCGGCTCGGGGCTCGGTACGCTCTTCTATCGGGACCTGGAGCGGGTGGCCCGCGAGCACGACATCCCACGCCTCACCTGCGAGGTCAACCTGCGCCCTCCAAACGAGGGCTCGCTGCGTTTCCACGAGCGTTTCGGCTTCGAGGTGGTGGGCCGGTTGGAGACCGAGGGCGGGGCCAAGGAGGTGGCGCTCATGGTGTGTCCGGTGAGCGTTCCCGATCCGTAGGGTCCAGGCTCGCCATCTCGGTCTCCGGGTGGTACCGGGCCCACGAGAACCAGAAGGCGCACTGAAAGTGGGGCGGAGACTCCAACCGGTCACCTTGCCGGGGACCGGCCACACAGCGCCCGGCCAGATCCCACAGCGAGCCGTCCGGCGACCGCGCCGCGAGGATCTCCCTCTGGTCCGGGGGGAGCTCGGTCGCGTCCAAAGCTTCCAGGAGCTCGAAGCGCAGGACCCGATCCCCGAGCCGGCGCGAGTAGGCGGCGGCCATCTCGCCCCCGGCATCGGCCAGGAGCACGAGAGGCTCGCCGCCCACCTCCGCACACAAGATCCGGCAGCGGTGTAGGAGCGCTCGGGGCCAGGCTTTCGCCACGCTGTCGTGGGACACCGCGAGCACCGGGGTCATCGGCGGCAGCCGGGGATCCAGCGGCCGATCGATCGGATGGAACGGCCGGTCCAGGGTGGGGAGCCGGCGGTGGACGCCGAGCGCCACGTGGCGCACGAAGCGGTCGTGTAGCCGCGCCGGAGCCATGTGACACACGAGGGTGTCCGGATGCAGCCGCTGCCACATCCGCCAAGTGGTCACGGTCACCGGCCGGGTGTCGGACCGACGGCCGGCGTCGGGCCCGCAGACGACGCCGTCCTCGATCTGCTGGAAGAGGTTGCCGTTGCCCAGGTCGTAGTAGCAGAGGTTGTCGTTGATCGCGGTGGCGGGCCGGAAATTCTCCAGGGAGCTCACCTCGGTGCCGGGGTGCAACGCGCTGGCGGTGTTCGACAACGAGCACCAGATCACCAGCACCGTCTCCTCGCCCAACGTGTCCACGGCACCGTGGGGTTGGATCAAGGTGTCGAGCGTATACGCCCGTGGCGGGCCGTCCCGATCCAGACCGAGGACCAGCATGTCCTCGGGGATCTCTACCGGATCGGCAGCGCGGAACCGGGGCTGCCGGATGGTCTGGAAGAGGTGGATCGGATGGGCAAGGAAGTAGCCGGCCAGCACCGCGGCCAGGGCCAGCCCGCCGAGGATCGGCCAGAGCGGATCGGCGAGCCCCTCCGCCCAGCGCAGCACGAGCACCCCCCAGGCCAGCGGCCCGACCGCGAGGAACAGACGACGCGACCGATGGACGCGGTAGAAGAGCCGCCGCGGCGGACCGGCGAGGCCGTGACCCGGGATCGCTGAGAGGAAGAGGACGAACGCCAGGGGACCGACTATCAGGAGGAAAAGGAGAAGGTGGAGCCAGGAAGACGGTGTCATCGAGATGGGCTCCAGGTTGTCCGGAAGGGCTTTCGTGAAGGACAATCAGCCGACACCTTGACATGCTGGAATGCCAATAAAGCTTTGCATTTCAAAGGTTTGCAATGCATCCACACATGGAGTACTGTCCTTATCGACACAAATAAGAACAGCGTAGGTGGACCCTACCGTGGCTGGACGCATTCAGCCCTCTACCCTGGGCATTGTGAGCGAGGGGAATGAGATGAACGGGAACGTAGCCTGGAAGATGTGGAGACGGCCTCGGCTCGCCGGTGTGGGGGCCGGGTTTGGGGTCATCGTTCTTCTTGTGCTGGCAGCGAGCGGAGCTCTGGCTCAGTCGGCGGTGGATCCGGACGCAGCGACCGTCGACGCCATCGAGCGGCTTCGGTTCGCGCAGGAGAATTTTCCGGACGCTGCGGCCGACCTGGAGGAGATCGTCGTTCGGCTCGAGCGCAGCCGCGACGGCATCGGGGGCGACTCCCTGGTTGTAGATAGCTGCCACCTACAAGCTCCCCCGCGGGGTCTCAACGCCTGGATCGAGGCGCGGCAAGCGGTGCTCCACATCGAGCTGTTGCTGGAGCAGGCGGCGCGCAACAATCCGCGACTACCCTTGGCTCCGGCCTTGGCGAGCATCCTCGTCGAGGTCCAGGAGAACGTTCTCGGTGTCTACCGGTTCCTCGCCGACGTGGCGCTTCAAGAGGCGCGGGCCTTCGCCGCGGACGGCTCCGGAGAAGCTCAGATCGAGATCGCCGAGCGTCAGCTCGAACAGGCGGGCGAGGAGATCGCCGCCGGCGAGCTCGACAAGGCCATGCAGTCGCTGCGCCAGGTCTGGGAGCACGCTCAGCAGGTGATCCCCGCCAGCTCCGGTGGCCCCGAGAACACCCGACTGAGCATACAGGAGCCGCTGGAGGGCGCGGTGCTGTTCGCCACACCCATCGACGTCTCCGGCATGGTCCAGATGCTGACGCCGGGCACGGTGGGTGCCGACAACGTGACGGTGAGCGTCAACGGTCTGCCGGCGGAGGTGGTCCATCGCAGCTTCGTCGCGCGCGACGTGCCGCTGGTCGAGGGTGTCAATGCTCTGGTGGGCGTGGCGCGAAGCACGGGAGGCGGGGTTGCGGTCTCGTGCGTGGCGGTGTCGCTCGACACGACCCCCCGGCCCCGCATCACGGCGGTCTCGGGGGTTGGGCAAACGGCGGAGATTCGGACGGAGCTGCCGCAACCGCTGGGGGTCCAGGTCCTCGACGCCACGGGGAGCCCGGTGGTCGGGGTGCCCGTGGTCTTCCGCGTGACCACAGGCGACGGCAGTCTCGACGATGGTCTGCGATCCGCCGTCTTGACCTCCGACGGACTGGGGCGTGCGGAGATCGATTTCACCCTGGGCAGCCGGGCCGGAGTGGCGGTCAACCGGGTGCGGGTGACCGCCGTCGGCTTTCCGGGCGAGGTGATCTTCTCTCCCACCTCTACGGCCATCGCAGCGGCCAGCATCAACCCCGTCTCCGGCGACAACCAGCGCGGCGCCGTGGGCGCCCCGCTGGCGGAACCCCTGGTGGTAGTGGTGACCGACGCCGGGCAGAACCCGGTGGAGGGCGCCCCGATCGTCTTCGAGGTGCTCGCCGGAGATGGATCGATCGAGGGGGCGAGCCAGGCCACGGTGGCCACCGACCCGGACGGTCGCGCGGCGGCCGAATGGACGCTGGGCCCGGAGGCGGGGCTCGACGGCAATCTGGTGGAAGCGCGCTTCGCCGGGCTCGTCAACGAGCCGGCCACGTTCAAGGCCTCCGGCTTTGTCACCGGCGATCCTACGGACACGAGCCTCGGCGGGGTGGTGTTCGACAACCAGGGGGATCCGGTCCCCGGCGTGACCTTGAGGATCGCCGGAACGTCGGTCTCGACCACGGCCGACGTGGAAGGGCAATTCCTCCTCGAGGGCGTACCGGCGGGCGAAATCATCCTCGAGGTCGATGCGTCCACCACGACGCGCTCCGGCGTGTGGGCCAACCTGGCCTTCGACCTCCATACCCTGCCCGGGGTTCTCAACACGATGGAGAAGCCGATCTTCATCCTGCCCCTCGATGTCGGCAACGGACGCATCGTCGGCGGTCCGGAGGACGTGACGGTCACCGTGCCCGAGGTGCCCGGCTTCTCGCTCACAGTGCTGGCGGGCTCGGCGACGTTCCCGGACGGCTCGCACACCGGCCTGGTCTCGGTGACCCCGGTGCACGCCGACAAGATTCCGATGGCGCCGGGCTCGGGGATGCAGCCGCGCTTTATCGTCACGGTGCAGCCGGCGGGAGCCCACTTCGATCCCCCGGCGCCGGTGACCTTCCCCAACGTCGACGGGTTGCCTGCGGGGGCGGTGACCGAGATGTTCTCTTTCGATCACGACCTGGGGGAGTTCGTCTCCATCGGGACCGGAACGGTGAGCGAGGACGGCACGGTGGTCGCCTCCGACCCGGGCTTTGGCATCGTCAAGGCCGGTTGGCACTGCTCGGCGCCCCAGAGCGGCAGCGGCGCCAGCGCCACCGTCAACGTCGACATCACCACCGAAGGCCCGGTGATCCTCCAGGAAGGTGATCAGAAGCTGATCGCGGCCAGCGGCGGGCCGCCGAGGGACGCGGAGTACTCCTGGCGCATCGGGAGCTCGAGCATCGCCAGCCTCGATCCTTCGGGCTCCGGTCTGTGCCCCGACTCGACCTCCTGCAACACGACGGCGACGGGAGGAAGCTCCTTCGGCCGGACCACGGCGACGGTGACGATCGTCTGCACGACCACCGGAGCCACCGACAGCGACGAGATCGAGGTGGTCGTTCCGGAGGTGGAGATCGAGGCGGAGGCGATCGATCAGGACGACCCGGACAACACGAGCTTCGACGTCCAGGATCCGGAGGTGGTCTACGGGGGCTCGATCCCGAAGACGGCGGACAATCTCAAGCTCAAGGCGAAGATCGAGCCGATGGATCTCGAGGTCGCACGCTATATCTGGAGCGTGAGCGGTCCGGGGTCCGGCAGCTACACGCCACCGGCGCCTTCCCCGGACGCCGACGAGTGGGACGTGGGGGATATCGAGCCCACCACCGGCAAGCTGCAGTTCATGCTGGAGGTGGAATTCTCCCCCGGTGGCTCGGCGGAAGGGGAGCGCGAGCAGGAGGTCGGGGTCCGTACCGACGATATGGTGGTCATCGGCTGGATCGATCCGGCTGGAGTGCCCCTCAGCGGTGCGGGGATGGGCCCCGACATGCTGCGCTACTACCCGCTGACCGGCTCGGCGAGCATGGGCACGGTCCAGAAGGGATTGACCCTCTTGCACTTGGGGCTGATCGCGGCGGGTAGCACCATCCATCCGGTGCAGATCCGTAGCATGACCAGCGCCGAAAAGACGCACGTCCTCAACTGGCAGTTCAAGTTCGCCGCCAATTTCTGCTCCAAGGGACGGTGTCCACCGACCACCTTCGCCGACGAGGCGGCGGTCACCAGCTTCCGAACCGGGAAGCAGACGAGCTACAAGCTGTTCAACCGCTTCCAGATCAAGTACCGGAGCGAGGACGGGGTCAACTTCACCGGTACGCCGACGGTGCTGCGGCAGGCCACCGCGATCGGCGTCACCAACGATCCCATCTTCGATCTCGAGGAGGCGGGCGAAGCGGGTCCCAACGAGGGTCGTCAGGACACTTTGGCGGATCGTGCCTATCTGATCAACGACGGCACGCCCACCAGCATTGCGGTGAGCGGGTTCAACACCCTGGCCGATCCCCTCAAATGGAGTCACATCGGCTCCCGTATCGAGCTCTCGGTCCAGAACGGGACGGAAGGTGAAGTGTTCGTCCAGGTCTACCCGACGTACTACGTCTTCAAGAACCTGATGCTGATCAACACCATCCCCCAGGCACCGAACCCGATCGGCAACTTCAGCACCACGCCGTACCCGCCTGGACCGGCACCGTTCATCCCGTAGACTCGGAGGCTGCTCACGATGAGGCAAGGTCGAGGAACCAACCGGCGGGTCATCGGGATCGTGACAACGGTCCTGAGCGTGGCCCTGCTGGTCTGGGTACCGGACAGGGCGATGGCACAGGCACCGACAGAGACATCGGCACAGGGGCTTGACGAGCCTCGTCTGCTGTGCGAGATCGCCGCCGACGAGGGGGACGAGGATCTCGAGCGTTCGGCGACCGGCCGGGTCCGCGTCAGCAATCTCGAGCCCATCCCTCTGCGCATCGAGCTGCAGACCGACGGGTTCGACAGCGAGCCCCTGAAGGCCTCCGCTCCGGAAGGGGGCGACGCGACCGTGATCATCGAGGTCGTCGAGCTGTGTGACGGGGAGCCGGTGGCGGTGCCTGTCGAGTACAGCCAGCTCGGCGTCTCGAAAGGCGAGGTGACGAGCAGCTTGCAGGTGTCGCTCAGGATCCCTCTCGACCAGGAGGCTCAGCGGGCTGCGCTGGAGAGCTTCCTGGAGCGGCTCGAGGCCGAGAGCCGAAAGGAAGGGAGGCTCGAGGAGTTTCGCCGGCTCACCGCCGACAAGGAGGCTCTGCTCGCGGGTCTGAGCGGATTCCAGCAGCAGAATCGAACGGGGAAGTTCGAGGTGCGGTGCAAGTACCGCTCGGCCGGACCCGGGTTGTGGCAGGGCGAGGTTCGAGCAGAGCCGCTCCCCATCGAGGTCCGATTCGATGGCGGAGCTTTCGAGGACATCTTCTCGCCTGTGGGGGGTGGAGCTTCCCCGAGGGACCCCGCACCGTGATGGCCAGGATCGGGTGGGATCTCGTCGCCGGCGAGGCTCCGAGAGCTTCGCGGCAGCGGAACCGGATGCAACCGGGAGGAACCATGCGACGTCGTGACAGCCAAGTGAGCCGGCAAGCCATGAATCGGCGACCCGCGTGGCCGCTCCTGATTCTCCTCACAGTGCTCCTGTGTGGCACTCCCTTTGGCGGTCTCTCGGCCCAGACCTTCAGCCAGGGCCAGTGCACGGTCAGCGTGCTCAACCAGACCGCCAACGTCCTGCCGGACGGGACCTGGAACCTGCCCAACATCCCCTCGAACATGGGCCCCGTGCGTGCGCGGGTGACCTGCGTCGACGGCGACGAAACCCTTTCGGGTGCCTCGGACTTCTTCACCATCACCCCCAACCGGATGAACGCCATCCCCAAGGTCGAGTTGGGAACCGGCGCCGCCACCCCCGAGGACATCACTTTCACCCTGCCGCTGACCACCTTCACCTCGCCGGGGCAGACCGCTCAGGCCACGGTCACCGCCCTGTTTCCGAACGGCTCGATGGAAGACGTCACGTCTGCGGTCGCCGGAACGGTCTACAGCACCTCCAACCCGGCGGTCGCGACCGTGAGCCCCAACGGCCAGGTCACCGCGTTGGGCAGCGGTCGCGCCCTGATCTCGGCTCTTCACGAGGCGATTCTCGAATCGGCTTTGATCACCGCAATTCTTTCTCCCGACTCCGACGGCGACGGTCTGCCGGACGACTTCGAGCTGAGCCTCGGGCTCGATCCACAGGACCCGGTAGACGCCTTCGAGGACCTCGATCTCGACGGTCTCACCAACCGCGAGGAGTTCGATCTCGGAACCCGGTTGGATGCGCGCGACACCGACGGTGACACCGTCGCTGACGGGGAAGAGGTCGCGGCCGGCGACGACGGCTTCGTCACCAATCCGCTGCTGGCCGACACCGACAGCGACGGCGTCCGCGACGGTCTCGAGACCCGGGTCGGTACCGACCCCACCGATCGCGCGAGCGTCGACTACGCCGCGGTGCTGGTTCGTCTGCAGGCCCAGCCGGCGAGCTTCACCCTGGTCAACAACACGCTGCTTCCCGACGAGGTCAGCCGCCGCCTGCGCGTCGAGGGCGTGCTGGTCGACGGCAGCGTCGCCGATCTCACCGCCCGTGGAACCAGCTACAGCTCCAGCGATCTGACGGTCGCCAACTTCGGCTCCGAGCCGGGTCGTGTCTTTGCCGGCGCCGACGGCACGGCGACCGTGACCGCCTCCCTTGGGGGCTTCGAGACGACGGTCGAGGTCATCGTCACTACCTTTACCCCGCGGGCGCTTTCGGTGTTGCGGATCCCGGGCTTTGCCAACGGAGTCGCGACCGAGGGAGGCTTCGCCTACGTCGCCGCCGGTACCACCGGGCTCCAGGTGGTCGACGCGACCGATCCGGCGGCCCCGTTCATCGTCGGCTCGCTGGACACCCCGGGCAACGCCAACGACGTTCGGGTGGCCGGCGGCTTGGCGTTCGTGGCCGACGGTGACCGGGGTCTCCAGGTAATCGACGTCGGTGTCCCGACCAGCCCGCTGCTGGTCGGCAGCGTGGACACCCCGGGAATCGCCACCGACCTGGTGGTCGCCGGATCCCGGGTCTACGTGGCCGACGGTGCCGCCGGGGTGGCGGTGATCGACGTGTCGGTCCCCAGCTCGCCCGTCCACCTCGGCCAGGTCGACACTCCGGGCAACGCCCGCGGCGTCGACTTTGGCGGCGGCTTCGTGGTCGTCGCCGACGCCACCGGTGGGGTGCACGTCGTCGACGTCTCCAATCCGTTTGCTCCGACGATCGTCGGCTCGGTCCACACCCGGGGCAGCTCATCCCACGCGGCCGACGTGGCGGTGCGCGATCGGCTGGCCTATGTGGCCGATGGCTCCGATCGCACGCTGGGCGGGCTCAAGGCGATCGATTTCAGCGATCCGATCACGCCGGTGGTGGTGGGGGCGACCGCCAACGGCTTCGGTCTCGCTGGAGTGGCCCTGGATCGCAACCTGGCACTCGCCGCCGACTACTTCTTCGTCAACGCGGTACCCGCCTTCGATGTCCGCCAGGTCGCCCCGGCGATCCGCGGCACGATCGATTTCTCCCGCGCCCCCAGCTTCCGCGACGACAACGGCAACGGGGTCGCGGTGCAATCGGGGCTGGTCTACCTGGTCGGTGCCCGCTTTACCATCACCGACAACGGCTCCTCCGGCGACAGCGTGCTCCACATCGGCCGCTACGCGGTTCTCGACGACGGTCTTGGAGTGTCGCCGGTGGTGCAGCTCACCGCGCCGGCCGATGGCGCGACGGTGCTCGAGCGCCGGCCGCTCCTGCTCGCCGCCGCCGCCTCCGACGATGTCCTGGTGGAGTCGGTCGAGTTCCTGGTCGACGGCCAGCCGGTGGGACGCGATTTCAGCCCGCCCTACGAGCTCGTCTTGACCGCACCCAGTGACGAGGGCCCGGTGGCCATCCAGGCGGTGGCAACCGATCTGGGCGGCAATCAAGGCTTCTCCGAGGAGGTGACGGTGACGGTCCTTCCGGACTCGGCGCCGACGGTGGCGATCATAGCGCCGACGGCGGGATCCCGCGTCACCGAGGGAGCCACCGTCCAGGTGTCGGCTTCGGCGAGCGACGACTCGGCGGTGAGCTCGGTGGAATTCTTTGCCGACGGTGGCTCGGTCGGGACCGACTTCAGCGCTCCCTATCGCTTCAACGTCCTCGTGCCCTCCGGGGGAAGCCAGCTCACCCTCACCGCGGTGGCCACCGACGACGTCGGTCAGACGGCAACCTCCGACACGGTGGTCCTCGGTATCGATGCCAATCAGCCGCCCAGCGTGGACATCGTCGAGCCTCTCGATGGCGAGGAGGTCATCGAAGGGAGCACGCTGCGGGTCGTCGCGGGTGCCACCGACGACGTGGGGGTCGCCTCGGTGCGCTTCTTTGTCGACGGAGCGCCCGTGTCGGTCGACACCACGGCTCCTTACGAGCTCGACGTCGAGGTGCCGCTGGATGCGACCCTGTTGGTGCTCGGGGCCGAAGCCACCGATTCCTCCGGTCAGACCACCGTCGCGGCCGACGTCAACCTGACGGTCATCCCCGATCCGGGAACCACGGTCGTCGGCACGGTGGTGCTCGAGGACGGTAGCCTGGCGGCCGGTGCCCAGGTGACCCTGTTCGATCTGTTGACCACCACCGACGGTGACGGCGGCTTCGAGCTGATCGACGTGCCGACCGTGCGAGGCGACATCGTCGTCTCCGCCCGCCTCGGCGAGCTGAGCGGCAGCTCGGCGCCGGCCTTCCCGGTGCCCGACGGCATCACCGACGTCGGCACCATCCGGCTGACCTCGGCGCGTTTCGAGCCGGATTTTGGCACCAACCTCTTCCAAGGCGACGACGACTTCGACGCCATCGACCTCGGGTTCAGCTTCCCGTTCTACGGCACCGGACAGACCCGGCTCTTCGTCGGCTCGAACGGCTTCATCACCTTCGGCAGCGGGGACACCGACTTCACCGAGTCGATCTCGGAGCACCTGATACCGCAACCGCGGATCTCGGTGTTCTTCGACGACCTCTTCCCCGGCATCGCCGGCAACGACCGCCAGGTCTACGTCAACCAGCTCGCCGATCCCAACCGCCTGGTGGTGACCTGGGATCGGGTGCCCGAGTTCTTCAACGCCGGGTCGAACACCCTCCAGGCGGTCCTCTTCGAGTCCGGCCGCATCCAATTCGGCTACGCCGGGATGACCGCCCCCGACGCCGTCGTCGGGCTGTCCCCGGGCGGCTCCGTCCTGCCACCGTTCGAGTTGGTCGACTACAGCTCGCTGACCGGTCCGGTGTCCTTCGACGGCGGAACCGGCATCGTCGAGCAATTCACCTTCACCAGCCCGTTCGACCTCGACAACGGTTTCGTGCTCTTCGAGCCCAACGGCCTCGGTGGCTACGACGTGAGATTCCTCCGTGCCGCGGCGACGTCCTTCCTGGCTCTCTTTGGAACCGTGGAGGGTCGGGTCCTGGAGGCCGACGGTACGCCGGTCGTGGATGTGGAGCTGACCGTCACGATGTCCCACGAGCCCGGGTATGTCGGTATGGCTCGAACCGACCGTGAGGGCAGGTACCGCGTCGAAGGCGTGCCGTTCGGCGGCGCCGTCCGGGTGCACGCCTACGGCAGGGAGGACCTCCGCGGTGCCCGTCTGACCGCGGTGGGCGACGGGACCGTCCGCATCGACCTCGCTCCGGTGGAGGTGCCCGACAAACCGGTGGACGAGTGACCGCACGAGGGCCCCGGCGCCTCGCGGTACGCGCAGGGACCCGGCGATGGGCCCGGCGCCCGGTGGCTCTGGCCCCGGTGGCCCTGACCTTGACCCTGGCTTGCCTCGCCTGCACGCCGCGGGACGGGACGGTGCCGGCGGAGCCCCCGACGCCCCCGGAGGTCGATATCTCCGCCATGCAGGAGCCGGTGGCGGCGGCGATCGAGGCGGCCCGGGGAAAGGTCCTGGAGCAGCCCGGGGCGGCGGAGCCCTGGGGCCGTCTGGGCCGGATCTTCCACGCCCACGGTCTCCATCCTCAGGCCGTCGCCTGCTATCTCGAAGCCCACCAGCGCGCGCCGGAGGATTACCGCTGGCCGTATCTTGCGGCCATGGCGCAGCAGAAGCTGGACTTGAGCGCTGCGCGCGAGCTGTTCGAGACGGCGGCCCGGCAGGCGCCGCGGAACCCGGCGTTCTACATCCACTACGGGGACCTGCTGATGAATCGCGGGGAGCCCGCCGAGGCCGAGCGCCGGTACCGGACCGCCCTGGAGCAGGCACCGAGGTCGAGTCACGCGCTCCACGGTCTCGCTCGCATCGAGATGCTGCGGGGCGATGTCGACGCCGCCCGCACACATCTCGAGACGGCCGTCGAAGCGGCGCCGAGCCATGGCGAGGCCCACACGCTCCTGGCCCAGATCTACCACCGCCAGGGGGAGGAGGAAAAGGCCCGGCAGGCCGAGCTGCGCGGCCGCATCCATGCCGACGCGAGCCGGGCCGAGGATCCGGTGCTCGACGCCATGGAAGCCGAGGGGGTGGGTGCGCGCGCCCACGAGCGACGCGGTCTCTGGCTCGCCCGGGCGGGACGCTGGGCGGAGGCGGAGCGGGAGTTTCGCCGTGTGCTGCAGATCCGGTCCGGCAACGTCCGCGACTACGCCAATCTGGGGGGAGCCCTCGCCCGCCAGGGAGAGCACCGGAAGGCCCTCGAGGTCTACGAAGAGGCGCTTCGGCTCCAGCCCGGCGAGCCGTCGACCCTCAACAACCTCGCCACCACCCGCATGGCGCTGGGAGAGCTCGACCGTGCCACCGAGCTGCTCGAGCAGGTGCTGGAGGGGGATCCGCGCAATGCCGGAGCGCGCTACAACCTCGGGCTGGTGCGCTTTCGCCAGGGCCGGCTGAGCGAGGCGGAGGCGCTGTACCGGGAAGCGCTGCGGCTCGATCCCACGTTGCTGCCGGCCTATGCGGACCTGGGCAACGTCCTCGCCATGCAGGGCCGGCTCTCCGAAGCGGTGACGACCTGGCGCCGGTCGCTGTCGCTCGACTCGCGGCAGGTGCCGGTGCTCTACAACCTGGCCGCCGTCCAGGCGCAACGGGGCGAGCACGAGGCGGCGATCGAGAGCCTGCGCCAGGGTCTACGGCTCGCTCCGGACGCCTCACGGCTGGTGTCGCTGCTGGCGTGGGAGCTGGCGACCGCGCCGGAGCCCGGCTTGCGCGACGGTGCCGAGGCTCGGCGGCTGGCGGAGCGGGTGGTGGCCGCCTCGCCACGGCCCGAAGCGCTCGACGTGTGGGCCGCCGCCCTGGCCGAGGAGGGGAGCTTCGAGGCCGCGGGCCAAGCGGCCCGCCGGGCGCTGGAGCTGGCAGAGAGCGCGGGCAACGCCCGTCTGGCGCAGGAGATCCGGCACCGTCTCGAGCTCTACAGTCGGGGCCGCCCATATCGTCAGACTTTGGCGCCCAGGGGCTGAAATCCTCCCTCACCCTGATTCCGAGACCCCTGCTAGCCGACCACCCGCGCTCCCTCCCGGTTGACCGGTGACGTCCACGCCCGGCCCTCGGAACCGGCCGCCCGGCAGGCTTCGAGCAGGGCGTCGGCGACCGTGTGGGCGACCGTCTCGCCTCGGCAGAGCGCGAACAGCGACGGGCCGGAGCCCGAGAGCCCCGCGCCCACCGCGCCGGCTTCCCGGGCCGCGGCGACCATGGCGTCGAAACCGGGTACCAGCTTGGCGCGCACCGGCTCCGCCACGACGTCCACCAGGGCACGGCCGAGCAGATCCCAGTCCTCCTGGTGAAGCGCCGCGACCAGGGCACCGAGATTCCCCCACTGGGTGGCCGCCGTCGACAGCGGCAGCGCCCGCGGGAGCATGTTGCGCGCCTCACGGGTGGCGATCTCCAGCTCCGGATGCAACATCGCCAGCCAGAGCTCCTCCGGAGCCTCGAGTGTCACGACGTCCAGCGGATCCGTCGAGCGGACCAGCACGAAGCCGCCGTAGAGCGACGGCGCGGCGTTGTCGGCGTGGATCGCCCCGCAAGCGACACGCTCGCCCTCCAGCGCAGCCGCCAGGAGCCGCTCGCGGGATGCCTCGAAGCCGAGGAGCGCGTCCACCGCCACCACCGCGGCGACGGCGCTGGCGGCGCTGGAGCCGAGCCCGCTGGCCAGCGGCATGTTCTTGTCGAGCTCCACCTCGATTCCCGGACCGGCGTAGCGGACGGCCTGCAGCAGGGCCTTGGCGGCCACCGTCGCAGTGTTGGCCTCGGGCTCGCGCGGCAGCCGGCCGTCATCGCCGGTGACCGACACCAGGTGCACGCCGGGCTTCTCGGTCCGCCGCACCGTCACCCGGTCCCCCGGCTCGGTGAGCGCCGCCCCGAGGACGTCGAAGCCGCAGCAGACGTTGGAGATCGAAGCGGGGGCGAAGGCGGTCACCGCGGTCATCGACTCGGGCGCCGCGGTCGCGGACAGCGACCCGGGGCCGGGTACCTCGGTGGGGAAGAGGGTCATCCCAGGGATCCCACGACGCGTGCGGCGAGCGCAGCCGGCCGGGACAGATCCTCGCCGAGAATCCCCTGGGCGACCGCCAGCTCCGCCAGCAGCAGCGCGCCCCCGGCCGCCCCGCGCAGGGTGTTGTGGACCAGCGCGACAAAGCGCACGCCGAGCACCGGGCACTCGCGGATGCGCCCCACGGTCACCGCCATTCCGCGGCCCCGGTTGCGGTCGAGCCGTGGCTGCGGGCCCTCCCTCCGGCCGGTGACCACCACCGGGGCCACCGGTGCGCTGGGCAGACCGCGGACCGCCTCGCTCCGAAAGCTCGCGAAGGTCTTGGCGAGCCTCTCGACGTCGAGCCGGTCGTCCTTCCGGGGCATGGAGGTCAGCTCCACCGAGATGCACAGCGTATGGCCGTCGATCACCGGCACGCGGTTGGCCTGGGCGGAGAGCTGAAGAGTGGGCTGTCCCAGGATCTTCCGGGTCTCGGCCGGGATCTTCTCCTCCTCCCCGGGGATGAAGGGGACGACGTTGTCGAGCAGCGCCATCGACGGCACTCCGGGAATGCCGGCCCCGGACGCCGCCTGGAGCGTCACCACCGAGACCCGCTCGAGGCCGAAGCGGTCGAACAGCGGCTTGAGCGCCATCACCAGCCCGATGGTCGAGCAGTTGGGGTTGGTGAGGATTGCGCCACGCGAGGCAGCGTCACCCCCGGCGAAGCGCTGGCTGCGGATCAGCGCGGTGTGGTCGGGATTGACCTCCGGCACCACGAGCGGGACGTCGGGATCCATCCGGTGGCTGCCGGCGTTGGAAACCACGATGTGACCGGCCTCGGCGAGCGCCGATTCGAGCGGACCCGCGATACCGCCACCGAGGGCGGAGAACACCAGCCGGGCGGGCAGCCCGGGCGCGGTGGGCACCACCTCCAGCCCCGCCGCCGCGGGAGGCAGGGGGTCCTCCTGCATCCAGCGAACGGCCTCGCTGTAGGGGCGTCCGGCGGAGCGCTCGGAGCCGGTCAGCGCGGCGATCTCGAACCACGGGTGCTCGGCCAGCAGCGACACGAACCGCTGTCCGACGCTGCCGGTGGCCCCGAGCACGGCGACGGGGATCTTGCTGGAGCTGCGAGGATCCATGGTGGCGGTACTTTATCTTCGTCTCGTCATCTTCGTCTCGCCGGGGGGCCTACCCCGAAAGCATCTCATGCCGTCCATCTCGTCCATCCAGTCCATGTCGTCCAACACCACCTAAGTCCTCCGCTCCTCCCGGAACGCGGTCGGAGACAACCCCGTCTCCCGCCGGAAGAAACGGGAGAAGTACGAGGGGTCGTCAAAGCCGAGGCGATGTCCGATCTCGGCGGCGGTGAGATCCGTGTAGAGCAGCAGGCGGCGGGCTTCGAGGACCCGCCGCGCCCGCAGCCAGGCGCCGGCGCTGGTGTGCAGCGTCTCGCGGCACAGCGCGTTGAGATGGCCCGGGGTGACGCCCAGAGCCGTCGCGTAGTCCGCCACCCGGTGCCGATGGCGGAACCCCCGTTCGACCTGTCCCACGAAGCGCTCCACCAGACCGCGGGGAGCCGGCTCGGCGGGTACGCCGTGGCGGGCCACGTAGACGCGGTTGAGCCGCACCAGAAAGTCGTAGAGCACCGCCCGGAGCGCGTCCGGGGAGTCCGCGGAGAGGGTCTCGATCTCCCGCTGCATGGCCGCAAAGCGGTCGAGGTACTCACGGCGCTCGCCGGGCTCGAGAGCCAAGGCACCCGACGGGCGCCGGGGGTGGAAGTAGGCGAACTGGTCGAGAAATCGCGGATCGGAGAAGGTCAAGGCGACGAATTCCTCGACAAAGAAGACGCAAGCGCCCTCCACCGGGCGCGGCACCTCCCAGCGCCGCAGCTCCAGAGGGCGGGTGACCAGGACCGTTCCCGGCGTCACGTCGTGGGTCTCGACGTCGAGCACCAGCCGTCCTTCCCCCTGCGTGATCAGCAGGATGTCGTGAAAGGCCAGCCGGTGCGGCCGGCCACCGCGCTCGAAGTCGCTATATCCCGAGACCCAGCCGGCGTCGATCAACAGCTCGGGGCCGTACTTGGTGCGGTGGAACTCGACCACCTCGGGAGCGTCCGAAGCGGGCAGGGCAGCGGAACGGGGACGCGCCATCTTCGAAAAGTACCAGCTCATCCCCCGTTCGTCCATTCTCCCGGGGAGTCCGAGGTACTACATTGCTAGTAGCAGGAGAGTCGCAAGCGAAGAACGACGTCGAGAGAACGACGTCGAGAGAACGATTCGAGAGAACGATTCGAGAGGAGATCGACATGCATCGATGGCTTGGAAAGGCGGTCTGTCTTGGGCTCGGCTCAGGGCTGGCCCTGGGGCTCGTGCTGGCACCGACGGCTCTCGGTCAGGAGCCTTCCGCCGCCCGCGATCTGCCGTTTTCCGACGGCGGCTGGGATCTGGCGGGAGAGGGGACCGCCATCGAGACCTTCAAAGGGCGCGAAGTGCTGCGTCTGGAGACCGGCGAGGCGTTTCGTCGGGACGTGCGACTCCAGGACGGTACCATCGACCTCGACGTGCGATTCACGGATCGCCGGTCCTTCGTCTACCTCAAATTCCGCATGGTCGAGGACGGCGAGTCGGAAGAGCTCTACCTGCGTACCCACAAGTCCAATCTTCCCGATGGGTTGCAGTATGCGCCGGTGTGGCAGGGACAGAGCGCCTGGCAGCTCTACCACGGACCGGGCGGGACCGCCGCCGTGTCCCTGAGGCCCGGTGTGTGGACGCCGGTACGGCTCGTGCTCCAGGGGCGCCACGCGGCGATCTTCGTCGGCGATCTGGACACCCCGGCCCTGGTGGTACCGCGGCTGGCGCGGGAGCTCCGGCCGGGCTATATCGCGCTACGCGGCTTTCTTCCCCGCGATGTTCCGAGGGGCGAGCCGGTGGCCCGCTATGCCAACGTACGCATCCGCCCCGGGTACGTCCCCTTCGACTTCTCGTCGGTGGACGTCCGTGAGCCCGAGACCCGGCCCGGGACCGTCGGGGCCTGGGCCGTCTCCCGCGCTTTCGTGCCCGAGAACGGCCCCTACGCGCAGCTTCCCGGCGCGGAGGTGCTCGGTGGCTTCCGCCGCGTCGGGGCGGATCCAGGCGGGCTGGTGCCGCTCCACAGCCACGTGGAGCTGCCCGAGGGCTCGCGTCGCGCCGCGGCGGTCGCGCGCGTCCGGGTGACCGCGCGAGAGGCGGGCCTCCGGCGTCTGGCCCTGGGTTTTAGCGACGAGGTGACGGTCTTCCTCAACGGCCGGCCGCTGTTCCATTGCGACGACAGCTACAGCTTCGACGCCCCGCGCCGGCAGGGGTTGCTCTACGACGACCAGGCGACGCTTTTCCTGCCCCTCGAGAAGGGGGAGAACGAGCTGGCAGTGCTGGTGAGCGACCGCTTTGGCGGCTGGGGGCTGATGGGGCGCTTCGAGGACCCGGACGGGTTGGTGATCGAGGCGCGGTGAGGAGCCTCCTGGGTGGAGACGTGGCCCTCATGCTCGGCCGTTCCAAAGAGGCCTTGTTTGCGCCTTTCGCGAAATCGGCTGCTTCGTCAAGCGGAGGGGGGATACGCGGGGGATTCAGCTCCTCCGGCGCCTGCAAGGGCTTCCCATCGCCGTTGTGCGCTCTTCAGGCGTCTCCGCCGGCTTTTGGAGCTGAGCTCCCTCGCGGGGCTTGCATACATCGACTTCCGGAGCGACCCTCTCGCTCCACGGACGCCGGCATCGACTTCCCACCACGTTCTTGCATCTTCGAAAGCCCACTTTCGACTTCCGCGCGCTGGGGACGAGCCCGATCTGGGGTTCCTGGTTTTCCCCAGGCTGGGGAAGCGGGTTTTCTGGAATTCGGCGGTTTTGCCTAGCGTGGGGAAGGGGAAATTCTGGGATTTTTCGGGGTTTCCCAGAGTGGGGAAGAGGATTTTTTGCGATTTTTTGCCTATCCGACCTCCCTGGAGGACACTTTCTGGAGCCTCGCTTGGCTGCGCGTTTCGAGCTCCAGTATCTCAAAGAACCCCGAATCTACCTTCTCAAACGCCTGAAAGGCCCGGATTGTTCCCACTTGGCGCCAGCTCCGTTGGTAGCTCGCTAGGTCAGGACGCCCTTCCGAGCTTGCGCCCGTGCGTAGAGCAGGAGCGCGATGGAAATCGCCCAGATGATCGCGGTTAGAACCAGCCCGACGGTGCCCATGATCTCCGGCCCGTTGGAGAGCAAGAAGCTGTAGATCGTGTTGCCCAGCAGGCCGATCAGCGACAGACCGAAAAGCCATGTGGCCCACGCCTTGCGCAGCAGCAGGGCGATCGAGCCCAACACGCCGCACCACACCGCGATGGCCCAGACCGAAACCACCCAGCTTGGCAGATGGGTCATGTAAGCGACCTGCTCCGCCGAGTGCTGGCTCATGTACCCCTCCAGCTCGAGCTCGGCGGCCAGATAGCTCCAGGCCCCCAGCAGGTTCCACAGCAGCGCCAGAACGGCGACGATCCAGAGGTGAGTCGGTGTCCCGGGCCGCGCTTCGGTTCGGCTCGATTCGGGCACGCTCATGATCCCTCCCCAGGCAAGCTGTCAGCAGTTTGTCGGTGATGCTCCTGGTGGCTCCGTACGCGCTCTAGGTCAACACCCCGCTCTTCGCCTGGGCCCGCGCGTACAGCAAGAGTGCGACGGTGACCACCCAGATGACGACGGTGAAGACCACCCCGACGGTGCCCATGATCGCCGCCCCGTCGGTCATGCCGAAGTTGTAGATCGTGGTCACCAGGAGACCGACGAGCGCCACGGCGAACAGCCAGACCGACCAGGCCTTGCGCAGCAGCAGACCGATGGAGGCCAGAAAGCCACCCCACACCGCGATCGCCCAGAAGGAAACCATCCAGGCCGGAAAGGAGGTGAAGTAGGCGAGCTGCTCCTCGTTGAACTGGCTCATGTAGGACTCGATCCGGAGCTGACTGGCCAGATAGTCCCACACCGCCAGCAGGTGCCAGAGAATCGCCAGGACGGCGACGATCCAGAGGTGGACGGGGGTCCGATTCCCAACCGGCTCGTTCATGATCCCTCCCCAAGCAGGTCATCAGTGAATTGTCGGTGACAAGTCGCCCAAGGCTACCACGGCGGGAGCTCGACCCGGGCTGCGAGAACGCTGACGGTCCTCTCAAGCCCACCGCGTCACGTGCCACGCCTTCTTGCCCCGGCGCAGCAGGATCACCGCTCCGTGCAGGAGGTCGTCGGTCGCCAGGTGCGCGTGGGGATCCTCGACCCGCTCGCCGTTGACCGACACCGCTCCCGCCTGGAGGTGGCGGCGCGCCTCGGACTTGCTGCCGGCGAGGGGCGTCCCGGCCAGCACCTCCACCAGCGACGCGCCGTCCCCGCTCAGCTCGTCCTTGGCGTGCCGGGAGGAGGGGACGCTGGCGAAGACCTCGTCCAGCATCTCGGCGTCCAGCCCGCGGACGTCACCGGAAAACAGTGCCTGGGACGCCTCTTCGGCGTGTCGCAGGGCCTCCTCGCCGTGGAGCAGGGTGGTGGCCTCCCGCGCCAGCGTGCGCTGCGCCTCCCGCTGGTGGGGTGCCTCCCCGTGCCGCGTCATCAGCTCGTCGACCTCCCGCGGTGGCAGGTCGGTGAAGAAGAGCAGGTAGGGCCGCACGTCGTCGTCGCTGGCGTTGAGCCAGAACTGGTAGTAGGCGTAGGGGGACGTCCCGGGCTCGCCCGAGGGGCGCCTGTGCGACAGCCAGACGGCACCCGCTTCGGTCTTGCCGAACTTGCCGCCGTCGGCGCGTGTGACCAGCGGTGCGGTGAGGGCGAAGGCGCGGTTTTCTCCCTCCTCGTCGAGACCCTCCGTCCGGCGGATCAGGTCGACGCCGGAGACCAGATTGCCCCACTGGTCGGCGCCCGCCACCTGCAGCGTCACCCCGTGCTCGCGAAAGAGGTGCAAGAAGTCGTACGCCTGGAGGAGCATGTAGCTGAACTCGGTGTAGCTGATGCCCCGGTCTTCCCGATCGAGGCGGCTGCGGACGGAATCCCGGGCCAGCATCTGGTTGACCGAGAAGTGCTTGCCGATGTCGCGGAGGAAGGCGTAGGCGGACATCTCCCGGAACCAGTCGTCGTTGTTGACGAACCGGGCGTCATCTCCGAGAAGCCGCTGGAAGATGGCGCGCTGGGCCGCCACGTTGGCTTCGATCCGCTCCTCGGTCAGAAGCTGGCGCTCGGCGTCGCGGCCGGAGGGGTCTCCGATGCGGCCGGTGGCACCGCCCAGAAGGGCCACCGGGTGGTGTCCGTGGCGGGCGAAGATCCGCAGCATCATGATCGGCACCAGGTTGCCGATGGTCAGCGAGTCGGCGGTGGGGTCGAACCCGCAGTAGAGCTTGCGCGGCTCGGCGAGATGCCGGTGCAGGGCCTCCTCGCCGGAGCACTGGTAGAAGAGCCCACGCGCCTTCAGCTCGTCGAGCACGAGGGAGCGATCCGAGGTCGAGGACGAGAAGTCGGACGAGTCGGACATGGCGGCGCGAAGGATACCAGGAGACACCAGGAGACCGGGCGCCGAGGAGGTGAGCAGATCTGCTATCGTCGCAGACGAACGAAGATGCCACGCTTCCGCCGTTCACCCCCTGCGCTCTCGCGAGCCCTCTTCGCCTGGTTGGCGATCGGGGTGCTGTTGCCCGGTGTCTTCGAGCACCACAGCACGTCCCACGCCCTTGGGCACTCCGCCCATGGCACCGAGCCGGTAGAAGTCTCCGAGGTCGCGCATCCCGGACAGGCGCTTCACGTCGAGGCCACGGAGACGGTCCAGGTCGCTCCGTGTCCGGCCTGCCTCCATGCCCAGACCCCTTCGCTGGTCTTCGGCCTGGCCCCATTGCCCGGGCAGGGCTCTCCGCGCGGGGTGCTGGCCCTGGCCGGGCCGCTCGCGGTTCCGCGCCGGGAGCTCGGAAGCCGCTCCGCCCGCGCACCTCCCCGATCCTGAGTCCCTTTCGACCGATCCCCCTTGCAGGGAATCGATGACGAAGCGATGGGCCTCGCTGGGCCCATCCGGATCCAGGATTGGAGGACCCACCACGGATGCCCAATGTATATGTACCCGATGTATACGAGTCCCGCCGTCGGGGCCTGGCTCCCCTGCGGCGTTTCCGGTGCACGCTGATCGCGCTGCTGTGCGCGCTCGGTGCCACCACGACCTCGCCGCTGGCAGCGCAGAATGCCGCGCAAGGTGACGAGATCGCCCGTCTGCGCGCGGAGATCGCTGCGCTCAGGACCGACTACGCCGCGCGGCTGGCCGATCTCGAACGCCGTCTGGAAGCGCTCGAGTCGGCGCCGCCCGCGGTCCCGAACGTGGTCCCGCCCGGAGAGCCGGCGGCGGCCGGCGACGAGCTCGCCCGATTGAGAGCCGCCGCCGAGGCGGCCGCCCAACAAGCCTCGGCTGCGGCAGGCCCCGCACCGGCGCCCTCAGAAGGCCCGGCCTTTGGCCGCGAACGCAACCTCAGCCGCTTCAACCCGGAGATCTCGGTGACCGGGATCTTTCTCGGCCAGGCCTCGGACGACGCTCGCGAGGAATTCCGCGCGCAGGAGTTCGAGCTTGATCTCCAGAGCGCGCTCGATCCCTTCTCGCGTGCCCGCGTCACCCTGGCCTTGAGCGACCAAGGCGAGGCCGAGGTCGAGGAGGGTTGGGTGAGCTACAGCGCGCTTCCCGGCGGCTTGCAGCTTTTCGCCGGCAAGTTTCGGCAACGCTTTGGCCCGCTCAACCGCCAACATCTCCACGCCCTGCCGCAGGTCGACTACCCCCTGGTGTTTCAGAGATTCTTTGGCGAGGAGGGGTTGGCGCAGACCGGGATCTCGCTCGATTGGACGCTGCCTCGGTTGTGGGCCAGCGCCAACGAGCTGACGCTCGAGATCACCGACGGCGAAAACGAGATCTTTGGCGGCGAGAATTTCGAGCGGCTGGCGGTTCTCGGCCATGCCAAGAGCTTCTGGGAGCTGTCCCCGGCCGCCTGGCTCGAATGGGGGCTGTCGGGAGTCTGGGGTGAAGCTCCCCAGGGGGTCCCGGGCGAAGGTACCAACCGCGTTCTGGGCACCGATATCACCTATCACTGGCAGCCGCCTTCGCGGGCCAAGTATCGCGAGCTGACCTGGCGTACCGAGGTCCTGCTCTCGCAACGGGCCGACGAGCTCGGTCTCGGAGCAGACGGCCGGCAGGACGCCTGGGGCGGCTACAGCTATCTCGAAGCGCTGGTTTCGCAGAACCTCTACGCCGGGCTGCGGCTCGATCGGGTGGAAGATCCGCTGAGCCCCTCGTCGCGTCTGTGGGGTGTTTCGCCCTATCTGACCTTCTGGCAGAGCGAGTTTGTCCGACTCCGCGCCGAGCTGCGGCATCTGTCCGGGGATCTCGGGGACCTCCCGGAGAACCAGCTCTTTCTCCAGCTCACCTGGGCCGCCGGCCCGCACAAGCACGAGACCTACTGATGCGAGCTCCGACACGCACCAAGGGAGACGTCATGGATCGCACTTCTGTATTTCACCTCGTCCTTTCACGGACCGTTGCTCTGCTGGTCGGGGCAGCGGCCCTCGTCTCGGCCGTTTCCGCGAGCGCGGCTCCGGTCCAGGTGGTCACCACGCTCTCGGCCTACGCTTCGATCGCCCGCGAGGTTGGCGGCGGCCGGGTCGAGGTCGCCTCGATCTCGAGCGGTGCCGAGGACGCCCACTTTGTCAAGCCCAAGCCGTCGTACGCGCTGATGCTCAAGAGCGCCGACCTGTTCGTCACCACCGGGCTCGACCTCGAGCTGTGGGCGCCGGTGCTGGTCGACAAATCAGGCAACCGCAAGATCCGCGATGGCGCGCCGGGCTACGTCGCGGCCAGCCAGGGCGTGCCGCTGCTCGACGTGCCGGGGAGCGCGGACCGCTCGGCGGGCGACGTCCATCTCTTTGGCAACCCCCACATCTTCACCAGCCCGCTCAACGCCAAGATCATCGCCGGCAACGTCGCGGCTGGGCTGACCCGGGTGGACCCGGCAGGTGCGGCCATCTACCAGGCCAACCTGGAGCGCTTCAAGTCCCGTCTCGACGAGGCGCTCTACGGCAAGGAGCTGTCCGAGCTGCTGGGTGCGCAGGTGCTCGATCCGCTGGCCGCCCAGGGCACGCTGATCGAGTTTCTGCGCGGCAGCGAGTACGAGGGCAAGCCGCTGCTCGAACGGCTGGGCGGCTGGTTGGGCCGGGGACGTGTCTTTCGTGGCGGCAAGATCGTCGCCTATCACAAGAACTGGATCTACTTCACGGAGCTTTTCGGGGTCGAGGTGGTGGACTATGTCGAGCCCAAGCCGGGGATTCCGCCCTCGGCCCGACACGTCCACGATCTGCTCGAACGGATCCGCCGCGAAGGGGTGCGGGCGATCTTCGCCGCCAGCTACTTCAGCGAGACCGAGGTCCGCGCGATCGCCGAACGCTCGGGGATCCCGGCCGTGCAGGTGCCGCTGGGGCCCGTCGCGGGCGGACCGGAGGACTACTTCGCGCTGGTCGATCGGTGGGTGGACGGTCTGGCGGAGGCTTTTGGCGGATGATCGACGCCGCTCTGTTTCTCGCCGCCCCGTTCGTCGCCTGCGTGGTGCTGGTCGCCATCCTCGGTTACTTCGGTGTCCACGTCCTGCTGCGCGGGGTGATCTTCGTCGACCTGGCGCTCGCGCAGATCGCTGCCATGGGCACCGTCATCGCCTTTGCGATGGGTCACGAGCCGGGCTCGATCCTGGCCTTTGTCTTTTCGCTCGGAGCGGCCACGGTGGGCGCCGCGATCTTCAGTTGGAGCCGCACCCGCCGCCAGACCGTGCCCCAGGAGGCGATCATCGGCATCGCCTACGTGATCGCCTCCGCGGCCACTTTGCTGATCGCCGACCGTGCCCCCGAAGGCGCCGAGCACATCAAGGAGCTGCTGGCCGGCACCGTGTTGTGGGTCACCTGGGGGACGGTGATCAAGAACGCTCTGGTATGCGCCGCGGTGGCGGTTTTCCACTTCGTCTTCCGACGCCGCTTCACGCTCATCTCGGAGCACCCGGAGCGAGCCTTCGCCGAAGGAGTGGCGGTGCGGTGGTGGGATTTTCTCTTCTATCTCGGCTTTGGTCTGGTGATCACGCTGGCGGTGGCGGTGGCCGGGGTGCTGATGGTCTTCGCGTACCTGGTAGCGCCGTCGATGATTGCGCTCGCCAGCCGCGATTCCTGGCCGGGCCGGTTGGTCGTGGCCTGGACGATCGGATTGCTGGCCACGGCGCTGGGGCTGGCCGCGTCGTACCAGTGGGACTTCCCCAGCGGTCCGGCGATTGTCTGTGTCCTGGGGCTATTTCTGGTGGTCTTTGCCGGCTGGCGTACGGTAAGGAGAGCGGAGCCCGCGCTCGGCGATTGACGGCGAAGCTCGCGGGAGTCGCAAGTAGCAAGTAGCAGTAGGGAATGGAGCTTGCCCCACCGGAGCGGGGCCCGGGTGGGGGCGGCCCCTTCCTGGAATCCGTTACGACGCATTGAGGGATGCATCGAGGGATTCATAGAACATGCGACGTTACTAGAAGCATGAAACGTTATTGCAGATTGCTTGCCGTATCCATGATTCCGATCCTTCTGGCGCTGGGAGCCACCTCAGTGCTACACGCCGAAGACTTTCCCCCGATCACCGACGCGGAGTGGGAGCTGACGAAAGTGCCGTGGGCACCCGAGGCAGATGCCGTGGTGGTCTTCCGCAGCGCCGAGATGTGGATGCGGGGCGATGACAAGCTCAGCAGCGCCCTTCGAATCCGGCAGCGAGTCAAGATCTTGGATCGTGAGGGGTGGCGCCGTCTCTCGAGAGGCCCGAGTCCGGAGGAGCACCAAGAGATGATGGAGGAATGGATCGAAGCGCGGATGGAAGTCGAGCAGCACGGGGAAGTTTTCATCTATCACTCCGGGTGGACTCGTCTTTCGGGCTTCCAGGGGCGAACCGTGAAACTCCAGCTCCGGTCTTGCTCTCCGAGACTCGGTACTCGTCCCCTGGCTCGAAGTAGCGCTGCTCGCATCTCGATGTGGTCAGGAACAAGGGCGACGTTCAGGCCCTGGTGCTGGTTGCCGAGTGAGGCTTGCGTGAGGGGAATTTAGACGCTCCATCGTTGAAGCAGTATGCGAGACTTGAAAACCGCCTGGAGCGCTGGGCCAGGATCGGTAGGCTGCGGAGCCGAAGTCGATCCGCAGGGCTGAGGGCCCGACCCGGGCTGGAGGATTCACATATCTTGGAGTTGGACATGACCTCGAAGCATCTCTGCGTACGCAACGTCGTCTGGGCTCTGCTGGCCCTGGGCGAGGTTGGCGTTTCTTTCCCGTCCCAGGCTGCGACCTTTCCCCCGATCACCGACGCCCAGAAGCAGCTCACCGAGGTGGTGGGCTCGCCGGATGCCGAGGCCGTGGTGCTCCGGGCGGAGGCGGAATTCTGGATGATGGACACCCAGAACCGGCGCCCCAACAGCACTCTGCATGTCTGGCGTCGGATCAAGATTCTCACCGCCGAAGGAACAGAGACTTTCGGGGAGGTGAGAATTCCCCACAGTCGCCAGGTGCGGTTGTCCAATTTCGAGGCTCGGACCGTGTTGCCGGACGGGACCTTGATCGAGGTTCCCGAGGACGCCGTGTTTCGTCAGGCTTCGTCCCGGTCGCAAAGGGAATTCGTGACCGCGGTGGCCTTCCCCAAGATCGAGCCGGGCGCCATCCTCGACTGGTCCTATGACCTGGCATTCGACTCCTATTTCTACCTGGATCCCTGGTACTTCCAGGACTCGATTCCGGTGATCTACTCGGAGATCGTCTTTCACGTCCCGGAGACGATCGCCGTCAAGGAGTGGGGCCGGTCGTTGCCGGGGAAGCCCATCCAAAGCGAGGTGCAAAACGAGAGGGACGGGCGCAGGCTCCGCGTTTGGCTCGAGGATCTTCCGGCGATGCCCGACGAGCCGTTCTCGCCCCCGGATGCGGATCTTCTCGCACGCTTCATGCTGGTCCCCACGGTGATCGCGTACCCGGGTCAGCTCATCCCTCTGATGGAGTCCTGGAAGGACTCCTGCAAGCTGGTCGAGGAGGGCTATTACGAGCCCCTGCAGCGTAAGTCCGGGAGCGTCAAGAAGAAAGCCCGAGAGCTCGCGCTGGCGGCGGCTCCCAAGGGAGTCCGGGCGGTGACCCCGGAGGCCCGACGGGCAGTCGCGGAGGCGATGTACCGGTTCGTTCGAGACGACATTCGCACGCGGTACTCGCTCTCCATCTTTCCCCGCGACAAAGTTGATCTCGACGATGTGCTCGAGACGGGCGAGGGCACCAGCGTGGAGAAGGCCATCTTGCTCCAAAGCCTGCTCGCGGTCGCGAATCTCGAGGCCGACCTGCTGTGGGTCCCCAACCGGTGGGAGGGCTCCATCGATCCCACGATTCCCAACCCCTTTTGGTTCGAGAAGGCAATGGTCCGGGTGCACCTTCCCTCTCCGGGTGGGGAGGAGCTGGTCCTGCTGGATCCTTCAGACCGGCGTCTCGGCTTCGGCCTCCTCCACCCCACCAACGAAGGTGTGCTGGCCCTCGTTTTCGACGAGAAGGACCCCAAAATGCTTCGGACCCCCCTGACACCGGCTCACCTGAGCCGGCGCAGTGCCGAGGTGGACCTGGAGCTCGGCGAGGACGGCCGGCTGAGGGGCAAAGGCGAGATGGAGGTGACCGGGCACCACGCCTGGCGCCACCTGAGCGCCGGGGAGGGCTCCGAGGAGAACGATGAATCGTGGCAGGAGTGGCTCGATAAGCGCTGGGAGGGGTTCCAAGTGACCGATATCCAGGTCGAGGAAGACCGGGAGAGCCGACAGGTGCGGGTGAGCTGGAAGCTCGCCCAGCGCGAGGAGGAGGTGCTCGGCGACGAGGCCAGCCTCCAACCCAGCCTACCGCTGGGTCCCATCACCCAGATCTTCGAGCTCGACCCGGAGGAGCGCAAGACGCCGATCCTCCTCGCCTTCGGCGATACCGACGTGGTCGAGCTGAAGGTCTCCTGGCCCGCGGGCTGGGAGGTGGAAGGCCTGCCGGAGAGCGTGGCGGTGGCGAACTTCGCGGGAGTGGCCCAGGCCCAGGTCGAGGTGGACGAGGAGGCTCGGTCCTTGACCTACTCCCGCAACATGACCGTGACCCGCAGGGAATTCGCCAACTCGGAGGAGTACGGCGCCTTGCGAACGATCTTCGGGACGATGGAGACGAGCGATGCCCAAAGCCTGCTGTGGGTCGCCGAGTAGGCGACTTCTGTTCGTAGCGAGCCTCGGCCTGGCGAGCATCGGGCTGGCGAGCGCTGGACTGATGGGAGCCTGGGGGCTCGGATCCGCCCAGGCGGCGACGTTGCTGCAAAAGCGCATCACCCACCGCGTACAGCCCGATGGCTCGGTGCTCGAATCGACCGCGCTCCAGGTTCATCTGGACAACTCGGCGGACGTCGACGAGTGGTCGGCGTATTCGATCTATCTCGACGATCACCGGAGCCTGGTCGACATCGAGACCTACGCGGTGACCCCGGACGGCGAGCGGGTGGTGGTGAAGAAGAAGATGCACGACACGATCGAGAGCCCGGGGCGGGGGACCCTCGCCGACAGCTCGAGCTTCCGGCTGGTGGAGTTTCCCAACCTTCCCACCGGCAGCGTGCTCCACATCTCCCACACGGTGCGCGACGAGCCCTATTTCCCCGCCGGTTCGATCGCCCTGGGGAGCGACGACGACATCGCCTCGCTCGAGGTGGAGATCTCCGGCTCTCCGAATCTCCGCTTCCACCTCGACGGACAGGCGGAGGGATGGGGTCCGGAGAGCTTCCGCGTGGAAGAGCGGCCGGGGTCGCTGCGGGTGGTCGGGGAGGGGCTGCCGGCGGTGGATCCCCCTTCGTTGGCGCCGGGAGACGCCGACCTGGGGCCGGTGGTGCGCTACACCTGGGACGGTCAGGGCACCTGGGACGGCGTCGCGAGCTGGTACCAGGGTCTGTTGAGCGGGCTCGCGACCACCCCCGAGGTGATGGCGCAGGCTCGTCGTCTCACCGAGGGGCGGGCCACAACCCGCGCGAAGGTGGACGCCCTTTTGTCCTATGCCAGCGAGACCGTCCGCTATGTGGCGGTGGAGATGGGAATCGGCGGCTTCCAGCCGTCCCCCCCGTCGGAGACCCTGTCGCGCGGCTGGGGCGATTGCAAGGACAAGGCGTTTCTGCTGGTGTCGATGCTCGATGCGGTGGGTATCGAGGCCCATCCGGCGCTGATCCTCGCCGCCCGGGATCGCAAGATCGATCGCGACCTTCCATCGCCCGGACAGTTCAACCACGCCATCGTCGCGGTGCCGTTGGACGGGCAGGACCTGGAGGTCGAAGAGGGGGACCCGGTGGCCGGGGGTTACCTCTTTCTCGATCCGACCGACGACGAGGGCAGCTCCCGCTGGCTCCACGCCTCGGTGCAGGACCAGGACACTCTGGTGGTGGCGGGGCAGCGCTCCGCCCTGGTGCGGACTCCTTTGCTCTCCCATCTCGACGTCCGTGAGCTGACCGTCGATCTGACGCTGGAGCCGACCGGCGAAGCCCATGGATACGCGACGCTGGCCTTTCGCGGCCGACACGGTGACTTCTTCCGTCGCGGCCTCGCCGCGCTGCCGTCGGAGCAGGCGGAGGCGAGGGTGCGCAGCGTTCTGGGCCGGGTGCTTCCTGGCGTCGAGCTGTCCGGGGTGACCTGGGAGGAGGAGACCGGCAAGGGCGCTCCGGAGATGACCCTCGCGGCGCAGGTACAGCTCCTGGGCCTCGTCCAGGGGTCGAGGGGGCGCGTCTCCCTTTGGGTGCCCGGACTTTCCGGAGCTCCGGATCTCGACGACCTCGACGACCGGAAGCTCCCGGTGGTGCTCACGCCGGGAGGCGTGCACGAGACCTGGTCCCTGCGGCTCCCGGAGGGCGTCTGTCTGGACGATCCCAGGACCTGGGAGGCGGACAACGAGCTCGGCTCGTTCGCACAGACGGTGACGGGGGGTGGGCTCGACGGCTCCGAGCCGCCCCGTCTGACGGTGAGCCGAAGGCTCGATCTCCACCGGCGGTGGGTGGAGCCCGGCGAGGTGCCCCAGCTCCGCGAGCTGGCCCTGGCCGAGATCCGGGCGCTCAAGCGCAGAATCCGGCTCGGTGCGTGCCAGCGCTCCGCCCGATGAGCTCCCTCCTCAGTTGATCGTGATGCAGGCGCAGAAACAAGTGTTGCCGCCGCAGGCGGAGAAGCTCGGATCCGGGGCGCAGGCGTCGGCGCAGGCCTGGATCTGAGCGGCCGAGCAGCAGTTGTTGGCGGTGGCCGAAGCCTCCGGAAGGAGCAGAGCTTCGAGAGGCTCGACCGCCTCGACCGTTTCCGAGCTCGCTTCGGCGGTGACGTCCACGGCCGGCTCAGACACGGTCTTCTCGATCCCTTCGGGAAGCGGTGACGCCGCGGTCGACGTGAGCGGGAACAGAACGAGCGCGGTGAGAACGATCGGGGTCGAAAGGACGACGAGGAAAATTTTGGGGCTGCGCATGCCACCTCCTACCTGGGTCGGTATCGACGCTTGAGAAACGAAGACAGAGCGATACTATAGCGATCCCCCACCTGGGAGCTCAACCATGAGCGGGCTCGGCGGCCGGTCATGGAGCTGCGGTACACTTCCGGCCTACGTCGTAGACCCTTCGGAGGCTCCGTATGATCGCGTTCCCCACCCGCATCACATCCCTCTTTCTCCTGCTCTTCGCCACGCTGGCTCCGGGGGTCGGCGCGGCCGATGCTCCGGCTCCCCAGCCCGACCCTCTCCGCTGGTTCCAGCCCGACCGCCGGGCCGAGCAAGAGAAGCTCGAGCGCTTCTTGCTCGACGCCCCGTCCCCCGAGCAGCTCCGCTCCTACCACGACCTGCTCTCACGGGAGCCCCACGTCGCGGGCTCGGTTGGGGATCGACAGGTGATCGAGAATCTGGCGGCGGCGATGGAAGCCATGGGTCTCGAGGTCGAGCGTCAAGAGCTCTGGCTTTATCTGCCGCGTCCAGTGACCGGGCGGGTCGAGATCACCTCCCCGGAAGAGGCCCGACGGCTTCTTCCGGTGCAGGAGGACGTGCTGGAGGAGGATCCCTACAGCTCGAATCCGCGTCTCCAATTCGGTTGGAATGCCTACAGCGCCAGCGGCCGGGCCGAAGGCGAGGTGGTCTACGTCAACTACGGCACCCGCGAGGATTTCGACCGTCTCGCCGAGATGGGCATCGATCTCGAGGGCAAGGTCCTCGTCGCGCGCTACGGTCGGAGCTTTCGCGGCTACAAGGCCAAGTTCGCCCAGGAAGCGGGAGCCGCCGGGCTGCTGATGTACCTCGACCCCGAAGGCAACGGATACGTCCGTGGACGCATGTGGCCGGTCGGCGGTTACGCGAACCCCAGCTCGATCCAGCGGGGCTCGATCCTCACCCTGCCCTACAGCGGTGATCCTCTGACGCCCTTCGTGCCCGCCACCCGCGACGCCGATCGGCTGGAGCCCGAGGCGGTGGCGCTGCCCAAGATCCCGGTCCAGCCCGTCGGATGGGCGGCGGCCCAGGAGATCCTCTCGCGTATGGACGGTCCGCCGGTGCCCGAGGAGTGGCAGGGGGCGCTGCCGTTCAACTACCGGCTCACCGGCGGCGAGGCACTGCGCGTCGCCGTCGAGGTGGAGCAGGAGCGAAAGCTGACCCGGACGCAGAACGTGGTCGGCCTGTTGCGCGGGGCGCGGTTTCCCGACGAGAAGGTGATCGTCGGCTGCCATCACGATGCGTGGTCTTTCGGAGCCGGCGATCCCAACGCCGGGAGCATCGTGGTGCTCGAAGCGGCCCGGATCCTCGCCCAGGCGACCCGCGAGGGGATGCGGCCGGACCGTACCCTGGTGTTCGCCCACTGGGCGGCGGAGGAGGAGGGGATCCTCGGCTCGGTCGAGTGGGTGGAAGCGCACCGCGACGACCTGGCCCGCAACGGCGTCTCCTATCTCAACCTCGACATGGCGGCCATGGGCACCGACCTCCGGGGCTCGTCCTCGCCCAGCCTGCAGACGGTTATCGCCGAAGCCACACGGAACGTGCCCAAGGCGCGGGAGCCCGAGGTCACGGTCTACGACGACTGGACCCGCCGTTCGGACCGAGGTCGGGGGACCGAGCTTCCCGCCATGGGCAGCCTGGGCGGTGGCTCCGATCACGTCGGCTTCTACACGCACGTCGGGATTCCCTCCGCCGGTATCTCCGCGGGCGGCAGCCCGGGGGTCTCCTACCACACCAACTACGAGGATCTGGCCTGGTATCGCCAGATCGTGGGGGACGACTACGAGCCGGCGGTGATGCTGACGCGGGTGGTGGCGGTGGCGCTCAGCCGTCTCGCCCGGGCCGATCTGCTGCCGCTCGATCCGGAGCGCTACGGACCGGAGACCCTGCGCCATCTGGAAGCGCTCGCCGACCGCGCCGAAGACCTCGGGGTCGAGGTCGATCTCTCGGTGCTGGCGACCCGCGCCCGGGACTTTGGAGCCCGGGCCGCTGAAGCGCGAGCCGCGCTGCTCGCCGCGCTGGCGTCGGGTCGCTGGCCGCAGGAGCGGCGCGACGAGGCGAACCGGATCCTGCGTGGGCTGGAGCGCGAGTGGATCTACGGGCCGGGGCTGCCCGAGCGCCCCTGGTTCCGAAACCTCTACGGAGCCCCGGACGCCACCGCCGGGTATTCGGCCTGGATGCTGCCGCTCCTCCGGTACTCCGTCGAGGCGAAGGACGCCGATGCGGTCCAGCGGCGGATTCCGGTGTACGAGTCGGTCTTCGACCGCTTGCAAGCCCGGGTGGACGAGCTCCTGGAGCTCGCCGGTCCGGACACCGAGGAAAATGCTGTTTTAGACGCCGAGGAGGGCGCGCCGTGAGCCGGAGTCGGCGGCAGGGCCCTCGCCTCGCTCCGCAACGGGCTCTCGTCGGTCTCCTGGGTCTCTTCGTTCTCGTCGCGGCCTCCCCCCCGACCGCCTCGGGACACGAGCCGGCACAGCCCGGCGGCGATCAGCCCTTGCCCACGATTCAGCAAAAGGTCCAGGGGCTGGAGTCGGTCTCCGGGTTCTTCGAGCTGTGGCTCGACCGCGAGCGGGGACGGGTCTGGCTGGAGCTTCCTGCCCGGGCCGCCACCGACGGCACGCTCGCCCGCCTTCTGTGGATCGAGAGCCTGGCCTCCGGCTTTGGATCCAACCCGGTCGGTCTGGACCGCGGACAGCTCGGCGGCACCCGCGTCGCCCGCTTCCGGCGGCTCGGAGGCAAGGTGCTCTTCGAGGTGGAGAACGTCGGCTTCCGCGCCACCAGCGAGCACCCGCTGGAGCGCCGTGCGGTGGAGGAGTCCTTCTCCAATTCCGTCGTCTGGGCAGCCGACATCGCGGCCCGCGGGGATCACGGCGGGGACGAGCGCGTCCTCATCGACTTCACCCCCTTTCTTCTCCAGGACCACCACCATGTTGCCACCCGTCTGAAACGTCAGGGAGAGGGAACCTGGAGCCTCGACGAGACGCGTAGCGCGGTGGATCCGGCCGCCGTGCTGGCCTTTCCCGACAACGTGGAGATCGATTCGCTGCTCACCTACGCCGCCAAGGAGGTCGGGGGAAACGGTGGCGAGCCCACCGGTGAGAACGTGCGTGGGATCACGCCCGTGGACGGCACCTTTGCGCTGGTCCAGCACCACTCCTTTGTCCGGCTTCCACCCCCCGGCTTCCACCCCCGGCCGTTCGATCCCCGCATGGGCTCCTACGAGGTGCATTTCCAGGACTACGGCGCGCCGCTCGACGCACCGCTCGAGACCCGCTACGCAGCACGCTTCCGTCTGGAGAAGCTGGATCCTGGCTCCAGTCGCACGGGGGAGCTCTCGCCGGTGCGCAAGCCGATCGTCTTCTACGTCGATCCAGGCACCCCGGAGCCCGTACGCAGCGCCCTGGTGGAGGGGGCCTCGTGGTGGGCACGGGCATTCGAGGCCGCGGGCTTCGAAGACGCCTACCGGGTCGAGCTGCTACCGGAGGACGCCCATCCCATGGACGTGCGCTACAACGTCGTCCAATGGGTGCACCGCTCGACCCGAGGCTGGTCTTACGGCGGTGGGGTGATCGACCCGCGGACCGGCGAGATCCTCAAGGGACACGTCAATCTCGGGTCGCTGCGGGTGCGTCAGGACCGCCGGATCTTCGAGTCGCTTCTGGGGACGGAGAAGACCGGCACCGGAGCCCCGGACGATCCGGTACAGCTCGCGCTCGCGAGGATCCGCCAGCTCGCCGCCCACGAGGTCGGGCATGCCCTCGGCTTCGCGCACAACTTCGCTGCCAGCACCTACGGCCGCGCCTCGGTGATGGACTACCCCGCGCCGTGGGTCAAGGCCCGGGAGGACGGCACGCTCGACGTCTCCGAGGCGTACGGGGTGGGCACCGGAGCCTGGGACCTGCTCGCGACGCGCTGGGCGTATGCGCAATACCCGCCGGGCACCGACGAGGAGGCCGCGCTGGAGGAGATCGTCCAGGGCGGGATCGACGCCGGTCTGCTGTTTATCGCCGACCAGGACGCCCGCCCCCCCGGCTCCGCCCATCCGCTGGGCGCGCTGTGGGACAACGGCGCCGATCCGGTGGCGGAGCTGGACAACGTGATGGCCGTCCGCCGTCTCGCCCTGTCGCGCTTTGGCGAGCGCAACTTGGCTCCGGGACGGCCGCTGGCGCTGCTCCAGGAGGTGCTCGCGCCGCTCTACCTCTACCACCGCTACCAGGTCGAGGCCGCCATCCACAGCATCGGCGGTCTCGAGTTCGCCCACGCGCTGCGCGGCGACGGTCAGCCTCCGGCCCGGCCGGTGTCGACAGTCGATCAGTGGCGCGCTCTCGATGCCGCCCTCGCCACGCTGGATCCCGCAGAGCTCGACCTGCCCGACGAGATCCTCGGACGGCTCCTGCCACGCCCGTCGGAGTATGGCGCCAACCGCGAGATGTTCCGGGGCGCCATGGATCCGGCGTTCGATCCCCTCGCGGCGGCGGCGGCGGCCGCGGACCTCGTCGTCCGTCTGCTGTTGGAGCCCCACCGGGCCGCCCGGATGGTGGATTTCCACCGCCGGGATCCGGAGCTGCCGGGCTTCTCCGAGCTGATCGACGCGCTGGTCCGCAAGGTGTTCACCGCCAGCCCGGACGAGACTTCGCGGCGAGCCGAGATCCGCCGCACGGTGGAGACGGTGGTGGTGAACGCGCTGATCGATCTGGCGGCGCAGCGGGAGGGGGCGACCCCGGCGGTGTGGGCGCGGGTGGAAGCGGCGCTGGAGGGGCTCCGGCAGCGTCTCCCCGTCTCCCGCCAGGGACGGCCACCCAAGGCGAGTCCCGAAGCGGTGCACCGCGCCGCCCTCGCCGCCGAGATCGGCCGCTGGCTCGACCGCCGCGGTCCGGAGGGATCCGGTCCCGCGGAGGCCCCGCCGCCGCCCCCGGGCAGCCCCATCGGCTCGGCGTCGCCTTCGTTTCTGGGCGGCTGCTCGTGGTAGCTCCCGTTCGCTCCGGGTAGCCGGTCGCCTGGTAGACTGCGGGGCCGTTCCTGTCCCCGACCTCGACCGCCGACGGAGCCCCTTGATGGCCGATACCGACCAGGACCCGACCCCCGCCGGAGGAGACACCGACAGTCCCCCAGTCCGGCCCTACGTCCCCGCCACCGAGAGCCCGGCGGAGATGACGATCAAGGCGGTCGGATGGGGAATCGTCTTTGGCATCGTCTTTGGGGCCGCCAACGCCTACCTGGGTCTCAAGGCGGGTCTCACCATCTCGACATCGATCCCGGTGGCGGTGCTGACCGTCGCGGCCTTCCGCGCCCTCAAGGGCTTTGGCGTCGGCAGCACCATCCTCGAGGCCAACCTGTCGCAGACCGTCGGCTCGGCCTCCAGCTCGGTGGCCTCCGGCGTCATCTTCACCCTGCCGGCGCTGTTTCTCTGGGGCTTCTCGCCGCCCCTGATCCAGATGACCCTGCTCGCCCTGTGCGGCGGTCTCCTGGGCGTGCTGTTCATGATCCCGCTGAGGCAATTTCTGATCTTCCGCGAGCACGCCAATCTGCCGTATCCGGAAGGCACCGCCTGCGCCGAGGTGCTCAAGGCCAGCCAAGAGGGCGGCTCGCAGGCGCGGCTCGTCTTCTGGGGCCTCGGGCTGGGCGCCCTGGTCAAGACCTTCACCGGGTTGCTCAGGGCGATCCCCGGTGACGTCGAGGTCGACATCCCGTTTCTCAAGAAAGGGCAGCTCGGCTCGGATATTTCGGCGGCCCTGTTTGGCGTCGGCTACATCCTGGGGCCCCGCATCGCCTCCATCATGGTGGGTGGTGGACTGCTCTCCTGGCTGGTGATCATTCCCGCGATCGCCTGGTGGGGCGAAGGCCGCATCGTGCCGCTCTACCCGGAGACCACCCAGCTCATCGCGGAGATGGCTCCGGGGACGTTGTGGACGCGCTATGTGCGCTACATCGGCGCCGGCGCCGTGGCCACCGGCGGGTTGATCACCCTGATCCGCTCGATCCCGACCATGACCGAGAGCTTCCGGATCGGCGCCCGGCAGATGCGCAAACGCCTCGGCGCTGACCGCGACGGGGGGGCCGGCACCGACCGGGAGCCGCGCACCCAGCGCGACCTCTCGCTCCGGGTCGTGGGCATCGGGGTCGCGATCCTGGTGTTGGTGATGGCGCTGGTGCCGCAGGTGTTCGGTGCTCTCGAAAACTTCGGCCATCGCGCGGTGGCCGCCGTGCTGGTGGTGATCTTCGCTTTCTTCTTCGTCACCGTCTCCTCGCGCATCGTGGGTCTGGTCGGCGTCACCTCGAATCCTACCAGCGGCATGACCATCGCCACCTTGCTCGCCACCTCGTCGCTCTTTCTGGTGCTCGGCTGGACCGACGACCTGGGCAAGATGGCGGCGCTCACCATCGGTACCGTGGTGGCCATCGCCGCCTCGATCGCGGGCGACACGTCGCAGGACTTGAAGACCGGCTATCTGGTCGGTGCCACCCCCTACCGGCAACAGACCGGAGAGCTGGTGGGGGTGCTCACCTCGGCGGTCTTCGTCTGTCTGACCGTCATTCTGCTGGGCAACACCTACGGCTTTGGCACCGAGGAGCTGGCTGCCCCGCAGGCGACCTTGATGAAGCTGGTCATCGACGGCGTGCTCCAGCAGGCCCTGCCCTGGGGGCTGGTGGCGATCGGCGTCGGGCTGGCGCTGGTGGCGGAGGTCTTCCGGATCCCCAGCCTGCCCTTTGCGGTGGGGATCTATCTGCCGGTCTCGACCATGGTGCCGGTGTTCTTCGGCGGTGCCCTGCGCTGGCTCCTCGAGCGGGGCGCGAGGTCCGAGGACGAGGCCGGGGCGCGGCGTGAACGCGGAGTGCTGCTGGGCTCCGGATTGGTCGGGGGCGAAGGGTTGATGGGCGTGGCCATCGCCGGGGTCGCCGGCTGGGCCGCGGCCCGCGACACGACCCCCTGGAGCCTCGGCACGGAATGGTCCGGACCGTGGGCTCCCTGGATCGCGGCGGTCGTTTTCGCCGGGTTGATCCTGTACTTCCGCCGGCTCTGCGTGCGCAGATAGCCGGGGAGAGCTTGCGATGAGCCATAGGAAGAGGAGCCAAAGGAAGACGAATCCAACGAGGCCCTCCGACGACTCGATTCCGGTTTCACATCTCCTCCTGGGTCTCGGTCTGGTGATCGTGGGGTTGACCCTGTGGCTCGGGTGGCGGCAGGGGGGGACGGTCCACGGGGAGTCGCAGGGAGCCGGCCTGGGAGTCGGGTTGGAGGAGGCGAGGGCCGTGAGCGAGAGGAGCCACATCGCTGAGCGCCGCAAGGTCGAGGTCTTGCGCGAGCTGCCGCACGATCCCGAAGCGTTCACCCAGGGCCTGCTGTGGTGGGACGGCTCGCTGTGGGAGTCCACCGGCGTCTACGGCCGCTCCGAGGTGCGGCGGCTCGATCCGGCCACCGGCGAGGTGCTGCACCGGGTGCCCCTCGACCGGCACCACTTCGGAGAGGGACTGGCCCGGGTGGGGGACACGCTCGTCCAGCTCACCTGGAAAGAGGAGGTGGCGTTGCGCTGGAAGCTCCCGGATCTGTCGCCGCGGGAGAGCCTCTACTACCGCGGCGAGGGCTGGGGGCTGTGCTTTGACGGCGAGCACCTGGTGTGGAGCGACGGCTCGGACCGTCTGCGCTTCGTCCGGCCCGAGGACTTCTCGGTCGTGCGCGAGCTCGGGGTGACGCTGGACGGCAAGCCGCTGCGCTCTCTCAACGAGCTCGAGTGCGTCAAGGGCCGGATCTGGGCGAACGTGTGGACCACCTCCCAGCTCGCCGGCATCGATCCGAAGACCGGCGAGGTCGAGGTCTTCGTCGACGCCTCCGGCCTGCTGACCCGCGAGGAACGCCGCGAGACTGACGTCTTCAACGGCATCGCCCACCATCCCGAGACGGGACATTTCTTCGTCACCGGCAAGCTGTGGCCAAAGATGTTCGAGGTGCGGCTGACCTCCGACGAGAAAGAGGAGGGCCGGGAAGGGCAGCAGGAAGAGGTGAAGCAGGAAGAGGTACAGTAGAGAGGCATGTCCCGAGCCGGCTCCACCCCTTTCCGCGAGCGCGTCCCCAGCGTCGATCTGGCCTGGCGGCGCATGGACGCTCCGGACAATCTCACCGTCATCAACGGGGTCCTCTGGTTCGACGGCGTCCTGGACGAGGATCGCTTCAAACGCACCCTGGAGGAGCGCTTCCTGGTCATCCCCCGCTTTCGCCAGAAGCTGGTCCACAACGGCACCCGGGGACATTGGGAGCCGGATCCCGATTTCGATCTCGACTTCCACGTCCGACAGGAGACCCTCCGGGGGGACGACGAGGAGAGCGCCCTCCGGCAGCGGGTGAGCGAGCTGATGTCCGAGCCGCTGGATGGGGATCGTCCCTTGTGGCGCTTCTACATCTTCGACGGCTATCGCGGCGGCTCGGCGCTGCTCGGCCGGATCCACCACTGTATCGGCGACGGGCTGGCCTTGATGATGGTGCTGCTCTCGCTGACCGATCTCCAGCCGGACCCGCAAGCCGACGAGGTCGAGACGGAGCGCGAGGAAAACCCCTTGACCGCTCTCTTTCATCGGGCGCGGGAAGGTTTGCGGGAACGGGTCGAAGACACCCGCGAGCATCTCGAGCACGCCCGCGACAGGGTCGAAAGGGTGCTGCCCGAAGCGATGAAGCTGCTGCTCAAGCCGGCGGAGGTGCTCGCCTCGACCAGCGCCTGGCTCAAGGGATTGGGCTCCGTCCAGGCCCTCGGACGGCTCACCTTCAAGGGTCGAGATCCCCAGGGTCCCTTCAAGGGCCCGCTGGGCAAGGAGAAGCGGGTCGCCTGGTCCCACGGAGTGCCCGTGGAGCGGATTCAGCGCATCCGGGAAGGGCTCGGGGGTAGCCTCAACGACGTGCTGATCACCGCCATCACCGGAGGCCTGCGCCGCTACCTCCAGCACCGGGGCAAGGAGCCGGACGGGCTTTCCTTGCGGGCGCTGGTGCCGGTGTCGATCCGGCCTCTGGCAGAGATGTCCGACCTGGGCAACCGTTTTGGGCTGGTGCTGCTCAACTTGCCGGTGGACGTGGCCGACCCGCTGGAGCGTCTCTCCGAGCTGAGCCGAAGGTTCCGCAAGCTCCACCGGTCGATGGAGCCGGTGGTGGCGTACAAGATCCTCTCCGCCATGGGGCAATCCCCGGCGGGGCTGCAGCGGCTCGTCATGCGGTTCTTCACCGCCAAGGCGACCGCGGTGATGACCAGCGTTCCCGGACCGAAGCAGGTGCTCTATCTGGCCGGTCGCACGCTCCAGGGAATGATGTTCTGGGTACCCCATCCCGGGGCCTTGGGATTGGGCCTCAGCATCCTGTCCTACGCCGGCGAGGTGCGGCTCGGTGTCGCCGTCGACGTCGGTCTGGTTCCGGATCCCGAGAAGATCGTCGACGGCTTCCACGAGGAGCTCGCGGAGCTCGAGCGCCGCAACGCCGCTCAGTCGGCTCAGTCGGCATAGCTGGCGGGCGCCCCGGCCCTCCTGGGTGCCGAGGAAGTGCCGAGGGTGACCTGCGCGACGGTTGGCGGTACAATGCGCTGGCCATGGCGGAACGACGCGGCAAACGCCTGCAAGAAATCTTCTCCGGCGTCTGGATCGACGAGCTCAGCGACACCCAGGCCCCTTTGGTGGCCAAGGAGCTGATCGACGCGCTCCTGGAGCGGCTCCTGGGGCACTATCTGGTGGACGACGGCCCGGAGGTCCGCCTGCTGCTCCAGGAGAGCAGCTTCGTCAGCCGGACCCGGCTGTGCTACCTGCTGGGCCTGCTGTCCCCGGAGGAGGTTCGGGACCTCTACACCCTGGAAAAGATCCGCAACGAGTTCGCCCGCGCTTTGGGCGAGCGCTCCTTCGAGGACGAGGACATCCGCGACATGGTGGAGTCCCTGGAGACGGCGCGGCAGTTCCGCGAGCATCCCGCCTCGCTCGGTTTCTCGCGCGATCCCCGGATGCGTTTCAACTCCGCCGTGCACATCCTGGCGCGGTATCTCAACTTCCGCACCCACGAAAAAGCGGGGCTCCGCTCCCGCACCCCCCACCCCCCCTTCCGCTACGCGCCGCCTGGAGAGTTCCCCCCGGTGCGCGGCGGCTGACTCCGCTCCTCTGCGCTCACTCCGCGTAGAGGCTCTCGATCTCGGCGGCGTATTTCTCGTCGACCACCCGTCGCTTGAGCTTGAGGGTCGGTGTCAGCTCACCGCCTTCGACCGACAGCTCCCGTGGTAGCACGGCAAAGCGCTTGATCGCCTCGTAGCGGGCGAGATCCCGGTTGACCCGCGCCACCTCGCTCTCGAGGTGCCCGTGGATCTCGGGGCAGGCGGCCGCCTCCTCCAGGTTGGTCGCCGGGCTGCCGGCGGCGCGGGCGGTCTCGCCGAGGCTCTCCGGGTCGAGAGTGAGCAACGCCGCGACATACTTGCGGCGATCTCCCACCACCACCGCCTGGGACACCGCGGGGATTTCCCGCAGCTTGCCTTCCACCCTCTGCGGCGCGAGGTTCTTGCCGCCGGAGGTGATGATCAGCTCTTTCTTGCGGTCGGTGATCCACAGAAACCCCTCCTCGTCGAGATGACCGATGTCTCCGGAATGGAGCCAACCGTCGTCGTCGAGGGCTTCGGCGGTGGCGTCCGGGTCGTCGAGATAGCCGCAAAAGACGTGCGGGCCGCGCATCAGGATCTCGCCGTCCTCCGCGGTCCGTAGCTCGGTGCCCGGGATGGCCCAGCCGGCGCTGCCGGTCCGGTAGCGGTCGTGGGTCGAGAAGGTGGTCGGCCCGGTGGACTCGCTCATGCCGTAGACCTCCAGGAGGGGCATGCCGAGGGAGAGGAAGAAGTCGAGGGTGCCGCGGGAGATCGGCGCCGCGGAGGTCGCCAGGATGCGAGCGCGGTCCAGGCCCAGGCGAGCGCGCACTTTGCGGAAGACGAGCCGCTCGGCGAGGGGGTAGAGGAGCGGGCGGTTGTCTCCTTGCTGATCGGCGTATCCGCCCCGCAGCCCCAGATCCCGCGCCCAGGCGGCGATCCGCCTCCGGAGCGGCGGTGCCCCGGCCCCGGCGGCCTGAATGCCGGCCTGCATCTTCTCCCACACCCGGGGGACCGCGAAGAAGAAGTGAGGCCGCACCTCCAGCAGATTGTCCCTCAGAGCGTCGAGGCTCTCGGCGAACCAGGTGCAGGCTCCGGCGGCCATCGGGCAGTGGAGGGAGACCACCTGCTCGGCGACGTGGGAGAGCGGGAGGTAGGACAGCAGAGCTTCCCCGGCGGTGACCTCGTAGGTCTCGGCGAGACGCCCGGCGATCCAGGCGATGTTGTGGTGAGAGAGCTGGACCGCCTTGGGCGGTCCGGTGGTTCCCGACGTGTAGATCAGCGTCGCCACGTCGTCCGGCCGCTGTGCGGCGAGACGGGTCTCCAGGTCTCTCTCGGGAACCGAGTCTCCCCGATCCAGAAGCTCCCGCCAGGAGAGCACCCCCTGGGCCGGGTCGCTTTCGCCGTCCATCAGCACCACCGCCCGCAGGTGCGGGAGATCCGCACGGATCTCCAGGAACCGTTGCAGGTACTCCTCGTTTTCCACCACCACGACCGCGGCCTGGGCGTGGTGGGCGATGTACCGGCAGAGCTCGGATGGGTTGGTCGTGTAGATCCCCGCCGGCACGGCGCCGGCGTGGATGGCGCCGAGGTCCGACAGAAACCACTCCGGACGGTTGAAGCCCATCACGGCGACGCCCTGGCCCGGGCGAGCGCCCAAGGCGATGAGGCCGCGTGCAACCCGCCGTGCCAGACGACGGTACTCGCTCCAGGAGGTGCTCTGCCAGACGCCGTTCCGCTGGGCCCGCAGCGCGGGCCGATCGCCATGTCCTCGACAGGTAGTGTCCAGCACCTCTGGAATCGTTCGAGGTGATTCCTGATTCAAGGCCCATCCTCCCAGTCGGGGTCTTTCTTATTTGCATCGGGATGCGGCGGGTCGGAGATTTGGCCACGACTCTATGTGGCCCTCCCTTCAGGTGTCAAACAGCCCGGCAGCTCGCCGTTCAGGCCGCTCCTCTGGGTATTGGTTTAGACCATGTGAAGTCACAAATTTCACAGTTTTTCTTTGCATTCAGTCCGGGAGGTCGAAGGCAGCGGCCGGATCACGGCGATCCGGCGAAGAGGGATGTGAGCTGTGTTTCGATTTTCTTGGACGACGAGATGTCGGCGGGTGGCGGTCAGCGGTTTTGGGAGCACGTGCCGTCCCCCTCGGAGGCCTGAGGGCCCGTTCCGACCGTGGCAGCCACGGTCGCCCGATCGCCGTCCGCTTCGGCGGACGGCATGAGGGATCCCGAGGGTGCCCGGCAGGAGCTCGCCGACCTCTGGCAGCGCCTGTACGACAAGCTGTTGTCGCAGTGTCTCTACTGGACCGGGGGGCGGCGCGATCTCGCGGAAGAAGCCCTCGCCCGCTCGACGGCGGTCGCGCTGGAGAAGTATCCCGAGCACGCGGACGATCTGCGTCATCCCGCCGCCTGGCTGCGTCGGATCACCTACCACGCCTGTGTCGACCTGCATCGGGAGATGAAGCGCCGGGGTGAGGACGATCTGGACGATCTCGACGAGGGAGCGCCGGCTCTCCACGCGCGGGTCGGCACGCCCCCGGATCCGGAGCAAGCCTATCTCCGGCGCGAAGGGAAATGCGCCTTGCACGCCGGGATCCGGCTTCTCCCGGAAAGGCTGCGGCGGCCGGTGGAGCTGTTTCTCGACCACGAGCTGAGCTACCGCGAGATCGCCGACGCCCTGTCGATCACCGAAGCCAACGTCCGCAAGCGCATGCAGCACGCCCGCGAGGCGCTCAGGCCGCATCTGGAGCGCTATCGCGAGGGTGCCCGGGAGCCCGGCCTCGCTTCCGGCCTTTCCGGGATTCGGAAGCCCGTCCCGGACCAGGGCTCGGGAATCCCGGGTTTCCAAGGGGATCCCTCGGAGAACGGATTACCACCCGGGCTGAGGCCCGAGCCGGTGACCGCGGTCCGGGTGATCCCCGTCCAGCGTCCCGGAGGAGCCTGGAAGGACGTGACGCTCGTCCTCCGGAAGCCCCTCCTCCCGGCCACCCGGCGACGGTTCGAACGCCTCGAGTCCTACATCCGAGACCACCCCGGAGGCTGGAAACGACGCCGCGAGCTCGGCCGTCTGCTGCGCCAGGAAGGGCGGTGGGCCGAGGCGGTGCCGCACTATCGCTTCGCCCTCGCCAAGCAGCCTCGACAGGACGACCTGTGGGCGGAGCTGGGAGACATTCTGCGGGCGCTGGGTGAGAGGGACCGGGCTCTGGACTGCTATCGGAACGCACGCCGAAGGGCCCGCAGTGGAGTTGTGCGGCGGCGCTGGCGAGCCTCGATGCTGGCGACCGAGGGGCAGCTTCCCGAAGCCGTGGAGACCCTCCGCGATGCGCTCGCCGTCGCCCCGGGCTGTGTGCTGCTCCAGGTGGAGATGAGCCGGCTTCTGCTCCGCACCCACCGGTTTTCGCAGGCCGAAGAGGCCTCTCGTGTGCTCCTGGAAGAGCTTCCGGACGACGGCGAGGCGCTGGTGCTCCGCCATGACGCCTGCATCGGTGCCGGGGATCTGTCCGGAGCCCTTCGTCAGATCGAGCGTGCCCTGGCGGCCCCGGTCGACAATCCGCCGGCCCTGGTCCGCTGGCTCGTGCACCAGACCCTGGGGCGGATTCCGGCCGATCCGGAGAGGGCCCGAAGCTATCGCCGGCGGCTGCGGGAGCTGGCGCCGGACTGGGCCGACCGCAGGTACGCCGAGGCCCTCGAGCTCGAGCTTTCGGGCCGAAGCCAGGGGACCGAAGGTCGGGGTGTCCGGGAGATGAAAGGCTGGCTGAAGGAGCGCGGTCGCCATGCGCGGGGCCATCTGTTGCTGGCCCGCGTGCTGGAGCGGGTCGGTGCTTCGGAGGAAGCGGTGCGTGTCCGAGCCCGGGGCTCCGAGGCCGATCCCGAGGATCGCCTCACCGACTGGATGTGAAACGACTTGGTGAAACGATTTCTCTTTCGCGCGATCTTTTCACACACCGGGAATTTCCAGCGTCCAGACCGCGAGGGGCGGCCGACCCGCCCCGGGTCCTCGATCGGACCTCCACCTTCTCAAAGTCCGGGTGCGTGTCCCGACCCACCCGGGCTTCTTTTTGTTCGCCTCCCTGAGATGTGTCTCGCCCGCGCTCTCCCGGCTACACCGTTCGTGAGTACCGCAACCGGGTCTCGTGCGGAAGGTAGGCGTCGAAGGCCATCGCCAGGTTGCGGACCAGGAGGCGTCCCATCGGTAGCACTTCGAGGCGATCCGGGTAGATCGCCACCAGCCCGTCCTCGGCCATGGGCTCGAGGGCTGCGAGCGCATCGCCGAAGCGCGTGTCGAAGTCGATGCCGTGACGCTCTTCGATCTCCCGCTTGTGCAGTCGGAAGGTGCACATCAAGGTCATGATCGTGTCGCGGCGGAGCCTGTCGTCGGCATCGAGGCGGAGCCCCCGGACGGTGGCCAGACCGGCGTTTCGGCTCGCTGCATCCTCCGACTCCGAACGGTCACCGTCAGCTCCCCCGAGACACCGGGCATAATCCGGGATTTCCTTTTCGTTCTGTGCGTAGCCGTCGGCCACCTGGCTGATGGCGGAGACTCCGAAAGCCAGAAGGTCGGTCGCGCCGCAGGTGGAGTAGCCCTGGAAGTTGCGGGTCAGCGAGCCGTCGCGGAGAGCCTGGGACAGTGGATCCTCCGGCTTGGCGAAGTGATCCATGCCGATAAAGACGTAGCCCGCGTCCGTGAGCCGGTCCACCGCCGTTTCGAGCAGCGTGAGCTTTTCCTGGGGTCCGGGCACCGACTCCGTGGCGATGACCCGCTGGTGGGGGAGCATGTCGGGCAAGTAGGCGAAGTTGAAGATCGCCAGACGGTCCGGATCGAGCGCTCGCGTCACGGTGTCGAGAGTGTCGGCGAAGGTCTTGGGCGTCTGGAGCGGCAGCCCGTAGATCAGGTCGACGTTGACGCTGTGCATGCCCCGCCGGCGCGCGCCTTCGACGATCGCCTGGGTCTGTTCCAGAGGTTGGATGCGGTTGACCGCCTTCTGTACCTCGGGATCGAGATCCTGGACCCCCATGCTGATGCGGTTGAAGCCCGCTTCCTGCAGAGCGTCCAGATGCTCCTCGCCACACTCCCGGGGATCGACCTCGAGACCGATCTCGCACCCCTCGCCGAGCCGGAAGTGTCGGCGGATCATCGCCGCCAGCTCGGCGAGGTCCTCGGGTGGCAGGAAGGTCGGCGTACCCCCGCCCCAGTGGATCTGGATCACCTCCCGGTCGGCGGCACCGCAGGCGCGGGCCGTCCGTTCCATCTCCCGCTCGAGGTAAGGCAGGTAGGACTTTCCCCGGCTGTGGTCGCGTGCGATCTTGACGTGGCAGCCGCAGAAGAAGCAGCGCTTGCTGCAGAAGGGGACGTGCACATAGAGAGACAGCGGGGTCCCCGAGCCGGCGCTCTCGGCGAGCAGCTCCCGGTAGTCTGGACCTCGGAAATCGGACCGAAAGTGAGGGGCTGCGGGGTACGAGGTATAGCGGGGGCCCGGACGATCGTACTTGAGGATCGTCGTACGGTCGAACGGCACCGGGGCCCAGAGATTTCCCGTCGTGCTCATGGATTCCCCCCTTGCGAGCGGTCGGCTCGGCGAGCCCGCCTCCCTTCGAGACGGCCTTTCCACACGCCGATCCAACGATAGGATACCGCGTGGGAGCGGCCGGTGCACCCTCCGCCGGGGTAGGCGTCGGAGCGGGCATGAGGAGCCGATTTCCGGTATGCTCGACAGTGGTTGGAGAATCCTTTCATGACCGAGACCACCTCCAAGGAGAAGCGCCGGCATCGACGCTACGAGGTCGAGGGGGTCCAGGGCAGCTTGCGGCTGTCGATGGACGCCAAGATCCTCAACCTTTCGGTCGACGGGATGGCCTTGGAGACGCATTCCTGGCTGTCGGTGGGGCGCAAGTACTCGTTCAAGCTCCGCCGTGATTCCGCGGATGCGATTCCGCTGGCGGGTGAGGTGGTCTGGTGCAACCTCGTGCGCACGAGCCGCGACGAGCGCGGGGAGACCCTGCCGGTCTACCGCGCGGGCATCCGTTTCGACGACGTGCTGTCCGAGACCGCGCGGGAGGTCCGTTCCTTCATCGAGCAGAATGCGGTCGTCCGTCTCGACTCCACCCGCTTGTTCGGCCGCTTCCGGGTGCCGAATCGGGACGCCGACGTCGCCCTCGAGCAGAGCTTCGAGGTCCGCCGGGTGAGCTTTTCAGGCATGCTCATCGTGGCCGAGTTCGTTCCAGAGCTGGAATCCCGCTTCCACGTCGAGATCCAGGCGGCGGACCCCCCGGTGAGAGTGGAAGTCCGGGTCGCTCACGTGGAGGAGAAGACCGATTCCGAGGGCTCACGGGCGGAGATCGGAGTCGAGTTTCTCGACCTCGCCGAGGCGGCCCACAATGCGCTCGCCGCGCTCATCGGCCAGGGCCCCGCCAGCGGCGAAGACGAAGACTAGGAAGGCTAGACTGAAGACGACGCCAAGTACGTTGCCGTAGTCGTGGGGCGGTGTACTAAGGCTGATGCCGAAGACGGCCGGGGGCTCCCCCGTAGCCGTTGGGCAGATCGATGCCGAGCCTCCCTCCATGGTCCCTCTCCTGGAGAAGCTGACCCGCGGGAGGAGCGAACACGTTCTCGATCTGCCGGGGCACCGTCGACCGGTTCTCCGGGCTTGCGGATCGTGGGGCGGAATCGCGAGGCGCGGCCTGCCCGTGGTGGCCTCGGTCGCGGGAAGGGTGCGCACCGTGGTGGACCACCGGCAGGAAGAAGCTGCCGACCACCGCGGGAGCTCCGTAGATCAGTCCCGGATGCTGGACCGTGGTGCGTGCCATCTCGCGGGCGACCTCGGCCTGGACCCGCGCCTCGATCGCCGCTTCCAGGGCGAGCTGTGCGGTCGCCTCGGCCCGGGCGGCCCGGCGCTGGGTGGCCTCCTGCTCGAGGAGCCGGAGCCGTTGCTCGAGATCCGAGCGGTGCACCCAACCCCCCTGGTAGTACACGAAGCCCCGGCGCTCCATGGACTCCTCGTAGGTGAGCCAGCGGCCGGAGTCCTGGTCGAAGAGGTAGCCGTAGGCTCCGAGGACCTCGTCCAGACCCTCCAGCCGCGGATCGAGGCGGGCGGCCCGCAGAGCGCTCTGCTTGGCGCCGTGATCCAGGTCCCGGGCGCGGGCCCAGCGCGCCAGCTCCAGCCATTCGGTGGCCCCCGCCTCGGTGGAGAACAGCGCTTGCTCCCGCTGGAGGTATTCCTGGAGCGCGGACCCGTGCTTGTCGATGCGGAGCACCCGGCTCGCCGGGAGCGCGATCTCGCCATGGGCCAGCCGGATCCGCACCTCGTCGCCGTCGACGGTGGCGATCACGCCTTCAAAGGTGTTGCCGTTGATGAGATGGACGTCGTCGGCGCGCAGGGAGGAGGGCGACGGAAGCGCCGCCGAGAGAGCCGACAGGGCGACGAGCAGGGACAGGGGCACAGACCGGACCGGGGGAAACGGGGATCGGGTCCTCATGGGGCCTCCCTTCGGTCGCCTTCGGGGCCCTCCCCCCATCCGGCGGCGTGATGCAGCTGTCAGCTTCTCGTCAGCTCCACCGGTAGTCTACCAGCACTTGGGCCCGCCATGTCACCTTCCCATGGCGGAGCCCGCGGCTGGAGGGGTCCGCGGAACGGGCCGCGGGACGGGTGCTCAGTCCGGAAGGGTGCCGTAGACGATCGCGACGATCTGGTCGGCGTTGATGAAGCCGCCGCCCCAGGTCTCGTCCAGGTCGGCGGTGGGCTTGGCGGCCTGGGCCTCTTCCAGGCTCTTGCCTGCCGCCTTGAGAGCGGCGACGCCGGTCCGCACCTTCTCCAGCATGTTGCGGTAGGCGACGAGATCGTCGCGGTTCGCCAGCGGACCGTGGCCGGGGATGAACTGGGTGTCCGCGTCGGTCATCGCGAGCACTTTGTTGACGGCGTGGATCACGCCGTCCACCGAGCCCCCGGAGCCGGCGTCGATAAACGGGTAGCCGCCGTTGAAAAGGATGTCGCCCATGTGCACCACGTTGGCGTTCTGGAAGTGGACGATCGAGTCGCCGTCGGTGTGGGCAGGGGGCACGTGGAAGGCGTGAATCGTCTCGCCGTTGAGATGGAAAGTCACGTCCTTGGCGAAGGTGACCACCGGCAGCGCCACCTTGGGGGCGGCGGGCACGGTGCGGTTGAACGCCTCCATGACCTGATCGACGCTCATCCGCCGCCGCACGTTGTCGTGGGCGACGATCAGCGAGCCGGCCTGGCCGAAGTTTTCGTTGCCGCCGGTGTGGTCGAAGTGCCAGTGGGTGTTGAAGACGAAGCGGACTTCCTGGTCCGTGATCTCGGCCACCGCGGCGCGGATCTTGTCGGTGAGCGGCGCGAACTGGTCGTCGATCAGAAACGCACCGTCCTCTCCGGCGGAGAGCCCAAGGTTGCCGCCCGCGCCCTGGAGCATCCAGACGCCGTCGGCGACCTTCTGGGTCTTGATCTCGACCTGCGAAAAGTCCTGTTGCTGGGCGGTGGCCGGCGTAGCGAGCGGGCCGGCGAGCAGCCCGAGAAGCGAGAGAGACAGGAGCAGGGGGCGGGCTCGGAGCGTCATCGGTCCTCCTTGGATCCGTTCTTGAAGCTGGGTCTACGAGTCGAGGGACACCTTCGAGAGGCACGTTCGAGAGAGCCTCGAAGTGTTGAAACGCTGGGAGTCTAGCATGTGCCCTAGCTGGCCTGTGCCATACTCCCGGCCACGCCGAGGAATGGACGGGTGGACAGAATGAACAGGATGGACGAGATGGACTTCGGGAGCTTCACGGGGACCTTCGAGAGGGTCGACCGGGCCCATGGCGCAGCCCGTGGGGCCCTGGTCGTGCTGGTGCTGGTAGCCGCATGGGGTGGCGCCTTGCCGACTGGCGCCGAAGAGCCCGCGTCGGACATCCCCCACGTGCTCGTGGTCACCGACAGAGGCGAGCTCGAGCTCGAGCTGTTCCCGCAGCAGGCTCCGATCACCGTGGCCAACTTCCTGCGCTACGTCGACCGGGGGATCTACGACACCGGGGCGACCTTCTATCGCGTGGTGCGGCCGGACAACCAGCCCGGTCACCCGGTGCCCATCGAGGTGATCCAGGGCGGCCTCACCATCGAGGACGAGCACCCGCGGCGATTGGCCCCGATCGAGCACGAGACCACCGAGGACACCGGTCTGCGCCACCGGGACGGCACCGTCTCGATGGCGCGCAACGCCCCGGGATCCGCCTCCTCCGAGATCTTCATCTGCGTCGGCGACCAACCGGAGCTCGACTTCGGCGGCCGGCGCAACCCGGACGGTCAGGGGTTCGCCGCTTTCGGCCGGGTGGTGCGCGGGATGGACGTCGTGCATGCGATCCAGAAGCTGCCGGATCGCGACCAGATGCTCGTCGAGCCGGTCAAGATCCTCGAGGTGCGCCGGGTGGCGAGCGCCGCGCCGCGAGCCACGGAAGCACCGTGAGGGTCAGCGCTCCCGCCATGCCGATGCCGAGCAGCACCGCGAGCCCGAAGCGTTGGGTCGGGGGGAAGCTGGAGAGCCCGAAGATCCCGAAGCCGGCGGCCAGGAGCAGCGCGGAGCCGGTGATCGGCTTCCACATCTGACGCCGGGCGAGCGCCCAGTCCTCCCACGAGGCACGGGCGGTGCCCGCCCGTCGCCGCACTCGGGTCACCAGGTGGATCATCGAGTCGATGCCCATGGCGATGGCGACGTTGGCGGCGGGGGAGGAGATCAGATCCAGCGGCATCCCCAGGTGTCCGAGGACGCCGAACAGAAAGACCGGCGTGCCCGCCAGACACAGGAGCATCGCCGCTGTGACCCAGGCGGAGCGGGACACGGCCCACCCGATCCCCAAGAACAGCAGCCCCAGCCCCCCAAGGCCGGTGAACAGGCTGGAGCGCACCAGGTCCGACAGCGCTCCCTGGAGCGGGTAGAGCCCGCCTTCGAGCTCCACCGTAAAGCCCTCGGCCTCGAAGTCACGCGCCAGGCGATCCGCCACCTCCTCCCGCTCCTCGCCGGGGGGCCGGCTCGTCTCGCGCATTCTCAGCAGCGCGAGGCCCCGTTTCCGGTCCTCGGTGACGAAGGAGCGGGCCACCCCGTCGAAATTGGGGGTCGACAGGAGATCCAGCAGGCTGGGCAAAGGAAGAAAAGCCGCCATGGGGATGCGCCGCGCCTCCGCCACCAGCACCGGCAACGACAGCGCCGTGCCGGTGGCCGGATCGGCCTCCAGGGTTTCCTGGACCCGGCTCAGCCGTTGGAGCACCGGCTCGGAGTCCAGACCGGCCCCCTCGGTTTCCCGGAACAGCAGCGTCAGGGGTGAGGAGCCACCAGCCCGGTCGATGCGCTCGAGGCCGCGGCGGATCACCCCGCCCCGCTGGAAGTAGGCGGGCAGCGACGGATCGGTGTCGAGACCGGGCAGGCCGAAGGCCGTGATCCCCACGGCCACTGCCAGACCCGCGGTGGCCCAACCGGTGAGGCGCCGCGGTGGGAGATTCTCGGCGGCCCCGGTCTCGGCGGCCCCGGTCTCAGCGGCTTCGGCGCGATCGAGGTGATGGCGAAGAAACGCCGGGTAGAGCGCGTAGGCCAGGACGAAGGCCACCAGCGTCCCCACGGCGCCGGCGGTCCCGAGCTCCTGAAGCGGCTTGGCGCTGGCCAGGCGTAGCGAGAGAAAACCCAGCAGCGTGGTGACCATGCACCACATCGACGGGACGGCGGTGAGGGTGAGGGCCGCGGCCACCGCCTGCACGGGATTCTCGCGCCGCGCCATCTCCCGTTGGTGGCTGGCGGTGAGATAGATGCAGTGGGAGAGGGTGAGCACGAACACCAGGGTCGCCAGATTGGCGGTGAGCACCCCGATGGGCACGTCGACCGTGCGCAACAGGAGCAGGGTCGCGGCGCAGGCGGCGAGGCAGCTCGAGAGGGTCCCCAAGGCGATCCAGACGTCGCGGTAGAGCAGCAGGATCAGGCCTCCGAACACCACCAGCGCGGTGAGGGTGAACACCTTCAGGTCGCGGGTCAGCCGCCGCCGGATCTGCTCCACCACCCACGGCACACCGGAGGCGGCGAGCGAGACGCCGTGACCGTCGAAGCGATCCATCACCTCCTCGATCTGGGACACGAGCCGCTCCGCGCCGCCGGGCTCGGCGGCTGCAGCGGGGTCGAGCTCCACCAGCAGACTGGTGGACGACCCGTCCGGTGCCACCAGCAACCGGCGCCACAGCGGGCTGGCGAAGGCGTCGGCGGCAAAGGACGGTCCGCGAGTCAACGAACGCACGGTGGCCACGCCGTCGAGGGCGGCCAGGGCCTTCGTGAGCTCGCCGACCCGTGCGGCGTAGGCGTTGGACCGCACGTCGGATTCCGCGTCGGAGGGCGCGGCGTCGAGGAGAATTTGGGGCCGCGCCGGAAACAGCTCGTCGATGGCCTGCGCCGCGCGGAGCTGGGGGTCGTCGGTGGAGAAGAAAAAGTCGCTCTCGACCTGCGGCGTCAGATCCACGACGAAGAGCGCCAGCACGAGCAGCACGGCGGTCGTGGCGAGCACGATCCAGGCACCGCTCCGGCCCAGGAGGGTCACCCAGCGTAGCGCCAGAGCAGCGGGGGCGGGAGCGGAGGGTTCAAGGGAAGCCACGGCGGGGGGATTCTACCGGTCTCGGAGCGGCCCTGCGCAGCCCCGCGGTAACCGGGCACCTGTCCCTGGCCAACTGCTTTACAATACATTTCGACTCACCCGGGTCCGGCAGGCTCCACTCATGGGCTGGCCTAGGAGCCCTGGAGATCTCGATGGACTGTCGCCTCCCAAGTCTTGCTCTCCGTCTCGGCCCCTCAAACCGCCATCCCAGGCGCGCCGTGGGCCGATTGCTGATCGGCGCCCTCGCGCTCGCCTCGATCGTGGGGCTGAGCGCGTGCGCGGGCCCGGTGGCGGTGAGGACCCTCCACGGACCCCCGGTGGCGGCCGCGATCATCGGAGGGGGCTCCGACGCCCAGCAGGCGGCCGCTCCCGCCGTGGAGCCCGTTCGCCTCGACGACCTGCCGGAGGACGTGCAACAGGTCCTGCGTCTCGTGCATCTGGAGGACGAGCTCGAGGTGGCGCCGGAGGCAGCCTTCCGGGCTCTCGACGTGGTGTTTGCGGAGCTCGGCGAGGGTCGGTTCGCCGCCGCCTCGGTGGAGGTGGCGTGGGCCGCGGCCCGCAGCTCGGGGGAGGACATCGATCTGGCGGCCTCCTGGTACCTGCTCGCCGCCTCCCGGGCCTACGACTACTTGATCTCCGATCCGGAGACCGCGGTCCGGCGGTCCTTCGAGCCCGAGCACCAGCGGATGATCGAGCTCTACCGGCGGGCCGTCGCCAATTACCTGGCCCTGATGCCCTCCCTCCACGGCGGGCTGACCGACCATCGCCAGGAGACCTTCTGGGACACCTTCGACCTCACCTGGGAGCAAGGGCCGGCACTCTACGATCCGTCGTTGTTCGACCGTCTGTTGCCGGTCGAGATCCTCGAAGTCCGGGGGCTGCGCAACCACTATCACCGCAACGGTCTGGGGACGCCCCTGGTGGCGGTGACCCAGAACCGCCAACAGGAGCCTTTCGAGAAATTCCTGCCCCCGGAGGGCATCGTCCGCTCGGCCACAGGCGTGATGGTGTTCGAGCCCCGGAAGGGTCTATACCCCGGGGGCGTGCGCAAGGTGGGCCTGCGCTGCTACGACCCGCTGGAAGCCGAGAGCCTGCGGGTCGAAGGGATGCGGGTGCCGCTGGCCGCCGATTTCACCACCCCCTACGCCTATCTCGCGGCGCAGGCGGAGTTCACCAAGGGGCTGCTACGGGCGGAGAAGGCCTGGGCCCACCTCGGGCTGTTCCTGGTCGAGCCCTACGACGCCAAGAAGATCCCGGTGATCATGGTCCACGGGCTGCGCTCGACGCCGCTCGCCTGGTTGGAGATGACCAACGACATCCATGGCGACCCGGTGCTGCGGGACGCGTACCAGATCTGGCATTTCACCTACCCCACCTCCGTGCCCTATCTCTACATCGGCAGCCTCTTGCGGGACTTCATCCACGACCTGCAAGCGCTGGTCGACCCGGAAGGGGACGATCCCGCCTTCCGCTCGATGGTGCTGGTCGGGCACAGCCTGGGCGGTCTGGTGTCGAGAACCCTGGTGACGGACTCCGGGGATCGTCTCTGGTCGAGGATGATGAAGATCCCTCCCGACCAACTCGCCGGGGAGGAGCAGGACATCGAGAGGTTGAAGAAGGTTCTGTTTCTCAAGCCCGAGCCCGCGATCGACCGGGTCGTCTTCATCGCCACGCCGCACGGGGGAAGCGGTCTGGCGGAGTCCTTTCTGGGCCGGCTGGGCGCGGCCCTGGTGAGCCTGCCGGAGGAGTTCAAGAGCTTTTTCGACAGGCTGACCGAAGCCAATCCAGATGCGGTCCAGCCGGATCTGGAGAAGATGCTCAAGAGAGGGCCGTCGAGCATCCGGCTGCTGTCGCCGGAGCACCCGCTGCTCCAGGTGCTGGCGACGCTGCCCATCGCGCCAGGAGTGCGGTATCACACCATCGTGGGCGACCGGGGCACTCCGCAGGAGCCCAAGATGACCGACGGCATCGTGCCCTATGAAAGCGCGTCGCTCCCCGGCGCCGAGTCGGAGAGGGTGATCTACGGTGCCGGCCACGACGTGTACTCCCACCCGCTGGCGATCACCGAGGTCAAGCGGATTCTCCGCGAGCACCTCGACGAGCTCGAGCGGGGCGGCTGGCGAACCGGTCCCAACCGGCAGCGCTACCGGTGGCGGGCGGGGGCGAGTTTGCTTATGGATAGCTCGCGGCTGCCGTGGAGCTACGGCCCGACTTGAATCTCGCCGACCTATCGATGCCCGAGAGAGGGCGACCCCCTTCAATTGCAGGGGGGAGGGTGACGGCCTCCCCGGCCCGGGCGGCCTCTTGGCCGGCCTGGGCCGCGAGATGGGTGATCGCGGCGGTGCCTTGGCGGGCGTAGAAGACGATTTGAGCTTGCACATCACATTCTGAGCCGGCTTGGATCGCGCTGGGGAAGTAGAAGGCTCCAGGTCGCCCGGGCTCGAGCCCGGGGCGGGTGTCGCCGTCACCCTCTCATCCAGCTTGGAAGCCGCCGAGGACACGCGGCGCGATCTCTAAGCATGCTTCGAGACCGCGGCGGGTATCCGCGGCGGTCTCTGGGCTGGCGTAGATGGAGCTCGGCCCACGAAAATCGCGATCTGGGCCAGCTGAGATTGCGCCGCGAGCCTGAGAATCGGGTTCTGAGCCGGCCCGGAAGTCGCGGAGGAGGCGCTAATCGGTCTCCAGTCCAGGTAAGTCGGCGGCGAGGACACTCGGATCGGCGTCGAGGCGAGCCCGGCGACCGGCGCGAACACCAAATCCTCGGTCCAGGGTGCCACCCTGGAGCGGGGCGCGAGGGTGTCTCTCAGCCGCCGTAGAGCGTGCGTGAGGTCTCCAGGCGGTGCTCGGCGAACAGGCTGGTGAGCCGGTCTTCAAACGCCGTCAGCCGTCGGAACAGGTCCTTGGCCTCCATGGCTCCGGCCTCGCCTCCGCTGACTGGCCGGGGAACGGGTCCCGAGGTGGGAGCCAGCATGACGTTCCGGATTCTCTCGCATCGCTCGATCACGTCCTTGCGTCACTGACAGGCGACCCGGAGATAGACCGTGAGCTGGCCGCGATGGTGGATCTCATGGTCGAGATTGCCGCGCACGATCGTCCACCAGACGGCGACCCCACCATCGAAACGGCTGTCGGAGATGGGCTCGGTGAGGCGCTCGTCGGACATGGCGGCGAGCAGATCGTATCGTTGTCGGCCGGTGGCCTCGAGCTGGTCGAGCAGGGAGAGATAGGCGTTCCAGCCCTCCGGCGCCTCCCCGGTCCGGGCGACCATCGGCGGCAGCTCCGGGTCGGCGAGCTTGTCGAAGAGCCAGCGGTCCGCGGCGATCAGGTGGTGGGCGAGATCGGCGAAGGACAGCGCTTCCGGATCGATCCGCCACCCCTCGAGGTCGGTAGGTACCTGGCGCAGACGCTTGATCGACGATTCGCGGATCGCCGCGGACAGCTCGGCCAGGCGGCGGCCCTCGGAATCTGCGGTTTTTCCAGGGGATTCGACGAGCCCGAACACGGACTCAGGATATACCGCTTCGCTGTAGCAGGTCTTCGCGAAGATTCGGATCCCTCCTGGGAAAGAAGGACGCGGTGCAGATCCACCTGGTGTCCGGTGACACCGGCGAGGTGCTCCTGGAAGGGACCGCTGTCGGTAAGGGCTTGGTGGGGGGGGAGCTGCGACCGCACCTCGCGCCAGCTCATCGCGTTGATCGAAAAGGCGTTCGGGCAGTAGGGCGCTCTCCCGAAAGCGAGCGGGCTACAGCAGCCCGGTGACCCGCAGTACCTCCTCCACCGTGGTGACGCCCTCGCCGAGCTTGCGCAGCGCCGACTGGCGCAGGGTGCGCATACCGTTGCGAGTCGCCTCGCGTTTGATCTCCGGCGAGTCCGCGCCTCTGAGCACGAGGTCCTTGACCACCTCGTCCAGCTCGAGAATCTCGAAGATCCCGGTCCGACCGAAATAGCCGGTACCTCGGCATTCGGGACAGCCTTCACCCTCCGCGACCTTCACCTTCTTGCCTCGAGGCACCGAGATGCGGAGCGCGGACACCTCGTCCGCGGTCAGATGGCGGTCCGTCCGGCAGTGGGGGCAGATGGTGCGCACCAGCCGCTGGGCCATCGAGCCGATGAGGGTCGAGTTGATCAGGAATCGCTCGACCCCCAGGTCCGCCAGCCGGGTGATCGAGGACGGCGCGTCGTTGGTGTGCAGGGTGGAAAACACCAGGTGACCCGTGAGCGCCGCCTGGGTGGCGTATTGTGCTGTCTCGCCGTCCCGGATCTCGCCCACCATGATGATGTCGGGATCCTGGCGCAGGATGTGCCGCAGCGCCGCGGCGAAGGTGATGCCCACCTTGGTCTGCACCGCCGTCTGATTGAATTTCTCCAACACCATCTCGATCGGGTCCTCGATGGTGGTGACGTTGACCTCCTGGTTGGCGAGCACCTGGAGCGCCGAATAGAGGGTCGTGGTCTTGCCGGAGCCGGTGGGACCGGTGACCAGGATGATCCCGTGCGGGCGGCTGATGAAGTCGTGGAACCGCTGGAGCTCCTCCGGATAGAAGCCGAGATCGCCCAGCTCCTGGGTGAGCACCTGGGGATCGAAGATCCGCATCACGAGCTTCTCGCCGAAAGCCACCGGCAGCGAGGAGACGCGCAGCTCGATCTCCCGGCCGGCGCGGAAGGTCTTGACCCGCCCGTCCTGCGGCCGGCGCTTCTCGGCGATGTCCAGCCGGGACATGGTCTTGATGCGTGAGACCACCGCCCGGTGCACCACCTTGGGCAGCGTCTGGATGTCGTGCAGGACGCCGTCGATGCGGAAGCGGATCAGCGAGCTCTCCCGCTTGGGCTCGATGTGGATGTCGCTCGCCCGGCTGTCGTACGCGTGCTGGAGCATGAACTCGACGGCGTTGACCACGTGCTGGTCGGAGGACTCGATCTCGGTCTCCGACTTCATGCGCACGAGCTGCTCGAGGTTGCCCAGGTCGATGCCGCCGGAGAGGTCTTTCTCCGCCCGCTTGACCGAGTGGCGCAGCCCGTAGAACTCGGTGATGGCTTTGAGGATCTCGGGCTCCGAGGCCACCACGAGCTGGATATCCCGATCGACGATGCGGCGGAAGGAGTCGATGCTCTCGAGGTCGAACGGGTTGGCGCAGGCGACGGTGAGCTTGCCGTTGGCCATCTGCAGCGGGAGCATGCGGTGGCGGCGGGCGAACGGTCGGGACATCTTGGACTCGATCAGATCCGCATCGAGCTCCAGCGGATCGATACGGACGTGGTCCAGCCCGGCTTCGACGGCGATGGCACGGGCGATCTCGTGCTCGTCGACGATGCAGCCGTCACCCTTCACCTGGTGGGGGAGCTTGAGGGACTCCACCACCTCGTAGCCGAGCGACTTCTGCTCGAAGGATCGGGGCGAGCGCAAGCGCCGGGGGATCTGTGCCGCCTCTTTCTTGATCAGATCTCGGTGAGCTTCGGAGATCACACCCTGGCGGGTGAGGAGGTCGGCGAGGAGCTCGGGGGTCAGGGACATGGTCGGCAGCGGCTCGGCAGCGGCTCGGAAACGGTCGGGCCGGCTTGGCCGTGGGTTGGTTTTGGCTCGACTCGGACGACACCCTCCGGAGGCCTCGCCCCGGAGCACCTGTCGAGCATAGCTTAGATCACCGGCGGCCCGGGTCGGCTAGAATTCCGGGCGACGGACCGTGCCGGACTCACTCCGCTCTCCAGTAGAGGTGCAACCGACCCGACCGCCCACCGACCCTGCGAGCCGAGCCCCAGACTCTCCGTGACCTCCCCGTGACCTCTCCGTGACCTCTCCGTGACCGTCTCCCTCGTCGCCCTGTTCCTGGTCGTCGCCAGCAGCCTCGGCTGGTCCGCTTTCGACGTGCTCCGCAAGGTTCTGGTGCAGCGTGTGGAGCCCCTGCCGTTGCTGTTCGCGCTCACCCTGGGTCAGGTGCCACTGTTCGCGGTCTGGACGGTCCTCCGCCCGGAGGCCGTGGGTCCCGGCTACTGGCTGCCCGCCGGAGCTTCCGTGGCGCTCAACATCGTGGTCAACGTGGCGTTTCTGCTGGCGATGAAGTGGTCGCCGTTGCATCGCACGATCCCGCTGCTGTCGCTGATTCCGGCACTCACCACGGTGCTGGCGATCCCCCTGCTCGGGGAGGTTCCGGGAATCCGGCAGTGGACGGGGATCGTCCTCGTCGTGTTCGGTGCCCTGCTGCTCCATCTGACCTCATGGAAGGGCCTGCCAGAGCTCTTCTCCTCTCTGGTGCGGGAGAAGGGGAGTCTGCTGATGCTGTTGGTGGTCGCGGGCTGGTCCTTGACCCTGCCCCTCGACAAGCTCGCCCTCCGGGCCGCTGGAGTGCCTTTTCACGGGCTGGTTCTCACCGTCGGCGTCTCCACGGGGATTCTCGGGGTCATGGCTCTGCGCCGGGAGACGGGGCAGGTGAGGGACTTGGGCCGGGTGCCGAGGCTGGCGGCGCTCGCGGTGGTGGTGAGCACCCTCGCCCTGGCTCTGCAGCTCCTCGCCATGAAGATGGTGTTCGTGAGCCTGGTGGAGACCTTGAAGCGGGGCATCGGCAACCTGATGGCCCTGGTCTGGGGACGCTTCCTTCTGCGGGAGACGGTGCGCCGCCACAGTGTCGTCGCCGTGGTGCTGATGATCCTCGGCGTGAGCCTGATCCTGTGGCCGGCGCACCGGTGAGCGCGGAGCCGGGGCGGCTGGGGAGCGCTCGTCTCAGAACGGTATGTCGTCGTCGCCCGGCGGACCGTAGTCGCCACCCCCGTCGCCGCCCCCATCGCCGCCTTCTCCGCCTTCGCCACCCGAGGACGAGCCGCCAGAGGACGAGCCGCCTTGGTCCCACTCACCACCCCCCCCGCCGTAGCCACCGCCTCCACCGCCGCCGTCACCGCGCTGGCCGAGCATCTGGAAATTCTCACACACGATCTCCGTGCGGTACTTCTTCTCCCCTGTCTGACGGTCGTCCCAGGAGCGGGTCTGGATGCGGCCTTCGACGTAGATCTGCTTCCCCTTGCGCAGGTACTGGCCGGCCACTTCCGCCTGGCGCCCCCAGCACACGATATTGTGCCATTCGGTCTCTTCCTGGCGGTTGCCCTGCCGGTCGTTCCACCGGCGATTGGTGGCCAGGCTAAAGGTGGCCACGGTTTGGCCGGAGGGGGTAGAGCGGACCTCCGGGTCCCGTCCCAGGTTGCCGATCAAGATCGCTTTGTTGACCATCGTTGGGTATCTCCTCCAAGTCTGCTTCGCAGTGTGACGGCGGAGGCGATTGTACCGCCTGCCGCCCTGAGAGCCAGGGGCGGCTGCAGTGGGCCTCCCCACCCATCTATAGACGGAAAAACCCGGTACCATCTTTCACTTTTCCTGAGGTTCCACCTTGCTACCAACCTCCCCTTCCTCGAAATCGAGCGACACCGAGTTGATGCAGTAGCGCTGGCCGGTGGGCTCCGGGCCGTCCGGGAAGACGTGGCCCAGGTGGCCGTCGCAGCGCGAGCAATGGACCTCGGTGCGGGTCATGAAGAAGCTGCGGTCGGTCTGGGTGTCCACCGCCTCCTCCTCCACCGGCTGCCAATAGCTGGGCCAGCCGGTGCCGGAGTCGAACTTGGCGTCGGAGCCGAACAGCGCTTGGCCGCAGCCGGCACAGCGGTAGAGCCCCGGCTCTTTGAGGTCGTGGTACTCGCCGCTGAACGCCCGCTCGGTGCCGTGCTTGCGCAGCACCTGGTACTGCTCGGGCGTGAGCTGCTGCTTCCACTCCTCCTCGGTCTGCGGCAGCGGGCTCTTCAGTCGGTCGTCCTGGCGACTCGGGGACTTGACGGGAGCGCTCATGTGGGATTCCTCCGGGTTGAGATTCAGCGCGGAAGACAACGGTGGCTTCGACGGCGAAATTCCTCCAGTCTCTGGAGATACCGCGACCCCGATATGATCCGTTCTTCCCATGCTGACTCTTCGAGACGCCGGCCGCCGGGTCGGGGACCGCTGGCTCTGGCGCCATCTCTCGTTCACGCTCGAGCCGGGAGAGAGTCTGGGGATCGAAGGCCCGTCGGGCTCGGGCAAGACGCTGCTCCTCCGGGCGCTCGTGGGGCTGGATCGTCTGGACGAAGGCGAGGCGGCGCTCGACGAGCGTCCCCTGGAGGACTGGGACTTGACCCGCTATCGATGCCGGGTGCTGCTCGTTCCGCAGGATCCGGCTCTCGAAGAGGGCACGGTCGAGGAGAATCTTCGACTCCCGTTCACTTTCCGGGTCCGCCGCGACGGCCATCGCGCTGCGAAGAGCGATGACTTCGATCGCGATCGCGCCCGATCGCTGCTGGAGCGTCTCGGGGCCGACGACCTCCTGGACCGCCCCGTTCGAGATCTTTCCGCAGGCGAGAGACAGCGGGTCGGTTTCGTCCGGGCGATGCTGCTCGAGCCACGGATCCTGCTGCTCGACGAGCCCAGCGCCCACGTCGACCCCGGCCGGGCCGAGGCCATGGAGCGGATGGTGGGGGAGTGGAAGGACGGTGGGGGCGAGGGTGAGGATCGCCGCGCGGCGGTCTGGATCAGCCACGATGCCGGACAGCTCCGGAGGGTCACCGATCGCCGCATCTCCCTGGCGGAGGCCGGCCCATGAGCTCCTCCTACAGCTCCTTGTACCTCGAGATCGGCTGGCTCGATCTGGCCCTGGCGGCGACGCTGCTGGCGGTGAGCCTGGGGCTCTCCCTGACCCTGCGGCTCGGTCTGTCCAAGAGCCTGCTGGTCGCCTCGACCCGCATGATCGTCCAGCTCTGGCTGGTGGGCTTCGTGCTCGAATGGGTCTTCACCACCGAGCGGCCCGTCGTCATCCTCGCCATGGCGCTGGTGATGGCCGCGGTGGCCGGCGTGGCGGCGGTCCACCGCACCCGGCGGCGCTTTGCCGGTATCTACTGGGACAGCCTGCTCACCATCCTCACCGTCTCCTTCCTGATCACAGGGTTCACCGTGCTCGGGGTGCTGCGGGTCGACCCGTGGTGGGATCCCCAGTACCTCATCCCGTTGCTCGGGATGCTGCTGGGCAACGCCCTGACCGGGATCTCGCTGGCCCTCGACCGCTTTCTCGAAGGCTGCGTCGACCGACGGGACCGCCTGGAGGTGCGAATGACGCTGGGGGCCACTCGCTGGGAGGCGGCCGGGGGAGAGATCCGCGAGGCGCTGCGGGTGGCGCTGATCCCGACGGTCAATTCGATGATGGTGATGGGGATCGTCAGCCTGCCGGGGATGATGACCGGACAGATCCTCGCCGGTGCCGACCCCGCCGACGCCGTCCGGTACCAGATCCTGATCCTGATGATGATCGCCGCCTGCGTGTCCCTGGCCTCGTTCGGAGTGGTGAGTCTGGCTTTCCTGAGGCTATTCTCCCCGCGGCCCCGGCTGCGGACCGAAAGGCTGTCCTGATCTGCTCGGAACAGACACGGAGCGGAACCCCGGGACCGGGTTGACGTATCGTTGTGTCGAGCCTTACCCCTTGTTTTTCGATATGAGCTCAACGAGCAGGAGCTTCGACCATGCGAGATCTTCCTGGGAGCAGCTTCAGATTCCTTCCGATACTGGTCACCGCGGTGCTGAGCGTGTCCTGCGCCTCGGCCCAGCCTCCGGCGATGGAGGATCGGCATCCGTGTGCCGGAGCGGTCTATCGGTCTCTCGACTTCTGGCTCGGGTCCTGGCGCGTGGAGAATCCCGAGGGGAAGCTCCAGGGCACCAACCTCATCGAGCCGACGGCGGACGGCTGTGCGGTGCGCGAGAGTTGGACCGGAGCCGCGGGTGGCATGGGCCAGAGCCTCTTCTACTATTCCCGGCCCGAGGAGCGCTGGAAGCAGGTGTGGGTCACCGGTACCGGTTTTGTCAAGGAGAAGAGGCAGGTGAAAGAGCACGCCGGCCCCGGCATCCGCTTCCAGGGGGAGGTGGTCTATCCCGGCCGCGGCACCTTGCTCGACCGCACCACCCTCACTCCCGGGGAGGACGGCACGGTGCGCCAGGTGATCGAGGTCTCCGAGGACGGCGGAGAAACCTGGCGAACCACGTTCGACGGGATCTACGTGCCCGCCGTCGACGAGGCATCCGCAGGGGGGTAATCCGTGGCCGAGCAAACCCGCCGCCAACAGATCCTCGAGCTGCTGACGGACTACGAGTCCACCTTCGATGAGCTGCGCCGCCATCTCGAGATCCCGGTGCACGTGCTCCAGGAGGATCTCCGGCACGTGGAGAAGTCCGCCCGCCACGTCGAAGGGATCGAGGGCCGCCTGGAGGTCACCTCCGCCCGCTGTCTCCAATGCGGCTTCGAGATGACCCGCCAGCGTCGCTTCACCGCTCCCAGCCGCTGCCCGAAGTGCAAGAGCGAGCGCTTCGAGGCCCCGCGGCTGCGGCTGCGGTGAGAAGCTGGGGCTCGAAGCCCCGACGGCCCGGACAGGTCGGGAGACCGTCAGTCGTACATCCCGTCCGCAAACCACTCGTCCCGCGTGCGATCCCGGTAGATGCGGTAGAGACCGCCGTCGCCGAGCTCCACGTCCCAGTACTCGCGGGCGGTGGGCTCGTCACTCCACCAACCCTCTTCGAGGCTCCAAGGACCGGCGGCCACCTTCACCCGGCCCTGGACCCGGGGACGCTTCTCGTCGTCCGTCGCCGTCGAGCGCACCTGGCAGGGGGCTCCGGCGGCGCCGTTGTCCCCCACCAGCACCTCCAGCGGCACCGGCGGCCGCAGCACCCGCACCGCCATCAAGCCGCGGCCGTCCCGCGGCTGCGGCTCCGGGGCCACCTCGGGAGGCGGTGCCGGGGAGAAATCCACCAGGGTGAAGCCCTCCGGCAGATGACCGTCCACCGGCCGAGGCCCGCCCACCCGCTCGCGGCCCACCAGGGCGAACAGCCGGGCCAGGGTGGCGGCGAGCCGCCCCGGGGCCAGCGCCGCCGGACCGAAGAGCGAGAGCTGGGCCTCCGGTGCCCGGTCGGGATGAGCGGTGAAGGCGAAGCCCAACACCGGGGCTCCGGGGGGCTCGGCCTCCAGGTCGAGCCGCACCAGGGTGAGCAGCGACTTGACGTCGCGGGTGGGCGAGGGGAGGTCCACGTCGCGCAGATCGTGGCCGTCGGGCTCCAGTTGGAGCGACAGCTCCAACCTCCGGCAGCCCAACCCCCGGGCCTCCAACCGCGCGGTGAGACGGTCGAGCGCGGCGCGGGCGACGAAGAGAAAGGGCTCCAGGTTGAGCAGGGGCCATTCCAGGGCGGTGCCCTCGGTAAAGGTGCACACGGGCTCGCGGGGCACCAGCGGATGGGGGTCGCGGCCCCGGGCGCGGGCATGGAGCTCCTCGCCGGCGGTGCCCAGACGGCTGGCCACCTCGGCGGCGGGCAGCTTGGCGAGCTCGCCGATGGAGCGCACCCCCCAGCGGTCCAGGGTGCTGCAGACCTCGCCCTCCGGTGAGAGCCGGGCGAGAGGGAGGGGAGCGAGAAACTCCTTTTCCTCCCCGCTGGGCACCACCACCACCTCGGCCCCGCTCTCGGCGGCCACCCGCGCCGCCAGCTTGGAGGAGGCGATACCCACCCGCGCCGGCAGCCCCACCGCCTCCGCGGCCCGGGTCAGCTCGTGGGCGAGTAGCTCCTCGCCGCTCCGGGTGCCGTCTCCGGGGAACAACCGCTCGAGACCTTCGAGATCCAGGTAGGCGAGCCCCGGACGGGTGTCCTCGACCCGGGGGGAGAATCGCTCGGCGGTCTCCAGCAGCGCCTCGCGGGCGGCCCGCTCGGTGTGCGGGTCCCGGGCCCGGGCGAGGAGCTTGGGCATCCGCACCCGCGCCTGGGGCAGCGTCATGCCGGGCCGGACGCCCGCCTGCCGGGCTCGCCGGGTGGCGGCCACCACGCGGGCCGCGGCGCCATTGCCCGAGACCACCGCCACCGCTTCGTGGATCAGGTCCGGTTCGGCCCGCAATCGGGCCGCCAGCGGGAAGAGGGGCACCGAAAGACAGGCGAGACGCATCCTCCGGCTCCTTTCTCAACCGCCGGCGGCGAGGGCTTCCGGCTCTTGGGGGAGGGAGGCCGGGCCGGGTAGCCTCTGCCAAGGTTTCTCCGGTTGTGACCTCTCCGGTCGCGACACCTCCCGTCGCCTGCGGACGAACGGCAGCAGGACCGGCCCGGGGGGGCGCTCCCGCGCGTCCAGACGATCCGCCGCCCAGGGGGTGGCGGCGTGGAAGGCGAGAGCCTCCCGCATCCCCGGGGCGGCACCCCGATGCTTCTCGCGGACAAAGCCCACGTGCAGACCGGCGAGCAGCGGATCAGCGTGCTGCTCCCGGCACCAGGCGGTGCCCTCGCGAGTGGTGGTGATCACCGTCGCGGCGGCGGTGCCACTCACCCGATAGGGGGTGGACACCAGCAGCGCCGCACGCCGATCCCGGGCCTGTCGGGCGAGCCGCAGCCAGCCGGCCTCCACCCCGCGACCCCCGGCCACCGGCGGCTGACCCAGATCCATCGCCACCAGCGGAAAGCCGCCTTCCAACAGGATCTCGGCGGCGGCGAGGGCCTCCCGGGTGCGCCGCGGCCGGACCCACAGCAGGCGCTCCAGATCCACCCCGGCGTCCACCGCGGTCTGGGGATCCAGGGCGTCGCCCAGGTCCACCAACGCCGCCGCCCGGCCGGTGGCGGTCACCGCCGCCAGCACCGCGAGCAGCGCCGACAATCGGCCGCTGGAACGCCGTCCCACCAGCTCCACCAGCCGTCCCCGGGGCAGACCGCCGTCCAGCAGACGGTCCAGCGGCGCGAGCGCGGTGGACAAGGGGTCGTCGTCCCGCTCCCGTCTGCGCCGCCGGGAGAGATCCCGTGCGCTCCGCACCTGGCTCCGGAACGCCTCCGGGAGCGCCGAGCGCACCTCGCCCAGAACACTCTCCTCCGGTTCCAGGACGGCGGCTGCGGATCCTTGAGACATGGCTTCAGGATAGGCGTTGAAGGAGCGTAAGTAAAGAGGGTAAATACATGATTTCAGGAGGGTTAGTGACATCAAAGAAGGAAAGGAAGCATCCTTCGGCGCAACCCGTCACGCGCGGACGTGACAAGTTGCCGAAAGAGGCGCTGGAAGGAGCTGTCGAGCCCGGCGGCTGTCCGGATGCGATCTCAACCCGCCGCGATCACCCGTGCATCAATCGCCACCAGCCCGTCCTCGGTGATCACCAGGGGGTTGATGTCGAGCTCGGCGATCTTGGGGACGGCCTCGATCAGGGCCGAGACCCGGAGCAGGATCTCCGCCAGCTCCGCGCGATCCAGCTTCGGGCGCCCGCGGGCGCCGTCTAGGAGGGGCTGGGCCTCGATCTCGTCGATCATCGTCAGGGCATCGCTCCGGGTCAGCGGCACCAGCCGGAAGGCGACGTCCTTGTAGACCTCGACGAAGATTCCTCCCATGCCGACCATCAACAACGGCCCGAAGTCCGGATCGCGGCTCATGCCGACGATGATCTCGGTGCCGGACACCTGCTGCTCGACGGTGAAGCCGTCGATGCGCGCCCCGGGCTGGTGCTCGCCGACCCGGCGGACGATGCGTCGGCAGGCTTCGTGGGCTCCCTCGGCGTCGATGACCCCGAGCTCGACGCCGCCCACGTCGGATTTGTGGAGGACGTCCGGGCTGATCACCTTGAGCACCACCGGATAGCCGATCTCCTCGGCCAGCTTCACCGCCTGCGCCTCGTCGGCCGCCGTCCCAGAGAGGTTGTAGCGGACCCCAGCCGCCGCGAGCACCTCCCGCGCCCGATCGAGCGCCAGGTTCCGATGGCCGTCCTGCTGCGCTCGCAGGACTTCCTTGCGAGCCCGGTCGAGATCCGGCTCCGGATGCGGGACGCTCGAAGGGGGTGCGGGCTCCTCGCGGCCGAGCCAGCGGGCTCGTCGCACCAGAAAGCCCAGGGCCCCGACGGCGCTCTCCGGCAGGTTGTACTCGGGCACGCCGCGGCGGTCGAGGAACGAGCCCACCTCGGTACCCACCAGCCCGAGAAAGCTGCATAGGAGCGGCTTTGACCAGCTCGGATCTGCATGCGCCTCGGCGATGGCGTGGGCGGTCTCCAGGGGGGCGGTCATCGCCTGCACGGTCAGGATCAGGACGATGGCGTCCACCTCCGGCGCCCGGCCCAGGATGTCGAGGGCCTTGCGGTAGCGCTCCGGGGTGGCGTCTCCGATGACGTCCACCGGGTTGTTGCGCGACCAGACCGAGGGCAGCACGGCGTCGAGGGCGGCGAAGGTCTGCGGGCTCAGCTCCGCCAGCCGAAGACCCCGGCGGCTGGCGGCGTCGGCGGAGAGCACCCCGGGACCGCCGGCGTTGGTGACGATGGCCACCCGATCCCCAGCGGGCAGGGGCTGGTGCGCCAGCGCCCGCGAGCCGTCGATCAGCTCGCCGATGGTCTCCGCCTGGAGGACGCCGTTCTGGGCGAAGGCGGCCCGGTAGGCGGCCATCGAGCCGGCCAAGCTGCCGGTGTGACTGCTGGCGGCCTGGGCGCCGGCCGCCGTGCTGCCACCCTTGAGGGCGATCACAGGCTTGCTGGCGGCGAGCCCGCGGGCGACCTCGAGAAAGCGCAGAGGCTCGGTGAAGGACTCCACATAGAGCGCCACGCTGCGGGTGCGCTCGTCCTCCGCCAGCCAGCGCAGGACCTCCTCGTCCTCGACGTCAGCCTTGGCCCCGAGCGAGACCGCCGCCGATAAACCGAAGCCCTCGCGCTGGGAGTAGCTGATGACGCCGGTGATCAGGGCGCCCGACTGCGAGAGCAGCCCGATCGCCCCGTCGACCGGCGGCGTCTCGGCAAAGCTGGCGTTGAGCTGCGAGGCGGGCCGCATCACGCCCAGACAGTTGGGGCCGACCAGCCGGACGCTGTTGCGCCGCGCCGCTTCGACCATCTCCGTCTGGAGCGCCCGGCCCTCGTCCCCCATCTCCGCGAAGCCCGCGGAGATGATGATGGCGTGGTGCACGCCGGCGGCCGCGGCCTCGTCCATCAAGCCCGGGATGAAACGGGGTGGGATGGCGACGACGATCAGGTCGACGGGCTCGCTGATGGCCGCCAGGCTTGCGTGTGCCGGTACGCCGAGGATCTCGCCGCCTTTCGGATTGACCGCGTACACTGGTCCCGGGAACCCTTGACGACGCGCCTCGGGCCCGGGCTCCGCCCGCATCGAGCCGAAGAGCAGGTTCTTGAGCAGCGCGTACCCCACCGACGTCTCGCGGGTGCTCGCCCCCACGACGGCCACGGCCGACGGGTTGAAGAACGGATCCAACCCGGATCCGGCCGGGTGGGTGGAAGCCTGCTCTACCGAGACGTCTCCTGTCATGCCCTCTCCTTTCGGTCCCTGTGTCGCTGACCTGCGGAGTCTACCGGGCTGGAGGATCGGAAGGTATCCCGGTTGGGCTCCTGCCGTGTGCCAGTCGATTGACCGCCCTCGACCGGGCGTGAGACAGTCTTGTGCGTTCGCAACAGGAGCCACCGTGAGCCGACTCACCCCCGCCAACCTGGTCGACGAGCTCGGTCCCGTCGACATTTACCTCTTCGACCAGGTCCTCAAGGGCCGCTTTCCGCCCGGTACGCGGGTCCTCGACGCCGGGTGTGGTGGGGGACGCAACCTGGTCTTCTTTCTGCGCAACGGCTATCCGGTCGCCGGGGTGGACCGATCCTCCGGTGCCGTCTCGGCGACGAAACAGCGCGCACGGGAGTTGCTCCCCGCATCCATGGTGGAGTCGACGTTCCTCGACGACGCCTTCCGGGTCGAGGCGGTGGAGGATCTGTCCTTTCCGGATGCGAGCTTCGATGTGGTGATTGCCAGCGCGCTGTTGCACTTCGCCCGCGACGAGGCGCACTTCCGAGGGATGATCGCCGAGCTGTGGCGGGTGCTGGCCCCCAGGGGGTTTCTCTTCACGCGCCTCGCCACGACGATCGGCATCGAGGACCGGGTGGAGAGGATCGAGGGCCGCCGGTTCCATCTCCCCGACGGCACCGACCGCTTCCTGGCGGATCAGAAGATGCTCGAGGGCTTCGAGGCCGAGCTCGGAGCCCGGCCCCTCGAGCCGCTCAAGACCGTCAACGTCGCCCACCTGCGGGCGATGACCACCTGGGTGGTGGAGAAGAGTGCGGCAGGCGGGCAGAGGGGGTGAGCCGGCCGGGGAGGCGCCCTCATCCTCACGAGGAGTGGGCGGGCTCTGATTCAGACCCACAGAGACAAAGACCCGGGAGGTGGTTGGGAGGCGGTTGGGAGGCGGTCGACCCGCCTTCCGGGCAGCTCAGAGGAAGATCGCCGAATGGCGAGCTTTTGGGCTCGGACCGGTAGTTGAACCCGTCCCGTTGTCGCGGACAAAAACGTCGCCGACGCCCATGCGCAGCACCAGCGGCCGGGGCCGCTTGTCCGCACGGAGCATGACGTTGCCGGGCGCATTGCTCTTCTCCCTTCGAAAGGGAAGACTGCGGGAAGAGCTCAGAAGGAATGAGCCGGTCCGGGGCCCCAGCCTTGTCTCCCGGACCGGAGGATCGCACTCAAGCCGCCGCGAACGGCTTGCGGAACAGGAAGGTGCAGCCGCCGGCAGGTCCTGTCAGGGTGCCGGCCAGGATCACTTCCAGGTTGCCGACGGTGCCGTCCGGGATGCAACCGGGGGAGATCCCGGCGCTGCCCTGGAGTCCGTGACCGGCGGTGCCGCTGCTGGTGGGGCCGACCGTAGCGCCGCCCAGCACCTTGACGATTTCGTGATCGCTTCCCACGACAGCGAAGGACACCGTGACCGAGGTCAAGGAGTCCTCCGCCGAGCGCTGGGTGACGGTGAACGCCACACTGACGCTGTCCGGGGTCGAGACGACCTGCCAATCGGCCTGGACCCGCTGATTGCACGAGTCGGCCTGGTCTCTACGGTCCAGGGCTTGCTGAATCGGTTCTCGATACATCGATCCTCCCGTGGTCTGCGAATTGATATTTCGAAATTCTAGCAATAGAAGTATATAGGAGTGGGCGCTCAGGATCTCGCGCCGCGAGATCGCATCAGCCCGCCGGACCGCGCCGCCCAGTGCAGCGTCCCCGCCCGCGCCGCCATGAAGGCTGCCATGGCGAGCCACAGCAGGTGGTTGCTGTCGCGCGCCACCGCCCACAACGCCAGCGGGAGAAATACCACCAGCGACGAGACCAGCATGGAATTGCGTAGCGCCCGTCCGGAGGTGAGACCGATGAACAGGCCGTCGTAGATGAACGCCACGGCTCCCAGCACGAGCACCGGTGTCAGCCAGGGCACGAAGGTGCGGGCGGTGGCGATCACCTCCTGGTGAGAGGTCAGCAGGCCGAGCACGGATCCCGGGGCGAGCGCCAGTCCGGCGAGGAACGCCAACCCGAAGCCGACTCCGGTGACCATCGCCAGGCGCACCAGTCGGTGCAGCTCGCCGGGGCGGTCGGCGCCGCGAAGGATCCCTGCCAGGCTCTCGGTGGCGAACGCGGCGCCGTCGATCAGGTAGGCCGCCAGGCTTTGGAGGCGCTGAAGGATCGCATTGGCTGCCAGCACGCCGGTGCCCAGGACCGACGACAGGTTGATGAACACCGCGAAGCTCCCGACCAGGCAAAGCGTCCGGATCAGGATGTCCCGGTTGAGACGGAAGAAGGCAGCCAGGTGCTCCCGGTCCAGCACCTGGGAGCCTCGCCAGGGGACCCGCTCGGGAAGACCGGCGAAGAGCGCCAGAGCCACCGCCAGCATCAGCACCTGGGAGAGCGCCGTCGCCACCCCGGCACCGTAGGCGGCCCAGCCGAGATAGACGATGAACAGGAAGTTGAAGCCGACGTTGGACAGCGCTGCGGTGAGGGTCAGGGCGAGGGCACGGCCGCTTTCCTCACGACCCAGAAACCAGCCCAGGAAGGTGAAGTTGGTCAGGGTCACCGGCGCCGCCCAGATGCGGGCGCCGAAGTAGTCGCGGCCGGCGGCCTCCACCCCCGGCTCGCCGGAGAGAGCGGTGAAGCCCAGAGACTCCAGAGGGCTCTGCAGCAACCACAGTGCGACCCCGGCGGCGACGCCGAAGGCCACGCCCCGGTACAGGGTCAGAAAGACCTCGTCACGGTCCCCGCGTCCGACGGCCTGGGCGGTCAAGCCGGTGGTCCCCATGCGCAGAAAGCCGAAGCTCCAGTACAGGAGGTCGAAGATCACCGAGGCGAGGGCCACCCCGGCGAGAAACCGGATGTCGTCCAGATGCCCGAGCATGGCGGTGTCCACCAGCCCCGCCAGCGGCACGGCCACGTTGGCCAGGATGTTGAGATAGGTCAGCCGGACGAAGCGGCGAAGGAGGGAAGCGGGAGGAGACGGGGAGAGGGGGCTCACGTCTCCGCCAGGATCGCCGCGGAGCGCTCCTTCACCGTGTCGACGAACACCCGGGCGTGGTCCGGTGGGGTCATGGGCAGGATGCCGTGGCCCAGGTTGACGATGTGACCGCCGCCGAGGCCTTCTCGGAGGACCCCTTCCGTCGCCGCGCGGATCTCGTCGGGAGGACCCAGGAGCGCCGCCGGATCGAGATTGCCCTGGAGCACCTTGCTCACCGCGTTGTCTCCGGCGGTGTCGCGCACGATCTCGCGCACCTGTGACAGAGGCTGGCGCCAGTCGACCGACAGGATGTCCACGGGCAGCGTCGCCGCGGTGGGTAGCAGGTGGGTGGCTCCCTGGATGAAGAAGGTCAGTGGCACCTGTCCTTGGAGCGAGATCAGGATCTTTTCCAGAGGCGGCCGCGCGAGCGAGCTCCAGCGCTCGACCGAGAGCAGCCCGCCCCAGGTGTCGAAAAGCTGGAGCGCTTGCGCGCCGGCGGCGATCTGGCCCTGGAGGTAGGCGATCGAGACGTCGGCGATCTTGTCGAGCAGCAGGGCGAGTCCTTCGGGATCCTTGTAGCTCCAGGTGAGCAGGTGGGCGAAGTGCTTCGAGCCGCTGCCCTCCACCAGATAGGCGGCGAGGGTCCACGGCGTGCCGGCGAAGCCGAGCAGCGGCACCCGGCCGTCGAGCTCGCTACGGATCAGCCGCAAGGCGTCGAAGACATAGCCGAGGGTCTCCTCCACATCGGGCTCGCGCAGCCGCGCGACGTCCTCGCGGGAGCGCACCGGATCGGGGAAAGTGGGGCCGTCCCCTTTGACGAATTTGAGCTCCGCGCCCATCGCCTCCAGGGGCAGCAGGATGTCGGCGAAGAGGATCGCCGCGTCGACGCCCACCAGGTCGACCGGTTGGAGGGTGACCTCGCAAGCCAGCTCGGGGGTCTTGCACAGGGTGAGGAAGTCGTGCCGGGCACGGACCGCCCGGTACTCGGGCAAGTAGCGGCCGGCCTGCCGCATCATCCAGACGGGTAGGCGTTCCACTGGCTCGCCCCGGCAGGCGCGGAGAAACAGGTCGTTCATGGCGGGGGGAGGATAGCAGAGCCGGAGCGGGAGCTCACGCCAACCGAAGCCGCCGCCAGGCCTCCAACAACCCACGGGTGGAGGCGTCGTGACCGCTGGGCTCTTCCTCGCCGGTCAGCTCGGGCAGGATCACCTGGGCGAGCTGCTTGCCAAGCTCGACCCCCCATTGATCGAAGGAATTGACGTTCCAGATTGCGCCCTGGACGAAGACCTTGTGCTCGTAGAGCGCCAGGAGGGTGCCCAGGATCCGTGGATCCAGCCGGCGGTAGAGGATCGTCGTCGTCGGACGGTTGCCCGGAAAGACTTTGTGGGGGAGCAGGGCCTCCAACCTCTCGCCCTCCAGACCCTGCGCTCCCAGCTCGCGGCGCGCCTCGGCCTCGGTCTGGCCGCGCATCAGAGCCTCCGTCTGGGCCAGGGCGTTGGCGACCAGAATGCGGTGGTGGCCATCGCGCTCCGGATAGGCGGGCTGCGCGGCGACGAGAAAATCCGCCGGCACCACCCGCGTGCCCTGGTGCAGGAGCTGGAAGAAGGCGTGCTGGCCGTTCGTCCCCGGCTCTCCCCACACGACCGGCCCGGTGTCGATGTCGACCGCATGGCCCTGCCGGGTGACCCGCTTGCCGTTGCTCTCCATGTCGAGCTGCTGGAGGTAGGCGGGCAGCCGCGCGAGGTGCTGGTCGTAGGGCAACACCGCGTGGGTGGGGAAGCCCCAGAAATTCGTGTACCAGATTCCCAGCAGTCCGAGCAGCACCGGGAGGTTACGCTCCAACGGCGCGGTGCGGAAGTGCTCGTCCATCGCGTGTGCGCCGTCGAGCATCTCCGCAAAGCGCTCGTAGCCGATCGCGACCGCCAGGGGCAGTCCGATCACCGACCACAGCGAGTAGCGGCCGCCCACCCAATCCCAGAATTCGAGCCGGTTCTCCGGCGCGATGCCGAAGGCGGCCACCTCGGCCGCGTTGGTAGACAGGGCCACGAAGTGCCGCGCGATGTGTCGCTCGTCCCGCGCGCGGTCGAGACACCAGGCACGGGCGGTGCGGGCGTTGGTCAGGGTTTCCTGGGTGGTGAAGGACTTGGAGGCGATGCAGAAGAGCGCGGTCTCCGGATTCAGCCGCCGCAGCGTCTCCTCGATCTGGCTGCCGTCGACGTTGGAGACGAAGTGCACCCGCGGACCGTTGTGAAACGGGGTCAGCGCCTCGGTGGCCATGGCCGGTCCCAGGTCCGAGCCGCCGATGCCCAGGTGCACCACGTCGCTGACCGCGCGGCCAGTCCAGCCCTTCCAGGCGTCCGAGCGGAGGCGATCGGTCAGGTCCCGCAGCCGTGCCAACTCGCGCCGGACCGCGGGCATCACGTCCTCGCCGTCCACCGCCATGGGGCGGTCCGAGCGGTTGCGTAGCGCCACGTGGAGCACGGCGCGGTCCTCGGTGAGGTTGATGCGCTCGCCGGCGAGCATGCGGTCGCGCAGGAGCTCGACTCCCGCGCGGCGGGCGAGGTCGCCGAGCAGCTCCAAGGTGCGCCCGGTGATTCGGTGCTTGGAGACGTCGACCAGCAGGCCACCGAGCTCGTCTGGCGCGAAAGACAGCTTGTCGAAGCGCTCCGGGTCCTGCCCGAAGAGATCGCGCAGGTGGGTGCCTTCGAGCTCCCGGCGGTGCTCCTCCAGCGCGCGCCAGGCGGGGGAGCGGACGATCTTGGGGTGGGGCTTTGCGGGAGCGGGTTTCGGGGTCTCGATCTCGCGGCACAGGCGAAGGCCCCCGAGAAAGGCCAGATCGGGGCTCCCGCGGCGCACGCCTTCGGGCAGCTCGAGACCCTTCAAGAGCCTCCCGTTGCCGCCGCCTAGCACCACCTCGTCGGCGACGGTGGCGGTTCGGAGGCAGTCTGTGCCCTCGAGCACCGTCTCTCTCCAGACCTTCTCGCCCAGCCGGTCGAGACCGCGCTGGCCGAGGGCGTCCTCGAAGGTGCCGTCGCGAAATGGCAGGTGGGCCAGCTCGAGGGCCACCACCCGGCCGCCGTCGACCAGAGCCGTGCCCAGCCCGGTGCCGAGTCCGACGAAGAGCATCCGTCTTCCGCCGTCGGTGTCACGGTCGACGTCTCGGTAGGCGCCGAGGGCGGCCAGGACAGCGTCGTTCTCGACCTGCACGGGAATTCCGAACGCGTTCTCGAAATCGAACCCCACCCACCCTTCGCCCAGATTGGGAGGCGCTCCCACCACGCGGCCGTCGCGTACCGGGCCGGGGATCCCCAGCACCAGGACCTCGACCCCCCGGCCATCGAGCACCTCTCGAACCGCTGCGACCAAGCGCTCCGGGGTGAGCTCGGGGCCGGATTCCAGCCACACCGGCTCTCCGTCTCCCTCTGCTCCTTCCACCAGCACTTTGATGTGGGTGCCGCCGACGTCGACCACCGCGCTACGCATGTCTCCTCCAAGCGCTGCTTGCCATCCTCCTTACCCAGAGGGCGGGAGGGGGCGTCCCGCCCTTCGACGAAGGGGGGATCGAGGGGGGATAACAACCAGGCGCGAGCTTACCGTGTAGGCTCAGGCCCATGCGAGCCGTCCTGCCCGAAGCCGAAGCCCCGGACTTTCTGCCCCGTCTGGGGGAGCTGCCAGATCCCGTCCCCGGTCCCGGCGAGGTGCTCCTCGACGTCCGCGCCACAGCGATCAACCACGCCGATCTGTTGCAGATGCGGGGGCGGTACCCGCCGCCTCCTGGTGAGAGCGAGGTGCCGGGTCTCGAGTGCGCCGGGGTGGTGGAAGCGGTGGGAGAGGGAGTGCGCTCCTGGAGCCCAGGCCAGCGCGTGATGGCGCTGCTGGCGGGCGGCGGTCACGGCGAAAAGGTAGCGGTGCCGGTGGGTCAGCTCCTGCCGATCCCCGGGGGGATGTCCTTCACCGATGCGGCGGCGATCCCCGAGGCGGCGCTCACCTCGTGGACCAACCTGGTAGCCGAGGGCGGCTTGCAGGAGGGCGAGACGGTGCTGCTCACCGGCGCCACCGGCGGCATGGGCACCTTTGCGGTGCAACTGGCCCGCGAGCTGGGGGCCCGGGTGCTCGCCGCCGGACGCAGCCGACTGCGGCTGGAGCCCCTGCGGGAGCTGGGGGCCGACGCCCTGGTGGAGCTCGGCGAGGGCTTTGTCGCCGAAGTGAGGGACGTGACCGGTGGGCGGGGCGTGGATGTGGTGCTCGATCTGGTGGGCGGCGAGGCTCTGGCGCGCAGGTTGAAAATCCTGGCCCCCCGTGGCCGGCTGGTGCTGTTGGGGCTGTTGGCTGGGCCGAAGACTGAGATCGACCTGGCGGACGTGCTGCGCCGCCGGCTGCGGCTGATCGGCTCGGTGCTCCGCGCCCGGTCGCGGGTGGAGAAAGCGGAGCTGGTGGCCGGGTTCCGCGCCTTCGCCGACGCCCGTCTCGCCGACGGTCGGCTGCGGCCGGTGGTCGACCGGGTGCTGCCCTTCGACGACATTGCCGGTGCCTATCGGGCGCTGCGGGAAGGGGGGGTGGGGGGCAAGGTGGCGGTGGAGATGTCCGTGAGTTGAAGCCTTGTATCAGGACTTCGAAGGAAGGCACAGTGCCCCCCTTTGGACAGCGCCAATTCGACGATTTTCGGGAGAAGTGCAAGTTGGCGGCCGTTTTTTCCGTCTATACGTCTGCATGACAGAGCGTTTGCCTCGTTATGTTCCTGAAGGCGGCGCGTTGGTCGAGATCACCTACCGAGCTCTGCAGGGC
>Ga0102952_1000020_pt1 | contig 127978 bp, 115 predicted proteins | sample SalPon2A_C_D1_MG_FD_78506 | JGI IMG/M metagenome (GOLD analysis project Ga0102952, IMG submission 78506) | Soil microbial communities from South San Francisco under conditions of wetland restoration - Salt Pond MetaG R2A_C_D1_MG | ecosystem: Environmental > Terrestrial > Soil > Wetlands... | reverse complement strand
TTATAAAAACTTCAGTACAGGCTACCTTGGAACAATCCGGCGGGAGAGGTTCCTTTGTGTCATCCGAACAATGTACCAGGAGCAGGAGCGATAAAAAGAAATATACATATTTGAACATAAGAGGAATCTATAAGGTACCTAAAAGATGAGGTAATAAAAAAGGGTTGCCTTTAGGGTCCGCAATGTTTTATAAGGTCTGGCCATGTAGCCATGGCCGATGGCCCGTCAGCGGTTACGGAATTTTTCCAGGGCCTGCCTGGTTTGCTTTGAAAGCGCGAGTTTCCCGGACAGGACGGCGCGTTCAGTAAGTAAGGTTTCCCAGTGAGCCGTTCCTTCCCAGAGTACGGAAGTGAGTGCCTGCAAGGCATCGGGAGAGAATGAAGCCAGCTTGACCGAGAAGAAATCCAGGTCCCTGTCCAGTTCGGAAATACTGTCGTATACCCTGGAATAGAGGCCCTTTTCCTTTGCCCAATAGGCATTTTTCCATTCCAGGGGAGAGAGTGATAGCTCGGCAAGGCCTGTTTTTCCGGCCTTTCTTTCAACTGCAGGGGCAATAACCAGGGGTGCGATCCCAATGCTGATTTCGGATAATCGAATGGCCGCCGCCTCGGTGGCAAACACATAATCGCAGGCTGCAACAAGGCCCACACCCCCCCCAACTGCCTTGCCCTGTACCCTGCCCAGGATAGGTTTGGTGCACAGCCGCATGGCATTGAGTACTTTGGCAAAGCCGCTGAAGAATTCTGTCCCTTCCTGCGGTGTCTGTACCACCATCAGTTCCTTAAGGGACGCCCCGGCACAAAATATATCTTTTCCTTCCGAGCACAGGATGATGGCGCCTACCTGAGAATTTGCTGAGAGGGCATTAAATTCTGAGGCCAGCCGATCCAGCATTTCAGACACAAAAGAGTTGCCGTCCGGGTGGCCGAACTCGACACGGGCTACCCGGTCACGAACTTCGGTGTATAGGCTCCCATTGGCCCGGTTTGTTCCCATAGGAATTGTTTTTATTAAAATTAAGCCTTTTGCATCAGGGGGAGAAATTTATGCCTGAACTTCCACACCAGAGCCGCCCCCCGGATGCACATCCACATCGTGAAGGCGATCCAGATCCCGTATAGTCCCCAACCCAGATATTTTCCGAGATAAAGTAAGGGGACAAATCCCAGGAAGGTGGCAGACAACAGAACATTACGCAGGTACTTCATCTCCCCCAGACCCTTGAAGATCCCATCAAATAAAAAGGCCACGCTGTTCATTGGCAGCCCGAGGATCACAATAAAGAAAATGGCGCCAAAGGCCTGTAATACTCCGGGATCCTGGGAGAACAAACGGCCCAGCGGCATGTATAACAGGAATCCGAGCCCCATCAGCACCAGGCTGACACTCCCGCCACAGGCTACCACCTTACGGGCCAGGGTCCAGAGCCCCCGGTAGTCCTTTGCCCCGAGCAAACGTCCCCCGATACTGTTGCCGGCCGCAGCATATCCGTCGATGAAGAAAGCGGCAAACAGCCAGAGATTTATTGCGATAGTATGGGCCCCGATGTACCTGGGTCCCAGAGCGGTTGCCTCCCGGACTGCCAGGACAAGGGCTACGTTCAGGGCTACTGCCCGCACGAACAGGTTCAGGCTCATCAGGGCCAGCCTTCCGAGTTCCGGGTGGAGGGGGAAGTTTGGGATCAAACTGATTTCAGTTTTCCGAATTAGCAGGGCCGCGGCGATTCCCGCCATAATTCCCTGGGAAAGCAGGCTGGCCCAGGCTGCACCTTCCAGGTGCATCGGGGGGATCAGCCCGGAGATCCCGTAAACAAATGCAAAATCGAGGCCTATGTTTGCCAGCGCACCAATAAGGGCAATCAACATGGGATGGAATGTATTCTGCAGGCCCCTGAAAATGCCCATAACCGCAAAGGTGAAAAGCGTAAGCGGAAATCCCCAGACCCTGATGCCGTAATAAGAGATGCAATAGGCCAGGATTTTGCCGGAGGCATTAAATAGTGTGAAGATCTCCTTCACAACAAATACCGTTGAAAATAAGATCAGAAGGCTCAGGCAAATATTGAAGAATATAGCCTGGGCCGGGAGATTCCTCACCTCCGCCAGCCTTCCGGCGCCCAGGTACTGGGAAATGATGGCTGAAATCGCGCTTCGCGTCTGCCCCAGCACCCAGATTAGCATGGATAAGAACGATCCCACTATTCCCACCGCTGCCAGGGATTCGAGCCCGTCTCCCGGGATATTTCCAACTATGGCAGTGTCTGTGATAGACAACACGGGCTCGGCAAGTCCTGCCAGGGTAGCCGGGATAGCCAGCCTATGGATGGTATTGTAAGGTACGGAAGTACTCAAATAACCTGGGTTTGGAGGACCAGTTCATAACAATGAAAAGGGTGCTCGCTTTGCTTCGGAAAGTAGACATCCCCCAGGCGTTTATACCCTCTTTTTTCATAGAAATGCTGATTTCTCTTATTCTGGCTGAAAGTATCCAGCCTTACCGACGTGGCTCCTTCTTTCCGGGCCAGGGTTTCGGCGAAATCCATCAATTTCCGCGCATATCCCTGACCCTGGTGTTCCGGTTGAACGGCCAGCCTATGGATATAGAAATGCCTGCCTCCACGGGTAAGCCAGGTGACCTCTTTATATTCCTCATCCTCCAGAGGCGTTATGGTGATGGAACCGATCGGGATATGGTGTTTCAGAAATACGTAAAGTTCACCCCTTTCCTGATCCTTTTCAAAGGACGCCCGGTCTGGATACAAATCATTCCATTGACGGATTCCCCGTTCAGACATTTGTGCAGCACAGGCCTTTGTTATACGCAGTATTTCAGGGATTTCGAGTATCTTTGCACGTCTGATCATCAGATCAAATCAATTAAGCTGTAAATTTACAGGATAAATCACAAACGGTATGAAAAACATATTGGTCCCTATTGGCACTTCCCCGGATAGCCATGAAACATTGCAATATGCCGTACACTTTGCAAAAGATTTCGGTTCCCGGATTTATGTGATGGAAGTTTTTAGTGTCACGGCCCTGGCGGGGAATCTTTCCAATGTGGAAGAAAAAGTGGCCAAGAGCAGCAAACAACACCTGAAGGAGGTTATAGACCGGGTGGATAACCGCGGGGTGGAAATAAAGATCACTACCTATAACGGGGATTTGATAGATGGCTTGGTGGAGATTGATACCGAGCTTGGTATAGACCTGATCATCATTTCTCCAAGGAGCAATGACATAAAGGAGGAACTGTATCTCGGGCATACTTCGGGACGCATCATCAAACGCACGGATATTCCTACCCTGATCGTTCCCAAAGGAACGGTCTATAAACCGTTTAAGACCATCCTGACCGCTTTTGCTTCCGGGGTGTTGAAGAAGAAACGCGTCCTGGCGCCGTTGATTGCCATCAAAGACAAATTTGGCGCCAAGGTAAACCTATTGCTGGTAAAGAACCCCGGCTATAAGGAAGAAGACCTGAAAGTAAACCCTGCACTGATGAATATATGCTCGCAAATAACCATTACGGAGCACGCGACCACTTATTTGGGCGTCCTGGAGCATTTCCAGTCGCAACATCCCGACTTACTCTGCGTATTCCGCCGCAAGCGAGGGTTTTTTAAACACCTCTGGGAGAAAAATACCATCCTTAAATCCGAATTCTCCGTACGGATTCCTGTGCTGGTGTTAAGTGTCAAGAAGTTTTAAGGATAAAATTCCGGGGGTTCAATTTTGATACTTTTGCAAAAAGTATTTCCTTTGCACCTCCTTTTTATGGGGGATTAGCTCAGCTGGCTAGAGCGCTTGCATGGCATGCAAGAGGTCACCGGTTCGACTCCGGTATTCTCCACCAACCATCTGGAAACAGATGGTTTTTTATTTACACACTTAGTTAGGTCACCATATCGACGGAGTCTATCCGCCCGTATCCCGCGATAGCGGGAGGAGGTGGAGTATTCTCCACCAAACCACCAGGGAACAGGTGGTTTTTTATTGCCTTTCGGCCAATATTGCCTTTATTATTACAGCGGCCAATCATGCCGGGGTGCTTTTCAGGCATTTAAGAAAAGTATAACACGGACAATTTTAACAAATGTTACCAACATCCTATCTTGTTTAAAATTGGATAAAATGACAGACTTAAGAAATAAAGTAGCCTATATCACAGGCGGTTCAAAAGGGATAGGATTGGGGGTAGCCCGACAGCTGTTAAAGGAAGGTATGCGGGTAGCCATCAGTGGTCGAACGGAAACTACCCTGGCCAAAGCGGCAGAGACACTGGGCGGGGGCGAGCAGGTGTTGCCGGTACGCTCAGACGTAGGGGTCCTTGCCGCTGAGCAGAAAGCAGTAAAAAAAATCCTGGAACAATGGGGGCAGATCGATCTGGTTTTGGCCAATGCAGGGGTAGGGCATTTCGCCCCTGTAGATGAATTGTCTGAAAAAGACTGGCGTGAAATGATCGATACCAACCTGAATGGGGTGTTCCATACCCTGAAAGCTTCGGTTGAAGCCCTGAAAGCCTCCAGGGGATATTATATCACCCTGGCCAGCCTGGCTGGCACCAACTTTTTCGCCTCCGGAGCCGGGTATAACGCGACCAAATTCGGAGTGGTCGGCTTTACCCAGGCAGCCATGCTCGATCTAAGGCCATACGACATTAAAGTGACTACCATCATGCCGGGTTCCGTGGCTACTTATTTCAATGATCATACTCCATCGGAGAAAGACGCCTGGAAAATCCAGCCGGAAGATCTGGGGGATTTGGTGGTGGATCTGCTGAAGATACACCCGCGTACGCTTCCCAGCAAGGTTGAGGTACGCCCCTCCAGACCAGACAAGAAGTAATCAGGGCGTTTTTTCAACGAATGGCACCTTAGGATCAAAAATTTCCAAAACCAGGCGTTCCAGAGATTGACGGAACAGGTCGAGCACTTCCCTGCTGATCACTTGCTGTTTACCCGTCCTTTTTCCCGCTTCCTTGAGGGCAAACGGCATGAATCCCATCCCCAGGTTCTTCAATGAAATGATACCAGCTTCCAATGGGAGATCACCGGCTTCGGCTCGGTACATTAATGCATAGCACAAGAGTTGAAAAGCCTTGCCAAAATCTTCCTTTTCGATCAATTCCTGCCAATCGTAAATTTCCACATTCCGCGGGATTACATGCCCTGTTTTGTAGTCGATGATCCGAAGCTTCCCGTCACATCGGTCTACCCGGTCGATGACACCACGAAGGTTAAAAGGAAGGTCCAGCCCCCTGATATCCACCCCTGTCTTCAGCTCCTTTTCCAATGCCAGGATTTCGATCGTATGCACCTGAATGCTCTGTTCCTCAAGGTCGATCAACCGTTCAACATAACGCACTAAGACTTCAAAGGCAATGAGGTTTTTCCCTATCCCCTGGTCGGCCTGTGAATAAACCTTAGTTAGCTGGGCCCGTACCACGCCCCGGATCTGAGTCCGGATTTTGGTGAGCATCTCTGTGGTGAGTACGCGTCCGATAAATGGATGGTACAGGTCTTCCAGGGCAGCGTGGACCACGGTCCCAAATGTTGTTGCCGCGATGGATTCATCCACCTCCTGGGCTTCGTCTATCCCCAGTATGGATTTAGTGTAGAAATCAATCGGATTCCGGATGTAGGTTGTAAGGCTGGTGGGCGAAAACCCATGCATGGCCTTCTCCCCAAGTTTATTCATTATTCCTTCATCTTTTTCTATGGCAATGGGGGCCATTACATGCGGAGAAAGGGCCGGACTGGCCACCACTTGTTTTACGGAGGCTGAGAGGCTGCGGTCTGTGAGCAGCTGGGTAATCAACCGACTTTTTTCCCCTCCTTCCAGGACATCGGGTTCCGAATTGTATATCAAATAGATATTTTTAGCGCGTTGAAGCAGCCTGTAAAAATGATAGGAATACACGGCGTCCTTCTCCTTGAAAGTAGGCAGGCCGAATTCTCTCTTGAGGTCGAAAGGAATTATGGAGGTACTGTTCTTTCCTGCGGGCAGGATTCCCTCGTTTACCGAGGTGAGGATTACCGTTTCAAAATCCAGGTTTCGACTTTCAAGCATCCCCATGACCTGAAGGCCTTCCATGGGTTCTCCCCTGAAATCGATGTTCTCGGCAGACAAAAGGGAGTGGTAGAGGCTCTGCAGGGTTCTGAGGTCCTGGATAAATGGATAGCGGGCTATGTAGTCCTCCAGTTGATTAAAGAGCATGTAAAAGCGATACAGCTCTTCGAGGATCAGGGCCCGTGCTTCCTGCTGAAAATGCTCTTTAAGGGCCAGGATCAGCTTTAGGGAACAGGTGATGAACCGCTCCGGTGTCATTGTTTGCTGGATGAAGAGGATGCGAAAGATGTCGGGGGGTGTTCCCGGGATTGCAGATAGTTTCTTCCAATTGAAGTAGATCCAGTTTTTTTCCCTGATGGTGGAGGTTACCTCCCGGGGAAACTCACTGCCGCCTGAAGTCAGTAGCGGTTCCAGATAAGGATGGGCCAGCAGGGAAAGTACCTGGCTGTAAAACCAACCATGAGGACCCTGGTGGAGATAGAGTTCGAAATAACGGCTGAATAAACCCGCCAGGGGGGAGTTTTGAAGAGGGTATCCCATGGTGATGTTCACCGCCCCGATTTCCTTGGGGATGGCGTGCAACAGGGGATTCAGGAGACGTTCATCCCCAAGGACGACGGCCGTTTGATCCAGGCCTTTGGGGTCTGCGGCATGTATTTGGCTCAACAACTGACCCACATAATGGACCTGGGATATATTTTTAGGGACCGCCGCGACCTCGATGTTTTTGGGGGAAGCAAACGCGGAGGTGAGGCCCGGAAGCGGAGATCCGGCAAGAGACTTCCATCGGGCAAGGTATTGCCGTATAAAGAGCCCGGCGTCGTGAACGGGATCATCGAGAAATTGTTTGTCGATATCCCAAAAGCAAATGGCCTTGCCCGCATCCATTAATTGCTGGATAATTTGGGATTCGGCGGTATTTAAAGCGTTGAAGCCGACAAATATATGCGTTTGGGCCGCTGTTGCCTGCATGTATTCCCCGAGCCTGGAGCAGGCAGTCCGGTAGATCATCCCCTGGTATCCCAGATTTTTTTCATGCAATTTCCGATGGAGCGACCGGTAGATAGGTTCCAGGGAGTTCCAGAAGCGGATATAGCCCTCCATAAGCGGGGTTTTTTCGGAGGTCACCATCCAGTGTTCCATTTCCTTGACGTCCGCGAGGTAGGAAAATAGTCGGGCGGGATCGATCAGGTAACGGTCTATTTCATTGAAATCCTGCAGCAGGGTCTGTCCCCACTTACAGAAATTATAGAAACTTTCGGGCTGCTTCGGGTTTGTTTCTAGATAGGCCTGATACAATTCAAAATGCAGTTCGGTCTGTGAGGCGTACTCCAAACCGGAAACCTGTTCCGCAAATGCCTCAACACCATAAAATTTTGGGGCGATAACCGTTTTCCTGAGTTTTTCCGCGAGGCGTGATTTAAGGAAGCTGCCTGCTCGTTTGCTGGGGAGGACAAAGATCATATCCTCCGGCCGCACCTTCAGCTGAAGGCATTGTTCCGCCACTTCATCCAGGAAACTTTTCATGGCTAAAAATAAAAAAAGCTCCGCAAAACTGCGGAGCTTTTAAGTTATTTAAAAGGATGAATCCCTTCTACTTCACCAGGTTGATTTCAACCCTTCGGTTCTGGGCCCTTCCGGCTTTGGTGTTGTTGGTAGCAATAGGTTTTGCTTCACCAAAACCAACGGCTGTCAGCCTGTTCGGGTCTATACCTTCCTTGATCAGGAAGTCACGTACCGAGTTGGCTCGTTTTTCAGACAACTCCTGGTTCAGTTTCTCGCTACCCACGCTGTCGGTATGACCTTCAACGGTGAATTTAGCGTTGGGGTATTCATTAAGGATTTTAATGATATCCACAAATACAGAGACAGATTCTGTTTTCAGGCTGGCTTTACCAGTGTCGAACAGGATGGTCCTTGCGTATTCATTCAATTGTTTCTGAACTTCTTCAGTTAATTCAGGGCAGCCTTTATTGGCTACTGTTCCAGCTACATCGGGACACTGATCGTCTTTATCCAACACGCCGTCTCCATCGCTGTCTGGCCAGGGGCATCCGTTGTTGTCGGCAGGACCGGCTTCATTAGGACACTCGTCATCTTTGTCGGCAACGCCATCTCCATCTGCATCAGGACAGCCAGAAAGTGCGGCAAGACCAGCTTCATTAGGACAAGCATCATCTTTATCGGCAATGCCGTCTCCGTCAGAATCAGGACAACCGTTCATTTCTTTTGATCCGGCCTGGTTCGGACAATCGTCTTTTCCGTCCTCTATGCCATCACCATCGGAATCGGGACAACCATTGAATGCTTCCAATCCGGGTACTTCGGGACAGGCATCGTCCTTGTCGTAAATCCCGTCGCCATCAGTATCGGTACCTCCGAATTTCACGCTGATACCGGCCATGTGCTGGAAGTGCTTAAACAGGTAATCCTCGAAAGAATGTTTGTAGGATGTTTGAAGGGTAAGCCCGATGTTCTCACTGAACCAGATGTTTACGCCAAGTCCTCCGTTCACTGTACCGGCACCAACTTCATCAACCCAAGTGTAACCACCACCCACTTCGATAAATGGGTCGATTACAGTATTGTTTAATATTTGGTATTTCAGAATACCATCAACAGCATAGTAAGACAGGTCTTCCGCAGAGGTGTCACCGAGTTTGCTGATCCGGTTCAGAGTACCTCTGGCTCCAAGGGAGAAATTGTCACCTACTGATCTGGTCACAGCCACATAGGAAACAGAGGGTAGAATGTTCCAGTGGTCATTGAGATTGAAATACTCGCTTCCGAAAGACCCTGTTTCATAGCCGAAGTTTTTGAGGGCATCCTCATCTCCTGTTGGGAAAACGTCAACGGCGTTCACACCAAAGCTTATCTGCCAGGGATTATTTTCATCTTGCGCTTGTATGTTGTTCAACCCAAGAAGAAGTAGGCCAACAACCAATAATCTGCTAAGCTGTTTCATGTTCAAAATTTTAAGTTTAAGTGTTTATTAGCTGCAAATGTAAGTTGTTAAAAATTATTAACAAAATCAATTTTCTATTTTTTTTGCCCTTTCCAAGCTACGGAAAAGCCTGTTCAAATGATTTTTAATGCCGCTCCAACCTCTTTAAATGCAAGGATTGCGCGGTCCAGATGTTCTTTCTTATGGGCGGCGGACAACTGCACCCTGATCCGCGCCTTGCCTTTTGGAACCACCGGGTAAAAAAAGCCAATGACATAAATGCCTTTTTCGAGCAGCATGTCTGCCATTTGCTGCGAAAGTTTGGCGTCATAGAGCATCACGGGAACTATGGCCGAATCGCCGTCAATAATATCGAATCCGGCCTCCTTGATCCCTTTTTTGAAGTAGGCGGTGTTCTTTTGGAGGGCGTCACGCAGGGAATGGTCCTTTTCAAGCATTTCAAATACCTTGATAGAGGCGCCGACAATAGCCGGGGCGAGTGAATTGGAAAACAGGTAGGGCCTGGAGCGCTGTCGTAGCATCTCGATTATTTCTTTTTTCCCCGTGGTATACCCTCCCATGGCACCTCCAAGGGCTTTCCCAAGGGTGCCGGTAATGATGTCTATGCGTCCCATAACCCCTTTTTCCTCCAGGGTGCCGCGGCCGCTTTCCCCAATAAATCCGGCGGCATGGCACTCATCTATCATGACCAGGGCATCGTACTGGTCGGCCAGGTCGCAGATTGCATCCAGGGGAGCGAGCAGCCCGTCCATGGAAAATACCCCGTCTGTTACGATAATCTTGAACCTGGCCGACTCGGCGTTTGCCGCTTTTAGTTGCTTTTCCAGATCGGTCATGTCGCTGTTTGCATACCGGTATCTCCGGGCCTTGCAGAGCCTCACGCCATCAATGATGGAGGCGTGGTTGAGCGAATCGGATATAATGGCGTCTTCGGGTCCGAAAAGTGGTTCGAATATCCCCCCGTTGGCGTCGAATGCGGCTGCATATAAGATGGTATCCTCGGTCCCGTAAAAATCGGCGATCTTTTGCTCCAGCACCTTGTGGATATCCTGTGTCCCGCAGATGAAACGCACGGACGACATTCCATATCCATGGCTGTCCAGGGTATCCTTGGCAGCCTGTATCACGTCGGGGTGGGCGGAAAGCCCCAGGTAGTTGTTCGCGCAGAAATTGATGACCTGCTTCCCACCTGCGACGGTGATGATCGCCCCTTGTGGGGAGGTGATGATACGTTCTTCCTTATATAGCCCTGCTTCCCTGATAGACGCCAGTTCCTCCTGCAAATATGTTTTGATCTTTCCGTACATAAGTTTAAATAAGTTCGGGGGTAACCCCTTCGTTAATATAGACAATTATCTTGTTTTTTACCCGGAATCCCATATTTTCAATGGCCCGGGCGTATTCTTCCAACTGCTGAGCGTAGCGGGGGTCGGGTTTCCCCGCCTTATAATCTATGAGGGTCGCATCTGTTAGGTCCTGGAATACGATCCGGTCCGGCCGCAGGATCCTGCCCTCAGCAGTGATAATTTCCGTTTCATTCAAAACCCGCAGCCCGTCCTGGTAGTAGGGGCCCACAATGGTATCATCCATAATACTGAGTGCCACATGCCGCAGTGTGTTCAGACCGCCCGGGTCCAGCATGCCATGGCGGACAAGTCTTTGCAAAGCCGGCTCCAGATCAGCCCGGGTTTCCACCTGTGCCATAAGTTCGTGGATCAGGTTGCCCCTGGTAATAGCTTCCCCCCTTTCACTGCCCCATAGCATGCCCGATTTGGCAATCATTCGGAAGCCGGTCCGGTCTTTAAAAGAATAGGGTTGGGGAATGAAAACACCTTTTCCCGCTGCAGGGGCCGCTTTCGGATTCGTGCCGAGGTGGCCGAAAGTATAGGCCGAACGCTCGGGCTCCCAGTGGCCCCTGGCCATAAGATAATGGATGAGCAGGCCCGAAAAGCTTGCGGTTTTGGGATTTCCGCCTGAGTCCACTTCCTTTTCGGAAAAGACAAACAGGGCCTTTTCGGCACGGGTACACGCCACATAGAGCACATTGATGGCGTCTAGCTCCAGCTTCTCCAGTTCCCCGCGATACAGTTCTTCTGCAACTTCCCCATAGGTAGCCATCTCTTTTTTCCTGGTCAGCAGGAGCTCGCTGAATCCGGCATAGTCCGAGGGATTGACAGGCAACCAGCTACGGGCGTCCTTCTCCGAGCGCAAACCGTGCAGATCGGTATTGGCATAAGGGAAAAGCACGATAGGAAATTCAAGGCCTTTTGCCTTGTGGATGGTCATGATCCGGATAGCATCCATGGCTTCGGGAGCGGAAATGCTTAAGCGGTCTTTATGCTTTTCCCAGTGATCCAGGAATGTGGGGATGCTGCTGTCTTCTTTTTGTTCCACAGCCAGGACCTCATCCAGAAGGAAGGTAAGGTATGCAGCGGTTTCTCCGGCCAGCTGAAAACAACGGATGGCGTACTCCAGTCCGTCATAGACCGAAGCGTGCCTTACGTATTCTGTGCTGAAACCGTATTGCTCCAGGAGGAATCGCCCGGGGTTGTCCAGGTTACGCGAGATGGTCTGGTGTTTTGTCGAACCTTCAGACAGGAAATACAGGATGTCAAACCCTGCCTGCCGGTCTCCCGGTTGCTGGCAGTATTGCAGGAGCGCTAACAGGAAGCGGATTTTCGGATGGCCCTGGAGCAGCAGCGTTTCCGAAGAAATTACCGGAATTGCCTTTTGAAGCAGGAATTCAGCCAGGACGACTCCCTGGGCCCTCGTCCGGGTAAGGATGCAGATATCCCTGTGTGGGTAGCCCTGTTCGCCCAAATTGGCAATACAGTTATAAATTGAGGCACAATATTGCTCGTCTTTTTCGCGCTTTTTCCCTCCTTTAATAAATTCAATATGCACCTGTCCGCCTTCTTCGGCCCGGGCTTCCTGCCCGCTGCCTGTTTCATACAATTCCCTGTATATATTGTTTTGGAGAAAACTGCTGATATGATGAAAAAAGTCATTGTTGAAATTGACCACTTCCGCCGAACTCCGGTAGTTTGATTTTTTGAAAGATACCTGAGGGATAACCGTGAATGGGGTGGATTTCCCCTGGATCAGATTCAGGAATTGTTCTGCCCTACCGCCCCTCCAGCGGTAGATAGCCTGTTTGGCATCCCCGACCAGCAGCAGCGTGCCCCGCTTCCCCTGGGTGTCCGAGCTTTCAAGGGCATTGGCTATCAGGGGGATGAGATTGCGCCACTGCAACCGTGAAGTATCCTGGAATTCATCTATAAAATAATGCCGGTATTTCTCTCCCAGTCTTTCATAGATGAAGGGCGCGGGTTGATCTTTTATTTCTTCGGATATCAGCCGGTTAAAGGAGGAAATAGGCAGCTGGTCCCGCTCTTTTTCCAGGCTGTCCAATTCCCGGTTTATGGCATTGAGGATGGTGAGCGGAACTAGGTTTTTATAGGCATTCTGCAGGAGGGACCACTGTTGAAATAGCTGCCGTATCTTACGGAAAGAAGCCCTCCAGCCGGGAAGCAGGGCTTCGATGCGGGACCTCACCGGTTCGGGACAAGATTTGTTATAGGGCGGGGCCTCGTCAAAGTTTTGTTTCCAGCGGGCGTCGAAATTTAGCTTCTGAAATTCGCCCAACTGTATATCAGTCATGAAATCTGGAAAATAGCCCCCGCTGAAATCGGATCGTTCCAGGTTGTTGGCTGCCATGGAATCCAGGATGTCCCTGGCAAGGTGGCGCATGCCGTCTTCGGCCTGCGCTATTCCGGCCCGAAGATGTTTCTTTAATTTCTGGAAGGCCCGGAGGTCTTTGTCCTGCAGCTGGCTGATGTGTTCCAGCTGGTTTTCATTAAACAGCAGTTTCCCAATCGCGAACAGGTCGTACCCTATGTCCCAGCTCCGGTCATCATCGATCTTTTCAAGCGCAAATGCGATGAGTACCTCGGTGAGCTCCTTATCTTCACCAGCCTTACCAAGCAATCTGCCAATTGCTTCTTCCAGCAGCAGATCCGTATCCAGAACTACTTCAAAATTCTGTGGGAGTTTCAGGTCCCTGGCAAAGGTGCGGATAAGCCGGTGGGTGAATTTATCGATGGTTGAAACGTCGAAGAAGGCGTAGTTGTGCAGCAGTTGCTTTAGAAGGGCCTCGGAATGATCTCGCAACTCCTCAGGGCTGCGCCCCAGTTCGTTGCAAAGGTCCCTGAACAAATGCGAACCGCTATCAAGGGTTTCGGTTTGGCTGAAATCATGGAGGCTCTCCAGGATCCGGCTTTTCATTTCATTGACAGCCTTGTTCGTAAAGGTGATGGCCAGGATCTGGCGGAATTTGCCGGGGGATGCCGTATCCAGTACGAGTTTCAGGTACTCTTTCACCAGGGTGGAAGTCTTGCCGGAACCGGCCGATGCACTGTAGATGGTATATGGGCTCGACTGCACCTGTTTTTAGTTGCAAAATAAGGATTCTTGACCTGTTCTTAACAAATAATTAGGCCTATATGTTTGTTAAAATCCTTAGATTTGGTCAACATACATTACGAACCCTTAAACACTATAAAAATGGCTTTTGAATTACCGAGATTACCTTATGCCTATGACGCCCTGGAGCCCTATATAGACGCCAGGACCATGGAGATACATCATACAAAGCACCATAACGGCTACACCATAAAACTGAACGATGCCATCAGTGGCACCAAATTAGCGGATAAGTCGATAGAGGATATCCTCAAAAACCTGGATATGTCGAATGCTGCCGTGCGCAACAACGGCGGGGGATACTACAACCACAAATTATTCTGGGTGATCATGTCCCCTGATGGTGGCGGAAATCCGGGGGGTGCCCTTGGGGATGCCATCAAAGACGCCTTCGGTTCCTATGATGGGTTCAAGGATAAATTTTCTGCGGCCGCCGGCTCGCGATTTGGATCGGGCTGGGCCTGGCTCTGTGTCCATAAAGGTGGGCGCCTGGAGATATGCTCCACCCCTAACCAGGACAACCCTATTATGCCGGATACCGGATGTGGCGGGCAGCCGATCCTGGGGCTCGATGTTTGGGAACACGCCTATTATCTGCACTACCAGAACAGAAGGCCGGAATATATCAATGCCTTCTTCAACATCATTAACTGGGATAAAGTGGGGGAATTTTACAAGGCCAACAAATAAGAGGTTAACCAGTTTCCGATTTGAAAAAATACCTCCGGGGGAAAGCCCGGAGGTATTTATTTTATGGGACTTCATAAAATAGAAAAGGGCGGAGTAGCCTCCACCCTTTTCGTCCCAAATCTTACCATAAACTTAACCTACTTATGCTATGGCAGGACTAAATTACTGGTATTGTGGGAAATAACAAAGGAATTTTAGGAAATTTTATGCTTTAAGGCACTATCTATGATGGCCAGTCGGGAAAAAACACGATGTAAATTTTGATAAGATTCTGATAGTCAGCAATAAAAAAGGCAGGGTGTAACCCCTGCCTTTTTCCCCAAATCTTACCATGAACTTAACCTACTTATGCTATGGTCTTCCAAAAGTAAGGCAAAGCTTCAGACGGGGGAAAGGTTTTGGATGAACGTATGGAATTTCGGTTGAAATGCATTTGGTGATTTACTCTGGCGGGAAAGGCCTTCATGGGCTGTGGCGGGCCACCAAAATAAGTAAGAAAATACCACAAGATGAATCAGACGGTTCTCCTGATTTTTAAGGTCTCTGCGCAGGCCTTGCGCGCTGGGGCCAAATAAAAAAGGTGGAGAAGACTCCACCTTTTTTGCCCCAAATCTTACCATGAACTTAACCTACTTATGCTATGGCAAACTCTAATGTAAATGGGAATCCTCCGATTAGGCCATAAACCCGTTAAAATGCATAATTTGTCGATGAAATACACTTTTTATGGCATTTCATCGAAGCTTTTGGTTAATAGGCGCGTTGATTTTTGCCCTCGTAATAGTTGATAAATGCGGTATTCACCACGCGGTTTCCACCAGGGGTGGGATAGTTACCTGTAAAATACCAGTCGCCGAGGTTTTTAGGACAGGCCTGGTGCAGGTTGGTGATAGACTGGTAGATGATCTGAACCTCGGCCCGGATGTCCTCCGGACTTAAGAGTTCGCCTATCTTCTGGGAGAGTTGCTCTGCGGTAAAAGGCGCATAGAATTCCTTGACGTAATTTATGACTTCGGAATTCCGGGTCTCTTGCTGGCTCATGCATTTTTTGTAGATGTCGTCCACGATGCACATGGTATCCGCCTCCCGGTGTAAGTCCAGGGCAGCGCGGAAGGCGATGAAATCTTCCAGTTTGGCCATATCGATGCCGTAACAGTCCGGATACCGGATCTGGGGGGCGGAAGAGACCACAATAATCTTGCGTGGGGAAAGCCTGTCCAGAATCCTCAAAATACTTTTTTTCAGGGTTGTTCCCCGTACAATGCTGTCGTCGATGATTACCAGGTTATCACTTGAGGTGACCGAGCCGTATGAGATGTCATAGACATGGGCTACCAGGTCGTCCCTGCTGCTGTCCTGGGTGATAAATGTCCTCAGCTTGGCATCCTTGATAGCTACTTTTTCGATCCTGGGCCTGATTTCCAGGATGCCATGCAACTCTTCGCTGGTGATCCCGGAACCGATTGCCAGGATCTGTTCTTCCTTTTTTTTGTTGAGGTAATTTTGGGCCTCCTTCACCATCCCCAAAAAGGAAGTTTCCGCCGTGTTCGGAATATAGGAAAATACCGTATTCTTCATATCCGAGCCGATGGCCTTGAGGATCTGGGGGAAGAGCAGCCTTCCCAGTTCCTTCCTTTCCTCATAGATCTCTTTGTCGTTGCCCCTTGAAAAGTAGATGCGCTCAAAGGAACAGGCTTTCCTTTCCCCGGGCTGGCGGATCATTTCCAGCCTAACGGAGCCATCTTTCTTAACGATTATGGCATGGCCGGGTTCCAGCTCCTTTACCGATTCGTACGGCACATTGAATACGGTTTGGATGGCCGGCCGTTCGGAAGCGACCACCACAACCTCCTCATCCTGGTAAATATAGGCAGGGCGGATACCCCAGGGATCCCTCAGCACAAAGGCATCGCCATGGCCGAGCAGTCCCACCATGGCATATCCCCCGTCCCAGTTTTTGGATGCCTTCCTCAAGATCTTTGCTATTTTAAGCCGTTTCGCAATCAGGGGAGATGCCTCCATCTTCGAGAAGCCTTCTTTCTTGATATCCTTGTAGATCTTGGCCACCGCATCATCCAGGAAATGCCCGATTTTTTCCATTACTGTAATCGTGTCGGCCATCTCTTTCGGGTGTTGCCCCAGTTGAACCAGGTTGTCGAATAGTTCCCCCACATTCGTCATGTTGAAGTTCCCGGCAACGATCAGGTTGCGGTGCATCCAGTTGTTTTGCCTCAGAAAGGGGTGTACGCTTTCTATGCTGTTCTTCCCGAAAGTGCCGTACCGGACGTGTCCCAGTAAGACTTCCCCTATGTAGGGGATGGTTTTTTTCTGAAAGGCCACGTTGTCCCTTTCCTCCGGGAATTCCTTCAGGGTGGTATTGATCCGGTGATTGATCTGGTCGAAAATATCCTGTATAGGTTGCGACTGAACCGATCGCACCCTGCTCATATACCGCTCCCCGGGTGCCATGTCCAGTTTAATACTGGCAAAGCCGGCCCCGTCCTGCCCGCGGTTGTGCTGCTTCTCCATCATCAGGTACATTTTGTTCACCCCATAGAAGGCCGACCCGTATTTCTCCTTGTAGTATTCCAGGGGTTTCAGCAGGCGGATCAGGGATATGCCGCATTCGTGCTTAATCGCATCGCTCATATTGCCAACTAATTAAAAAAGCCCCGTAAAGACAGGGCGTTATTGTAATTCAATGTCAAATTGTGTAAGCTCTTTAAATTGATACAGCCTGGATTCCACCTCGCTGCTCTTCAGGCCGGTCATCCGTTCAGGGCCAAACCTTTCCACACAGAAGGAGGCCAGGTTCGAACCATGGATCACCGCACTCTTAATACGGTTGTAAGTGGGTGCACCCGAAGCCGCGAGATACCCTGCAAAGCCCCCTGCGAATGTATCGCCGGCCCCGGTGGGGTCAAAGACTTCTTCCAGGGGCAGGGCGGGTGCGAAAAAAACTTCCTGTTTATGAAACAGCAATGCCCCGTGCTCCCCTTTTTTGATCACTACATAATCCGGTCCCATTTCCTGAATGAGGGCCGCAGCCTTCACCAGGGAATAGGTGCCGGTAAGTTGCCGGGCTTCTTCATCATTGATGGTGATTACGTCTACTTTCCCAATTACCTGCTGCAATTCGTCCAGGGTGTGATTCATCCAGTAATTCATGGTATCGAGGACCAGGAGTTGCGGGCGTTTTTCCATTTGTTGAATAACACTCAGCTGAGTAGCCGGGTGTAGGTTGCCGAGCATGACTACATCTGCGTCTCTGTATGCCTGGGGAACGGCAGGTTGGAAATTTTCGAGCACATTCAATTCGGTCACCAGCGTGTCACGGGTGTTCAGGTCGTTCCTGTATTTCCCTTTCCAGTAAAAAGTCTTCCCGCCCTTGACGACTTCGATGCCGGAAGTGTCGATCTTCCTGGATTCAAAAAGATCGAGGTACTTAGCCGGGAAGTCGTCCCCGACGATGGACACAATAGCACTATCTATATGGAACTGAGAAGCTGCGAGGCCGATGTATGTGGCTGCGCCGCCGAGAATTTTGTCCGTTTTGCCGAAAGGGGTTTCAATGGCATCGAAGGCCACAGTGCCAACAATAAGAAGTTTACCCATTCCGAATAAAAATTTGGTGCAAATATACGGTTTTAGACGGGTCGGGCGGCGGTAAAACCCAAACTAAAAACGAGCCGATTATTTTCTTCCGAAATCGGCCGGGATTTCTCCCCATGCACGGGTCTCCCATTTGACGACAGGCGTGGAATACGAGTTCTTGGCCAGCCAAGCCTCAGCCCTTCGGATCAGGTCGAAAAGGGACCGGTTTGCGGCCGAAGGGGCCAACTTGGTCTGGCATTTCTTTTTCCGGACCCAGCCCATGGCAATCCTAGAATCAGTATAAAGGAGGCGGTCGCTTTTGCGTTCCTTGAGGAACGCCAACCCGTGAACAATGGCGAGGAATTCACCGATATTGTTTGTGCCTTCCCGGAACGGGCCCTGGTGGAAGAGTTGCCTGCCTGTACGGGTGTCTACCCCCCGGTATTCCATTTTCCCCGGGTTGCCGCCCGAAGCGGCATCAACCGCAATGGAGTGGTAATCCGGATCCCCTATTAACAGGCGTTCCCTGCTGGAAAGGGAAGCTTCTTTCTTCCCCCTTCCTTTATAAGCTGCATAATTACTGTTGAAGGCTTCTTCTGCTTCTTTCCGGGTAGGAAAGGATTTATACTGAGCCCCCTTCACCCCGTTGATTTGTTCCCTGCAGGCCTCCCACGAAGGATAAACCCCTGGGGTTTTCCCCTTCCATACCGTATAAAATTTCGAACTTTTTTTTTTGGTCATTGTTGTTCCAGGAGTTGTTCGATTACTTTGGGATAATACCTGTATTCCAGTTGGTGCACTTTTTCCGCTATTTCTTCGGCGGTTTCTTCGGGGTGGATCACCACCCGCTCCTGCCTGATAACCGCCCCCTCGTCATATCGTTCGTTCACGAAGTGGATTGTGATGCCCGATTCGGGGTCGCCGCTCGTGCGTACTGCCTCGTGCACATGCATCCCGTACATACCCTTGCCTCCAAACCTGGGCAGGAGTGCCGGGTGGATGTTGATGATCCGACTGGGAAAGGCTTCTACCAGGGACTTGGGGATGATCCACATAAACCCGGCCAGAACGATCAGGTCTGGTTTCAGGGCTTTCAGAGCACCCATCACGCCTTCCGAATGATAAAAGGCCTGCCGGTTGAAATAGAAGGCGCTCAACCCGAGCTTTTCACAGCGTTCCAGTACCCTGGCCCTTTTGTTGTTGGTAAAAACCGCGCTGACTGCTATCCCGGGATGGCCCTCAAAATACGTGGCGATGTTCTCGACATTCGAGCCGGAGCCGGAAGCAAAAAGGACAATTTGTTTCATTGAATAAGGCTGGTAATCAGGTCAAATTATTTTTTGAGCCAAATTAGAAGTCTTGAGTATAAATTTATTAAATTACATCACAATTTTTGGACAGGGCATCTTATTAAGTCAAAGTTTGCTATTTTTGCCATCGATTTAAATTTTAAAACCAATAAATTATGTCAGACATTGCATCAAGAGTAAAGGCAATCATTGTAGATAAATTGGGGGTAGACGAGAATGAAGTTGTAGCCGAAGCTAGCTTTACCAATGACCTCGGTGCCGATTCCCTGGACACCGTGGAGTTGATTATGGAATTTGAAAAAGAATTTGATATACAGATCCCTGACGATCAGGCAGAAAATATTGCAACCGTAGGCCAGGCCATTAGTTATATAGAGGAGGCCAAATAGGTATATGGTCTAATAGATCTCATAATTTATCCATGCGGTAGTCATGCTGCATGGATAATTTTTTTTAATTTTCACTAACCAAGGGCACAATTTAAAAAATTGGTTCAATGCAGTTAAAACGAGTTGTAGTAACGGGTATGGGGGCACTTACCCCTATCGGGAACAACCTGGAGGAATACTGGGAAGGTTTGAAAAGCGGGAAGAGCGGATCAGCCCCGATTACCTATTATGACACCGAAAAGTTCAAGACCAAATTCGCCTGTGAACTTAAAAACTATAACCCGGATGACTATTTTGACCGAAAAGAAGCCCGGAAACTCGACCGGTTCGCCCAGTATGCGCTGGTGTCTTCAGATGAGGCCATCGCCGATTCTGGGATCGACCTTAACACGGTCGATAAATTTCGTGTAGGGGTCATCTGGGGAGCCGGGATCGGCGGCCTGGAGACCTTCCAGACGGAGGTGCTGAATTATGCAGCCGGAGACGGTACCCCGAGATTTAACCCCTTCTTTATTCCCAAGATGATCGCGGACATCGCCCCGGGCAATATCTCCATCAAACATGGTTTTATGGGCCCTAATTATACCACGGTTTCAGCTTGTGCCTCTTCTGCCAATGCGATGATAGACGCGCTGAACTACATCCGCCTTGGGCAATGTGATGTGGTGGTAACAGGCGGCAGCGAAGCGGCGGTGACCATCGCCGGGATGGGCGGATTTAACGCCATGCATGCCCTTTCCACCCGTAATGAAAGCCCGGAGACCGCTTCCAGGCCTTTCGACGCCACCAGGGACGGCTTTGTCCTGGGGGAAGGCGCGGGAGCACTGATCCTCGAAGAATATGAACACGCAAAGGCCAGGGGGGCCAAGATATACGCCGAAGTGGCCGGCGGAGGCCTTTCCAGTGATGCCTACCATATGACTGCCCCCCATCCCGAGGGGATCGGCGTGGTACGCGTTATGCAGAACTGCCTGAATGATGCCGGGGTATCCCCGGAAGAAGTAGACGCTATCAACACGCATGGCACGTCTACCCCATTGGGGGATGTAGCCGAACTGAAGGCCATTTCACAGGTGTTTGGGAAGCATGCGCCCGAAATCAATATCAATTCCACCAAATCCATGACCGGCCATTTGCTGGGTGCTGCGGGAGCTATCGAGGCGATTGCCTCTATCCTTGCCATGAAATACAGCCTGGTGCCACCCACCATAAACCACCGGGTGGTTGACGAGAATATAGATCCCAAGTTAAACCTCACCCTGAATAAGGCACAGAAAAGAGAGGTAAACGTGGCCATGAGCAATACCTTTGGTTTTGGCGGACACAACGCCTGCATTCTCTTTAAAAAAATTAGTTGAACACACGTATGACGTTCCCAGGTAATATATTTAATTCCCATTCTAAGGAGGATGGGGATTTTTTTTTGGGAATAAGCAGGATCCTCGGGTTCAAACCTAAAAAACTTCAGTACTACAAAAAGGCCTTTCTCCACAGGTCGGCCAATCAGAAAGACAAACACGGCAATCCCATGAACTATGAGCGGTTGGAATTTCTCGGCGATTCCATGCTCGGGACCATCATCTCCAAACACCTGTACAAGGAAGTTCCGGCCGGAGATGAGGGCTATCTGACCAAGATGAGGTCTAAAATCGTGAGCCGCAAACACCTGAACGAATTAGGGAAAGACCTGAAACTGATCCGATATGTGGTAAGCAAAATCCCCAAGGACCATTTTGGTGATAATATACACGGTAATGTTTTTGAGGCCCTGATAGGGGCCATTTACCTGGACCGCGGCTATAACTATTGCGAAAAATTTATTAAGGAACGGGTAATCGTGCCATATGTGGATATTGAACAGCTGGAAGGCAAGGTGATCAGCTACAAAAGCCTGCTGATTGAATGGTGCCAGAAACAGAAGAAGGATTTTCACTATAATGTGTATGAAGACAGCGGGAACGATCCGGTGAAGCATTTTGCGGTAAAACTGAGCATTGACGACAAGGTAATGGCCAAGGCCAGGGCTACATCAAAGAAAAAAGCGGAGGAAAAGGCTTCCAAAAGAGCCTTTTTTGCCTTGCAGGATAAGATCACCAAAACCTGAAGCCTGCCCGGGATGGCTTCACAATTTGCAAAGTGGGGATTTGGCCCTTCAACACCACAGAACTTAGGCTGGTTGCCTTAATAGTTATATCTTTGCGTTTTTGGTTTCCGTATGGCAACTACTCACAGGATCCCGGATGACTTTTTTGAGGAATCGTTTTCCTTGATAGCCATCCATAGTAGCCTGGAAGATTACGCCCTTGCTTATACACTGAACCGGTGTTTGAAAACTCGATTCGCGAGGTTGCGGACAGACCTCGACATAGATAACGGGATTTCCTTTCCGATTTTCGAATGGAAGGATACGGCCAACGACAGGTACTGGACGCTGATTTCCAACATCAGCCGAAAGCAGGAGAAGGGGGAAGCCTTAAACCTGTTTACAAATGAACCTCCCTTTACCACCTACCACCTGATTCCGGAATTCCGGGATGTTGATTTTTTCATGAAAATCGAGGGGGAACAGGCGGCAAATGAAGACGAGCTCATAAAAGAACTTGGTGGGATCCCCAATTTAATCGCCGCCTATGGCATAGATCCCGAGAAACTGAAATCCAGGAAATACTTAATTTTTTAATGAACATGCCAACTAAGAAAAAGACCAAAATCGTCGCCACTCTGGGGCCAGCCACCAGCAAAAAGGAAGTGCTGAAGGAAATGATCGAAGCAGGCGTCGATGTCTTTAGAATCAATTTTTCACATGCCGACTACAAAGACGTAAGCCGTCGAATTGAGATGATCCGGGAACTCAACCAGGAACTGGGCATGTATACCACTATCCTGGCCGACCTCCAGGGCCCCAAACTTCGAGTAGGGGTGATGGCAGGGGAAGTAGTGGTATCGCCCGGAGATGAGATTACCTTTGTTACCGGGAAGCCTTTCGAGGGAACAGCCGAACGGGTGTATATGAACTACGCCGAATTTCCCAAGGATGTGAACCCCGGGGAGCGCATCCTGCTCGATGACGGGAAGCTCATCTTTGAAGTGGTGGCCACCAACAAAAAGGATGAAGTAAAGGCCAAAGTGGTACAGGGCGGCCCCCTGAAATCGAAAAAAGGCGTTAACCTGCCCAATACCAACATCTCCCTGCCGGCTCTCACCGAAAAGGATATAAAAGACGCAATCTTTGCCGTTTCCCAGGAAGTAGATTGGATTGCCCTTTCTTTTGTCCGTTTCAGCCAGGATCTAATCGACCTTCAAAACCTGATCAAGGAACATTCTGAACACAAGATCCCTATCATTGCCAAGATTGAGAAGCCGGAAGCCGTACAGAATATAGACAAGATCGTAGCTTACTGCGATGGCTTAATGGTAGCCCGGGGAGACCTCGGGGTAGAAGTCCCCGCCCAGGAAGTCCCGCTCATCCAGAAGAAATTGGTGCTCCGCGCCAAAAAAGCCAGGATACCGGTTATCATTGCGACCCAGATGATGGAAACCATGATCACCAGCCTGACCCCCACCCGCGCCGAAGTGAATGACGTGGCCAATTCCGTTATGGATGGTGCCGATGCAGTGATGCTATCCGGGGAGACTTCGGTGGGGAATTATCCGGTGCAGGTAATCCAGAAGATGAGCAGCATCCTGCAGAGCGTCGAAAATTCCGAATTGATCCAGGTGCCACACGACCCACCCCATATCCGCACCAAACGGTACATCACCAAATCTGTTTGTTACCATGCGGCCATTATGGCCAACGAAATCAAGGCCAAAGCCATATCCACCCTCACCAATAGCGGGTATACGGCTTTTCAGATCTCCGCCTGGAGGCCCAGTGCCCACATCCTGGTATTTACCTCCAACAAACGGATCCTCACCCAGCTCAACCTCCTCTGGGGGGTAAAGGCTTTTTTTTACGACAAATTCGTATCCACGGATGAAACTATTGAAGATGTGAACCAAATTGCCTGTGATAAGGGCTTCCTGGAATCGGGTGATATGCTGATCAGCCTGGCAGCCATGCCTATCAAGGACAAGGGGATGGTGAACACCCTCAGGGTGACCGAGATTTAACCCAATGCCACCGGCGCGGGCTACCAAAAGCACAATAAGATGAGCCATTGGAATTTAAAGGAAAAGATCGCGCTGGTTACCGGTGGGAGTAAGGGCATCGGGCAAGCCACTGTAGAGGAATTCCTCAGCCTGGGAGCGCGGGTTATTTTTACGGCCAGGCAGGCCGAAGAGGTCCAAACCGTGGAAAAGCAATTCAGTGGAAAAGGGCGCATAGTCAAGGGGGTGGTAAGCGATGTGACAAGTACCGCCGACAGGAAAGAACTGGTATCACTCATATCGAGGCAATATGGGCGGCTCGATATCCTGGTGAACAATGCAGGGATCAACATCCGGAAACGAGCCCTGGATTACGGGGAGGAGGAATATTTGAAAGTGTTGAAAATCAATTTGATCGGCCCGTTTGAATTGAGCCGTGCATGTTACGAACTGCTTTCAAAAGGAGAGAAACCGGCTGTGGTAAATGTTTCATCGGTGGCGGCGCAATTAGATGTCAGGACCGGATCCCCCTACGGCATGTCCAAAGCGGGCCTGTTGCAACAGACGCGGAACCTCGCGGTGGAATGGGCAGACGCCGGGATACGGGTGAATGCCGTTTCGCCCTGGTTTACGGTCACCCCGCTTACTTCGGGCCTGCTGGAGCAGGAGGAACGAATGGGCAATATCCTCCGGGCCACCCCCTTAAAAAGGGTCGCACAGGCCGGAGAAGTGGCCGCGGTAATAGCTTTCCTGGCCATGGATAAATCTTCTTATATCACAGGGCAGAATATAGTGGTAGACGGGGGAATGAGTATTTCAGCCCTATAGTCAACCCCTTTCTAAAATTCAAATTTCAGTTGTACGGAAATGGCCCCGGAATCCGTTTCAGGGGCTTCGGTATTGAGGTTTGTAAGGGAGATGCCCAGCAAGCGCACCGAATTGTCAAGCCCTTCCTGGTACAGGAGTTCCTTTGCCACTTCCAGGATCCCTGCCTTGTCTGAAATAAAGGCCGGGAGCGTTTTGCTGCGGGTCTGCAGCCTGAAATCACTGTACTTGATCTTCAGGGTTACGGTTTTCCCTGCTATGCCACTTTTCGCCAGCCTTTTCTCGAGCTCCTCAGCGATATGGTCCAGGCGCTCCAGCATGAAGATCTCACTGCTGAGGTTTTCGTTGAAGGTTCGTTCGGCACCTACAGATTTTGGGATACGGTGGGCTTTTACAGCGCTGGTTTGTATCCCTCGCACCACCTGGTAATAATGGAGCCCGCTCTTGCCGAAATGCGCTTCCAGAAAGTCGGCTGTATGCGCTTTGAGGTCTTGTCCGGTAAAGATCCCGAGTTGGTACATCTTTTCGGCGGTTACCTTACCAACGCCATAAAACTTGCGGATTTCCAGGGATTCCAGAAAGGAAATCACCTCCTCCGGGGGCACGGTTTTTTGTCCGTTCGGTTTATTGTAATCACTGGCGACCTTAGCAAGGAATTTATTGACGGAGATACCGGCGGATGCCGTCAACCCCAATTCGGTGGCAATACGATGGCGGATCTCCCGGGCTAGCAGGGTGGCAGACGGGAAGCCCTTTTTGTTTTCGGTTACATCCAGATAGGCTTCATCCAGGGAAAGGGGTTCCACCAGGTCTGTATATTCATGGAAAATTGCCCGGATTTGTTCCGAGATCTGCCGGTACCGCTCGAAACGTGGTTTGACAAAAATGAGACCGGGACAATTTTTCCTGGCCAGTGATCCGCTCATGGCGGAGCGAACCCCAAATTTTCGTGCCTCGTAGCTCGCAGCGGCCACCACCCCCCTTTTGCCACCGCCCCCAACTGCCACAGCTTTGCCCTTTAATTCGGGCTTATCCAGTTGTTCCACTGATGCGTAGAAGGCATCCATGTCTATATGGATTATTTTCCTGACCGGGAAATCATTCGCCATAAACAAATTTAAGTCTTATCTTTAGTTCGATGAATGAAAAGGGAAAAACAGCCATCATTTTAGGGGCTACCGGCCTTACCGGAAGCATCTTGCTCGAGTTGCTCCTGACTGATCCGCGTTATAAGAAAATTAAACTGTTCTCAAGGTCTTCCGTTGAATTTGAACATCCGAAGATGGAAGAATTCCTTGGAGATTTGTTGAACCTGTCCAGATTCAAAAAGGATTTTCAGGGCGATGAGGTCTTCTGCTGTATTGGGACGACCCGGTCTAAAACGCCCGAAAAGGGGGGATATCGGGAAATCGACCATGGGATTCCGGTGGAGGCCGCGGCGCTGGCGGTGGAAAACGGGATCGAATCCATCCTCGTGATCTCATCCATGGGAGCCAATCCGGAAAGCAGGATCTTCTATAACCGTACCAAAGGCCAGATGGAGAAGGACGTGCGGCAGCAGGGGGTACCCAGGACTTTTTTTCTGAGGCCGTCCCTGATTGCAGGGAAGCGCCAGGAGAAACGGCTGACCGAACAGGTGGCGGGGCAGTTTATGAAAGTACTGGACCTTGTGCTGGTAGGCCCGCTTGATAAGTTCCGGTCCATAGATCCCGGCAGCATCGCCCGATGTATGATTTGGCTGGCCAACAACCCCTATGATAAAACGGTTATTCCCTCCGATACCATACGATACCTGGGGGGTAAATATACGTACTAGATGCAGGAGATAGAGCGTAAATTTTTGGTGCTTTCCGATGCATTCAAAAATAAGGCAAGCTCAAAGACCCTTGTACTACAGGGGTTTCTAAATACTGACCCGGAACGGACGGTCAGGATCCGCATCATGGGCGAGGCGGCTTACATAACCGTTAAAGGCAAATCCAGTCCGAATGGCCGGTCGCGTTTTGAATGGGAGCATCGGATCCCGCTGGAGGACGGGCAGGCCCTGCTCAAACTTTGCGAACAACAACCTATGGAGAAATTGCGCTACCAGGTGCCTGAAGGACAGCATGTATTTGAAGTGGATGAATTTCTGGGAGCCAACGAAGGATTACTGGTGGCGGAACTGGAATTGCAGCACGAAGATGACCCGGTGACCACCCCGGAGTGGCTGGGGAGGGAAGTAACCGGGGAAAAGAAATACTATAATTCACAACTGGCACTAAAACCGTATTCAACATGGAAACATTAAGCTGGCTTAAGGCGTATAGCCTGACATTTTTGCTTTTTACGGCCTGTGGGCAGAATGGCCCAGACCTGAAAAGATCGGATATCAACCACAGCCCGGAAGCACCTGATACGACCTCTGTACGAAGCGTTCGCGAGGATCTTGAACAGAAGGGATATAAAACCTTTGAATACGTGGACGAGTCCAGCCAGGATACCATCCTTATGCAACAATATTTTATTGTTTTTCTGAAGCGCGGTACTACACACTCTGCTACAGAAGCGGAACGAGATAGTTTGCAGGCCTTGCACCTGGCCCATTTGAGCAGGATGTACACGGAGGGCCATGCCGATATATCGGGTCCGTTTGGCGATGATGGGGAGATCAGGGGGATAACTATATACAACACACCCACCCTGGCCATGGCAGATAGCCTGGCACATTTGGATCCCATGGTACAATCAGGTCGCCTGCAAATTGAAGTGCACCCGTGGTGGGCCGCCAAAGGGTACCCGCTTCGCTAGATTTTGCCAACTTATTGCCATCCCCCGCCAAGGGCCCTGTAGAGGGTTATGTTGGCCTGCATTTGTTGTAGCCTGCTGTCGATGGCATTCAGCTCGGCGTTCAAGGCATTCTGCCTTGCGGTAAGAAGGTCGAGATAGGTGCCAAAGCCATTTTTTAACAGGGCTTCCGAATGGATTTCCGCACGTTGCAGCACCTGAACTTCCTGTTCCCTGAAGCCGTATTTACGGGATTCGGCCTGAAAGGTATACAAGGCGTTGGATACCTCCTGCCCTGCCAGCAGCAGGGTTTTCCTGAAGTTGATCAGGCTTTCTTCCTGGGTGGCTCTGGCTACTTCATACTGAGTTCGCACCTGCCTTCGGTTGAAGATCGGCTGGGTTAGGCTGGCCACCAGGTTGGCAAACAAGGAACCTGAATCGAACCAATTTTTGAATTCCAGACTTTGGAGCCCCCCGGTTCCTGTGATCGAGAACGACGGATAGAAATTACTCCGGGCGACATTTGTAAGTTCAAAGGCGTTGATCAGTCCGTATTCCGAAGCCATGACATCCGGGCGGTTTCGAAGCAGGGCGGCCGGGACACCCGGTTCCGGGAGTACCAGGGGTTCCTGTTCCTGCAGTGAGCCCCTCGCGATTTCCTGTCCGGGCTGGCCCAACAGGTAACTGAGGGTATTCTCCGTCCTGAAGATACGTTCTTCCAAATCTACCAGCAATCCCTGGGAATTGTATAGCTGGGCTGCTGTCTGGTCTACGGCTACCTGGGTGACATTGCCGGCCTCTTTCAATGCTTTTATGGTTTCCAGGCTGGCTTTTCTGTTCTCAATGGTTTGTTCGGTTATGGCATATTGGGCATCCAGGGCCAGAAGCTGGTAGTAATTGCCGGCAATCTGTGATACCAGCTGGGTTTTAACCGCTTTGTGGGTGGCCACCTGCTGAAGGTATGCAGCCAGGCTGGCCCTGCGGTTGCTTCTGATTTTCCCCCAGATATCGGCCTCCCAGGAAAAACTGGCAGAGAGTTCATATTGTTCTATGGCGCCGTTAAAAAATGACCCGAACTGGCTGTTTCCCGCCAATTCCTGATGGGTGAGCGAAGCCTTTCCCTGCAGACTGGGGAAATATCCCACTTTCCCCTGTTTCATATAGGCTTCGGCTGCAATCAGGTGTTGCAGGGCGATCCGGATGTCGAGGTTATTTTCAAGGCCTTCTTCGATATATTCACGGAGGATGGGATCTTTAAAATAATCCTCCCAGGGGATTGTGGCGGCCGAAGTGCTGTCTGCGGGAAGCTGGTCTGTCCTATAGAGCTGATCCATATCCTCCAGCCCGGGCCGTTCATATTTCCTGGCTACAAAACAGGACTGCAGAAGCAGGCAGGCCATGCAGGCAATCAAAAAAGAGGATGTAGCTGCTTTTTTCATTCGTCGGCCTTTTCGGGGGTTTCGGAATAGGGTTCCGGCCTTCCGGTAATGCGTTCCTGTAACCACTGGAAGGCGATGAACAGGATGGGGATGACAAAAAGCCCGAATACCGTTCCGATCAGCATGCCTCCTGCTGCTCCCGTACCTATGGCATTATTGCCCGCAGCCCCGACCCCCTTGGCGAGTACCAGGGGCATCAGGCCCAGGATAAAAGCAAAGGAAGTCATCAGGATGGGACGGAGCCTGGCCCTGGCACCCTGAATGGCTGCTTCTGTGAGTGACAACCCCTGCCGCCTTCGCTGCACCGCGAATTCGACGATCAGGATGGCATTCTTGGCCAGGAGGCCGATTAACATGATCAGTGCGATCTGGAAATAGATGTTGTTCTGCTGGCCTGCGAACTTGGTCGACAGGAAAGCTCCCGCTACCCCCATAGGCAGGGAGAGGAGCACCGCAAAGGGCAGGATATAACTTTCGTACTGGGCGGCCAGGAAAAAATATACAAAGACGATGCTGAGCATGAAAATGATCCCCGCCTGGCCGGAAGAGGCAATTTCTTCACGTGTGATCCCCGAAAACGCCACTTCGTAATTGGAGGGTAGTTGTTTCCTGGCTTCCTCATTCACCACCCGGATTGCATCCCCGCTGCTATAGCCCGGGGCCGCCGCCCCATTTACGGTCACGGCGTTGAAGAGGTTGAACCGGTTCACGGTTTGCGGACCGTACACCCGGGTGAGGGTCACAAATTCGGAAACCGGGGCCATTTCCCCCTGGGAATTACGGACCAGCATGCGGTCCAGGCTGGCCTGGTTGTCCCGGTCTTCCGGTTTGGCCTGTACAAAAACGCGGTACTGTTTGCCGAACCGGCTGAAATCGGCCGCATAGAATCCCCCGATATAGCCTTGCAAGGTGCTTAGGATGCTGCTTATGGGCACCCCGGCTTCCTTGGCCTTCGGGATATTGATATCCATTTGCAATTGCGGGAAATTGGTACTGAAGGAATTGGAGGCGAAAGCTACTTCCGGATGCTGCATGAGCGCTCCCACAAAATTATTCGCCACTTCGTCGAGGTCCTTCAGGTTGCCCGAGGAGCGGTCCAGCAGCTGCATTTCAAAGCCTTCCACCCGCCCGAACCCCGGGATGCTGGGTGGGGTGAAGAACTGGACGGTGGCATCCGCCAGCCCGGTGGTTTTCGCGTTCAGCTGTGCTATGATCCCATTCAGGGATGCGTTTTCCGAATCCCGGTCTTCCCAATCTTCCAGGTTTAGGAAGCCCAACGCGTAGGAACTTCCCGCACCGGAGAAAAAGTTTCGCCCGCTGATAAATGATGAGGTTCGTACCCCCTTGATCGTACGGGTTATTTCAAACAGTTTTTGGGTAAAGGCGAAGGTCCGGTCCAGGGAAGCGCCCCTGGGCAGTTCGATGTTTACGAAGATCACCCCCCGGTCTTCGCTGGGGACGAAGCCGGACGGGGTGGTGCGGTTTGCCCAGAAAGTTGCGGCTATGGCCACCAAAAGGATCAACACCGTGATCCAACGGTGCCTGACGAGATACCTGAGCGACCCGATATATTTTTGGGAAGTAGCCGTAAATGCGGCGTTAAAGGCCCCGTAAAACCGTTGCAGTAAGGGGCGCTTTTTGCCCTTGCTCCCGGTGGGCTTGAGGAAGACTGCACAGAGTGCCGGGCTCAGCGTTAAGGCGTTCAGGGCGGAGATCAGGATGGCGACTATCAGCGTAAGGCCAAATTGCTTGTAAAATACCCCGGAGGGCCCCTGGATAAATGTGATGGGAATAAAGACGGCCGACATGACCAGGGTTATGGAAATGATAGCCCCGCTTATCTCACTCATGGCCGAAACCGTTGCGGATCGCGCCGAGGTATACCCTTCTTCCAGCTTGGCATGCACGGCCTCGGTGACAACAATGGCATCGTCTACTACGATCCCGATGGCCAGTACCAGTGCAAAGAGGGTAAGCAGGTTGATCGAGAAGCCGAACAATCCCATGAAAAAGAACGTCCCGATTATAGACACCGGTACCGCTATGGCAGGTATGAGCGTCGATTTAAGGTCCTGAAGGAAGATAAAAACCACGAGGAACACCAGCAGGAAGGCTTCGATAAGCGTAGACCGTACCTTATTCATGGAAGCCGTAAGGAACTTGTTGGTATCGTAATTAATAAGGTAATGTATCCCCTCCGGGAATTGAGCCTCCAAGCGGTCCAGTTCCTTGTAAAGCTTTTGAATGATCTCCTGGGCATTCGAACCCGGGGTCTGGAATACGCCGAAGTTTACACCCGGGTTGCCCTGGGACCGGGAGAGGGCATCATAGGAGAAAGCGTCCAGCTCCACGGTGGCCACATCCTTGAGCTTCAGGAACTGCCCGTTATCCAGTGCCTTGATTATAATATCCTCGTACTCGGCAGCGGTTTTATAGCGCCCTTTGTACTTGATGACGTATTCGAATGAGCGCCCTGAATTTTGCCCGAGGGACCCTGCCGCCGCTTCCTGGCTTTGCTCCCCGATTGCACTCACCACGTCTGTTGTGTTAAGGCCATAGGCTGCCAGCTTGTCCGGATCAATCCAGATACGCATGGCGTAATCCTTCGCCCCAAAAACATTGACGGCCCCCACCCCCTTGATCCTTTCGATCTCGGGCTTGACATTGATATTCAGATAATTCTGTACATAAGTATCATTGTAATCCGGGTTGGTTGAATACATGGCAACATACATGAGTGCCGAACTCTGCTGCTTTTGGGTAATTACCCCGGAACGGATGACTTCTGCCGGCAACAGGGAATTCGCCCTGGCGACCCGGTTCTGTACGTTAACCGCGGCGATATCCGGATTGACCCCCTGTTCGAAAAAAACGCTGATGCTGGCGCTACCGTTGTTACTGGCCGAAGAAGTAATATAGGTCATTCCCTCCACCCCGTTGATCTGTTCCTCAATGGGGACGATAACACTTTCCAGGATGGTCTCGGCGTTCGCCCCAGGGTAGAACGCGGATACCTGTACCGTGGGAGGGGCGATATCGGGGTACTGGGTAACCGGGAGGGTTGCCAGACCCAATACGCCCAGCAGCACGATGATAATAGAGATCACCGTTGACAGGACCGGCCGTTCAATAAATACCTTTAGCGTCATATTATTTAAAAACCGGATCGAAGGATTGAACAATACTGTCGATAGTGGTCGGCTGGGGATTGATCCGGAGGCCAGGCCGCACCTTTCCCGCCCCTTTGGCCAGGATCTGGTCTCCTTCTTCCAGGCCCCGCAGTACGGTAAGGCCTTCGGTTTCGGCCTCCACATCGATCTTTTTGGCCTTCAGGGAATCGTTAATGACCTGATATACAAAGGTGGTACCCTGCTGTTCAAAGGTAGAGAGGGCCGGGACCACCAGCACATCTTCTAATTTCCGGGTAAGCCGGATGGTACCACTGCTGCCGTTTCTCAACAGCCCTTCAGGGTTTGGGAAAGTCGCCCGGAAACGCACTGTCCCTGCCTTGGGATCTATGGAACCACTTATGGTTTCGATAGTCCCCTCGTGTTCATAAATGGATCCGTCGGCGAGTTGGAGGGAAACGGGAAGGAGGGTGCCGGCCATGGCATTCAGGCGTTCCGGTTTGTGTTCCCTTATAAAGGCGATAAAGTCTTTTTCATTCATGGAGAAAAAAGCGTATACCTTGTCGATACTCGAAACGGTGGTAAGGGGCGTGGCATCCTGGGCGCTCACAAGGTTTCCGCTGCGGTACGGGATGGTGCCTACCACCCCGTCTACCGGGCTGCTAATGCTGGCGTAACCGATATTGGCCATGATACCCTCATAGGTGCTTTTCGCCTGTTCCAGATTGGCCCGGGCGGTTTCCAGCTGTACCTGGCTGATGATATCCTGTGCGACCAGCGGCTCCAGTTTCTCAACTTCCACCTGGGCCACCCGGATCCGGGCTTTTGCGGCTTCTGCATCCTGGTTTAGGCTCTGTGTTTCGAGGCGAAACAGGGGTTGCCCTTTTTTTACCATCTCCCCCTCATCTACCAGGACCTGTCGTATGTAGCCAGACACCTTGGCGCGGACCTGGCTGTTCACACTTCCTTCGATCTTTGCGGGGTAGTTCACGATTTCCTCCACCGTCCTGCGGTCTACTGCAACGGTAGGATAGGTTGCGGGCCCGCTATTCTGTTGATTGGCACCCGAATTCTTGCAGTTGGCCAAAAGGAGGATACACCAGACCGGGAGCAGGAATTTCCTGCTTACACTTATTATAAGAATGATGAAATTGATTTTTGGGATCATAACTGCTTTAACGATTAATACATGCCCGGGTGCCATTTTACGGGCCTGATGGAGCCGTACAAAAGTAAGGCCCAGAGAGGTGGCAAAAAAGCCTGTTGAACGAATTTCTGCCCCCCGGATGTTAATTCGGCGGAAAATACAGCCATTTCCCTATTATACAATGGCTTGGGAGGGGCTGGCGCGGCACGGGCTTCTAATCAGGTCGTCCTGTGGCCGTCAAAACCACCTTCAAAGGGCACTTTTGAATTGCTCCAGGAAGCGAACGTCGTTTTCGCTAAGCAGCCGGATATCCGAAATTTGATGAAGCAACAGGGCGATCCGGTCTATCCCCATCCCAAAGGCAAAACCTGAATATTTTTTGGGGTCTATATTGCAATTGGCCAGGACGTTTGGGTCTACCATCCCGCATCCCATGATCTCCAGCCATCCGGTACCCTTGGTCATACGGTAGTCCGTTTCGCTTTCCAGGCCCCAGTATACATCGAGTTCGGCACTGGGCTCAGTAAACGGGAAGTAAGAGGGACGCAGGCGTATCTTGGACTTTTCAAACAAAGCCGTGGTAAAAAACTGAAGCGTCTGTTTCAGGTCGGCGAAGGAAACCCCTTTGTCTATATACAACCCCTCCACCTGGTGGAAGAAACAATGGGAACGGGCCGAAATGGCTTCGTTCCTGTACACCCTTCCAGGGGAAATGGTACGGATGGGGGGTTGGTGCTGTTCCATATACCGAACCTGTACAGAGGAACTATGCGTTCGCAATAGAATATCCGGGTTGGTCTGTATATAGAAGGTATCCTGCATATCGCGGGCCGGGTGGTGTTCCGGTAAATTCAGCGCTGTAAAATTATGCCAGTCATCCTCAATTTCGGGACCCTCAGAAACATTGAACCCGATCCGGGAGAAGATTTCAACGATTTGGTTTTTTACAATAGAAACCGGATGACGGGCACCCAGTTCAAGGGGTTCGGAGGGCCTGGTCAGGTCTCCGTAAACCTTTTTCTGGACCGCCCCGGCTTCCAGACTGTCTTTCAGGGCCTGTACTTTCTGCGTGGCGGCCGTCTTCAGTTCATTGATGGCAAGCCCCAGGGTTTTCTTATCCTTTGGGGCAACCCCTTTGAATTCATCGAAGAATTTGTTCACCCACCCTTTTTTCCCAAGGTATTCAATCCGGAAAGCTTCCACCGCTTCGGCATTCTCGGCAGTGAATGACGCAATCTTTTCAAGATGGCCTTTGATTTCTTCTTTCATGGGTACAGCGTTGGATGAGGAATTAAATCACCTTTCGGCGCGCTCCATTCGGACGCGCCGAAAGGCAAATTTAAAACATTTGACATTCAGTAGGCAATTTTTACTGAACTGACTGCAGCCATACCCGGACTATTCTATCGTTTCGGAGGCCAGGTCTCCCCGGGCGGGTACGCTGACGTGGTCCCTTACCCATTCCGTGCAGGATTTGAAGGATGTGAAGATATGCTCCTCGGGGATCAGGTCGGGGATGATATCTATACGCTCCATCATATACCTCGGCTGGGGCAGCACATTCACCAACAATACCTTTCTGCTACCCGATTTTTTCAGGTCTACAAGCACATCTTCCAGGGCATACAGTCCCGATTGGTCAATATATTGCATCCTGCCCATACGGATGATCACCGCAGAAGCGCTGTCGGGTATTTGCCGGGCGAGTTGCTGAAAATCGCTGGTAGAGCCAAAAAACAATGGCCCTTTGATGTGTTTGATAAACACGGCCTCCTTCAGGCGGGCCGGGAAATCCCTTTCGTCTGCCCATTCCTTTTCTTTGAGCAATGGTTTTACATCGGAACGTTCGGCCGTGAGATCGCCCATCTTTTTCATAAACATCAAGGAGGCGATCACTAACCCCACCCCCACGGCATATACCAGGTTCCATACTGATGAAAGGACCAGGACCACCAGCATGACGATCACTTCGGAACTCAGGCTGACGGGCCCCAGCTTCATATCCCTGGGCATGGCCGGAATAGCTTTCAGGCCTTTATAGTCCATGACGCCGATTCCGACGGTTACCAGGATCCCCGCCAGCACGGCTGCCGGTATCTGGGAAGCTACGGGCCCCATAGCCAGGAGGATGAGCAGTAAGAGCAGGCCTGCGATCATCCCGGATAGCCGGGTCCTGCCCCCTGATTTGATATTAACCACGGTGCGGATAGTGGCACCTGCCCCGGGAATACCCCCGAATACGGCCGCTATACTATTGCCTATCCCCTGTCCGACTAACTCCTTGTTTGGTTGGTGCCTGGTCTTGGTCATGTTGTCGGCCACCACCGAGGTGAGCAGGGAATCAATGGCCCCCAGCAAAGCCAGGGTCAGTGCCGTAAAAATGTAAGGGGCGATCCGTCCCGGATTGAATTCGGTGAATATTTCCAGCCGCGGGATGGGCAACCCTTCCGGGATCTGCTCTATAGGCCGGTAATCCATCCCCCAGGCATAGGCCACTCCCGAAACCACCACCAGCGCCACCAGGGTGCTGGGGATGAAGGTGGTTATCCGCTTGAAGCCATAAATTATAATGATCGTCGCCAATGCCAGGATTAGTTCCATCCAATTGATGTTTTGCAAAGCCCTGGGCAGTACTTTGAGGGCTCCCAGTACCCCGGAAGCCTCAGAAGCCGCCAGGGTCCTGGCTTCCTTCAGGATGGCTGCATCCGTTGTTTCGCCGGCCCTTGAAATCGTTTCCTTGAAATCTTCCAGCACCAGGACACCTTCCCCGGCTTCTTCCTTGAGGATGTTCTCCAGGATGACCGCTTCGGCCTCCGGTTTGAATTGATCCACGAATTCCATGTCTTCCCTGGGATAATACCCCAGGGCAGGGAGTATCTGGGTAATCAGGATGATCACGCCTATGGCGGTCATAAATCCTGAAACCACCGGATAGGGGATATACTTGATATACTTTCCAAGGCCCAGAAGGCCAAGACCCACCTGCATGATGCCGGCAAGGAGGAAAACAGTAAGGATGGCCGGCAGCGCTTTTTCGACGTTGCCCTCGTACAAAGCGACTATCCCTGCAATGATCACCATGCTTACCGCAGTCATGGGGGCTGTGGGCCCTGAGATCTGGGTGCTGGTCCCCCCGAAAAGGGCGGCAAAAAAGCCGATAAATATGGCCCCGTAGAGCCCGGCACTCGGGCCCAGGCCGGAACTTACTCCAAAGGCGAGGGCCAGGGGCAAAGCCACAATCCCGGCAGTGATACCGCCAAAGAGGTCGCCCCTTATATGTTTAAAAAGGGTTTTCATAAGTTCTTGAATTTAGTTGTTCTAATGTTTTGCCCAGGGGGGTGGACAATTGAAAGTGCGTGCCCTTAGTCCAGGTGGTATATTTCCATGATGTTTTTAAGGATTCCCTCGAAATCGATTTTAAGGTCGATAAGCTTCCCGCTGTGCACATCGAATACCCAACCGTGTACCTTGAGACCGCGATCGCGGTAGGCCTTCTGAACGGCGGCTGTTTTGATCAGGTTCACGCATTGTTCCTGTACATTGAGTTCCACCAGCCGGTCGTATTGTTTTTCCTCGTCGGTAATGGCACAGAGTTCCTCCCGGTGCAACCGGTATACGTCCCTGATATTGCGAAGCCAGGGGTTGAGGATCCCCAGGTCGGCCGACTGCATAGCTGCTTTGACCCCGCCGCAGGCGTAGTGCCCGCAAACCACCACGTGACTGACTTTTAGGTGTTCCACGGCATAATTTACAACCGACATCACGTTGAGGTCTATGCTGATCACCATGTTGGCGATATTCCGGTGAACAAATACGTCGCCAGGGCCCAGGCCCATTAGGTCTTCGGCCGTTACGCGGCTATCTGAACAACCTATATAAAGAAGTTCGGGGTTTTGTCCCCGGCCAAGTTTATCAAAGAAATCGGCTTCTTCACCTAGTTTCTTGTTGATCCATTTGGCATTATTTTCGAAAACATATTTTAAATCCATGATATGTTATTTTAAGTTTTAGCCTAAAGGTCGCGGCAGGGGATATGAACACTGCTGTCATCCAACAGATGCCTCAAGCCACTTCCAAAATATAAAAAAGGTAGGGTAGTCCAATGGCCTGCCAGATATAAATCCGGGCCCATGCCATGCTTATGCCATGAATTTGGGGGGAGGTAAGATGATTTCCGATAGGGGATCGGATACTAAATGCCAGTAGTAACCCAGGGGATTTGCCCTTTTTACCTGAAACAGGCTGAAATTGAAATGCAGGGGTTCCTTCAGGCATTTGGTATCGGCATCCCAGGCAGACCCCTTGGTCTGCTCCTCTTCTCCCAAGGTTAAAACCAGGGAAGCATTATATTTATCTGCCACGGTGAGCACCGCTGGAGCGATAAGGATGAATCCCCAGATCAGTAAGAGCCCTAAAGCAATTGTTGTTTTCATGCCGGTACCTTGCCTGGCAAAAATAACAGGAATACGCAAATAACCTAGTAATGAAGGATTAAAAGTCCTTGAGCATTTTCAGGTCCTTTTGAGGGATCCAGCCGGTTGAACCGTCAGCCAGTTCGATCTTTTTCCAGTCGTTCAATGTTTCAAGCACCTTAACCTTGGTACCTTCGTGCAATTTGAAGGCATCCTGGCTTCTCGTGTTGGGCTCGGATTTTACCGCGGCTTCCCCGGCGAAGATAATGGCGGGTTGATCTGCCTCATAACGCTCATATTGGATATAGGAAATCATCACGGTGGCCAGGGAGAAGACGAGGCACACCATGCTTAGAACAAATGCGAGGCGTTTATGGGAGGCATACCGGAGGAAGTAATAGGCAATGTACAACAGCACGAAGAGGATCATACAGCCTACTGCCAGGTAGGCCCACTGATCAAAGGTCATCAGGCCCGTAAGCTGCGCGGTTATCCGGGAGAGGGTGGTTTTGGGGAGGGGCTCTATGTCATCCAGGGTCATGTTCCTGGCGAAGGCCAGGTTGTTTTTGATTTCAGGATCGTTTGGAGCCAGTAGCAACCCTTTCTCATAGTAGTATATGCTCGGCGCGATCTGGTTTAGTTTGTAATAGCTATTGCCGAGGTTGTAATATAATTCAGCCGAATGCATTCCGCTTTCGAGGATCTTCTGATATTTTTCCACGGCGGCATTGTAATTTCCCTGGTTGTAGTCGGCTGTGGCACTGTCAAACAGGACTTTATTCTGGGCTAGTAGGGACCAGGCCAGGAAACACAGGATACCGCTCATCCATTTTTTCATGCCTAAAGTTGTTTGTCCATTGATGAGATCACCTCGCTTGCCTTATTGTAATCCTGCTGCATCTGCACATTTGAAAACGGGCTGTAACGTGCCATCTCGCAATTGGAGAGGAGCCCGATGAAGCCTTCGGAGGTTGCGTCGTCCACCTGGCGCTCGGTCAGCAGGGAAGCAATTTTATCCTTGCTGAATTCGGAAGTCTCAATTTTCAGTTTCGCCTTGAGATAGTTATGCAGGGCTTTTTCGAGGGCAATGTAGAAAGCTTCCTTGTTCCCGAGTTCCCGCTTGGCTTTTGAGAGGTACTTCCGGGCCAGCTTGTTGGCCCTCTTAATTTTATTCCCTGCCACATCGCGGGCTATGGCTTCCCGTTTTTTGCCAAAAAGGATGGCAAACGGGATGAGCAGGAGGGGCGTGAGCAACCACAGGTAGAATTCTTTGGTAGCAAAAAATCGCAGGCTTCCTTTTGGGATGAGGTTGGGTTGAAGTTTGATAAAATGGAACTGGCTTCCCGCTGTAACCACGGATTGTTTTTCGGTGCGTTCAGGGCTGGGATTCCCAGCTGTGGCTCCGGCAGTTGGCCCTTCCAGCACGTTGATCATGATCTCGTCTGACGTGAGGGTGTTGTAAGTTCCTTTATCCGGGTCGAAATAGCTGAACGAAATGGGGGGGATAGGGTACTTCCCTTTGTATGATGGGACTATTGTGTAGCTGTTGCTCACTTTTCCCTGCATCCCCGAGAGGGTGGTATGCACGTTTTCCTCAAATTCGGGCTCATATACTTCCAGGGATCCGGGAAGGCTTGGGTCGGGCAACTGGAATAATTTCAGATTCCCTTTGCCTTTTACTTCTACCAGGGCCTGCAGGGATTCTGAGGCATTCAGGTCGGTCTTGGTGGTCCGAACAGAAAAATCAAAGTCGCCAACAGCCCCTCCGAAATTCGCAGGTTTCCCTTCCTCCGGCAGGGGCTTCACCTCGATGGTCCTGCGGCCGGCTGAAACGGTCTTGTTTGCCTGGGAATAGACACGCCCGCCGAAGAAGTCCCGTTTATTGGTGGGGACTTCCACCGTAACATCCAGCGAAAGTGGCTCAATTTCCAGTTCCCCGCTTTTTTGGGGATAGAGGACGACCCTTTTAAGTACCACATAGCGGTAACTTTTGCCATCATAGGTCCCGTTTTGCACGTCGTAACGGGTTACCGGCATGTCCTGGCTCCAGAAATTATTATAGGTGGGATTGTCCAGCGGCCTGAAATTAGAAACCGTGACGGACGGGCTGACAAACAGTTTGTACACCACACTTACGGCCTCGTTCAGGTAGGGGTCGGTCTTGGATACCTCAGCGACCAGGTGCAGGCTTTCGTCCGCCACATCGTCGACGGTCATTTCGTCGTTGGGCTTATCAACGGCGGCGGTCACCTCCACTTTTTTAGGGAGGGATTTATAGGTTTGCCCGTCAATCACAATGGTGGCCTGGTCTATGGTGAAATTTCCCCTGGCGGTGGGAGCCAGGGTATAGGAATAGGTTTTCGAATAGCTTCGCACCCCGTTGATCCAGGAAGAGCTGATAGACTGGGACGGCCCCATGACCACGCGGAAGCCTTCAAAATCCGGAGGGCTAAAATTATCCCCATCCTTGTTCATGGTGAAGTCTACCCGCAGGCGTTCGTTAACGCCGAGCTTGTCCTTGCTGAGGTTCACCTCAAAGGTTACGGCATCCTTATCCTGTGCATAGCACCCGATAATCGGGAGCAAGCAGGTCACCACTGCAAACAGGTATGTGAACAATGCTTGTTTCACCAATCTTTCTTGTTTTTAACCGGAACCCCTTTCACTTTTTGGGCGTCGAGTTTTTCCTGGACTTTGCGTTCCTCATTCTGCATAGCCTCCAGCAGGTTCTGAATTTGTTGTGGCGACAGCTGGTTGGGGCGGGGTGCCTGCTGCTGGTCCTTTTGGTCCCCGGGTTGCGGCTGCTTTTGTTTTTCCTGTTTTTCCTGCCCGTCGCCTTTTTTGTTTTCTTCCTTCTGCTGATCGCCCTGGTCGCCCTTATCACCCTGGTCACCCTGGTCTTTCTTCTGGTCCTGGTTCTGTTGCTGCTTGTTCTGGTCGTCTTTGTCCTTGTTCTGGTCCTTGTTCTGCTCTTTTTGGTCTTTCTGGTCTTTTTTGTCCTTGTCGTCGTTATTCTTTTGTTCGTTCTGCTGTTTTTTCAACATCTCTTTGGCCAGGGCAAGGTTATAACGGGTTTCCTCGTCGGTCGGATCGTTTCGGAGCGATTCTTTATAAGCGTCCACGGCCTTTTCATATTCCTTGTTTTTCATAAAGACGTTGCCCATATTGTGGTACGCCTGGTGTTTCGCGGCCTTGTCCGTGGCGGTTTCACCGGCCTGTTTAAAACTGCCAAAAGCTTCACTGTAGCTTTCGTTCTCATACAGGGCATTGCCGAGGTTGTAGGGCGCCACGGCGTTTTCGCTGCTTTTGGAGATGGCCTTCCGGTATTTGCCTTCTGCGCTGACGAACTGGTCCTTTTCCAGGTCCTTATTGGCCTCCCAGGTGATCTCCTTTGACTCCTGTAAGGCCTTTTCGGCCACCTGGGTATCCGTTGTCTGGGCCCTTATGGCAAAGGGTATGCCCCCCATCCACAGGGTTAGCAATACGATCTTATTCCGCGACACTTTCATTTTCATTTTCGTTAAACAGATTCAGGCGTTTCAGCCATTGAGTTTTGCGTTCCAGCAGGAAGATATCGAGGAAAAGCAGGAATAGCCCGATCCCGAGAAACCATTGGAACTGGTCTTTGAATTCTGCAAACTGCTTCGCCTCGAATTCCTTCTTGTCCATCTGGTTCAACCGGTCCTTGATATAGGCGATGGCTTCTTCGGTGTTCGCCCCGTTGATGTATTCCCCGTTCCCGTCATCGGCAATCTCTTCCAGCATGGGCTCGTCGAGACGGGTAATAACCACCTCCCCTGCTTCGTCTTTTTTCAGGCGTTCCACCACCCCGTTCCGTTTTATTGGGATTGGCCCGCCCTTCTCTGTACCCACACCGATGGTATAGATCCGGATCCCTTCGTCCACGGCTTTCTCCACAGCATCTGATACGGAGCTTTCGGAATGGTCTTCCCCGTCTGAAACGATAAACAGCACCCGGTTCGTCTGGTCTTCGTCGTTAAAATAAGTGGAAGCCAGGTCAATGGCGTCCCCTATTGCGGTGCCCTGTGAAGAGAGCATATCGGTATTCATACTCTGGAGGAACATCTTAGCGGCCCCATAGTCTGTGGTAATGGGTAATTGTGGATAGGCCTGCCCGGCGTAAGCGATAATCCCGATCCGATCGCTTCCCAGGGAGTTGATGATTTCCGAAACCAGGCGTTTGGCTTTTTCCAGCCGGTTGGGGGCTATATCTTCGGCGAGCATACTCTTGGATACGTCCACAGCAAACACAATGTCTACCCCTTCCCGCTTGACGGTTTCCAATTTCGTGCCAATTTTGGGGTTTACCAGGCCCAGGATCAAAAAGGATAAACCGGCCAGGAGGACGAGAAATTTAAGCCCTGCCTTGAAATTGGAGATGTTCGGGGCCAGCCGCTTCAGCAGCTGCGGTTCTGAAAAGCGTTTCTGCACCTTCTTTTTCCAGATCTGCTGGCCGATATAAAGGACCACCATGATCGGAATGATGAACAACAGGTAAAAATATATTTTCTCGTCTAACTGAATCACTTTCTACTCATTCTGTTTCTGGTTTGCCACCCGTTAAATCTAGATAAAACTTCTGTATAAGGTTTGGCGCAATAACCATTCCATTAGCAATAACCCCCCTGCCAGCAAAACCCAGGCCCTGAATTTTTCCTCGTAGCGGTAGTATTTGAACTCTTCGATCTCGGTTTTTTCCAGTTTGTTGATCTCCTCGTATATCGCCTCCAGTTTGGCGTTGTCCGTGGCCCTGAAATATTGTCCCCCGGTGACCCTGGCGATATCCTTGAGCAAGGGCTCGTCAATCTCCACCTGCCTCATTCCGTACCGGAACGATCCATCCGGGTTGTAGGCAATGGGCGAAAGGGCATTCCCGTTGGTCCCCAGCCCGATGGTGTAGGTTTTTATACCGAATTCCACGGCCAGGTCGGCGGCCGTCCTCGGCTCAATAAACCCGGAATTATTTACCCCGTCTGTAAGTAGGATAATCACCTTGCTTACCGCCTTGCTTTCCTTTAAGCGGTTCACCGCGGTTGCCAGGCCCATCCCAATAGCTGTCCCGTCGTTGAGTTGCCCATATGTAATCTCCCGCAAAGCATTTAATACGATAGACTTATCGCTGGTAATGGGGGTTTTGGTATAGCTTTCCCCCGCATAAGCGACCAGGCCAATCCGGTCATTGGGCCTTTCCTGAATAAACTGGGCGGCCACCTCTTTCAGGGCGGCCAAACGGTTCGGTTTCAGGTCGCGGGCCAGCATACTGGAAGAAACATCTATTGCCATGACGATATCAATCCCCTTGGTGGTTTTGGTATGCGTGGATATGTCCTCTGTTTGGGGACGTGCCATGGCCACGATAATGGCGGCCAGCGCCAGGAGCCGCATCGCAAATAACAACGGTTTCAGGCGTGGCAGCAGGGAATCACCCCCAAAACCCCGGGTACTGGAAATCCTCAGGGACGGGGTGGCCTGTTTATGCTTCAGCATATACCAGACCAGCGCCAGCGGCAGCAGGAGCAACAGCCAGAAGAACCCGGGATTCGCAAATTCGATATTTTCCAGCATTTATACCTGTGTTTTAACGTCTATAGAATTGGCTATCCGCTCCACCATCTCATTGGCGTAAGGATCGTTTTCCAGCCAGGAGAGCACCACCCTTTGCTCGAAGCCCTTCCCGCCAAAAAGGTAGATGGCATACCTTCCTTTTTGAGGGGTCTTGGAGCCTTCTTTGAAAAATGTCCCGCTCCCATACACCTTCATCCCGGTTACCCCGGTCATGGTGGTGTATTGTTCCTGTTTCGTAATAAGATTTTTCGCCCCTTTTTTCTCAAACTCATTAAGTACCGCGTCTATTGCCGCATCGTAGTCCGGATCTTTTTGCGGGTCAATCGTCATGGAAGTCGCCCCAACCACAAACCAATTGTTGGGACTGGAATAGCTGAAATCCTGGATTTCCCTGGCCCCTTCCCCGGCAGCGGCTTTGGCATCCGCCGAATCCCTCAGGAGGACTTCCGGCGTTTGCAGGTTGATAGGGGGGTATCCGTAACTGCTGTTCACCCATTCCCCCTCCAGGAGTGACTTGCTCGGATGGCCCAGAAGGCTGTCCCGCACATAGCCGAACCCAAAATACGAAACGGCGAGTCCCCCGCCCAGGAGGAGTAACCCCAGCACAGCGGCAGCTGCGATAACATATTTTCGTTTCTTACGGCGGTGCTGCACCATTTCCTGATACTCCTCCTGTTGCTCCAATTCCTCTTCCGTGGGTTGGGGAAGGGCCTCGTGGGTTTGGGTAACCAGCTGCTCCACCGCCTTGCGGTCTTGCTCGGCAGCCGCCGTGGCCGGTTTAGACTTGGCGAATTTCACCAGGTCGGCCGTTTCCAAAATCTTCCTGAACTGAAAAATGCTCTGGTCGTCCAGTTTAAGTTCTCCCGCGTCCTTCAGGAGTTGCAGCTTGTCGATAAGCTGTGAGGTGGTGCTTTCCAGGGCCGTGACATGCACATCCTCCTCCAGGTAAGAACGGACGATGCCCGTGAGTTCCGTATAATACTGTTTGAACTCATCCTGGATGAGGTATTTCGAATTTTCCAGGCGTTTTAATTCAATCAGGGCCCGGTCATAGGGTGGCAGCAGGGCTACTTTTTCCTCCTCCGTAAGCGGCTTTTTCCTCAGTACGAACCAATAGAATAACCCCCCTGCCAACAGGAGCCCGGCAAGGATATATAAAATGAGCTTCCAGGTTCCGGCATTGCTTTTTTCAACGCCCATCAGGGGTTTGATGTCGTACATTTTCTGGGTAAGTGTATCTACAGGCACCGTTGCCACCCGGACTTGCAGGGAGTCTGTAAAATACCCTTTCCCGTCGATCTCGATCCTCTGGGCGGGCAACAGGTAATTCCCCGAGTCGAATTGGGTGAGGGCGTATGTTTTCTGGAGAGTCATCCGGTCCTTGTTACGGGTCGTGTCTGTCTCGTACGCTTCCACCGTTTCCAGGGGGGAGAAGGTTTGCCCTTCAGGAAAGATAACGGTAGCGGCTGTATCGGCTTCCACCTCTACTTTAAACTTAATTTGTTCGCCGATTTTAATGGCATTCGTGTCAATTTCCGAAGACACCCTGGGAAGTTCCTGCCCGAGGAGGGGGATGCCATAAAGCATCAGAATGGCGGTCAAGGCCACGGGCATTTTGAGGATACTGGCGATTTTAGAATGCATTTTCTGATTTTTCATTGGTTACCCCCTTTGCTTAAAGTAGCCCAATAACTTTTTGACATAGCTTTCGTCTACCCGGCAATTCAGGGTGCCGCAACCCGATTTGGTAAAACTTTCGCTGAAATACCGTACCCGCTCCTGATAATACTTCGCGTAACCGTCGCGCACCCTCCGGGATTGGGTGTTCACCAATTGCAGGGCTCCGCTTTCTGCGTCCATCATTTGCACGACCCCCAAATTGGGAATATGCTCTTCCCGTTCATCATAAACCCGTATCCCGGTAACATCGTGCTTGTTCCCCGTGATTTTCAGGGTGTGCTGGTAGTCGTCCGCCATAAAATCGGACAACACAAAGACAATGGCCTTCTTTTTCATCACATTGGTGAGGAACTTCAGGCCCCCCGCAATATCGGTTTCCTTGCTTTCCGGAGTAAATTCGAGCAATTCACGGATGATCCTCAGGATGTGGCTTTTGCCTTTTTTTGGTGGGATAAATAGCTCTACCTTATCTGAAAAGAGGATCAGGCCCACCTTGTCGTTATTCTGCATGGCCGAAAAGGCAAGGGTGGCTGAAATCTCGGTAATGATCTCCTTCTTGAACTGGTTTTCCGTCCCAAAAAGGGCCGAGCCGCTGATATCGGCCAGCAACATCATGGTGAGTTCCCGTTCCTCCTCGAAAACCTTTACAAATGGTTCGTTGTAACGGGCGGTGACGTTCCAGTCTATGGTGCGCACATCGTCTCCGAACATATACTGGCGAACCTCGCTGAAGGTCATCCCTCTCCCTTTGAAGGTAGAATGGTACTCCCCTCCGAAAATATGGTCGGAAAGACGACGCGTCTTTATTTCAATCTTGCGTACTTTCTTAAGTAATTCCTTGGTATCCATCCGGGTTCAGGGGTAAACGTTCGTGCCCAAAGTGTTCTTTGGACCTGCAACCACCACCAGCTGAAGTTCTAGGGAACTTCAATCTCGTTGACGATCCGGTTGATTATTTCTTCGGAAGTAATGTTTTCTGCCTCGGCCTCATAGGTAATACCGATCCTGTGGCGCAATACATCGTGCACCACCGCCCGTACATCCTCGGGAACAACGTACCCCCGGCGTTTTATAAAGGCATAGCACTTGGCAGCATGTGCCATATTGATACTGCCCCTCGGGGAAGCCCCGAAGCTGATCAGCGGTTTCAGCTGATCCAGGTCGTATTTCTCTGGATAACGGGTGGCAAATACCAGGTCGAGGATATACTTTTCGATCTTTTCATCCATATAAACCTCGCGGACCGCATCCTGTGCACTTAGCACTTGTTTGAGGCTCACAACGGGCTTTACCTGCTCCAGGACCCCGAGTAGGTTTTGGCGAATGATCAGTTGCTCCTCGTTCATCTTGGGATAGTCGATCACCGTTTTGAGCATAAACCGGTCTATCTGGGCTTCAGGCAGGGGATAGGTACCTTCCTGTTCCACCGGGTTTTGAGTGGCCAGGACGAGGAAGGGAGGCTGTAACGGGAAAGTTTCATCCCCTATGGTCACCTGCCGTTCCTGCATGGCTTCAAGAAGGGCCGACTGCACTTTGGCGGGAGCCCGGTTGATTTCGTCGGCGAGGACAAAGTTGGCGAAGATGGGCCCTTTTTTAATTGAAAAATCGTTCACCTTCATATTGTAGATCAGGGTCCCGATCACGTCGGCAGGCAGCAGGTCCGGTGTAAATTGTATCCTGCTGAAGCTGCCTTTCATCGCTTTGGCAAGGGTGGTGATCGCAAGGGTTTTAGCAAGCCCCGGGACACCCTCAAGCAAGATATGCCCTCGTCCCAGCAGCCCTATGAGCAAGCGTTCCACCATGTGTTTCTGGCCCACGATGGCCTTGTTCATCTCCAGCATTAGTAGATCGATAAAAGCGCTTTCCTGGGCAATTTTCTCATTCACCGCGCTAATATCAACGGCCGTATTTTCTTCCATAAATTTCTATTAGTAATTGTGTTTCAATAGGTTGGTTTCTTGTTATGGCGAAATTCAAAATTAATTTATTTAATGGCTGTTAATGATTGGTTAAAAAATCTGGAAAGGCCCAAGTTTTATGAAGGATTTAAGGGATTAATTTCATATTTTCACCCAGGCACCCGAACCTTCTGATAGATCGGAAAGAAACTCATTTCCGTCCTGTATCCGCAAAAAATGCCTGATTGGTAAATCCGAACACCCGTTCAGAAATTGACACTAAAACCATTGACACCTGATACGAAATGAAACCATCATCAAACACCCTGCTCACTCAATTTTCGCGTATAATTGCCGGGACCATGACCTGGGGCAGCTGGGGGAAGGGATTTTCGCGAGATGAAATGGCTTCCCTTATGCGCCATTGCCTCGAGGTGGGGATCAACACCTTTGATCACGCGGATATTTATGGAGGGTACACTAACGAAGCAGGCTTCGGGGAGGCCCTTGCTCATAGCGGAATCGCCCGGGAACAGATTCGACTGATCAGCAAATGCGGGATACAATATGTATGCGATACCAGGGAAAATAAGGTAAAGCACTATGATTACAGCACCGAATACATTATTTGGTCGGCAGAACAGTCCCTGACGAATTTAAAAACAGACTACCTGGACCTCTTTCTGCTCCACCGCCCCAGTCCGCTTATGGACCCCGAAGAAATAGCAAAAGCTGTGGCCCATTTGCGTAATTCCGGGAAGATCAGGCATTTCGGGCTCTCCAACTTTACCCCCTCTCAAGTGGCGCTCATAGAATCGGCAATACCCGTTGAAGGGAATCAGGTAGAGATCTCCCTTACAGCTGACAGCGCCTTATACGACGGCACCCTGGACGACTGCCTGATACACGGCAGGCTTGCCATGGCCTGGAGCCCCCTGGGAACCTATTTTAAAGAACAGGATGCAAAAAGTGATCGTATCAGAGGAGTAATGTCTGCGTTCAGGGAAAAATACCGGGCCAGTGACATGCAACTGCTGCTCGCCTGGCTGCTGAAACATCCGGCCAGGGTATTCCCGGTACTGGGCAGCACGGATAAGACCCGCCTGGAAGAGGCCGTAAAAGCAACGCATATTGAACTGGAACTTGAAGACTGGTTTGAGCTGCTCACGGCGGCACAAGGCCACAAAGTTCCCTGAAAACCCGACCCATGAAAAAAACAGCATTGATTACAGGAGCCAGCAGCGGTATCGGCCGGGCTACAGCCCGGTATTTTGCCCAGCAAGGTCTTCGCCTGGTCATCTGCGGCCGGCGGAAAGAACGCCTGGAGGAATTGCAAAAGGAAATTTCGGAGAAGACCGAGGTCTATATGCTTCGTTTCGACGTCCGGGACCGGGATGCCGTTTTCGGGGCCATAGGGTCCCTCCCGGATCCTTTTTCCACCATCGACATTTTGATCAACAATGCCGGGAATGCCCACGGGCTGGACCCGATCGAACAGGGAAATACGGACGACTGGGATGCCATGCTGGATATCAATGTCAAGGGGCTGCTCTATGTAACCAAAGCGGTATTGCCACAGATGGTCGCGCGAAAATCGGGGCATATCATTCATATCGGTTCCACCGCGGGAAAGGAAGTATACCCCCGGGGGAATGTATATTGCGCCAGCAAACACGCCGTGGACGCGATCAACCAGGGTATGCGGATAGACCTGAATACCTATGGGATTCGGGTGGGGGCCGTGAACCCGGGAATGGTGGAAACCGAATTCAGTGAGGTGCGTTTTAAAGGCGATACGGAGAAAGCGGCGAAAGTCTATGAGGGATTCCAGCCCCTGCTGCCTGAAGACGTGGCCGAGATCATCTATTTTGTGGTCAGCCGGCCGCCCCATGTAAATATTGCCGACCTGGTTGTGATGGCAACCGACCAGGCGAGTAGTACGATAGTGAACAAGCAACTATGATCAACAAACGCCTCCTGGTTAAAAACCTTCTTGCCCATAACGACGAAAATAGTTTTTATGACAAGAAGCGGTTTATCAGTATAGGCGAACGGGAGGGGAAAGCCAAGTTTTTGAAGCACGTATGCGCTCTGGCCAACAGCAATCCCAAAAATAATTCCTTTATCGTAGTAGGGGTGGAGGATGAAGACAACAAGATCGTGGGAGTCGATTTCTTTGACGACAGCAAGATCCAAAACCTCGTAAATGCCTACCTGGACAATCCGCCCCTGATCTCCTATGAAAATATCCCGTTTCCGCACCTGCCCGAGGGAAAAGTGGTGGGGTTGGTGACCATCCGGTCCAATGGGAAAATTTGTTCCCTGAAGAAGAACATCTGGAAGTATTACGGCGGGGCCGTTTTTTTCAGGGAAGGGAGCATCAGCCTCCCCAAGGCCTATGACATTCGGCTGAAGGATATTAACTCCGCCACCGTGGCGACCATTGAACAGCACGCCCGTAACAATATAGAACTCACCCTGGACGGGGTGATCGACTTTATGAATAACCGTCACAAGGACCTCCCGAGCAGTTACAAGGTGTTTAAGGAACAATTCGTGGTTTGCTGGGCCGGAAACCAGAAGAAAGTGAAGGGGGACGTCTATTATTCGCGCGTGGATATCGAACTTATAAACGAACAGGTTAAATTATTTTATTCGGCCCTGGACGAAATTTCCATCAGCCATAGTGATGATTCCTTCGGGATTGTAGAATATGTGCACCTGGGACTGGGGGAGCTGAAGTACTATCCAATGGAAAAAGTGAACATCCTGTTCCACGAAAACGGCACCTACCAGATCAAGAGCGACCTTATCTTTGACCCGCCGTCCTTTGACAGGAAAACCCTCCATCATATATTTAACACGAACAATACCCTGCTCGACAAGCTCAAAAAAGGAATCCCGTTCCGCCCCTCAGAAAAAAAAGACATGAAGCACCTGCCGGCAACCCACCTGATCTGTTATCTGAACGGCTTTGAGGAAGCCAGGGAGCAGATGGAGGCCTCCCGGGCCCTGCTGAAGGATTACGACGACGACATCTATCAATCCCTGAAAGAATCGCTCAGGATCATCCGCAAAGTGAAATACAGTTAACCCCTGGATAACCACAGGGTCTGGTAGGGGTGTAATGGCAGGAGCCCGCTGCTGCGTTTAATTTCATTCCCGCCGATCAGATCGGTTATTTTGTTCCCTTTTATGTAACCCAGCCGGGCCACTAACCCGGTATCCACTACCTGCTCTTGTTGGTTAAAATTACTGAGCATCAGAATCCCCTCGCCCCTGGTGTCGGTTCGTTCATAGGCCAGGATATGCGGGTTGCCGGTATCGTGTAGCTGCAGGTTATTTTGATCTGCCAGGACGGCAAATTTTTTCCGCAAGGCGATCAGGTGCCTTAAGCGCGTGAAAACTTCCGAAGCCGGGGAATTCCCAGCATCAACCTGGGCCACCGAGTCCCAATTTTGCTTCGGCCGGTTTGCCCACCGGCTGTCCTGCCTTTTAAGCGGATCGCCCAGATAGGTATAATCATTCAGGGTGGCAATCTCGTCCCCTGCGTAGATCAGGGGAATGCCGCCTATGGATAAAATGATGGCATGCAGGAGGATGATTTTATCGATGGAGGTTCTGATTTGTTCAGGATCTCCTGTCTCCAGGGCTGTTTCCAGGCCCAGGAGCGAAGCTGCACTGCCCGTGATGCGCCCGTCACCTGATCGGGGGTTATACATAAAAATCTGGCCCCGGGCAGGCGACCAGGCCAGTCGCTGCCCGAAGTAGTCGAGGAGAAAACGCCTGTGGTGTAAGGGATCCCAGCCCATGCTCCGGATCAGGTCGTCATCATATCCCAGGCCAATGTCGTCGTGGCAGCGGATATAGTTGATCCAGGTACAGGGGTCCGGTTTCGGGGGCATGTTGTTCAGGCTAGTCGCCAGGAGTCCGGTTTTTCCCGTAGCTATGGAATTCCAGAGCAGGGCCATGAGGGATGCATTGTAAGCGCTTTCACATTCGTTACCTTCCAGGATCCCTTCCCCGAAATACCTAAGGATGTCTCGCGGGGCCACGATGGCTTCAGCCAGGAGCACCACCCCGGGGGCTACCACCTGCAGGCAAAGCCGGAACAGAGCTATCAGGCGGTGGGCTTCCGGCAGGTTCTGGGAATTCGTCCCCAGTTTTTTCCAGAGGAATGCCAGGGCGTCAAACCGCAGAATATCAACCCCGAAGTTCGCCTTTTCCACCAGGTTGTTCAGCATGGCCATAAAGACCTTCGGATTCGTATAATTGAGATCCCACTGAAAACTATTGAACACGGTCATCACCCAGCGGCCCATTTCCGGATGCCAGCTGAAATTCCCGGGGGCGCTCTGAGGGAAGATTTCCGGCATGGTCCGATCAAAGGCGTCGGGCATTTCCCGGTCCCGATAGGTATAGTAATACGCCTGGTATTCAGGGTCTCCCTGCGCGGCCTTCAGTGCCCAGGGATACTCGTTTGAGGTGTGATTGACCACGAAGTCGAGCATCAGGAACATCCCGCGGGCCCGCATGGCCTCTGTAAGGGCCAGCAAATCTTCGCGGCTGCCAAACCGGGGGTCGATATCGGTATAGCTATTCACGGCATAGCCGCCGTCATTCTCCCCCTCAGGACGGGTGGTAAGGGGCATGAGATGAAGCAAGGTAACGCCCAGTTTCTCAAAATAAGGGAGTTTGTCCAGAAGGCCTTGCAGGTTGCCACTGAAGTGATCCACATAGAGCTGCATCCCCACCAGCCTTTCAGACTGGTACCAGTTCCCCTCCAGCAACCTCTGCTGGTCCTGGCTTTTTAACCCCGCCGGGCGGCCTTCATAAAGTTTAGCAAGCAGGTCCAACAGCTCATGGAATGTCTGGGCGTGTTGTTTTTGGGGATACAATGAAAAGAAAAGGTATTGTAGCAGGCTTAGGTTGGCGGTCAGCCTCCTTCCGAACAGGGCGCCGGGATCTGGGATATGTGTATCCGGAAAGCTGCCCGAAAAAAGCAGTTTTTGTAGGGCAGCCTGGTTCATACAAATGTCCGTAATTGTTCCTGGTCCGGCAAGGATTCTATAGCCCCGTAATTCGTAGCGGTAATGGCCCCGGCCCGGTTAGCCTGGGCGATCATCTCCACCAGTGGGCTGTCCTTTTCGAATAGTTGGTCCGGATCGCGCAATCCGGCAAGCTGGTAAAGCAAACAACCAATAAAGGCATCTCCGGCCCCGGTGGTATCAACAGGGGTTATTTTGATACTGGGAATGGTTTTTCTGCCATGGGGGCCACTGAGACAGGTGCCTTCGGATCCCAGGGTTATCGTAATAAGCCGGGGGCCATCTTTATGCAGGGCTTCGCAGGCAGCTTGCAGGTCTTCCCTGCCGGAAAGGATCCTGGCCTCCTCCAGGCTGAATTTGCACAGGTGTGCTTTGTTTAGGAAAGGCTGGCATTTCTGAATGAATTCCTGTTCCTTATTATTCCAGAGGTCCTGTCGGAAATTCGGATCAAAGCAAATAAAAGCTCCCGCTTCGGAAGCGTCGGATAAATATTGGTGGTAAGCCTCCTCCAAAGGCCCGCCCATCAGGGCCGTAGCCGCCCCGAAGTGAATGATGTTGCCCCCAAATAATTTTTTCACCTCTGGATCATAGGTCAATTCACGGTCTGCCCCGCGACTGAATATAAAATCGCGCTCTCCATCCTCGGCCAGGGAAACAAAGGCCAGGGTGGTAAAAATGTCGGACTGTTGCGCATATCGGATATCCACCCCGCAGGCCTGCAGGGTATCCAGCAGGTATTTCCCGAAAGGGTCGTCCCCCACGCTCCCGATAAAACTGCTGCTGCCCCCGAGCCTCGCAATTGCACAGGCTACGTTTGCGGGCGCCCCCCCGGCTTTTCTGGTAAATTCCCTGGCCTTGCTGAGGTCGCTACCCTGTTTTTCACCTACGAAGTCAATCAGGGCCTCGCCTATGCAATAAACGGTTTTCATAATGAGGGAAATGCTTGTAATAGCCAATGTAACCAGAATCCCATGTGCCTCCAAAAAATTTTTCGGTATTGTGCAATGCAATGCAGCCCGCACCCTTTCCAACGCCGTGGAGGGGAGGCCGGGGAATCAAATAGCAGGCCCGGATATGGGATTCCAAACTCTAATTCCGACTTTTGTAGCATGAGGACATTGGTAATCGGTGACATTCACGGGGGCCTCCGGGCCCTGGAGCAACTGCTGGACCGCGCCGGCATTAGTCCGGATGACCGGATTATATTCCTCGGGGATTATGTGGATGGCTGGAGCGAAGCCGTGGAGACGGTTAATTTTCTAATCGATTTTAAAAGGACGCATCCCTGTGTCCTGCTGCGCGGTAACCACGACGCCCTGTGCGACGACTGGCTTCGGGATGGCAGGGACAACCCCATGTGGTTTCAACATGGTGGGCTGGCCACGATACGTTCTTACAAGCGGTGGGGCATGGAAATCCGACCGGTTCATATGGAATTCTATGATAGCCTCGAGAACTACTATCTGGACCAGGAGGACAGGCTATTCCTGCATGCCGGATTTACAAATATGAAGGGTGTTGAATACGAATATCTGGATACTTCCTTTTACTGGGATCGAACGTTATGGGAGTTGGCGCTCTCCCTGAATCCGGAGCTTGCGGAAACGGACCCAAACTTTCCCCAGCGGCTTACACACTACAGGGAAATCTACATAGGGCATACCCCGGTCACCCGAATTGGGCAGACCACACCTGTACGGGCCGCCAATGTATGGAACATGGATACCGGGGCTGCCTTCCGGGGTCCCCTGACGGCAATGGATATCGATACCAAGGAAGTTTGGCAGAGCGATCCGGTACATACCTTATATCCCGGGGAAGCCGGCCGTAATTGAAATTTGTTAAAGTAATTGAGATTTTTTAACGATATTATTGACGAACTTTGAAAAAAATCATTCATGTCCGATAAAAATATCCGATTGGAGGTTATGCAGGCCATAGAGCACCATGTAGAAGATTCTATGGGTTCCTTCCTGATCCCCATCGATGAAATATGGCAACCGTCCGATTTTCTTCCCGATTCGCGCGATGATGGATTTCTGGATGCCGTTGAGCAACTGCGCGAAGAATCCAGGGAACTGGGCTATGATCTCTGGGTAACCCTGGTGGGCGATACCATTACGGAGGAGGCCCTTCCCACTTACGAATCCTGGCTCATGGACGTGGAAGGCATCAGCCAGCAAGGCGCCAAACCCAACGCCTGGTCTAAATGGGTGCGGGCCTGGACAGCCGAGGAAAACCGCCATGGTGATGTGCTAAATAAATACCTCTACCTGTCTGGCCGAGTGAATATGCGGGAAGTGGAGGTGTCCACCCAGTACCTGTTGAACGATGGGTTTGACATTGGGACCGACAGGGATCCGTACAAAAATTTTGTCTACACCACCTTCCAGGAACTGGCGACCAATATATCGCACAAGAGGGTAGGCCAGATGGCCAAGAAACAGGGCAACGCACTGCTTGGCAAGATGTGCAATATCATAGCGGGCGATGAGATGCGGCACCACCTGGCATACCGGGAGTTTGTGAGGTTGATTCTGGAGCAGGACCCGGATGGTTTAATTCTTGCCTTTGCCGATATGATGAAAAGGAAGATCGTAATGCCGGCCCACCTGCTCAGGGAATCGGGCGGCAGTATGGGCAAGGCTTTCGAGAACTTCGCAAACTGCGCGCAACGCCTGGGCGTTTACACCTCCAGGGATTATATTGATATCTTGTCAAAACTCAATGAAAACTGGAAAATAGACCAGGTCCGGGGCCTTTCAGACGAAGGCGAGAAAGCCAGGGATTACCTTATGAAGCTGCCCGCCAGGCTCGAGCGCATCGCGGAACGCATGGCCCTCCCTAAAGACCACTACCGCTTTAAGTGGGTAACGGCCAATGGGATGTTGTAGATAGCTTCTAAAGTTTCCCGTGCTTATGTTCATCCTGCCATCGCGCCAGTGCCCTCCATTTTCCCTCAAAGGCCATACGGGCCTGCATGGGCCAGGAAGCAGGATCGTGTACGTGAAACCGGTCACCCCCGGAATCGAGGACTTCCCGGCATTTTGCAACCGGTGTTTCAGATAATGTTTTCCAGGTTTTGATATCAAAATTATGGAATAGGCCTTCGATTTTGGGGCCAATCCCTTCCACCAGCTTCAGGTCGTCCTGTTTGATTCGACGCCCGAATGCCGCTTTAGCTGCTTTGGGATCAAAAAGAAAGGCCTTTTTCCCGGCGGGGGCCTCCGGGCCTGCAACATTTTCCCGGCATTGGGCCAATTCAATTTCCAACTGGGTTTGCTTTTCCTGAAGGGCTTCCAATTCGTCTGGCTCCACCCCGGCACGGTCTTTCTTTAGCCCGAACCAGTATCCCAGGAGGGCACCGGCAATACACGATAGAAGCGGGATGATCCAACTCCAGAAATAGATAGTAGCGAGTTCCATATGTTATGTTTTTGGAAGGAACCATGGGACCAAACGAATTTGGGGAACATAAACCGGGGTCCGGGAATTCCCTCTCGCCCCCAAATCCATGCCGGGGACCCGAATGCGGGGAAGCAGGCGGAAATTTGCGTGGTTGGTCGGCTTTATCATGTTTCACATGGTTAGGCAAATGCCTTATACAAGGTAGTAAATTTTCCAATATGGCACTGTTCAGAACATGAATCAACTCCTGAAGGAGACACCCCGGAATATATTTTGTCTCCGCTTATAGGCCTATCCATTCCGCTTATACACTATTTTACCCCATCGGTATAATTCTGCTGGATAATTGCAGGGAGAATAGCCATCTTAGTACCTGGAAAATCATTCCAGCCCTATTCTTCCCGGGCAACATACCGGTTGACGGCAGGGCAATGCTTTTTCCTTTTACTTTCTATTAGTTAGTTTGGTTTGTTTTAAATCCCGTTACCGTTAGTTGTCCGCCGGTAGCGGGATCTTTTTGTGGGAGGGATCACCCGGCTATACAGGATTGGTGGGAAAGTATACAGGAAAGTTCGCAGGCGGCAAAAATTAGCTTTACAATCGGGTTTGGATTTTGTATCTTTAAAAGGCAATTGAAAGAGAACACTTTAGGCGTGAAAAGACATATCAAAGGATTTTTTCAATTCTGTTGCATGGTCCTAATTTTGGGATTGCAGACTTTGCTTAGCGGCAGCTGGAATACCGGTGAAACCCATAAAGGCGCGTTTAACGGGACTTCTGAAAATCCCTGAAGCCTGCTGGATAAGGCCTTACCTTTAAGTTTGAGTTAGTTTAGATATGCCGCTTCCCCGGGGGTGCCAAGACCCTGGGGAAGCGGTTTTTTTACAGCTCAAAACGGATTCCCTGGGCCAGGGGTAATTCGGCAGTGTAGTTGATGGTGTTCGTTTGCCTCCTCATATACAGCTTCCAGGCATCAGAACCGGATTCACGCCCCCCTCCGGTTTCTTTCTCCCCTCCAAATGCCCCACCGATTTCGGCACCTGAAGTTCCGATGTTGACATTCGCTATCCCGCAATCACTCCCGCTTGCAGAAAGAAAGGTCTCGGCCTCCCGGAGATTGTTGGTCATAATAGCCGAGGAAAGGCCCTGAACCACCCCGTTTTGGATGGCGATGGCATTTTCAAGCGGACCCTGGTATTTCAAAAGATAAAGAATGGGGGCGAAGGTTTCTTCCTGCACGATTTCATAGTCTGGTTGGGCCTCGGCAATGGCGGGTTTTACGTAGCAACCGCTCTCATAGCCGGCCCCGTCAAATACGCCTCCCTCAATCAGGAATGTACCGCCTTCATCCTTTATTTTTTTGAGGGCAGCCTTATAACGGGCAACGGCATCCGTATCGATTAGTGGCCCTACATGATTGGTTTCATCCAGTGGATTTCCGATCCGCAACTGGCCATATGCTTCCACAAGGGCCTTTTTAACAGTGTCGTAGACAGATTCGTGTATGATGAGGCGCCTGGTAGAAGTACAACGTTGCCCTGCGGTACCCACGGCGCCGAATACCGCCCCGATAACCGTCATTTTGATATCAGCATCCGGGGTCACGATGATCGCATTGTTTCCTCCCAGTTCCAATAAGGACTTCCCAAGCCTGGCGGCCACTGCCTGTGCTACTATTTTTCCCATCCGGATAGAACCCGTGGCAGAAACCAGGGCTACCCGTTTGTCTTGCGTCAGATATTCCCCCACCTTGTAATCTCCGTTGATCAGACAGGAAATCCCTTCCGGCAGGGCATTCGCCCGGAATACTTCGGCGGCGATCCGCTGGCAGGCCACCCCGCACAAGGGGGTTTTTTCCGAAGGCTTCCAAACAGTGACATCACCGCAAACCCATGCCAGCGCAGTATTCCAGGCCCAAACGGCAACCGGGAAATTAAACGCAGAGATTATACCCACTATCCCAAGGGGATGGTATTGCTCATACATCCGGTGACCCGGCCGCTCGGAATGCATCGTAAGCCCATGCAGTTGGCGGGAAAGCCCCACGGCAAAATCACAGATGTCGATCATTTCCTGGACCTCCCCCAGGCCTTCCTGATAGGATTTTCCCATTTCGTAGGATACCAGTTTCCCCAGGGGTTCCTTCAGCATCCTCAGTTTATCCCCGAATTGGCGGACAATGTCTCCGCGCTGGGGGGCCGGCATACTCCTCCAAACCACGAATGCCTTCGAGGCCGCCCTGAGGGCACGTTCGTAATCGTCCCGGCTACTGCCCCGGACTTCTGCGATCAGTTCCCCGTCTACAGGGGAGATGGATGGGATAATGGTTCCGGAGGCAAAGCTATCGGATCCGGTGGAGGTGCCATCGTTCATGGCGATGATTCCCAGTTGTTCGAGGGCTTCAGGAATTCCGGCCTGGGCAGTTGATACTGACATATATAAAACTTTTTGGGTTCAGATTGTTACATTTTTTGCAAAACTACAAATATTCAATCGTCCGGCCCGGCAACTTCCGACAAATAATCCGGGGTTATGGCTTACATGAAGTTGATGAGGATCAACGCCAGCAGGGCGGGCAGGGCCTGGATGTAAAAGATCTTACGGTCTGCCGTGAGGGCTCCGAAAACCCCCGCTATTACCACACAACACAGAAAGAAAGCGGCAATGCGCGTGGCCCAGATCCCGTCGCCAAGGAAAAGGGACCATCCCAGGCCGGCAGCCAAAAAACCGTTGTACAGACCCTGATTGGCAGCCATCGGGCGTGTGGGTTCAAAGAGTTCGGGGGGAAATTTCTTAAAGACTTTCTTTCCCCTGGTAGTCCATGCGAACATCTCGAACCATAGGAAGTAAAGATGTAGCAGGATAACCAGGCTGATAAGGATTTTAAGGAGGAGGTACATCTTGGAATCGGTATTAAAAGCCTTCGTGCCAGGCATTAGTCCTGGGCCACGAACCGCGGGTCGGCTGCCATGACCGTACCGCATTGGTCGCAGGTCCTGAGGCTTTCGGAATTGTAAAAATGTTCAAAATGTTTCAGGAAATCCTTTTCGATGTCCTCAAGGGGAAAGTAGGCCTCGTACAACTTATGGTTGCATTTGTCGCAGAACCAGAGTAAGCCGTCCTTTGCACCCAGGTCGGCCCGTTTCCGTTCCACGACCAGGCCAATGGACCCTTTATGGCGCTCAGGACTGTGCGGTATCCGCGCCGGATGGAGGTACATATCGCCGGGCCCCAGTTTCATGGTCCTTTTCTCCCCGTCTTCCTGAATATGTACTTCTATGGTGCCCTCAAGCTGGAAAAAGAGTTCTTCAGTTTCATTGTAATGGTAATCCTTTCTGGCATTCGGACCTGCGACCACCATGACAATATAATCTCCTGAATCTTTGTACAGGTTTTTATTGCCTACCGGTGGCTTCAGGCTATTTCGGTTCTCATCGATCCATTTAGGGAGATTGAAAGGAGGCTGGACAGGCATGGCTCATTCAAATTTTAATGTTGCCGTTGTCCGATACCCCAGGACTGAAAGGCCTGAAAAACCGGACAAAACGATGGGGCACCCACTTATGCGGGTGCTACCTTCAAAAATACGAAATCTTATTGGCTTTATGGGGCTTTGCGGAAGAAGAGTTGTGTGTAATACAACTGTCCGTCGGCGTCTTTCTTAACGCTCACAGCCGAATGGGTGAAGTCGCCTTCCAGGGTCGCCCGGTGGCTGCCACTGTTCATCCACCCGTCAAAAGCTTCCCTGGCCGTAGGATAATCCCTGGCAATGTTTTCGGCCACAAAGTCTGCCCCGGTCTTTTCACTGATACTGGAGGCCCTGTCTTCGAAGTTGTCGTGGTTCAGGCTTCCGCGGGCGATCATATAATCCGTGTGCGAACTGGCGTATTCATAGGCAACGGCGCTGTATTGCAGGGGCGTAAAGCCAAGGGCGACCCGGTGTGCGTTCACCAGGCTCATCACTTCCTGTTCAACTTCCGGGCTGCTTAGGGCCCTGGCTGCAACATAAGAAGAAACGTCAGCTTCTTTGCTGCACGAATCCGTCGTGAGGACCAGCAAAATAAAAATTAACAGATAAATGCGCCTAAACATGCAGTGTTCTTAATGCATGTAGGGTAAGCCGGTTGTGGGGAACCCGTATCGGAGAATAGGTGCTCCGAATTGAGGTCGATAATATTAAAGAATTCTTGCCGAAGGCATATGAAATGTCCGGTTTTTTCGACGAAATACATTTCCATCCCGTTCATGTCCAAGGGAGTTTCGGCAATAAAACGCCACTTCACTGGCCCAAAATGCCCTTTAGGACCAGGGTAAGTCAGGTCTAACCAAACCTCGGTAAACAAAGGGGTTTCTTCCTCATCTTTTTTGTCTTCTGAATCCCGGAAAACCCTGCCAAACACAAACGCTCCGATATCCCGCAAAGGGGCGTACAAAACAGAGTCCTTTTTTGCGGATTCCCCCAGGAATTCAAAACGGGTGTTCACCCGGTCGAAAAAGACCAGGAAGGCCCCGAGGATCACAGCTACTTTAAAGGCACCAAAAATTCCTCCGGCCAATTTGTTCAAAAGGCCCAGCATAACAATATCGGCGATTTTGGTAAGCAACTTCCCAATAATATTCACGGCGATAACAATGAGGATGAAAGTGATCAGAAATGCGAGCAGGTTCATGTATTTTTCATCCCATTGCCAGCGGTCATGCAGGAAATCCGCGGCCAGGTAGGAAAAATGGAAAGCCCCGTATAGCCCTGCGATCAATGCAATTATCGAGGCCAGTTCCACCAGGAATCCGTTTTTTACGCCTCTGAAAAGCCCCCAGAGGAGCAGCAATCCTAAGATGAGATCCAAAAAGCCCATACGGGTATTTTCACAAATATAGCATATAGATTTGTACCTTTGGGGGGACACGCGAATCAGGGAACAAACTTGTGGTAAATTCGGGTGCGGCACGCGGCAAGGGGATATAAAAAATGGTAGGAGATCCAAAATTAAAGGAACGCTGGGACCTGCTGGTAACCAGGCTATCCGATCAATTCTCGGATGGGGACCGCCTGGAGCTGGACGCCATCATATACCTGGTAGGGGTGCAGGAACTGGGGCAGTTTCATCGGACCTACAAGAAAGACGAGAAGATAAACCTGATGCACATCGCTATTTGCCGGCTGCTGGAACCTTACGGGTTCTATCGTTTTGATTACATAGATGATGAGGGGTGGCCGCATTACTCCCTGAAAGAGGAACTTCCCTCCCTGAAGGCGGGGGAGCAATCTGTGCTGATGAAGGAAGCCATCGTAAATTATTTCCTGGACATCGCCTACATAGAGTAAGAGGGGATTGCCCATGCCCCCGGGGGGAAGATATACACCAACAAAGCTATGGAAATCAGGAATCCATATTATGCCGTTATCTTTTCGAATACCCGTACAGAAGGGGATTTCGGCTATGCCGCAATGGCCATAAAAATGGAGGAACTGGCCAGGACGCAACCGGGCTACCTCGGTTTTGAAAGCGCCCGGGATGGATTCGGGATCAGTGTCAGTTATTGGGATAGCCTGGAAGCGATAGCCAACTGGAAGGCCAATACAGACCACCTGATGGCCCAGGCTGCAGGGAGGAATACCTGGTACAGCTGGTATAAAGTGCGTATCTGCCGGGTGGAGCGCGAATATGAATTTAAAAAATAGGGATACGGCCTTTGGCTCCGGTAACACCCGGAAGGTGGAACCTTAGCCGCTGGCTGGCTTAAAGAATAAATACCGCAAACTGTATGAAGCCAATACCTTTTTCCTGCCTGACACGCTCAAAGGAGATCGCATTCTTTAAAAAAACAAGGTTTGACCTGGTGGTGATAGGAGGGGGAATTACCGGGGCAGGAGTTGCCCTGGACGCGGCTTCCAGGGGTCTTAAAGTTGCCTTGTTGGAAAAGGGTGATTTTGCATCCGGCACCAGCAGCAAATCCACAAAACTGATCCATGGCGGCCTGCGGTATCTAAAGCAGTTTGATTTCTGGCTCGTAAAGGAAGTTGGTTCCGAGCGGGCGATCGTACACCAGCTGGCCCCTCACCTGGTTCTCCCCGAAAAGATGTTGTTGCCAATTATAGAAAATGGTTCCTATGGGAAATGGCTCACCTCCATCGGCCTGAAAGTGTATGACATCCTGGCTCAGGTGGAGGAGGAAGACAAAAGGCAGATGCTGGAAAAGAAACAGGCACTGGCCCTGGAACCCCTGCTTCCCAAAAAAACCCTCAAAGGAGCCGGGTACTACGCCGAATACAGGACTGATGATGCCCGGCTGACCATTGAAAATATAAAAACGAGCCTCCGGTACGGGGCCCGTGCCCTCAATTACGCAGAGGTGGTGGATTTCGTATACAAGGAAGGCAGGGTAGGCGGGGTACGGGTGAAGGACAAGGTTACCGGGACCCCTTTTATTATGCATTCGCGTTATGTTATCAACGCCGCCGGACCCTGGGTGGACGAAGTCCGGAACCTGAACAACTCCCGGAAGGGGAAACGGCTCCATCTTACCAAAGGGGTACACCTGGTTTTTCCACATGAGAAACTCCCTGTTAGGCAATCGGTCTATTTCGATGTGCCCGACGGGCGGATGATATTTGCGATCCCCAGGGGGAAAATTACCTATGTGGGGACTACCGACACAAACTTCACCCAGGACAAAGACCATGTAAACACCGATATGGCCGATGCGATCTACCTGATTTCAGCGGTCAATAATATGTTTCCGAAGATCGAGCTCGAGATGGAGGATATACAGTCATCCTGGGCAGGCCTGCGGCCATTGATCCATGAGGAAGGGAAATCGGCCTCGGAACTCTCCAGGAAGGATGAGATATTTACTTCAGAAACCGGCCTCCTAAGTATAGCCGGAGGAAAATTGACAGGTTACCGTAAAATGGCCGAAAGGGTCGTCAACCGGATTGCCAGGAAATGGGAGGAAGCAGGGGAACAAAAACTACCGGAATGCCAAACAGAGCATATCCCACTCTGCGGGAACGGGTTCAAGGATTACAAAGCGGTTAAAAAGTACATTGCCCAGATAGACAACAGGATTTCCCCGGACGGATTATCCGGTTATGACGCCTGGTTTTTGGTTACCACCTACGGGAAACAAGTGGAATCCATTCTTGAAATTTACCAGGCACTGAAAGATAAGGACCCGGCTTTGCGTATGATCAAAGCAGAACTGGATTTTTGCATCCACCACGAAATGGTGCAGACTCCCATGGACTTTTTTGTCCGCCGTACAGGACGCCTGTACTTTGACATTGAAAGCATCCCCCGCTACATGAGACCGGTACTCGCCGAATTTCAACGGATAACCGGTGCAGATAATGCGCAGACCAATTCCTGGGAAAAACAATTACAGGATCTGGTCATCAGCCATTCCCATTTTTCCCTGGAGAGAGGGCGCTAGCTAAGCGGTAGCGCCCCTTGATTTTCTATACATGCTGGCCCCAGGCGTTTCTAGGTAGAAAGTACCTGGGTTTCCCCCGGAACTGCTACGGGATACCTGCCTTCGGTATCGGGCAATACGGGGGGCGGGGCATCCCAGTTATAGGCATCCGGCATTAGGCTACTGCCGTGTTGCAAGGCTTCTTCAAAAGTGATCAGTTGTCCGGAATAGGTAGCCATCCTTCCCAGGATAGCAGTCATAGTTGTCTTGGCTCCATATTCGGCATTGTTGGTCACCTTTCCCTCGCGGATATTAGCAAAAAGCACGTCGTGTTCGGTCTGATAAGGGTTTGGGTCGTCCGCTCCAGGGTGGTCAAAGAGCACTTTTCCATCGTAACCGCTGATAATCGCTTTGTTTTGTGAATCGGTGTAGACCTTGCCTTTGGTGCCCTGGAAACTTTCCGTGACATTGTCAACGCAGCCGGGCTGGTGCCTGCACTGGCTGGCAATTACTGCCCCGGAAGGATAGGTGAATTCCACGAAGTGATGATCGAAAATCTGTCCGAATTTCTTGTCGGTCCGCACTTCCCGTCCGCCCATACCCTGTGCATGTACGGGATATTCCCCGATAAACCAGTTCGCCACGTCTATGTTGTGGATATGCTGCTCTACAATATGGTCGCCGCACAGCCAGGTGAAGTAATACCAGTTTCGCATCTGATATTCCATTTCGGTTTGCTGCGGTTGCCTTTCCCGGACCCAAACCCCCGCACTATTCCAATATACCTGTCCTGATACGATCTGGCCCATTCTGCCATCGCGGATCTGATCCAGGCAGGCCAGGTAACTGTCCTGATAGCGCCTTTGCAGTCCTACCACCACATTAAGGCCTTTGGCTTTAGCCTTTTCGGCGGTGGCCAATACGCTCCGGATTCCCGGGGCGTCTGTTGCCACCGGTTTTTCCATGAAAATGTGCTTGTTCTGGCTTACGGCATAGTCGAAGTGGATGGGCCGGAAACCGGGGGTGGTGGTCAGCAGCACCACGTCTGCCTTGTCAATGGCGTGCTTATAGGCATCAAAGCCCACGTGCTTATCGTCTTCGGTAAGCATCAATTTATCACTTCCGGCGAACATGGTTGCCAGGTTGTTATAGCAATCGTCCAGGCGATCTCGAAACACATCGGCCATGGCCACGAGTTTCACATTTTCCTTGGTACTCAGGGCCTGGCTTGCAGCTCCGGTACCCCGGCCGCCACATCCAACCAGGGCAATCTTAATGGTGTCGTCTCCCAGGACGTTTGAAGATGCCGCTATATCCAGGGGCATGGCAAGTACGCCACCGGCTGCAAGGGCAGTGGTTTTACAAAAAGTTCTACGGGTCGGGTTTGTTTTTGGTTTCATGGTTAACAAGTTTTAATAATCATTTATGGCTGGCAGCCAATAGGCTGAAATTTCTTTGGGTGCAGGAGTTACCCTGGGCCGTACAATGCGAAAACCCACATGCGGGGCATTGGTAAACCACCACCGGCTTTTGGGGATCTGAGGATCGATGCGTTTCCACCGGGGGTCCGACCCCATCCGGGCAGCGGAACGAAGCTGGTCGGCCTCATCCTGCCAGGAGCCTCCCCGGACGCTACGGGGGTATAATCGGTCCGGAACCACCCAGGGATCCACAGTTATTTCTCCCTGCCGTTGGGCATAGGTGTCTAGTTCAAATTGGTCCATGGCCCATTCCGCGACATTCCCGTGCATGTCAAAAAGGCCGTAGGCATTCGGTTGTTTCAGCCCAACCGGGTGGTAGTGGTTTTGGCTATTCCCTTTGTACCAGGCATAGGTTCCCAATTGGGTACTATCCGCACCAAATGAATAGGGTTCGGCACTCCCGGCCCGGCAGGCATACTCCCATTCCGCCTCTGTTGGCAGGCGATAGAAACGCCCGGTTTTTGCACTGAGCCATTGGCAAAAGGTAAGGGCGGCATGCTGGGTAACATTGATTACCGGGTAGCCTTTCTTGCCCATTCCATGGCTCATATCCACATACGGGGTTGTGGCCGAGGCAATGCCATCAACCTTCAGAGAAACCTCATCGCTATGATCGCTGTTGAGTTCGTTATTGCGCTGTTCGGTAAATTGCAGGTACAGATCCCAGGTAATTTCTGTGGTACTCATCCAGAAGTCGCCCACCTGTACCTGATGGGCAGGCGTTTCCCCTGTCGGCCCCTGATCGCTACCCATCGTAAATTTTCCCCCGTGAATGGGCACCATGGGAATGGTCTCCCGGCTTCCGGCCAGATGTTCCTCGTACCGCTCGAAGGGCTTTTCTTCCCGATCGACAGGCAACAAGGCAATGGCCCCCGGCAAGACTAGGAGCAGGAAGCCCATGGAGGCATTCCGTAAGGAACTTCGCTTTCTATGGCTCCCTTCTGTATTTTGGGCGTTCGCTGTACCTGAAGTAATTCTATTCATGTCAATTCTTAAATTAATCCAGCTTATCAGTTAGTTTCTCAAAAACCTTCTTGGGAGGCTGGCTTTCGTATAAAACGGAGTATACAGCATCAATGATAGGCGTTTTGACCTTTTTCTTCAATCGTCCCTTTAATTCGTGCACGCCCCGCACCGCGTAATATCCCTCGGCCACCATCTTCATTTCCATCATGGCGCTTTTCACCGTATACCCTTTTCCCAGCATATTTCCGAACATGCGATTACGGCTGAATATGGAGTAGCCGGTTACCAGCAGGTCGCCCAGGTAAGCCGAATCATTGATATTCCTGTCTATTTTGTATATCCTTTTAGTAAAGCGTTTCATTTCGCGGATGGCATTGCTCATCAGCACACTCTGAAAATTGTCCCCGTAACCCAGTCCGTGGGCAATCCCTGCAGCTATGGCGTAAATGTTCTTGAGCATGGCGGCATATTCGGTACCGATGATATCTTTCGTGACCTTAGTTCGGATATAATCGCTCTGCAAAAGTTTAGCCATATTTTTCGCCTTGTCCGTATCGGCACAGGCGATGGTAAGATAGGACAGTCGTTCCAGCGCCACTTCCTCTGCATGGCAGGGGCCGGTGATAACGCCTATATTTTCAAATGGGATGTCGTAGGTATCGTGAAAATGCTCCCCCACAATAAGACCCGACTCCGGTACTATCCCCTTGATTGCGGAGAAGATGATTTTCTCCTTAAGGGGCAACCGGATCTTTTTCAGTTCGTTTACCAGGAAAGCGGAAGGGATGGCAAAGATCAGGACACTGGCCCGTTCGATGGCTTCGTTAATGGAGTCGGTAAGGAAAAGCCGGTCAGTCTGAAATTCAACCGAGGTGAGGTAGTTGGGATTATGGCCCTGAGAGCGGATGTAGGCAACGGCCTCGGTGTTGCGCATATACCAGGTAATACCTTCCAGGTTTTCCAGGAGCATCTTGGCGATGGCAGTCGCCCAGCTTCCTCCTCCCAATACGGCCACTGCCACGTTTTTGGATTGTCCCATACTTCAGCCTTAAAAATAGCGAAAATGAATGGAAACCATCAGGATATTACCGCTAAGAAGCAGTATTTTGCAGTGCCTGCTCCCCGGAGTGCATGAATAATCTTTCCGGGCACTCCATTGCCCATCCTTCACGATCCTATCCATAGGATGCTATTCTCCGTTTTTTTGGGCATAGTATTTCTGCAAGACATAGAACGCCTCCTTTTTGTGCCCTTTTTCATCGATCAGGCCTTTTCGGTTATACCCATCCTGTATACCGGCCAGGGGGCGTCTCGGGGAGCGGAAATCCATCAGCAGCCAGGGCGACATCCCCCTGAGCTGGGCTATGCCATCCAGCATGGGAAGGGTCTCCTGATACAGGTATTTCTGGTATTCTTCTGACCAGCGGGTAAGTCGGTCAGCGTGGAACCCGTACTTGGCCCCCGCACCGAATTCTGATATGAGGACCGGTTTTTGCTGCGGGATTTCCCAGCGGATTTCCCGGGCTTTGGAAGGAAGCCCGTCGTACCAGCCGATATATTGGTTAAAACTCAGGATATCGACTGTGGCCGCGAAGGGGTCGTCAATCGTCCTGACCCTACCGTCCCCATCCAGGCTACTTTGTTCCAGGGCGGCACTGAGCAACCTGCTGCTGTCCATTTCCCGGGCGTGGGTTGCGAGCTTATTCAGGAATTCGAGCCGTGGGGCACTGTTCGGGGTTTCATTGGCCATGGACCAGATAATGACAGAAGCCCTGTTCTTATCTCTTGTAATGAGTTCGGTAAGCTGTTTGCGGGCATTGGCAAAAGTTTCCGGGTTGTCCCACTGTATGGTCCAGTATACCGGATTTTCTTCCCACACCAGGATCCCCATTTCGTCTGCGGTGCGCACCATGTGTTCGTTATGAGGATAATGGGCAAGGCGGACGAAGTTAGCGTTCAATTCCTTCACCCAACCCAGCAGCAACTCCGCATCGGCTTTGGAATTTGCCCGCCCTCCTGTAAGGGGGCTTTCTTCATGCAAACTGATCCCCTTAAGAAAGATGGGCTTCCCATTGAGCAGGATATCGGTTCCGCGGGTTTCGATCGTCCGGAACCCGATTTTATCCGTAAGCGTATCCCCGGGGGTGGTAATTCGTACCTGGTACAGGTGTGGGTCCGTTGGGCTCCAGTAGCTTACTCCTTTTGCCTCTAGCCTGATCGCTGCTTTCCCGTCTTCATCGGTTTTCAGTGGTGTCTCGAGGTTCAATTCCGGAATTCGGAGTATAAGTTGCCGCCCCCTCTTGTCCGGGCCATCCAGGGTTACGGACCCCAGTATTTCTTTGGCATTGCCAGGCGCTAATTGAAGAGTAAAATCACGGATAAAGGTTTCCGGGGTTTCAATGAGCTGCACGGACCGGGTTATGCCGCCGTAATTCCACCAGTCTGTGTTCAGGGTTGGCACGGCCTCGCGTTTTCGTTTGTTGTCGACTTTCAGGATCAGGAAGTTATCCTTTTCCTTCAGGAGGTCCGTCACCTCAAAATTAAAAGGTGTGAATCCGCCAATATGTGTGCCCAGTTTATGGCTGTTCAGGTATACTTCGGCCTCGTAATTCACGGCGCCAAAGTATACAAATACCCGGTTTCCCGTTTGTTGCTTGTGGTAATCAAACGATTTCTTATACCAAAGTGTCCCTTCATAATACAGCAGTTTATCCTTTTGTGAGTTCCAGTCCCCGGGAACCTGCAGGGATTCGGAAGCGTCAAAGTCGTATTCGATCAGATCTGATTTGCCGTTTGGTTTCGAGTTTGTAAAATAGGCACTTCTGGAGGGCTGTTCACGGGAGTCGAATGCCTCATGCCGGTAGTCATAATACCCGTTTTCGTAAGGGTCGATGATAATTTTCCATTCCCCGTCAAGAGAAACGGAAGCCCGCATATAGGCATCGCCGATCAGGGGCTCCTGTGCAGCTAGGGAAACCCATCCAAGGATCATTGAGAGTAGAGGTAAGCGAAAATATTTCACGATGTTCATTTTATCCATAAGGGGGAAAAGTGTAAATTAATGCAATCTATGGAAATTCTCTGAACCTGAATACCATGAAAAAAGGAGAAATGGCCAATAAGGGCCATGGAGACATCCCGGGCAATCCATCCACGGCCACCAGTAGCACAAAAAAGCTTAACGACCGTTCCAATGGCGTCCCCTTGCGGGTTTTGAGTGAGGAAGATTGGGAATTTTGGCAATACAATGGTTATATCGTGATCAAACAGGCCGTACCAAAATCCCAGGCGCGGAAGACCGCGGATTTTCTCTGGGAATTTGATGAGAAAAACCCGGATGATCCGGAAACCTGGTACGCTCCGCCCAGGGCGGAAATGAAAATGAAGGAACTTACCGGGACGGGGATGGTTGAGGTATACAACCATCAGCTCCTCTGGGACAACCGGCAGTATCCGAAGGTGTATGATGCCTTTGTGGATATCTGGGGTACGGAGGCCTTATGGGTCACCATAGACCGGGCGAACCTGAATTTCCCCATCCGGCCCGGCTTCGAACAAAAGGGATTTATTCACTGGGATTACGACCCGGAAACCAAACCCCAAAACGTGCAGGGGGTACTTGCCCTTGCCGATCAGACAGATGAAGAGATGGGCGGATTCCAGTGCATCCCCTGGTTATACCGCAATTATGAAAGCTGGAAAACCACGCAGCCCGATGACCGGAATCATTTTCAGCCCGATATCAGCGGCCTGGAGGACAAGATCGTAAAAGTACCCATGGAAACCGGGGACCTGCTTATCTTTAACAGTTTGCAACCCCATGGGATCCGCCCAAACCGATCCGGGGACAAGGTGCGCATCGCACAGTATATTTCCATGATGCCTGCCGAGGAGCGGGACCTGGCCATGCGGCGATGGCGCATACAATCGTGGAAGGAACGCATCGCCCCGGATGGCTATGCCTTTCCGGGCGACCCCCGCAACTGGGAACAAACCCGGTATGAAACCGCGAAACTGACCGAACTTGGCGAGAAGCTCCTGGGCTTAAAATCCTGGCATACAACAAACTGAACAGGTAATTTCCTGTTTTAGTCTATGGCGAATTTTACATTGACCATGGCCTCCACCTGTATTTTTTCGAATGCCACGCCCAGCGGTTGTTCCTCTTTTTCCATGGCATACCCGCGCACCTGCACCCCGGCAGCCCGGCCCTGCAAGCCGGAATAATCCGTGCTCAGGTCGGAAATGTAAATCGCCCGGCCCAGGGTTTGTCCTATCGGTTCCAACATGGCCTCGGCCTGTTTTTTGGCTTTGGCGATAGCCTTTTGCCTTAAGGTGATTTTTAGGGCATCGAGCCTGGAATACTCCGTTCGCTGCAGTTGGATATTGGAGATGCCGATCCCTTCCAGTTCCTTAATCACCTGGCCGGCAGTGAGGCCGTCATAGACCAGGAGGGTATAGGATTTGCTCTTTTGCACATCCGTTTTCCTGAGGAAATAATCCCGGAAATTACTGGCCAGGTCGGAGAGGCTGAGCTGCTTGTCCAAATTAATCCCCAGCGACTTTAATTTCGAGGCCATTCGGTTTTCAAGCACTTCCACCGAAGTACGGCCTTTGGTGTCTTCCTCCTTGATTTCGATATTCATGTAAATCCGGTCGGGAACCACCAGGGTATCCACCCTCACATTGGTTTCCAGGTAAGGCTGGTCTATAAAGTTTTTTTCCTGGGCCGTCCCGATATAGAAGATAAGGAAGGCTGCCAGGGCAATCATAATTGAGTGATATGTGAGCCGTGTTTTCATCTTTGATATTTTTTGACGAAGCTAAAACTTCTGTCCATTCCCGGAAAGTCCGAAGGGGGGAAATTTTTGCAGATCAAAATCTTATAAAACAGCAAGGTTCAGGTACTCTTCCCTGCTGATCCGGTAATAAACGGCGTCTGGAATCCCTTCGCAGGCCTCCCTTTTCCAAAAATTCATCTGCAGTTTTTCCAGGACGTGCAGGGAGGCCTGGTTTGCGGCTGCCGCGCGGCCGATAATTTCAGGAAGCCCGAAGGTATTAAACCCCAGGTCCAGGGCAGCCCGCCCGGCCTCGGTGGCATATCCCCGCCCCCAATAGGCACGCAACAGTCTGAATCCCAGGTCGGTCCATTCGCCAGCATGCATTTTCAGGCCGCACCACCCGATAAACGCGCCATCCTCTTTCCGGCTCAGGATCCATCTCCCCATACCGTATTTTTGGTAGTCCATGTAATTCTCAAGGAATTGTATGGCTTCCCTAACGGACTCGAACGGCCTGTCGCCTGTATATTCCATCACTTTCGGATCCGAATTCAAAAGGTAAAGGTTGCCTGCGTCCTCAAGCCCCCATTCCCTGGCAAAAAGTCGTCGGGTTTCAAATTGGATGTTTTCTCCCGGAAATCTTTTGGGGGTCATAGGGTTCTATATGAATGAGTACGTGGCCGAGGTTGCGAATCCTGGCACGCAGGGTGTCTTTGAGCAAATGTGCCAGATGGTGCCCTTCCCTTACGGAGATGGTCCCATCCACTATGGCGTGCAGGTCTACATGGTACCGCAATCCTGCCTTGCGGATAAAACATTTTTCGGTATCCATGATCCCGTCAACATCTGCAGCCACCGAACGGATTTCTTCCTGTAGATCGTCATATACGTGTTCGTCCATAATTTCGCCCAGCGCCGGCCTGAAGATCTGGTAACTGTTATAAAGAATAAACAGGGAAGCCAGGAGGGCTGCCCAGTCGTCGGCGGTTTCGTATCCCTTCCCGAAAATGAGGGCAATACTGATCCCGATAAAGGCCATAACCGAGGTGATCGCATCGCTGCGGTGGTGCCATGCATCTGCTTTCAGGGACGAGCTTTGTGTTTCAACGCTTCTTCGCAACACCAGGCGGTAGGAGATCTCTTTCCACAAAATTATGGTCCCCAGTACCAGCAACGTCCAGGCTTCTGGCTGCTTGTGCGGGGTTTGGATATTCCTTATGCTTTCATAGGCGATTACTGTGGCCGAAGTTACCAGGAATGCCACGACGAGGAATGTAATCAGGGGTTCGATCTTCCCATGGCCGTAGGGGTGGTTGGCATCCGCGGGTTTACGGGCGTATTTCAGGCCAAACAGGATCAGCAGGGAAGAGAAGATGTCTGTAGTAGACTCTATGGCATCGGCAATAAGGGCGTAGGAGTTCCCCAATATTCCGGAAGCGCCTTTGATAAGGGCCAGCCCCGTATTAGCTACTATGCTGAACCAGACCGTCCGTATGGCTTTTTGATCATTGTTCATTGGCCGGGTGGTGCGCCCACTTTTGTTTTTTAATTATGATTGTCTGGCCATTTATACCGGGCCTGTCGGGATATGGTGATACCCGTGCCCCAACTTGGTCAATCCACCAATTGAAAATCTATGGTAGACACCACCCGAACCGTTTTTATCTGGGGGGTGCTCTGGTCCCTGTCCTCAATGGTGAAGAGCCCCTGCCTGGCGACCAGGATGTCACCTACTTCCGACTGGGAATCCTGGGCGAACCGCTCGGCTACATCCCTGGCGTTACGGGTAGCTTCCTCAATCATGGCTGGCTTGAGGTCGTTGAGGCCGGTGAAGAGGTATTCGATGGGGCGCCAACTGTTTTTGGAACCCAGCAGGACGCCTTTTGAGAGTAATTCCGGGGAGGCGGTCAGGGCCTTCTGCAACTTGGCAATATCGGAGGTGCGGACCGTAAATTCCGAATTGCCCTGGTATCGGTACTCGGGCCGCTGTCCGGGAGAACCGTACTGGTTGGCATAGGTATCGGTAATATTAAGGATGCCGCGCGTAATCTCCGAGTCATCGAAGCCCTGTTGTATAAAAAACTGGTAAACTTCCTTGTTCTGAACTTCGATGTCGCGTTCGAGGGTTTGAAGGTCGTTTCCCGAAAGGGCAATGGCCATCGGCCAAACGGCCAGGTCTGCCGGCACTTCCCGTTCGGATAGCCCTTTTACCTCTACGTGCCGTTCAAAAACTTTGCCTCTTTTATGCATATTGCCAATAAAAAAACCTGCTAAGGTAATTGCGACCGCAAGGATTACTGAAGGGATGAGAATGCCGTTTTTCACACATTTAATTTTAAAGCGCCAGGAGGCGAATTCCGCTCATAAAAGTAGCAAATCCCATGAAGTAGTTAGCCGGAAGCCTGTGATTTTTAAAAAAGGCGACCTATTGCTATCGGGATCTTTTTCTGAATCCGGTCGGCCGGGAAAGTGGTAAACGCCTACCCTGAAGCAATCTCCAGGACCACATTGCCAAGTTTTTTACCGCTTTCCACGTAGACAAATGCCGATGCCGTATCACTTAACGGGTATGTGCGGTCTATGACGGGGTTAAATTTACCCTTACGCATTAAATCGCTGATTGTCTGTACACTTACCTTCGGGTTAAGGGGGACAGGGAACTTCACTTTCTTGCCGCCGAGGAAAGGGGTGACCAATGCGAAAAAAAGATTTTGAGCCATCCATCCCAGTTCAGATGAAATATATGCCCCCCCGGGTTTCAACAGTGGCCTGCATTTGCCAAAGGAACTCTTTCCAACCGTATCAAATACAAAGTCAAATTGCTGTCCACATGCCGTAAAATCCTCGGTTTCATAATCTATTGTGGCAACGGCGCCAAGTTCTCGAACCAAGGTTTGGTCTTTCGCTTTGCAAGTTGCCGTAACCTCCAACCCTTTCTGCGTTAATAATTGAACCGCGGCAGAACCTATGGCACCGGTTGCCCCGTTTACGAGCACGGTTTGCCCTTCTATCAGGCTTACCTTATTGAGGAAATTGATTGCGTAATGGGCACCCTCGATACTGGCGGCTGCCTGTAAAAAGGAACAATTTTCAGGGATGTGCCCTATGGCCATATCAGGTGAGATGGTCAGGTATTCAGCCATTGACTGTAGTCCGCTGTCGTTGATGCCAAATACAGCTTCCTTCAGCCGGTATCCACTTACCCCCTGCCCAACCGATTCTATTTGTCCCGCGAAGGTGGTACCCGGAATCTTCTTTCGTGGCCGGAATATCCCGTTTACGAACCTCATAATAAATGGTTTGGCCCGTAAGTTGGCACAATCGGTACGGTTTACACCGGCGGCATGTACTTTGATCAGTAGTTCATTTTTTTTGGGGAAGGGTTTTGGCACTTCGGCCAGTCTGAGTACCGAAGGTGGGCCATACCTGTCCTGTAAAATTGCTTTCATATGCGTCTGTGTTGGTTACCGGTTGATAATGATAACAATTTTTCCTCTTGCATGGCCTTTCTCAAGGTACCGGATCGCATCGGCAACCTGGGCTAGGGGGTAGGTCCGATCAATTACAGGTTTCAGGCTGCCCCCGGCAGCCAGGGACGCAAGGAAGGCCAGGTCTTCCGTATTGGGACGGGCGGTTGGCATAAGCCTTACTTTCCGGGAGGAGGCTATCGAGGTCAATGGCCCCAGGGCCATATGCTGTATCAGCATCGGCAAGGATGAAAAACCGCAAATCACACAGCGACCGTCGTGGGCGAGTGCCCGTTGGAAATCCATTACGGACCGGTTCCCAACCAGGTCAAAAATCAGATCAAACCGTTGTTCTTGCGCACAGAAATCTTCCCTTGTGTAGTCAATGGTCGTGGCGGCTCCCAATTCCCGCACCAATTCCAGGTTGCGGTTGCTGCAAACCGAAGTAACTATTGCGCCTAAGTGTTTCGCCAGCTGTACGGCAAAAGTGCCTACCCCCCCGGAAGCCCCATTGATAAGTACCTGCTGCCCGGACAGGGATCCACCCGCCGCCCGGAGGCCCTGAAGGGCGGTAATGGCTGCCACGGGAAAGACTGCGGCTTCCTTGTATCCCAGGGCATCAGGAATGGCCGTAACACAAAGGTCGACCGGGACAAGGGCATACTCGGCAAAGGCGCCGGAAGACACAACGCCAAAAACACGGTCCCCTTCTCCAAATTGGTTCACTCCTTCCCCAACCTCGGCTACTTCCCCTGCCAGGTCAATGCCGAGGGACGGGACTTTGGGGCGGAACAGGCCGCTCATGGCCCTCATCAGGTAAGGGCTGCCCCTCATAAAATGCCAGTCGTAGGGGTTTACCGCCGCGGCATAGACGCGGATCAGGATTTCATTCTTTCCCGGAACCGGCCTTGGGACGTCCCTTAACTCGAGGACGTCCGGGGAACCATATTTAAAATACCGGATGGCTTTCATGGCAGGAGAGGGTTGTTTTTGGTCGCAGGGCCCTTTTTGGCCCCCATGATCAATAACCACAAACAGGTGCTGATCTCGCCTATGCTGGCCGGGATCGTGATATATCCGGCCAGTAAGGTATCCGGGTAAACGTCCCAGAGTATCCGACCGAAACAATCAAAGGTATAGCCAATGGAACCAGCCATCAGCAATAGCCCCAGGATTTTAGGTAGAAAACCCGACTTGTATACCAGGAAACCGAAAGGGAAAAGCCATAGGCCCCAGAATACCTGGGCGATCAGGTTGCCATCGTTGAAGGCATGCAGGTGCTGCATAACCTCCACGCCAATATGTTCGGGGGAAATACCCTGCAGGTAGGGAGCCCCACTGCTCAGCCTCAGAACGGAGAACAAATGCCCCATATCCATAAAAGTAATGGGGACGCTGGCAACCGCAAGTGCGACCATCAGGGTAGCGGCTTGTTTATTCACGGGGCTTAACAGGGAATACAATACCAGGGGGAGTATCAGATAAAGCAGGAATGTTATTAAGCCGCACGCTATCCCAAGGCGAAATAGAAATTCCTGACTGCGAATCCTCTCCAGGGTAGCAGCCGGGTTGTCCCAGATATAAAGTTTGGAGGGAATCACCAGCAGGCTGATAACCCCGAAAATCACAAGGAGCAGATACAGGAGACCGGCAAGCCTGGCCTTTTTCCGGTTGGCATTCATGTTAGTGCTTTCCTATCCGACGAATATGTCGCATTTTTGTTACGTATTCGCATGTCCCGCACCCAGAATCTGCATATGCCAAAATGGGGCACGCCCTATTTACCAAACTTTTCAGCCATTTTGGCAACGGTATTGATATTGCGCATGGTACCCCCGGCCACCGCTTTCGGTAGTTTCAGCCTGGACCGGCCCATGCCGTCGGGGTAGTGGATGTACAATTCTGTCCCCGCCACCACCACCACCTCCCTGCCTGGGATGGCCATTCCTTCCATTGTATCCTCAGTCACGGACCCGGGGAGGAACAGTATCCCCACCTTTGATGGCAGCGCATCGGGGAAGGGGTTTTTTAGCAGGACTTCGGCAAGGGATTCCGGTGTCCTGAGGATCACGGGGATGGGTTTTTTGAGGTGGGATTCCAGGACCGCCTCCAGCTCGGCCTGTATCACCGATGCGGGTTTTTCACTGTCAAAAGCTACGTTGCCGCTCTGAATATAGGTTTGGACGTTCTGAAAGCCGGCTTTTATACATAGTTTCCTGAGGGCTGCCATAGGCAGGGTGTTCCCTCCAACGTTGATACCCCTTAGCAGGGCCACATGATTTGACATGGATCTCGGATTGTAATGGGTCCCGGAAAGATAACACTCCTGATCCGGAATCGGAAATCACCCGGGCTCGCTAAATATTAATGCAACTGGCGGTTATTTCACGCGGAAATACTCCAGCCCAGGGCCGTCACAGGCTGCCCAGGTACCAATCAGGATATTGTTGCTGAGAAATACAAGGGTCTCCTGCAGATCGGAGGTGCAGGTACCAATAATTTCACTGGGGGCATCATAGGTAAGTACCAGGGTGGTTTCATCCGGGGTTTCCTGAACCGAGAACACGCCGGTGGCAGAGATCTTGGTGCCGTTGTCGAGGCGTGATTTCAGGAAAGTCCCGTCCGGATTCAGGAGGTAAAATTCCTGCCATTCCAGCCTTCCGCCATGTTTTGAGCTTTGGCCGTCCTCACCGCTCATGCGTACCAATTGCCATTGCTGAGGGTATTTATCCTCCACATGGTCTACATTATCGATACACGAAGAAAGGACGCCAAAAATGAAAAAGTATGGGATCAATTTTCTCATAGGTCTGTATCGTTTTGTTCTCTTATAAGATGCAAAAGGGTTGGGGATGGTTGCTTCCGGCCACTGGGAATTCCCCCGGATCCGGGTTATATCCGGGCAGCATGCCAACAGGATTCCTGCCCGGAAAATGTTATGGTAATCAACTAATGTCCTGCTCGGGTTGGGGCCGGGGATATGGATGGACGTGTTAAATTGTGCTGTCCGGCTTTCAGGGCAGGGGTTCGGCAGCAGAGGCCTTATTCAGTTTCATGTTGAGGTAGGTGTATACCGTCGCCCACATTTCGGCCTGCTGATCGTTGGTAGAAGCCGCTCCATGGCCACCTTCGATGGTTTCGTGATACAGTACCGGGTGGCCCATATCAATCATTTTGGCGGCCATTTTACGGGCATGGCCCGGATGTACCCGATCGTCTTTGATGGAGGTGACGAAGAGCGCCTGGGGATAATCCACATCCTCCTTTACATTCTGGTAAGGCGAGTATTGCTTAAGGTACGCCCAGTCCTCCGGGTTGTCCGGATCCCCGTATTCCTCTATCCAACTGGCGCCTGCCAGCATTTTGGAGTAGCGTTTCATATCCAGGAGGGGGGCCCCTACCACCACGGCATTATAAAGTTCCGGATGTTGAGTGAGGACCACTCCGGCCAGGAGGCCGCCGTTGCTCCAACCGAATGCCCCGAGGTATTCCGGGGAGGTGATCTTGCGCCCGATCAGGTCTTCCGTAACCGCGTAAAAATCGTCATATGCATTCTGCCGATGTTCCTTCATGGCCGCTTTGTGCCAGGAAGGCCCGAATTCGCCTCCGCCGCGGATATTGGCCAGGACGTAAACACCTCCACGTTCCAGCCATCCGATGCCCCGGGTTGAGCTGTAATACGGCTGGGAAGATACATTGAAGCCGCCGTAGGCATAGATCAAGGTCGGATTCTTTCCGTTCAGCGGCATATCCCTGTTGTGCACGATAAAGTAGGGAATAGCCGTGCCATCTTTTGACGTTGCCTGAAATTGGTCAATGACCAGTTTATCCGAGTCAAAAACGGGCTGCAGCTGTTTTATCTGCTGGGTCCCGGCCAGGCCGCCATGGATCAGCGTGGTTGGGCTGATCAGGTTGCTGTACTGGAAAAAATAATGATTTGAGTCGTTTCCCGAACTGATCAGGGAAATGCTCCCGAAGTCGGGTGTTTCAATGCCTTCACCTTTCCAATTGCCGTCTTCCAGGTGGTAGCGGATCAATTTGTTTTGAACGTTCTGCATGGTATTGACCACAATAAAATCCCGGCTGCTGCTCAGGGACACAAAACTGGATTTTGAGTCGGGTTCATAGATCACTTTTACATCTTTTTCCCCTTTGAGGTTTTTGTTAAGGTCGAGGCTCACCAGGCAGCCTGCCCGTAAGTTTTGGCCGTTCACGGGCCAATCAGACTGCAGGGCCAGGAGGATCTGCCCCTTATGGAAGCCATGATATTCGGCATCCCTGGGGTAGTCTACCAGGAAGAGTTGGCCGTCCTTATAATATCGTAATTCCGACTGGAAAGCGGAGATCCAGGTATTGACAAACACATACTGTTTGCCTTCCGAATGGAAGGTGAGCGGCCAAACCCCTGCCACCGTGGAATCTGCTGAGTACAGGTTCTCTGCAGATTCCAAAGCGGTATTGCGCGGCCATTTTTTGATGACGTAGGGATAGCCCGACGGTGTCAGGGACCCCGAGCCGAAGTCGGAAGAGACCAGGAGTGTGTCGGGATCCATCCACCCTGCACCCCCCTTGGTTTCTTGTACTTCGAAGCCGCCGTTCACGAAGTGGCCTGTGGCCGTATCGAATTCGCGGATTACGCTTTCATCTTTCCCCCCGTCAGATAAGGTAAGGAGGCAGTAGCGGTAATCGGGGGCAAGCCATCCCGCCCCCTTGAAGACCCATTTCTTTTGTTCCCTGGCCGACAGTGAATCCAGGTCCAGGACCTTTTCCCAGGAATTTTTTTTGTCGAGGAAATCGGCCATGGGCATGCGCCGCCAAATCCCCCTTTCATTGGTTTCATCCTGCCAGAGGTTATATACCTGGTCCCCGACCACTGTTGGATACGCTATTTTATCGTCGTCATTGAAGGTTTCCAGGAACCGCTCGTAAAGGGGTTCATATTCGGGCTGGTCGCGGATCACTTTATTGGTAGCCTCGTTCTGTGCCTCAATCCATTTAAGTGATCGATCGCCTTCGATTTCTTCCAGCCAAAGGTATGGGTCTGTATTGTCTGCGGATGGTTTGGGTTCTTTGCAGTTGAGGAACAGGGTGCAGACAGACAGGAGCAGTAACGGTTTTCTCATGGGATCATATTTTGATGGTCAGATAATTTAGCGGATAAAGATAGCTCAAATTTAAAACCTTTGCCATCGGGCTTCCGGTGCCTTGTCAACCAAGATCGGGTCAATAAATCCCGGGGAACATCCGGGCACTCCTGCTCTTATAATCTGCAAATTTTTCTCCGAATTCATCAGACAAGACGGCTTCTTCTACCCGAATCCGATAATGGATGGCGAGCAAGAGCGGGATCGCGATTACAAGGAAGGAGTATGCGCTGTTCATGGCGATGGAGAGGCCAGTACAGCAGAGCCATAGACCCAGATAGCTTGGGTGCCTGAGGCGGGTATAGATCCCGTCGGTTTTCAGCTGATGCCCGGAACCGATCGCCACATCTACCGTAAACTCTTTTTTCAGTTGCAGGATGGCCAGCCAGCGGATGCCCATGCCTGCTGCGAAAATAAGCAATCCCAGGGTGGCAATACCTTGCTGGGAAGGGGACCAGGATCCGTGGTATGCCAGGACAAAACCCAGGGACAGGGTGAAGGGGATGGTAATCCAAAAGAGCAGCAGGGATCGCTGGTCCTTTTGTGTTTTGGTTTGCTTCCGCCGGGAGCGCTTCTTCATGATTAGGTAGCTTTCCGACAGGAAGAATATACAAGAGGCGATCAGGGTAACGCTCAGGTTCATGGATGGAAGGGTTTATTTTTCAAAATACATTTCAGGGGGGTTGAGCGGGGTTTTATAAAAGTCGAATTTAGCCATTTCCCCGGCAATCTCAGGCGGACTCATGTACAAATCCCCGCGTTCCGCCTGAATTTCCTCCAGGCTTTGCCCGAAGGCTTTGCGTACAAAAAAGGCAAAGTCGTAAAGTTGGTAGCCTAAGCCATGCCCGATGGCCCTGCGGTCTGTTGCCCGCTCAAACCCGGGGGCGAATTCGGCAAATCGGAAGGTATAATCAAAGCCCAGGCCCACGAAAAAGGTGGCCTTCTTATCCAGGTAATAAAGTATGTGCCCCAATTCATGGCCGAGGATGCCCACCTGGTCGTTGAACGGGACTTTGGGGAAGAGGATGGGATCATTTTCCCGCCCGGTGTCGTTGCTGATGATCACCTGGTAGGTGCGATTTTCCCAGGGTAGTAGGAGAGTCCAGGGGTCGGGCCGTGCAGATAGTTGCAATCTTGCCGGCTGGATCAGGAACCTGATGGGGATTTCCTTTAATTCCGGATAGTGCGACAAAGCCAGCAGGCATTGCAATTCATATCCCTTGGCCAGGGTTTTGTGATGGCCGTAGGCTTTCATCAGGAATGCCAATTTCCCCCCGGCTCGTTCCGGGTCATAGGTTTTCACCGCGAGTACCTCCCCGGGATCGGGTGCATCCGGTTTGGGGAGGGCACCGCCTTCGGTAACCAATAGGATAAAGATGAGCAATACAGCCCCCAAAACCAGGAGAGCAGCATATTTCAGGACCCGGATAATCAGCCTCATAGCAGGAGGGAATTACGGTGCTGACCGTCATCTCCGGGGAAGGGGTAATCGCGATGCGCTTTCACAGGCTCTTCTTTAACCATCCGGCAATACTCAGCCTGGGCCGGGTGGCGGAAGGATATACTTCGTGCTCCGTTCGGTCACTCCTGAAAAAAACCACCCTGTTTTCCACCGGGGCAATAGACACCTCTCCTTCAGGCAGGTAAAGGCTGAGCAGGCCATTATCTTCTTTTTTCCAGCCCTCATTCAAATAGAGGACGAATGAGAATTGACGCCCCTTATCGCTTCGGAAACGGTCCAGGTGCCTTTTGTAAAAACTGCCGGCATCGTAATAGGCGTAATGGAATTCAAAATCGTCGATACCTGTATAGCAACTCGCATTCAGATGACGGATAAACCGGCGAACCCGTTCCAGGAAGATTTTTTCGAAAGTATTGTCAGTTTCAGGGGTGATCCAGTGGATAACGTCTCCCCGGATGTCGGCATTTTTCCGGTAATCGAAATTCTTGCCAACCCCGGCGGGATGCATGGCCCCCCGGGTAAAAAGTCCCAGGAGATTTTCCCTGAGGCCGCGGATGTCATGGGGTTCCAGGAAGCTGTCGCAACACCCGAATTCCCGTTCCATCAGGCCGGTGATCAGGGTCTCGAACTGTTCGGTTCCCGCTTGCATAAAGGGCTGTTCCATAATGGTATAAAGGTAGGAACAAAGAGGATGTTATACCCCGGTCTGCCAAAATTTTTTCGTGGCGTTTATCCCAGGAAAGCCTCAGGCCGTATGCGCCCGGCTTATGTGCAGGGATTCCCCTATTGGGAGGGCATTTTTCAGGGTTTGATACACCACACAGCTGTGCTTGGTGGCCTGCAACAGGGTTTTAGCCATTTTTTCGGGACTGTCCTGCACCTCCACCTCAATGTCCATGTGCATAGACTGAAAGCCTACCGGCACGCGGCGGTCTGCCCCCAGCGTTCCCCTCACATCCACCTCCGCGGTAACGGAAACCCTTGTTTTGTTTAGCCCGATCCCTAACCGGTTTGCAATCAATCTCAGGGTACTTTCATAACAGGATGCCAGGGCGGCGCAAAGTATATCCCCCGGGTTGGGATGATCATGATCTCCTCCCACTGCGCGGTGTACCCCTACTTTCAACGGCACCTCCAATTCGGGATTTAGAACTACTTCCGTGCGGAAAGGATCGGCAAGATTTTTTCCATGTACAACCGCAAGGTCCCGGATGCGTGCCACTTCCGGGTCTCTTGAATATTTCCTGTTCAACGCTATTTGTCTCTTATAGACTTCGGACTTCCTGCTGCTTTTTTTGGAAGGGGGGTCCCCGGGACCGCCCTGGGTGTTTTTGCTCTCTTTCATCATTACTTGTTTTAAATTATCATGTATGCAACCTCAGTGAAAGCAATCAGTTCTCCACAATGTGAACCACAAGATGGAAAGTTTCATCCTGGTTATTTGAATTTGCTTTCATCCAGGTTAAAGAATCGCACGGCATTGTTGAACAGGATGTCCCGTTTTTGACCTTCGGAGAGGTAATCGGCATTTTCTATCAATCCAATAGATGTTTTAAGCAAGCCGGGCCAAAGCATCAAATCGGTACCGTAGAGGATGCGTTTTTCAAAGCCGGCCTGCACCAGCCGTTTGATGTAAGCATGGACCTCTGCCTGGGGATAACTCCAGATGAATCCTGCAATATCTACATAGACATAGGCATTTGCACCCATAAGGGCAATCATTTCGTCTATCATCGGGTAGCCGGCATGCATGACCCATATTTTGAGTTTGGGATGACGGGCCAGCAAGTCTTCGAGCAGGAATGGCCTGCCCATGGAAGCCCGGTATTTGGGGGAGGTGATATTAGCCATTCCATTGCCGCCGGTTCCCATATGGATCCCCACGGGGATATTCAGTTCCTCAGCCACGGCAAAATAGGCGTCCAGGGACATATCGCTTGGAGACATCCCCTGGTACTGCGGGGCCATTTCCCCCATGACCTGGTAAAAATCCGAGGACAGGGAATCCCGGAACGCTTCCACACTCACCCCATCGGTACTGAAGAGGCCCAGGGAAGGGATCACCCGGTCCGGGGCGGCCTGCTTCCATTTGTGCAGGAGAGCAGCATCCCCGCTGGCCACCATGGTTACATTAAGCCTTTTGGCTTCGGCAAGTACTTCATCCTGGTACTCCTGGTCCGAATGTGCGGCCTTCAGCGGAGCGACGCAATCGGCATTCATAAAAGAGGGCGGGGGCTGGTTGGGATCCCCCCCGGGCATACTCTTAAGGAACCACGGACACATATCGGAAGCGAAGTCGGGGTTTATTTTCATGACGTGCACATGTACATCGATGATGGGGGGGCGTTCCTTCCCGTTCTGACCCCAGGCCTCGGGAAAGATGAAAATGAAGGCGGCGATGGTCAGGATTGCGGTAATTCTGTATAATGGCGCCATTGGATAAAACTTTAAGATGGATATTTAATTGCTAATCAATATTAAGTAAAATAAAAGAAACACTTCCCGATATTCAGGTGGCAGCGGTTTAGCCGGCCGGCCCGGCTACTCTCCTGCCGCGAGTTTAAGGCTGTACAACCGGCTGTTTTTCCGATGAAAGCCCAGGCTTTCGTAGAGGGCGATGGCGGGGATTCTATGCTCCCCTGTAAACAAAAGGATTTCGGATAGCCCCTGTTCCCGTCCGATGGCCAGCAGGCTGGAAACCAGTTCGCGCCCGATCCCCCGGCCCCGATGCTTTTGGTCCACCACAAGGTCTTCAATCCATCCTTTATGTCCGGATAGCACCCGGTAATTTGCCATACAGGCCATACCCAACAAGGCGCCCCCCTCCAGGCAGGCCAGGACGACGGGAGGGTTGTCCGCTTCCAGTAGTGATGCCAGGGGGAAGGGGTCGAGCTGGCTGTTTAGCTGCCCGAAAAGGGCACTCGCCTGTTGTTGCAGGCTGGGGCTCAGATCCTCTTTTTGCAGGGCCCGAATGGTCATAATTTTTAGATAAAGGGTATGCCGTAAATAAAAAAAGCGTTTGCCGGGGAGTTGCCTCCATAACAAACGCAGGGATGAACGTCGCCTGGTAAGTGTATTATAGTGTCCTCAGATACTCTGCCACGGCCCTTGCTTGTTCCTGGCTCAGGTTTTGGTTAAGCATGATGGCGTTGTTGTATTCTTTCTGAAGTGCCTGGGCGATTGGGTCTTCCTTCAACATCACATCCGGGTTCATGATCATGTTCATTACCCATTCGGGGCTGCGTCGTTCAAAAACCCCTTTGAGCGCCGGGCCTATCATACGTTGTTCCGCCATATGGCAAGCGGTACAAATGGTTTTAAAGGTCTCTTCACCCTTGGCGGCGAGTTCCTGGTCTATTTCATCGGGGAAATCCACACTGGTTACAGGGCCCACGCCTTTGTCATTCATATCTACCGGAACCCCTCCGGAAGCCGAGGCCTCGGGTTTTGCTTCTTCCTTGGTGCGGTTCATCTTAAAGCCGTCGTCCGAGCTTTCTTCTTTCTTTTCTTTGCCACCACAGCTAACGATCAGGGCCCCTAATGTCAGCAGCATGAATATTTTTTTCATTGTTGACGTTTGTTTTGTGGCACTAATATAAGAAATCGACCGACTTATGTGGAAGCTTGCAGGAATTTTATGGTCCTTTTTTCTGTATAGTATTGGTTTTTCATGCCAAAGAAACCAACATGCCCCCCATAAGTGGGGATTTCCAGGTGGAGGTAAGGATGAGATTCCGCTTCGGATACCGGGTAGCATTCAGGTCCGAGGAAGGAATCATTCCGGGCATTGATCAGTAAGGAGGGGATCCGGATCCCGGGCAGGAATTGCCGGCAGCTGCATTTGTTGTAGTAATCCATGGCATCGTCAAAACCATGCGCCTTGCTGGTATATACATCGTCAAAGTCCTTCAGGGTGTGAACCTTCCGAATTTCCTTCTCCGAGATTTGACTCGGGAATAATTTTTGCTTGATCCTCAGTTTCGCCAGCAGGTGCCTTTTGAACCGGTTGGCATAGAGGAAATTCGCCGGCGACATCAAGGCCCGGAGCGAGCTGTACAGGTCGCACGGAACGGAAATGGCGACGGCAGCCTTTATTTGCCCGGGCACATCCCGGCCCTCTCCGAGGTATTTCAGGCAGAGGTTCCCCCCCAGGCTGAACCCGAGCAGGAAGATATCCCTGTATCCTGATCTTTCAGCGACATGGGAAACAACGGCATCCAAATCCTCCGTAGCTCCGGAATGGTACGATCGGAACAGGCGGTTGGGCTCCCCGCTGCACCCGCGAAGGTTTACAGAACAGGCATCGAAGCCGTGGGTGTTCAGCATGAGGGCGCTCCCCGCCATATAAGGTCGACGGGCGTCGCCTTCCAGGCCGTGAAGAAGGATCACCACCTGGGAGTTGGCGGTCTCAGCATAGCTCCAGTCAAGATCCAGGAAGTCTCCGTCCGGGAGGGTGATCCGCTCCCTCTGGTAAGGGATATCCGGAACTTTCCTGAACAAACCCGAGTAAATTGTCGCCAGGTGGTTGTTCCGGAAAATAAGCGGGGGGCTAAATTCGGATGGGCTTAAGGGCATAGGTGGTTCGGGCTATTTCGGGTAGGTGTCCAGCAACTTTTGCTGCACTTCGAGCGCTTCCCTGAACTCCTCTTTCAGCCGGGCGACAAGGGAAGCCACCGGGAGCGTATCCCGTATGGCGGAGACCCCCTGCCCGGCAGACCAGATGGTTTTCCAGGCTTTGGCTTCAGTGTCTAGCTCCTTCCCGAAATCGATCTTCCGTTCCCGCCTGAGGTCTTCTTCTTTAAGGCCTGCCGATTTAAGGCTGGGGCCCAGGAAATTGGCATGCACCCCGGAAATGGCTGCGGTATATACCACATCGTCCGCCTGGGCATTGGCGATCATAGAACGGTAGGCATCAGGGGCCAGGCTTTCTTCTGTATTGATGAACCGGGTGCCCATGTAGGCCAGGTCGGCCCCCATCTGCAACGCAGATGCGATATCCCGGCCCGTGCTGATGCAGCCGGCAAGCAGGATTACCTTATCAAAAAATTCCCTGATTTCGGCCACAAAGGCCATGGGGTTCAGGGTCCCGGCATGTCCGCCCGCCCCGGCACAGACCAGGATCAGGCCGTCTACCCCTGCGGCGGCAGCTTTTTCGGCATGTCGTTTTTTTATCACATCGTGGAAAACCAGACCCCCGTACCCATGCACCGCATTCACCAGTTCCGATACCGCCCCCAGGGAGGTGATAACCAGGGGAACCCTGTGCTTGATGCAGAGCTTCAGATCATCTTCCAACCTGGGATTTGTCGGGTGCACGATGAGGTTGACCCCGAAAGGGGCCGCCTTCTTACCTGTTTGTACCTGCCAGGCGTCCACCGCCTCCCTGATCTCGATCAACCATCGTTCGAAGCCCTCGCTGCTTCGCTGGTTGAGGGCCGGGAAACAGCCGGCAATCCCATTCTTACAGCATTCAATCACCATTTTGGGTCCGCTTATCAGGAACATGGGAGCTGCCAGGGCGGGAAGGGAAAGTTCGCTGATGAATGCAGGGGGCTTGGCCATAGGGTTTGTATTGGGAGACTAAAATAGGAATAAAATTTCGCGCGGGGTTTTCCCTTGTTTCCAAATCTGTGGTATTTTTACAAATAGTATGCACGCATAATAAACTGTCGACCCATGTACATGAAAGAATTTGAAATCCGCTGGAGCGACCTGGATGCCAACCGCCATCTGGGCAATATGGCCTATGTTGATTACATGGGCCATACCAGGCTGGGTTTCTTTGAGAAAATCGGAATGCCTCTTTCTAACCTGGTGAAATATCAGCTGGGCCCCGTGGTCTTTTATGAACATATTTACTATTTCAGGGAAATCCTGCCCGGTACCCCCGTGAGGGTTTCCCTTGAGATGATGGGCCTGGCAGAGGACGGCCGGTTTTTTGAATTCCACCACGATTTTTATGATCCCGCCGGCACTCACATGGCCCATGGGGAAATGCTGGGGGCCTGGATTGATCTTTCCACCCGGAAATTGACGGGGCTGCCTCCTGAACTCCTCAAGCTATTTGATACGGTAGACCGCCCGCCAGGCTTCAGGGTACTCACCAAAGAGGATACGCGCAGGTTTGCGAAACATCCTAAGAACCTGGGATAGGCCTTTTACTTACTAAATATACCCCCAGCAGCACCAGGCTTGCCGCCACGACCTTGGGCAGTGACAACTGGTCTTTTCCCGTAAGCACGGCAAAGAGGATTCCGATAAGGGGTTGCAGGTATATAAAGGCGCTAACGGTGGAAGCCTTTAACTCAGTAAGGGCAAAGACATTGAACAGGTAGGTAAGGAAAGTGGTTCCAATGACGACAAAGCCCATTTTCCAAATGGCTTCAAAAGGGAGGCTTCTCCAGGATACCTCCAGGAATTGAGGCAGCGCCACCGGGAGGTTGATCACAATCCCGATCAGAAAAAGCCATTTCATCAGGGTGAAGGGATGGTATTTTTCAAGTAGTTTTTTAACCGTGATCAGGTATAGGCCAAAAAATAGGGAATTAATAAGGAAAAGGGTGTTCCCCAGGGGGATGTTCGGAGCATTCTGGTGAAACGCCTGCCCGTAGACCACCAGAAATACGGCGCCGAGCAGCCCTATTGCGATCCCAATGGCCCGGTACAGGTGGATTTTTTCCCTGATCAGCAGGGCTGAGAGCATCACCACCATAATGGGGGTGGTCGTAACCAGTACACTGCTGTTGATGGGGGTGGAAAGTTCCAGGCCTTTGAAGAAAGCGAGCATATTGACGGCCATCCCGAAAAAGGAACAGAGGACGACCCGTCCCCAGTCCTTTCGGTTAATGCGCTCTTTCGGGGCAAAAAATGAAATAATCCAGAACAATAGGGTTGCCCCAAATAACCGGAGCATGATAAATCCGAAAGGGCGGATATAAGTAGGCATTACCCCTTTGGCGATCGTATGGTTGAGGCCATAGATGGTAGTAGCGGCCAGGGCTGCCAATATGGCCAGTGCGCGGCGGTTCAAGATCCCATTTTTTCTTTGGCCACGGCCACGGTTTTAGAGCTGTTGCCAATAAAGATGGCTTCCCCCGAAACGATAACCGGACGTTTCAGGAAGGTATAATGATCCAGGAGCAGAGCTTTATAGTCTTCTTCCTGCAGGGTCTTATCCTGTAATCCGCTTTCCCGGTACAGGCGCGCCCGCCGGCTGAAGAGTGCCTCATAGGAACCCGCCCGTTCTTTCAGGTCATTCAGCTCCTCCACGGTCAGGGACTGCTGTCCGATATCGCGGAGTTCATAATCCCCCGGGGGGTCCAGTTCTTTAAGAATACGCTGGCAGGTGCTGCAGCTTCCCAAATGAAAAATTTTCTTCATAGGCGGACCTGTTTGCCCTAAGGCTGGTAAAGGGAATCCAGGGGCAAAACTAGGGCATCTTCAGCAAACCAGGAACCGGGAATTGTGCTATTTTTGGAAATCTGTTTATTTTGGCACCTCTAAATTAACCCATGACCATTGGAAGCACTTTTCAATACTCTTCAGAAAAACCGGAAGGTCTTGTTGCAGATCCTCAGGCAAACCCCAAGGGAACAGCTGACCCGCATTCCGCAGGGATACAACAATAACATCTGGTGGAACCTGGCGCATGTGGTAGTGACCCAGGAATTATTGCTTTACAACCTCAGCGGCTTGCCAATGGGCATTCCGGATTCCCTGGTGTCGCGCTATCGGAAAGGGACCTACCCGCAGGGGGAGCCCTCTGAGGAAGAGATCAGTGAATTGGAGGAATTCCTGCTTACCACCCTGGATAAGGCAGTGGAAGACCATGCCAGGGGGCGGTTTAAGGAGTTCAGGGAATACACCACCTCGGTAGGGGTTACTCTGCGAAGTTTTGAAGATGCCCTGGCTTTCAACACCTTCCATGAAGGGTTGCACCTGGGGGTTGTCATGTGCCTTAAAAAGGTGATGGCTTAGCGCCAGGGTCAGGATTTGGCGGGATAATTCAGGAAGCGTCGTACTTCTCCAAAAGGAAGGGTAAGTTCTATAGGCCCGTCCGCGTAGGATGCCACTTCATACTGGTTGTAGTACAACTTGATCCCTTCGGCTGTAAGGCCAATATTTTCGGGTAGGGTGAACCGGTCATCTTCGAACATGAATCCTGTGCTGTTGATGGGTTGGTTGGCAGGGATCTGTTCCTGTTGCCTGAAACGAGTTTCGGCAAATTTCTGGAACTCTTTTTGATTCCGGAAGAGTTCCCAGGACTCCACTTCGCTGCCCTTTTGTTTATCGAAGTTCAGATAGCGTACGGACCCGTAGCCATGCGCACCGCCCGTAAAGGTGTATGCGCTGAGCTTAATGCTTACCCAGTGCTCGTCTTCATATGAAATTTCGGCAAAAAGCTCCGCTTTCCAGCCAGGGGTTTCATCCGGGTACAGCTTCCTGATATGCTCATAACCTTTACGGAAGGAAGTAACCGCCTGGTCCAGGGTAGTCACCTCGAGGGAATCTTCGAAAGTCAGCATGGAGATAACTTCTTCCCTGAGGGCCGTGTTGATCGCTTCCGCAATCCGGGTTTTGCCCCTGGCCTGGGGGAGGGTGATATTTACCTGGGGACAATCGCCACAGGAATCCCCCGCCAGCGTTAAGGTTTTAAATTGCAGGGTTTTATCCCGCCCGCAGGCCATACAGATCAGGAGCAGGCAGATGGCGAATAGAGGTGCGGCCGAAATTCGATTATGATTCACGGGATGGTGGTTTCAATTAGATTGCTTACTCAGAAAGATAACGGTACCTTTGTAGGGTTAATTATACGGCATGGACAAAAAATCGTTCCGGTTCAATACAAAAACCATCCACGGGGGGCAGGAACCCGATAAGGCCTACGGGGCCGTAATGCCCCCTATCTATCAAACCTCCACCTACGCCCAGCGTACGCCGGGCGGGCATCTGGGGTATGAATACTCCCGTAGTGGCAACCCCACGCGCAAGGCCCTGGAAAATGCCCTGGCCAGCATTGAGAACGGCGATTTCGGACTCGCATTTGCCAGTGGCCTGGCGGCCATGGATGCGGTTTTGAAACTCCTCGATCCAGGGGACGAAATACTATCCACCAACGACCTCTACGGGGGGAGCTACCGTCTTTTTACCCGGATATACAGCAAATACGGCCTGGGTTTTCACTTCCTGGAGATGCAGGATGCGGCCATTGTAGAACGACATATCACCGACAAAACACGGTTGATCTGGGTGGAAACCCCTACCAACCCCATGATGAACATCATCGATATCCGGGCCATGGCCGCCCTGGCTAAAAAACATGGGCTAATCCTGGCGGTGGACAATACCTTTGCCACCCCGTATCTCCAGCGGCCCCTGGACCTCGGGGCAGACATAGTGATGCACTCCGCCACCAAATACCTGGGGGGCCACAGCGATGTAGTGGTGGGCGCCCTGGTGGTGAAGGACCCGGAATTGGCAGACCGGCTTTACTTTATCCAGAATGCCAGCGGGGCGGTGTGCGGACCTATGGACAGTTTCCTGACCCTCAGGGGGATCAAAACCCTGCACGTCCGGATCCAGCGGCATTGTGAGAACGGGCGGGAAGTAGCCCGCTTCCTGAAGGCGCATCCCAAAATAGAAAAGGTTTACTGGCCGGGGTTTGAAGACCACCCGAATCACCGGATCGCTCGCGAACAAATGCACGATTTCGGCGGGATGATCTCCTTTGTGCCCAAAGGTGGAGGGTTCAGGGAGGCCGTGGCGATCGTTGAAAAATTGCGTGTGTTTACCCTTGCGGAATCCCTGGGGGGAGTTGAAAGCCTGGCAGGCCACCCGGCCAGCATGACCCATGCCAGCATCCCAAAAGAAGAACGGGAAAAAAATGGCGTGGTAGACGGCCTGATCCGATTAAGCGTAGGCATCGAAGATGCAGCCGACCTGATTGCCGATCTGGAACAGGCCATCGGCTCATAACCACCCTTTCCAATTATGAAATATTAAAAATAAACAGTAAAAAATTATAGAAATAATATATTTTTGCGCATATATTAATAATACTTAAATTTTTTACACGCTGACATACCCGGCATACGTTCCAAAATGCCGGACAAAGAAGGCGCAAATACCACGAAATCCCGGCGTTTTATGGAAAATATGGAAAAAAAGATCAAGACCTTTATGGAGGAGGTTACCGCCCGCAACGGACACGAACCGGAATTCATACAGGCCGTGCAGGAGGTAGCGGAAACGGTGATCCCCTACATTGCACAACATGAAATTTACAACGGCAAGAACATCCTGCTTCGCATGGTGGAGCCAGAACGGCTGATTTCTTTTCGGGTCGCCTGGGTAGACGACGATGGGGAAATTCACGTGAACCGCGGTTATCGCATCCAGATGAACTCGGCGATTGGCCCGTATAAGGGGGGGCTGCGCTTCCATCCGACGGTCAACGCCAGCATCCTTAAATTCCTCGCTTTTGAACAGGTCTTCAAGAACAGCCTCACCACCCTCCCTATGGGTGGCGGGAAGGGGGGATCGGATTTTGACCCCAAGGGCAAATCAGACGACGAGGTCATGCGATTCTGCCATGCTTTTATGACCGAGCTGTGCCGGCATATCGGACCGAATACCGATGTTCCTGCCGGGGATATTGGAGTTGGTGCCCGCGAGATCGGTTTCCTTTTTGGGATGTACAAGAAAATCCGGAATGAGTTTACCGGGGTGCTTACCGGGAAAGGCCTTTCCTGGGGAGGCTCCAAGATCCGGCCCGAAGCAACGGGCTACGGAACGGTTTATTTTGCCCAGAACATGCTTAAAACAAGGAAAGAGGATATTGAAGGCAAGGATGTCGTGGTCTCAGGTTCCGGGAATGTGGCACAATTTGCGGCCGAGAAGGTACTGCAACTGGGGGGGCGAGTGCTTACCATGTCGGATTCCGGAGGCTTTGTCTACGATCCGGATGGAATCGATGCTTCTAAGCTCGCCTATGTTATGGACCTGAAAAACAACAGGCGCGGAAGGATTTCCGAATACGTCAAGAAATTTCCCAGGGCCGAGTACCACAATGGAAAAACACCCTGGCATGTAAAATGCCAGATCGCCCTGCCCTGCGCCACGCAGAATGAACTGGACGGGGAAGACGCCAACACCTTGATAAAAAACGGCTGTATCTGTGTGGCAGAAGGGGCGAACATGCCATCCACGCCAGAAGCGATCCACGCCTTCCACAATGCAAAGATCCTATTTGCTCCCGGAAAGGCTTCCAATGCGGGCGGGGTGGCTACCTCGGGCCTTGAGATGTCACAGAACTCCCTCCGGATCAGCTGGACCCGCGAGGAGGTAGACGACCGCCTGAAAGCGATCATGAAAGACATCCACGATTCCTGCATCGAATATGGACTGGAAGACGACGGCTACTGCAACTACGTCCGCGGGGCCAATATCGCGGGCTTTGTGAAGGTTGCGGATGCCATGCTGGCACAGGGGGTTATCTGAGGATCTCTTAATAATAAGCGACTGCCAACTTTAAGGTGGTATCATTCCGACAGAGTGCAGAGACCCGGAATCGCATTGCTTTATCCCGCCCGCCGGTGGCGGGGTTTTCGACAAGGTTTTTCTAGCGCCATTCCATCGTATTTTGCCCCTTGCCCAAACAGATCGGCACGTGCGTCGGGGACGGAGGGTTCACCTACTATTTACTTACCTTTGCTAAACACCACCTGGCGGCATGCAGACCAAAACGAGGGCCATCGTTATATCATCCCTGAAATATGGGGATACCAGTTTGATTGTGAAGGCATTTACGGCTTCAGACGGGCTTAAGAGCTATTTGCTGAAGGGGGTACTGGCCTCCAGGAAAGGGCGGTTCAAAGCGGCCTATTTCCAGCCGCTAACGCAGTTGGAACTGGTTGCGAACCACCGGAACAAAGGCAGCCTGGAACATCTTAGGGAGGTGCGGATCAGCTATCCGTATAAAAACCTGCATACCCATGGTACCAAAAGGGCCATCTGCATTTTCCTGTCGGAAATACTTTCCTCCAGTATCCGCGAAGAAGAGCAGAACCAAAGCCTCTACAATTACCTGGAAACCGCCTTCCAGTGGCTGGATACCCATGAACAGGTAGCCAATTTCCACATCCTTTTTTTATTGCGGCTCAGCAAGTATCTTGGATTTTACCCGGATTACGAAGCCCTCCACCATCCCTATTTTGACCTGGTGGAAGGTCAGTTTTCCGAATCACAGCCACTGAGCCCCTCCCTGTCCGGGAAAGACCTGGACTATTTCAGGAGTTTCCTGGAAATGGATTTTGATGGCCTGGAAGGGATCCGGCTGGGGCAAAAGGGGCGGAACACCCTCATGTTATCCTTGCTCCAGTATTACGTCATTCACCTGCAGGGGTTTAGGAAACCCCGTTCCCTGGATGTCCTGACCGAGGTCTTCAATTGATTGGACATGGCAATTTAAAAAGACTCAAGGCTATTCGGGAGTGCTGTCTTTAAAGACTTTCCGGACGTTTTCACCGGTTTCCTTTCCTGCCTTCTCGAGGCTGTCCATAACCTGTTCCCCGGCCTGTTTCATGTCTTCCCCGACCTTTTTGGCAGTCTGAACAGCGCCTTCCCCTACTTTTTTCAGATCAGAGCGCACTTCATCCATGGCTTCCCCTGCCTGATCCCCGGCCTCTTTGGTATCCCCGGAACAGCCGTCGCAGGAAACAAAAGTCAATCCCAGCAGGATAGCCAAAATGAGTATCATCTTTTTCATATTGTCAGGTTTTAGAGGTTCGCATCCTTTTATTATCTACGAAAATGCCGTAAGGATGGATTACAGTCCGGCTGTGACCGGGAGAACCCAATAAAAGGCGAGGCTTGCATCCCAAGCGATTTTGGTCGTTACCACGGAAAGATTTGATAAAAATCACTAATTTTGCGGACTCTAATCAGGGCCCTGGAAGCACAATGAGCAAATTTGCAGAATATAAGAACCTGGACCTGCCCGCCGTTGCCAATGATATTCTCAATTTCTGGAAGGAACGCCAGATCTTTGAAAAGAGTATTTCAAGCAGGGAAGGGAAGGAAACCTATGTGTTCTATGAGGGCCCTCCTTCGGCTAACGGGATGCCTGGGATCCACCATGTAATGGGGCGGACCATCAAGGATATCTTCCCAAGGTACAGGACCATGAAAGGGTACCAGGTACACAGGAAGGCCGGGTGGGATACCCATGGCCTCCCGGTGGAAATCGGGGTGGAGAAGGAACTGGGGATCACCAAGGAAGACATCGGTAATAAAATCTCTGTTGAGGAATTCAACGCCGCGTGTAAAAAGGCGGTGATGCGCTATACCGATGCCTGGAAAAACCTGACGGAACAGGTAGGCTACTGGGTGGATATGGACGACCCTTACATCACCTATAAGCCGAAATACATGGAAACCGTATGGTGGCTGCTCAAACAGATCTACGACAAGGGGTTGCTCTATAAAGGCTATACGATTCAACCCTATTCGCCCAAGGCAGGGACAGGGCTCAGCACACATGAGCTGAACCAACCGGGTACCTACCAGGAAGTATCCGACACCACCGTTACGGCCCAATTCCGGGTAATTCCGGAATCACTTCCCTCGGAGATGGCAAAGGCATTGGAGGGGGAAGACCTCTATTTCCTGGCATGGACCACCACACCCTGGACCCTCCCCTCCAATACGGCCCTTACGGTGGGCCCAAAGATCGAATACGTCCGGGTAAGCACCTACAATCAATATACTTTTAAGCCCATCCAGGTCATCCTTGCCAAAAGTACCCTGAAAGCCCAGTTCTCTGGTAAATTTGTGCAGGTCGATACGACAGAGGAACTCGAGTCCTATTCCCCGGAAAATAAAAAGATACCCTACCGCGTGCTCGATTCCTATACCGGGAAGCAGTTGGTGGGAATCCGGTATGAACAACTTATCCCCTATGCCAAACCCTATCAGCATGTGGAAGATGCATTCCGGGTCATTGCCGCAGACTTCGTGACTACGGAAGACGGAACCGGGATCGTACATACGGCCCCGACCTTTGGCGCGGATGATATGCTGGCGGCCCAAAAGGCAGACCCTCCTGTGCCACCTATGCTGGTACTCGACGAGAACGGCAACCCGGTGCCCCTGGTAGACCTGCAGGGGAGGTTCCGGCCGGAATTGCGGGAATGGGCCGGGAAATATGTGAAGAACGAGTATTATGAAGATGGAGAGGCCCCGGAAAAATCGGTAGACGTGGAAATCGCCATTAAACTGAAAGAGGAGAACCGGGCCTTTAAAGTTGAAAAATACCTGCACACTTATCCCAACTGCTGGCGCACAGACAAACCCATCCTGTACTATCCGCTGGACTCCTGGTTTATCCGTGTTACCGAGGTCAGGGACAGGCTGTATGAACTCAACCAGCAAATAAACTGGAAACCCAAAGCCACCGGTGAGGGAAGGTTCGGGAATTGGCTGGCAAATGCTAACGACTGGAACCTTTCCCGTTCCCGCTACTGGGGCATCCCCCTGCCTATCTGGAGGACGGAAGACGGACAGGAAGAATGCATCATAGGCTCTGTGGCAGAACTCAAAGAAGCCATGGACAGGGCGGTGGCAGCCGGCTTGCTTGAAAAGGACATTTTCTCTGATTTTGTTATGGGGGATATGAGCGACGCGAACTATGAGAGGATCGACCTCCACAAGGACATAGTGGATCGCATCGTCCTCGTCTCGCCCTCCGGCAAGGCCATGTACCGGGAACCCGACCTGATCGATGTTTGGTTCGACAGCGGGTCCATGCCCTATGCGCAATGGCACTACCCCTTTGAGAACCGCGACCTGATTGACCAGCGGAAAACCTTCCCGGCCGATTTTATCGCCGAAGGCGTAGACCAGACCCGCGGGTGGTTCTACACCCTGCACGCTATTGCAGGGATGGTGTTTGATTCCATCGCGTATGAAAATGTGGTCTCTAACGGACTGGTGCTGGACAAGGAGGGGAAGAAAATGTCGAAACGCCTGGGAAATGCCGTCGATCCATTTGAGACCATGGCAGCCCATGGCGCCGACGCCACCCGATGGTACATGATCTCCAATGCCAACCCCTGGGACAACCTGAAGTTTGACCTGGAGGGGGTCGTGGAAGTGAAGCGAAAGTTTTTTGGCACCCTCTATAACACCTATTCTTTTTTTGCGCTCTATGCCAATATAGACCGCTTTAAGTATAAGGAGGCGGAAGTTTCCCTTGGGGAACGCCCCGAACTGGACCAGTGGATCCTTTCCGAACTGCATAGCCTGATCCGCCTGGTGGACGAATCGTATGCGGCCTATGAACCTACCCGGGCTGCCCGGGCCATTTCAGACTTTGTTCAGGAGAACCTGAGTAATTGGTATGTGCGGCTCAGCCGGCGGCGTTTCTGGAAAGGCGATTACCAGCAGGATAAGGTCTCGGCCTACCAGACCTTGTTCACCTGCCTTCAAACCGTTGCCCGCCTGTCTGCCCCGGTTGCCCCTTTCTATATGGAAAGGCTCTACCGCGACTTAATGGACGCCACGGCAGAAGAAAGTTCGGAAAGCGTGCACCTATCGGATTTTCCTGCGTACCGCCCCGAAATCGTCAACAAGGCCCTGGAGCATAAGATGCAGAAGGCCCAGAGTATTTCGTCCCTGGCCCTCTCTATCCGTCAGAAAGAAAAAATCAAGGTGCGACAGCCCTTGCGGAAGATCATGATCCCGGTCCTGGATCAGGATGAACGAAAAGAAATTGAAGCGGTGTCCGAGCTGATCAAATCCGAGGTGAATGTAAAGGAGATCCAACTGGTTGACGACACTTCAGGGATACTGGTCAAAAAGATCAAGCCCAACTACAAAGTCCTTGGTCCCCGCCATGGAAAAAACATGAAAAAAATCGCGCAGGCCGTAGCCCTTTTGGGCCAGGGCGATATCCGGAAAATTGAACAGGAGGGCGAAATAATGCTTGACATAGAAAATAAAAGTATTAACTTACAGTTAGAAGAAGTGGAAATTTCTTCTCAGGATATTGCAGGATGGCTGGTAGCCAGCACAGGTTCGTTAACTGTTGCCCTTGACGTCGCTATCGACGATGGACTTCGAAAAGAAGGAATTGCGAGGGAACTGGTAAACCGGATACAAAACCTGAGGAAAGAATCCGGCTATGAGGTCACCGACAAGATCGATATTAAGATTCTCAAAAACGGTTTGGTGGAGAAGGCGGTTGCGAGCAACATGAACTATATCAAGACCGAAACCCTGGCAGCAGATCTGAATTTCGAGGAAAGCCTGGAAAACGGTACGGAGATTGCCTTTGATGATATCAACACGAAATTGTTTATCCAAAAACATTAACAATATGGGACAGGATGTAAAAGTAAGATACAGCGATAAGGAACTGGAAGAGTTCCGGGTACTGATCGAAGAAAAAATTCAAAAGGCCAAGAGCCATCTGGAACTTTTGAAAAGTTCGTATATGAACGATGGAAATAATGGTACGGACGACACCTCTCCCACCTTTAAGGCCTTTGAGGAAGGCTCCGAAACGATGAGCAAGGAAGCCAATACCCAGCTGGCCATACGCCAGGAAAAGTTTATCAGGGACCTTAAGAACGCCTTGCTGCGGATCGAGAACAAGACATACGGCATTTGCCGGGTCACGGGTAAACTCATAAACAAGGAACGACTCAAACTGGTTCCCCATGCCACTCTAAGCATTGAGGCCAAGAACATGCAGAAATAGAACTTTACAAACGCTCCCCTCCCCGGAGCGTTTTTTACACCACCCCTTTATGAAACAGCTGCTCTTGCTGGCTTCTCTTCTTTGGGTCCTTACGGCTGCCGCCCAAAAAGTAGTGCGCAAGGTGCAGACATTGCCCCCGGATCAGCTCCTGCGAATTGAAGCTGGCGAGTGTTACAGGGTTGAGCTGCAAACCCGGCCCGGAGGCGATCTGGAGGCCGAGGCGACCCTGGATGGCGAATACGGCGAAAAAATCCTCCTGCAGATGGGGACGGAAGGGAGTACCACGATCATTACGGCCGGGGTAACCCCGCTCTTCGACCTACCCGATGACAAATTGGGGGCCCATAAAGTGGTATCCATTGCGCTAAGGGTATCTGTACCCGAATTTCGAAGGGTGCAGGTTTATGCCGGTTCGGCGGCCCTGACTGCGAAGGGGCAATACGAAAACCTCACTATTATTCTGGAAGCGGGCTCCTGTTTTCTTTCAGGGGTGGGGCAGGCAACGGAGGTCTCCACCCGGGGGGCAGACATCTACGTGGAGAGTGCCGCTGCCAACGTCCGGGCCGAAAGCCGGTACGGCGAGGTTAGTCCAAATAAAATCCCGCCCGGGACACCTCGATTCACGCTTTCTACAATCTCCGGAGATATCCACCTGATTAGAATGGAATAATCCCTATTTTTGCCCCATTAATTTTTTGAAGATGAACTTGAAGAGGTCTCTCCTCCTGATTGGGCTGATCTTGCTGGTTGACCAGTTGACGAAGATATATATCAAAACACATTTTGTCCTGGGGGAGTCGATAGAGGTCTTTTCCTGGTTCCGGATCCTGTTTATTGAAAACGAAGGGGCCGCCTGGGGCACCAAACTCAGCGACCTGCTTCCGGTAACCGAAACTACCGGGAAATTGATCCTGACCGTCTTTCGCCTGCTGGCCATCATGGGCATCGGGTACTGGCTGTATGAGATTGTCAGGAAAAAAGCATCTACCACCCTTATTATCGCCGTTTCGCTCATCTTCGCAGGGGCACTGGGGAATATTCTCGATTCGGTTTTTTACGGGCTGCTCTTCGACGGGAGCCAGAACCAGGTGGCAACCTTCTTCGCCGAACAACCCTATGGCCGCCTGTTCTTCGGAAGGGTTGTGGACATGCTCTATTTTCCCATAATTGATACTACTCTGCCCGATTGGATCCCGTATCTGGGCGGGCACCCTTTCCGTTTCTTTGAGCCGGTATTCAATATTGCCGATACAGCGATCAGTACCGGGGTAGGTATCCTGATCGTATTCAACAGGAAGGCTTTCGGGAAGAACGATTCCTAGAATCGGTACACCGTTTCGGGAGTTGCACAATAATCCATGGTAATATCCCCCTCATGGGTATCCTCAATTTTTTCCTCTGCTTCGAAGAGAGATAAACCGACCTTTACCACCTGTTCCCGGCAATTGCCCAGGAACGTATCGTAGAAACCCTTGCCATAGCCCACCCGGTGGCCCTTTCGGTCAAAAGCCAGGAGCGGTACAAAAACCAGGTCGATCTTATCCGGCGGCACTTCTATCCCATCTACCGGTTCAGGGATCCCCCAGCGGTTAGGGGCCAGCCTGGTTTGGTCTGTCAGCAGGATGTTGTTGAAATGGTTTCCCTCCGCAACCCTGGGGACCACGATGTTCTTGTCCCGGCCGGAAAGGATGCTAAGGATAGGCTGGGTATTTACCTCCTTCTTGTGGGGGATCTGTAAAAATATATGGTAATTGGCCAGGGACCAGATGGGTAATTTGAGGAGTTGATTGGCAATCGCCAGGCTGGCCTTGTCAATGGCCTGATGGGAAAGTCCTCGTCGTAATTTCGAATAATGGAGCCTCAGCTCTTCTTTCAACATGGATGGAGATGAGTCGTAAGATGTGGGGTGGAAGGAATGTCAAACTAATCTTTTGCCGCAACGGCGAAATAGATTTTAAAGAACAGCATCAGGATGAGATACATGCCCAGGGTTATTAAATAATTCTCCATGTGTTTTGTTAAGTTTAGACGAAGTAATTATAAGGAAAAAATTGATTATATCCCATAAAGCGCACGATTTTGTCGACAAAATGAACGTTTTTATAAGAAATTTAACGTTTTACTGACCTCATGTGTATTATCTGACACACCGGAACGGTCCTACAAACCTGAGGAGGAGTGGGTTAGGAAGTCACTGCACAGATCATTCCACACCGGAATTGCTCCCACGGCCACTGAGGTAAACGCAGATCCGGGAATATTCCAGGAACCCGCCTGTCGGGCTTTGGTTTGGGAACCGGTCCTCCTCTCAGCGGTTGGTATGAACTTAGTCTTTATCTTTGTTGTAAAATGCTGTGGTTCCCATGCCCGATTTGTCTCCAGAAATACAAGTGAGCACCCTGCCGGATAGCCCCGGGGTATATCAGTTTTACGACAAGGAAGGCACTATCCTCTACGTCGGAAAGGCGAAGAACCTCAAAAAACGTGTGGCATCCTATTTCAATAAAAGCCCGGCCTATGGCAAGACTCGTGTGATGGTCAAAAAGATCCGGAACATCCGCCATATTGTGGTCCCCACAGAATCGGATGCCCTGCTGCTGGAGAACAACCTGATCAAGAAATATAAGCCCCGTTATAACGTCCTCCTGAAAGACGATAAGTCCTATCCATGGATCTGTATCAAAAAGGAACGCTTTCCCAGGATCTTCCCCACGCGCAATCTTATCCGGGACGGTTCCGAATACTACGGCCCCTACACGAGCATGAAAACGGTGAAAACCCTGCTCGACCTGATCCGTTCGGTCTATCCGCTGCGCACCTGTAATTATGACCTTTCAGAAGAGAACATCGCAGCAGGAAAATACAAACGCTGCCTGGAATACCACCTGGGCAATTGCATGGGCCCCTGTGAAGGGTTGCAGGAGGAAGCGGATTATCGGCATCAGGTGGATGACATCCGGGAGATCATAAAAGGCAACTTCAAGTCGTCACTTCATTACTTCCGGCATCGGATGAAGGCCCTGGCAGGGGCAATGCAATTTGAGGAAGCGCAGCAGATCAAGGAAAAGATTGAGGTACTGGAAAACTATCAGGCCAAGTCCACCATTGTCAACCCTAAAATTAACGACGTGGATGTTTTCTCCATCATCTCGGACGAGGCTTTTGCCTATGTCAACTTCCTGCAGGTTTCCCACGGGGCGATCATCCGTTCGCATACCATGGAAATTAAAAAGAAACTACAGGAATCAGACGAGGATTTGCTGGCCCTGGCTGTCCTGGAGATACGGGAACGTTTCCATTCGCAGTCCAGGCAACTTTTCCTGCCCTTTGTGCTGGAACTGGGGCCGGATCTCAGGGTAAGCGTACCGAAACTGGGCGATAAGAAGAAACTGCTGGATTTGTCCGAACGCAATGCCCGGTTCTTCAGGCAGGACCGGTTCAAGCAGATCAGGATTACCGATCCGGACCGGCATGCGAACCGGATCATGGCCCAGATGCAGAAAGACCTGCGACTGTCGGAGGAACCCAGGCACCTCGAATGTTTTGACAACTCAAACATCCAGGGGAGCAACCCGGTAGCTGCCTGTGTCGTATTCCACAACGGGAAACCCGCCAAAAAGGAATACCGGCATTACCATATCAAAACTGTAAGCGGGCCGGATGATTTTGCCTCTATGGGGGAAGTGGTTTACCGCCGCTACAAACGCCTGCTCGAGGAAGAGAAGCCCCTGCCGCAGCTTGTCGTCATCGACGGGGGGAAAGGCCAGTTGTCTGCCGCCCTCAAAAGCCTGGAACAACTGGGGCTCCGTGGAAAAATTGCCATCATCGGCATTGCAAAACGATTGGAGGAGATCTATTTTCCCGACGATCCGGTCCCGCTTTACCTGGACAAGCGATCGGAAAGCCTGAAAGTGATACAGGCAGCGAGGAACGAGGCGCACCGCTTCGGGATCAGTTTCCACAGGAATAGAAGGAGTAAGACGGCCATAGCCACGGAACTGGAAAACATCGAAGGTATCGGTGCGGGAACGGCCCGGGAATTGCTTAAGAATTTTAAATCGGTCAAGCGAGTAAAAGAAGCTACCCTGGAAGAACTTACCCGCACCGTGGGCAGGTCCAGGGCAAAGAAAATATTTGAACGTTACCATTAATGCAATCGGATACCTTATGCGAACAATCCTCATGACCCTTTGCCTGATCTTCCTGGCCGGAATGGCTTTGGGCCAGGAAGCTGTTCCGGACAGGCCTTTGAAGGTTGGGCTGGTTCTCAGTGGAGGCGGGGCCAAAGGCCTGGCCCATATAGGCGCCCTCAAAGTGATAGAGGAAGCCGGGATCAAGATTGACTATATCGGCGGCACCAGCATGGGGGCCATCATCGGTGCGCTCTATGCCTCAGGCTATAGCGCCGCAGCTCTGGATTCGATTTTCAGGGAAACCGACTTTACCGACCTAATTCAGGATAACCTCCCGAGGGATGCCAAAACCTTCTACGAAAAGGACGATTCCGAACGCTACGCCCTGACCCTGCCTTTTGATAAGTTTAAAATAACCTTTCCCCCCGCCATATCAAGCGGGCAGAACATTTATAATGAACTGGTCCGGTACCTGTACCATGTAAAGGACATACACGATTTCAGCAAACTCCCCATCCCGTTTTTCTGCATGGCTACCGATGTGGAAACAGGGAAAGAGGTATTGCTCGACCACGGCTACCTGCCTGAAGCCATAATGGCAAGCGGTACCTTCCCCTCCCTTTTTGAACCGGCCGAATTAGACGGACAGTTGCTTATAGACGGCGGGGTTTTAAACAATTACCCAGTGGATGAGGTCCGGAAAATGGGGGCGGATGTAATCATAGGCGTAGATGTGCAACATGGGCTTCGCAACAGGGAATCCCTCCTTTCGGCTACCGAGATCCTCCTGCAGATCAATAACTACCGTACCGTGGGGGCAATGAAGGAGAAGGCTGAACGCACTGATATATATATTAAACCGGATGTCCAGAAGATCTCGGTGATCGATTTTAACCTGAAGGAAACTATCATAGACAGGGGACAGGAGGCGGCCCTTAAACAATTGGATGCCCTCACCGCCCTGGCAGCCAGGCAGAAGGAAGCCCCGCAAAAAAGGCCCCCCATCAACCTCCCCGATACCCTGTTTGTAAACCGGCTGATTCTTAAGGGAAACAATAGTTATACCCGGGGCTACGTGAAGGGGAAGCTGCGCTTCAGCCTGTCCGAACCCACCCGGTTCAACAAGTTGCAGCAAGGCATCAGTAACCTGGCCGCGACGGGGAACTTCAAAACGATCCGTTACAAACTACTCTCCAATGGGGTGGGGGACGACCTCACCATCAACCTGGAGGAAAACCCGAACAAGACTTTCATCAGGCTGGGAGCCCATTACGATGACTTATACAAAAGCGCAGCCCTGATCAACCTGACGCGTAAAAAATTTCTTCTCAATGACGATGTGGCGTCCTTTGACCTGATCATGGGAGACAATGTGCGGTATAACCTGCAGTATTACGTGGACAAGGGGTCGTACTGGAGTTTCGGACTGAATTCCCGGTTCAATGAATTCGACCGGGAGATCAACTACGGGGTGATCCGTTCCAATTTCGATGTCCCGGACGGCGGCAACGTCAACAACATCAACCTGGAAGTCACCGATTTTACCAACCAGCTCTACCTGCAAACCGTTTTGAAGGAGGAATTCGCGTTCAGCATTGGCCTGGAACATAAATTCCTTAAATACAGCACCCTGACCCTGAATGAGGCACAGGGAAATGCACTGGCTCCACAAGGGCTATCGCCCAACACCCGCACCATCTTTGAAAAAAGCAATTATTTCAGTTCCTTCGGATTGCTGACCCTGGACACCTATGACGATTCCTATTTCCCTTCCAAGGGGCTCTACTTTGACGGGGATTTCCACTTCTATATGTTTTCTTCGGACTACAACGATAACTTTAAGGAATTCTCTATCGCCAAAGCCCGGATGGGGGCCGCCTTCCCCTTATTTCCAAACCTTTCCATGAACCTGGAAGCCTCCGGGGGATTTAAGCTGGGCACGTCCAACGTGTCGGCCCTTGACTTCGTCCTGGGGGGCTATGGGTCCCATACCATCAACAACTTCGTCCCCTTTCTCGGCTATGATTACCTAAGCCTTCCCGGGAACAGTTTTGTAAAGGGATACGCCCGGCTCGACTATGAATTCCTGCCCAAGAACCACCTGATGCTGGCAGGCAATATCGCGAACGTGGAGGATGACCTATTCCGCACGGGTGAATGGTTTACGGCGCCCGATTTTACGGGCTATGGCCTCGGCTATGGATGGGAATCATTCTTTGGCCCGCTCCAGGTTTTTTATACCTGGACGCCTGAGATCAGCGATTCGCACTTCTTTTTCAGTATAGGCTACTGGTTCTAAGTGGCTGCGCGGGGCATCTTCCCGGGCTGATCTTTCTGGCGGCAACCAACAGAAAATTCGCTTGTTTTTACGATATTTGCAGGGAATGCCATTTAGCATGCACGACCTGCGAATTGATATTACCGCCCATCTCAGGGCCATGTGGTAGGTTCTCCGGAACCTGAATGGATACATATATCCAATAGCAACTATTTCTCATTCAATTCACTCAGCACATCATGGCAACAACAGATAAAACTTCTTTAAAGCTGCCCAAGGAAAATCCGAAGGCAGAAGATTTCCTTCCCCTCCTGGGAACGGATTATGTGGAATTATACGTAGGCAATGCCAAACAGGCGGCTTATTATTATATGGCCGCATGGGGGTTCCAGCCCCTGGCTTACTCCGGGCTGGAGACTGGCCTAAAGGACCGGGTCTCCTATGTATTGCAGCAAGACAAGATACGGCTGGTACTCACATCCCCCCTCCAGCCGGGCGGCGAGATCAACCGGCATATTGAGAAACACGGAGACGGGGTGAAGGTCATCGCCCTATGGGTTGACGATGCCGTCAAAAGCTATCGGGAAACCACCTCGCGCGGCGCCGAAAGCTATTTTGAGCCCAAAACACTTTCCGATGACCAGGGACAGGTAGTCCTCTCGGGGATACATACTTATGGGGAAACCGTGCACATCTTTGTGGAAAGAGGGAAGTACAAAGGGGTATTCATGCCGGGCTACCGCCCCTGGAAGCCCTTTTACCAGCCCGCCCCCCTCGGTCTCAAATACATAGACCATATGGTGGGAAATGTCGGTTGGAATGAAATGAATAAATGGTGCAGCTTTTATGCGAAAGTGATGGGGTTTGCCCAGTTGGTTTCCTTCGATGACAAGGACATTTCCACTGAGTATACCGCCCTTATGAGCAAGGTTATGAGCAACGGCAACGGGCGCATCAAATTTCCCATCAACGAACCGGCCGAAGGCAGGAAGAAATCGCAGATAGAGGAATACATAGATTTTTACAACGGGGCCGGGGTACAGCATATGGCCCTTGCCACCGATAACATCATAGAGACCGTTACAGCCCTCAAAAACCGGGGTGTGGAATTCCTGAAAGTGCCAGCCTCCTATTACGAAGACCTGCTGGAACGGGTAGGTGAAATAGACGAGAGCCTGGAGCCCCTCAAGGAGCTTGGGATCCTGGTAGACCGGGACGAAGAGGGATACCTGCTGCAGATTTTTACCAAACCGATCCTGGACCGCCCCACCCTCTTTATTGAGATCATTCAGCGCAAAGGCGCCCGGTCTTTCGGGAAGGGAAATTTCAAGGCGCTTTTTGAAGCGATCGAACGGGAACAGGCAAACAGGGGAACCCTTTAGACAGGGTCCGCCCCGCCCCTTGCTGCTAAAGTAATGTTAAGACAGTAGTTAAAGTACGTTAAAAGCATTTCCATAACTTATTTCTTGTAGTACATTTGTGTCACATAAGGGGTGGTTCCCTTATTACTTTAAGTATTGGTTTTTCATAATTTAAAGTTTGGTTGGTTATTTAGGAAAAGCCCCGACGCCCGTCGGGGCTTTTTTTATTCGGGCATCCGCCAGTTGCATGCCACCGGAATGGGCCAGGACAATACTTTGGAATATTATTTGTTTAAATAATGGTAAATAGATGACCTGTTATGGCTGTTTTAGTACTTTTGGATCAAATTTTTCATATGAGATTCCGCCTGCTCACTTTTATGATGCTGCTGGGGATGTCCCTTTGGGCCCAGAACGGAGGCTCCTCTTATGAAAACCGTGCGTTTCAGGAAGGCGAGTGGCTGAAATTCCGCCTGCACTACGGTATCCTGAACGCCAGTTATGCCACCCTGCACGTGAAGTCCGACACCGTTCACAACAGGCCGGTTTACCACGTGATTGGCAAGGGCAAGACCACGGGGTTTGCCAGCATATTTTTCAAAGTAGACGACACCTATGAAAGTTATTTTGACAAGGTAGACGGCCGGCCGTATAAATTTATCCGCAAGATAGATGAGGGGGGCTATACCAAGGATGTTGAGATCGATTTTGACCACGATCGGGATGTAGCGGTGCTGAACGATAAAAAGAACAAGAAAAAGTTTAATTTTACACTGGATGAGGAAATCCAGGATCTGATTTCTGCCTTCTATTACCTGAGGAACCATTACGACCCTGAAAAGCTGGTCGTGGGCAAGTCAATAGAATTACAGATGCTCTATGATGACGACGGGATTTTCCCATTTCGGCTGAAATTTTTGGGGAAGGAAGTATTAAAGACAAAATTCGGGAAGGTTGAATGTCTGAAATTCCGTCCCTATGTGCAGTCGGGCCGCGTATTCCATGAGAAGGAAAGCCTCTCCCTATGGGTATCCAACGACCTGAACCGGATCCCCATCCGCATCAAGGCCGACCTCAGTGTGGGGTCTTTGAAGGCCGATCTGGACGGATACAATGGCCTTAAGAACCAGTTCAGGATTATAATGGACTAAACAACCGATGAAAGATAAGGAGCGCATTGAATCGCAACTGGCGAAACTCGAAGAGAAATACAGGGATTCGGGCCAGGATTTAAGCTCCTACCTCGACGGGCTGCTCCACCAGCGATACCTCACCTACTGGGATTATATCCACCTGGATACCCTCCTGAGCCTGCAGGTTCCGAGGACCCATTTCCCCGATGAGGAGATCTTCATCATGTACCACCAGATCACCGAATTATATTTCAAACTGATCCTGCATGAGCAGAAGCAGATTGTAGACGACAAGTCCCAGGCCCTGAATTTCTTTACTGAAAAGATCAATCGGATCAACAGTTATTACAAAGCGCTGATCTCCTCTTTCAGCATTATGGTCCGGGGAATGGAGCGCGATCAGTTCCTTAAGTACCGCATGGCCCTCCTCCCATCCAGCGGATTCCAGTCTGCACAATACCGGATGATCGAAATTTATGCTACCCCCCTGCACCTGCTGGTACACCATTCTGAGCGGGACGAATTTTCCGGGGCGGACCCGGTAGAAGTTGTTTACGAACATATGTACTGGAAAAAAGGGGCCACAGACCTTCATACGGGAGAAAAGACCCTCACCCTGAAACAGTTCGAATACCGATATACCCCGAGGTTCATCCGGATCGCCAAAGAGGTGAAAGGACATACGATTTACGATAAATACCTGCAGTTATCCGAAACAGGTCGCCATAATAAAGCGCTGATCAAGGCGTTAAGGGATATGGACATCAATGCCAATATCAACTGGAGGCTTGTTCATATGGGTTCCGCCCAGCGCTATCTCAGCCGGGAGAACAGCAGTATAGAGGCCACCGGGGGAACCAACTGGAAGGAGTATTTGCCGCCAGGGTTCCAGAAGGTGGTGTTTTTTCCGGAACTATTTACGAATCAAGAGTTAAAAAATTGGGGAAAACAATGGGTAGACCATATATTTAACCCGGATAAAATCAAAAATCAGGAATGAATAAGTATTGGGGCCTTGTCTTTTTAGTGGCATGTATCACTTCCTGCAAACAGGGAGAAACCAAAGTTGAAGATATACAGGGTGAAACACTCGCCCTCGAAGCCGCGCCCACTGAACCAACCGAGAAATTTGGCTTCAACCTGGATGATTTTATCGTGGTGCAGGATACGATCCACAACGGCGAAAGCTTTGGGGAGCTTATGACTCAAAACAAAGTGGATTATCCGAAGATCTACCGTGTTGGCGAAAAGTACAAAGAGGTATTCGATGCCCGTAGGATCCGTGCCGGCCGGCCTTACCTCCTGCTCAAATCAAAAGACACAGCACAGGCCGCCGAGGTATTCGTCTATCTTAACGACCCCATAAATTATACTGTGGTGGACTTCCGGGACAGCGTCCTGGTATACAAAGGCCGCCAGAAGGTACGCGAAGTGGTTCGGGAGGCATCCGGGGTTATAAACACATCCCTGTCAGAGGCCATCCTCGACCAGGGGATCGATTACAACATTACGAACAACCTGTCTGAAATATACGCCTGGACCATCGATTTTTTCCGCCTGCAGAAAGGGGATAAATTTAAGGTAATCTACAAGGAAAAGTATATCAATGATAGCATTTATGCGGGGGCTGGCCCGATTGAAGCGGCGTACTTTGAGCACAACGGGACCCCGTTTTACGCCTTTGCCTACGAATCGGATTCCTTAAAAAATGTGGTTGACTATTACGACGAGGAGGCGAACAACCTGCGCCGAACCTTTCTCAGGGCCCCTGTTAAGTTCAGCCGAATTTCCTCCAGGTACAACCTCCACCGGAGGATCCGCTATTACGGGTATAAGGTCCGCCCCCATAAAGGGACCGACTATGCGGCTCCCATCGGGACCCCGATTATGGCGACTGCCGATGGCACTGTGATAGAATCCACCAGGAGGGGAGGCAACGGCAAATATGTCAAGATACGCCACAACAGCACCTACACCACTCAATACCTCCACATGAAGGCACAGAACGTCAAACGCGGGCAGTTCGTGCGGCAGGGCGATGTGATCGGATGGGTCGGGATGACCGGGAATACCGGAGGCCCGCATGTCTGCTACCGTTTTTGGAAGAACGGGCGGCAGGTAGACCCGCTGCGCGAGGAACTCCCGGCCGCAGAACCGCTGGCCGAAGCCCTGAGGCCCGATTACTACACCTACATCGATCCGCTCAGGACACAATTGGATTGTATCCAGTTCCAGCAGGTTCCAGAAGAAGAGTTGCTAACGCTTAATGACGAGAATGCCACTGCCAACGATCAACCCGACATCAACTAAAACCTGGAAAGCACTCCGGGAACACTACAGGGAAACTAAAGACGACCATCTGAAAGACCTCTTCAGGGCCGACCCGGACCGGGCCGGGGCATTTACCATAAAATGGGAAAACTTCCTGGTCGACTACTCCAAAAATCGCATTACCCGCGGCACCCGGGACCTCTTGCTGCAACTGGCCCGTGAAACAGGCCTGGAAAAGGCAATCGACCAGTATTTCACGGGAGATGCCATCAACCGCACCGAAGGAAGGGCCGTGCTGCATACTGCCCTGCGGGCTAATAAATCTGACACCATCCTGGTAGATGGTGAGAACGTGGTCCCCGAAATATTCCAGGTTAAAGAACAGATGAGGAGCTTTTCCGAAGCCGTGATCCAGGGGGAGAAGCGGGGATACACCGGGAAGGCATTTACGGATGTTGTCAATATAGGCATCGGCGGCTCAGACCTTGGCCCGGCCATGGTTACAGAGGCCCTCAGATTTTATGGGAACCACCTTCGGATGCATTTTGTAAGCAATGTGGACGGAGACCACGTACATGAGGTGATCCGGGTACTGGACCCAGAGACGACCCTCTTTGTGGTCGTTTCCAAAACCTTTACCACCCAGGAAACCCTGAGCAACGCCACCACCCTTAAAGAGTGGTTCCTTAAGTACGCTTCTCAAAAAGACATAGCCCTTCATTTCGCAGCGGTTTCCACGAATACCGAAAAAATTGCCGAATTCGGGATTGCGGACGAACACGTGTTCCCCATGTGGGATTGGGTAGGGGGTCGATTCTCGCTTTGGAGCGCCGTGGGGCTTTCCATTGCCCTGGCAGTGGGGTACGACCATTTTGAGGCCCTCCTCAGGGGTGCCCACGCCATGGACCTTCATTTCAGGGAAACGGAATTCGAAAATAACATCCCGGTAATGCTGGGGCTGATCGGCATCTGGTATAATAATTTCCACGGGGCCGAGACAGAGGCCATCATTCCGTACTGCCAGTACCTTCACCGGTTATCTGCCTACCTGCAGCAGGGGATTATGGAAAGCAACGGCAAAAGCGTGGACCGAAACGGGGAACGGGTTGCCTACCAGACGGGGCCCATCATCTGGGGCGAACCGGGGACAAATGCCCAGCACGCTTTCTTCCAGCTGATCCACCAGGGCACCAAGTTGATCCCCGCTGATTTTATCGGCTTCAAACGATCGCTTCATGGAGACCGGGAACATCATCTGAAGTTGATGGCCAATTACTTTGCCCAGACAGAAGCCCTGATGAATGGCAAGACCTCGCAGGAAGTGCGCGGCGAATTGAGAAGAGGTGGCATGGAAGACGACGCTGTGGAGGCTCTGTTGCCTTACAAGATCTTTGAAGGGAACAAGCCTACCACCAGCATCCTTATAGACCAGCTCAGCCCGGAGAGCCTCGGGGCCCTGATCGCCATGTACGAACATAAGATTTTTGTGCAGGGAGTGCTGTGGAATATTTATAGTTTCGACCAGTGGGGCGTGGAACTGGGCAAACAATTAGCTACGGCCATCTTGAAGGATCTACGCAGTTCCGAAATCTCCAATCACGACAGCTCTACCTTGCAATTACTTCAATATTTTAAGAGATAATCCCTCACATTCCAATTTCTTTGGGAAGCGGTTCATTTACAGCTATTTATTACTTTTTCAATTGCTAATTTTATGTTAATTTGCCTTGTGCTAATTTAACACTGAGGTAATGCAAAGCAGTGTAAAATGAGGCATTTTTGCAAAGCTTAACTCTTAGTAACACTAAAACACATGGACATGAAAAAGATCTACTTCGCGGTCGCATCCTTTCTCCTGACAGCGGGCGCATTTGCACAGGTAACCCTCAGCGGGACCGTACGTGACGGAGAAGCCGGAGGGCCTTTACCCGGAGCCAATGTTCTTCTAAAAGGCACGAATCTCGGTGCTTCTGCAGATTTTGACGGAAATTTTACCCTGGAAGTCCCCAATGAATCGGGGACTCTGATTGTTTCCTATCTGGGATTTATACCCCAACAATTCAATTTTACCGGGTCTACTAATTTGGGCGAAATTATCCTTCAGCCAGACGCCGAAGAATTGGAAGGCGTCGTGGTGGTCGGGTCGGGTATTATTGACCTGGCCAGGGACCGGCAGACCCCCATTGCTGTTTCCAGTATTCCGGCGGCTGAAATCCAGACCAAGGGCATTGGGAATGTCGAATTCACCGAAGTCATGAAAAACACACCGAATGTCTATGTTTCTAACCAGGCGGGGGGATTTGGTGATTCCCAGATTTTCCTTCGTGGATTCCAACAGAGCAATACCGCTGTTCTCCTGAACGGGCAGCCCATCAATGCGGTGGAAGACGGCCTTGTTTACTGGTCGAACTGGTCCGGGATGGCCGACGTGGCCAATGCGGTACAGGTACAAAGGGGATTAGGATCTTCCAAGCTTGCCATCTCCTCGGTAGGGGGAACCATTAACATCGTTTCAAAGGCTGCCGAACGCAATGAAGGGGGATTTGTGAGGTTCCTGGCCGGTAATGACAGCTATTTTAAGACCACGGTCAGTTATGATTCCGGCCTTGAAAATAAGTGGGCCTTTTCTATTTTACTTGATCACTGGCAGGCGCACCGAAAATATTCCGGAGGCACATTCGGTCAGGGGCAGAATTATTTCTTTGGTGTGGGCTTTAAACCCAGTGACGATCATATGCTCAACTTCCTGATAACGGGAGCGCCCCAGTTTCATGGGCAGAACTTCTCCAAAAGCCTGGAAGAATATGATGAATTCGGGGAAAAATACAACCCAAACGCGGGCTTCCTGAATGGAGAACAAATTAGCTGGAGAAGGAATTACTACCACAAACCGGTGGCAAACCTGAATTGGGATTGGACGATCAGCGACGTCTCTGCCCTTTCCACGGTTCTGTATGCTTCCTGGGGGCGTGGGGGCGGTACCGGCCCGTTGGGAGCGCAAACCAACTTTTACCGTGAGGACGGGCAGGTAGATTTTGACGCCATCGTGGCCAACAACATTGCCATGAACCCAAATGGCCTGGGGACTTTCGGCACTGCCGGAATCCTGAGGTCGTCGGTTAACAACCACAACTGGTACGGGGCCCTGACCAACTTCGAATACAATCCTACTGACGAATGGTCAATGAATATTGGGGCCGATTTTCGGTTTTATCACGGCGACCACTTCCGTCAGTTGGTCGACCTCTTCGGCCTCGATGGATATCAGGATAATTTCCGTACCGACCGGCCCAGTGACTATGTGATCTCAGAGACCTTCGAAGCAGATCCCTGGAAATCCCTTACAGACTTTGCCGATCCGGACCAGCGTTATGACTATGATTATTCTGAAAACATCAACTACCAGGGTATTTTTGGGCAGGTAGAGTATGCGACGGACAAGTTTTCCGCTTTCTTCCAGGGCGCCCTCTCCAATCAGGACTACCAGCGCGAAGGCCGCCTGAGCGGATTCGGAGATGGGGAAGGCAAGTCGGACAAGCTCAACAGAATTGGCTGGAATATCAAAGGAGGCGTCGGGTATTCATTTGATTCCCAAAACACCATCTTTTTTAATGCAGGCCAGTATTCAAGACAGGCCTATCTCGATAACATTTTTGCCAACATCCGGTATTCCAACGAAGTGGTCGACCCGGAAGTTGACAATGAAGAAATCACCGGACTGGAAGGAGGCTACCGATACAACAACAGTAATTTCCGGGTAAATGTCAACCTGTATTATACGAAATGGGCCAATCGATTCCTGCAGGATTTTGGCGTCCAGGATGTGAACGGGACCGAAACCGATGTACGCACGCGTTACACGGATATCGCCCAGTTACACAAGGGGATCGAGGTGGACGTTCGCTACCGGCCCAGCAACATCTTCCTGTTGAAGTGGCATGGAACCGTGAACAACTGGGAATACGACGGAACCACCCCTTTTATTACTGAGGACGACCAAACCGGAGAACTGATAGCACGGGGTACGGTAGATCTTACAGGGACCAAGATTGGGCAGGCACCCCAGGCTTCCACCGGTGCCGGAACCGTGATTGATCTCTGGGAGGGATTCAGTTTCGACGCGGACATTAATATTTATACCGAATTATATGGATTTGTGGACACGCAGGATGTGATAGACGCTTCCCAAACAGGGATGGTTTTCCAGTCTGAAAGGCTGCCCGCCTATACCCTCGTGGATGCCGGGGCTACCTATAAATTCAATTTCGGTTCTAACGAACTGGAACTGAGGGGGAATGTCTACAACCTGTTCAACGCGGATTATATCAGTCAGAAAGATTCCTTTGGTTATTACCTGGGAATAGGCCGGACCTTTAATATAAGTGCCCGGTATAATTTCTGATCGATGCAGATTGGAATCATCTTCAAACCCCGGCCGCCACGCCGGGGTTTTTTTGGCTAAAAAAAAGTATCTTTAGGAGCTCAACCTGAAAAACAACCTTATGGAAATCCTTCACTCTGCGCATTCATACCTTGCCTATGTGGTACTGGTAGTCCTGATCATTGCCGTGGTAAACGCCATTCTCGGGTTTACCGGGGATAAGCTTTTTACGCTGGAGAAGGATTTCAGGATCAGCCTCTTTGCGCTGATCCTGGCGCATTTGCAATTGCTGCTCGGGTTGCTGCTTTATTTCATTTCCCCCAACGGGCTCAATGCACTCCTCACGGAAGGGATTGGGCAATTAAATTCGGCGGCGCGCTTACTCGCCCTGGAACATCCCCTTACCAATATCCTGGCAATCGCGTTGATAACTATCGGTTGGTCCCGACATAAGAAGGTGATGGAGGCCCGCAAAAAATTCAGAACCATAGCCATTTTCTACGGCCTGGGCCTGCTGTTGATCCTGTTGCGTATCCCATGGGGGCAATGGTTTTCTTAATTTGTAACTAATCCTTAATCCAATGAAAAAATACGTTGTTATACTTACGCTTGCAGCTATGCTGACATCCTATGGCCTCGCCGCCCAGGAGATCGATCTTTTCAACGGGAAAGACCTGACGGGCTGGACCGTCTACGGCACCGAAAAATGGTACGTGGAAGACGGGATCCTGATCTGTGAAAGCGGACCGGACGAAGGGTACGGCTACCTTGCCACAGATAAACATTACAAGGATTTTGAACTTACCCTGGAGTTTCAGCAGGAAGCCGACGGGAACAGTGGCGTATTTATAAGGTCGACCGTTGAAGGCACAAAAATCACCGGCTGGCAAGTGGAGATAGCCCCCCCAGGGCATCACACCGGTGGCATCTATGAATCCTATGGAAGGGGTTGGCTTATACAGCCGGATGAAGAAAAGGACCAGGCGCTCAAATTCGGCGAATGGAACACCATGAAAATCAGGGTTGTGGGCGATGAGGTTACCTCCTGGCTCAACGGCACGGAGATGGTCCACCTGAAGGATGGGAAAATCGGCGCGGGCGAAGGCTCTATCGCCCTGCAAATCCACGAGGGAGGCGGCATCAAGGTGAGGTGGCGTAACATCCGCCTAGTGATGCCACAATAGAGGCGTTCCGGCTTCCCTGATCAGGCAGATGAAAACCGGGAGGTGATCGCTGTATCCTCCCGAATATCGCCCTCCTGAATAGGTGCGCAGGGGATACCCCCTGAAGCGCCCATGGCCTGTACTCAACTGCGGGGGGTGGTGTATGCCAACCCGCCAGAACCGGTAATTCCCTTCAGCCGGTTTTATAAAAGACGGGCTTAGCAGGATTTGGTCGAACAAACTCCATTTGTCCCTGTAGGCGAGTGTTCCGGAGCCTTTTCTATATAACCCCTCCATCGGATTATACCATTCCCCTTCAGCCAGGGAAAATATATTTCCTTTTGCCCCCAACACCTTTTTGAGGCTTTCGTCGGTAGGGTTGTCATTGAGGTCCCCCATGAGCACCACAGCCGGGTGAGGATTCTCAGTGAGCAGTGAATCCAGGATATGGCGGTTGAGTTCAGCGGCGGCCCTCCGGTAGGGGTTGCTCCTGGCCTGTCCGCCGCTTCTGGATGGCCAGTGGTTCACAAGCAGGTGCAGTTCTTCCCCATCCAGCAGACCACTGACTACCAGGACGTCCCGGGTATAATCCCTTTTCCCGTCCCGGTCGTACAGCAACAGGCGATGGCTGTTTGAGGTTAACGGGGTAAAGGCCTTCCGTTTGTAGAGCAAGGCCACATCAATTCCGCGCTCGTCAGGCGAATCGTAGTGGATAATGCCGTAGTTATTGTCCCTCAGGTTCGGATGTCGTACCAGGTCGTCCAGCACCTTGCGGTTCTCCACTTCGCACAACCCGATCAGATCGGGGGAATATGGGCTAACCGTGCTTCCGATCTCTGCCAGTACAGCACTTAGATGGGCTATTTTCTCCCGGTACCGTTCCACTGTCCATCGGTACTTTCCCTCAGGGGTGCGATCGTCATCGAAAATCAGGCTGTCGTCAACCGTATCGAATAAATTTTCCAGGTTATAAAACGCCAGTTTCCGAATGCGATAGGTATGCATATCCTGGGCCAGGGTATACGGCCCGGGGAGGATTGTCAGCATCCAGGAAATGGCAAATGGGGATAACCTGCATAATTTCATGGCCTGAAGCTAGTGTCACTTGGTGCAAGGAGCCTGCAGCCTGCCCTCCTACTTTCGGAATCCAAAAAGGGAAACCATGCAAAGGATTATTTTTTTGCTATTCCTCGTTACAGCTGCTTTTCTGTATTCGCAGGAGACCTCCCTGGGGGGGAAGGTGGTGGACGCGCGCAGCGGAGAGGCTTTATCCGGGGCCATAGTCTCCCTGGGGGAGGGGGAATGGGTTGTGGAAACCGGGAGATCGGGTTCCTTTGAGTTCACCGGTGTGCCTGCCGGCGGCTACATTTTGTCTGTGGAAAAGTTAGGCTACAACGGAAAAAGGCTGGCTATAGTCACTGGCGACCTGCCCCTGGAGCTCGGCATGGTCTATCTGGAACCCGACCTCCCTTCTAACGCTTCGGCGCCGGTTATCACCTTGTCTGAGGGGGAGTTGGATGATGAGGCCGGCCCGGATGCGGCATACAGCCTCTTGCATGCCAGTCGGGATGTCTTCCTGAACCGGGCAGCCTTCGACTTTAGCCAGGCTTTCTTCCGCATCAGGGGCTATGACAGCGGCAACACGGAGGTTTTACTCAACGGGCTTTCCATGAACAGTTTATTTGATGGCCGGCCCCACTGGAACCTCTGGGGTGGCCTGAACGATGTGTTGAGAAACCAGGAGATCAACTTTGGGCTCCGGGCTTCAGATACGGGATTTGGAGGCTTGCTGGGAAATTTACTGATTGATACCCGCCCCTCGGGGCTTCGACCCGGGTACCGGGTCACGGGCTCCCTTACCAACCGTACCTACCGAGGACGGGGGATGGCTACTTATGTATCCGGATTTCAGGACAGTAAATGGCAATTTGCGCTTTCCGCCTCCAGACGATGGGCCAGGAAAGGCTTTGTTCCCGGAACCCTGTACGACGCCTGGTCGGGCTTTGCATCTGTCGAATTTGAGCCAGACAGCCATAGCAGCCTTTCTCTGACAGCACTGCTGGCCTCGGGCCGTCGCGGGAAATCCGCGCCCATCACAGAGGAAGTTGCGTCCTTGTTGGGGACTTCCTATAATCCTTACTGGGGCTACCAGGAAGGAGGGCAGAGGAATTCTCGCATCGTTCTTACCCGGCAACCGATCCTTCAGGTGAATTACCGCTACAAGGGAAGCCGGTCGTTACTTCAGCTGGGGATTATGTACCAGTTCGGGGAGCAAAGTCAAAGCCGCCTGGGGTACTACAATGCGCCCAACCCGGATCCTGTCTATTACCGTTATCTACCCAGTTATGCGATCAACAACCCGGGCGGGGCCAACTTCCTGAATGCCGGCATTGCCAGGAAAGCGCTGTTGGAAAGCCCCCAACTAAACTGGGAGGCAATGTACCGGGCCAATACCAATGGGAAGGCGGCCTACCTGCTGTATGAAGATGTAACTGCCAACCGTCTCCTGCAGGCCCGGTCCCTGGCTAATTTTTCACTGACCGGCACCCTGAATATGTGCGCCGGGTTGGCTTACCGACGCCTGGAATCGGACAATTTTTCGCGCATTGCCGACCTGCTGGGGGCCCATTACCATGAAGACATTGACCCTTTTTCGGCTACCAGGAACGATTTGAAAGGAGGATTGAGAAAATATTCTGGCGATACCTTTGGCTATTCATTTGGGCTTGGGGCCGAAGAGACACAGGCCTTCCTGCAACTCGCCTGCTCGGGCCGCAACTGGGAAGCTTTTGCAGCCGGGGCCTTCCGCAATACGGGGTACAGACGGACCGGGTATTTCCTCAATGAACGTTATCCGACGGCCTCCCTTGGAAGGGGGAATGAAAAATCCTTTCCGGCGGCTTCATTTAAAGGAGGGGTATTGTATCATCGCGGCGGTCGACACTGGTGGAGCCTCAATGGAGCGGTGGGGAACCGCCCGCCCCTGCTCAAATACAGCTATGTGAACCCCAGGGAAAGCGGGGAATTGGTGCCGGATTTGGCAAAAGAACGCTTTATGAGCCTGGAGCTTAATTATGAAGCACGGCTCCCAGATGTCCTGGGCCGCATCAGTACCTTCTACACCAGGATCATGGATATGACGGATATCCATTTCTTCTTTGTCGATGCCGGCCTGGGTTCAGACTTTGTACAGGAAGTGAGCACCGGGATCGATCGCTTGTATATGGGCCTTGAATTAGGGTTTGAATATGATTTCACCACCAGCCTGAAAGGATCTGTCGCAGGCTCCCTGGGTAAGTTTCTCTATGCCAGTGATCCGGAGGTGACCATAAATTTTGATACGGCGGGTCCGGAAGAAGAGCAAATAAATAACCTGGGAAACGTCGGGCTTGGTCATGCCACTCTTAAGGACACCCCTCTTGCCACCGGACCGCAAAAGGCCTTTGCCCTTGGCCTGGAATACAGGGATCCGGGCTATTGGTGGCTGGGGATTACCGCCAATTATCTGGGAAGCAACTATCTGAGTCCCTCTATGTTAAAATATACCCGGAGCTTTTTGTTGGATCCTGAAACGGGGACGCCATTCGCCGAAGCCACCCCTGAAATTCTGGGGCCAATCCTTCGTCGTGAGTCCCTGGGAAGCGTTTATTTCCTGGACCTTACCGCTGGGAAATCCTGGTTGAAGGGCGGCAAATATCTCAGTGTATTTGCCAGCGTTTCCAACCTCTTCGATTCTGTGGCTAAAACCGGAGGATATGAACAGAGCCGGAATGGCAACTTCGGGCAATGGATAGAGGACCATCTCAGCGGGTCCCCTTCTTTTGGCCCGAAATACTGGTATAGTTATGGACGGACCTTTTTTTTGAACCTGTCCTTAAGTTTTTAAATGGCCGGCATTTATAAAAGTTACAAACAAATGAAAACCATAAAGATCCTGGAAGTGGCGCCCGGTTGGGCATTGGGTTTGCTCCTGGTTTTGGGGGTTGCCTGTGTCCCGGATGGGGAGTATCGCACGCCAGAACTGGATTGCTGGTCCGGGGAAGAAGTTAATACAAGTTTCGCTGATGTACGGGCACTTTATAAGGGGGAGACCATAAACATACAGGAAGATCGGGTGATTGATGGGGTGGTGATCTCTTCCGATGAGGCAGGGAATTTTTTCGGGAGCCTTCATTTTCAAGATAAACCGGAGGCTGGCGGACCAGGGTTTCAGCTGGAAATAGATCTTCATGACGCCCATCTTCTTTATCCTGCCGGCAGCCACATAATCCTAAACCTAAAGGGGCTTTACCTGGGAGTGAGTAACGATAGCTATAAGTTGGGAGGCGTATTCTCGGCCTTTGGCCAGAAGAGTGTGGGACGGTTGCCTGCGGCGGCAGTAGCCGATCACCTTTTTTCAGGCTGTGCTTTAAAAGTGGCCCTGAAACCTACCCCGGTACAGCTTCAGGACCTCGGGGATTCCCTGCTAAACACGCTGGTTCAAATTGTTGATGTGGAAATAGCTGAGGCAAGCCGTGGGCTGCCATTTGCGCCCAGGGGAGAAGAAGGGGTCAGGTTTTTACAGGATTGTTCGGGAAATACCGTTGAGCTCCTGAATAGTGGGTATTCCGATTTTTATGCGGAGACTCTGCCGGATGGACGGGGCACGATCACCGGCGTTTTACTCAAGGATGGAAGCCATTATCAATTGCAGGTCAGGAACCTTTCGGATATCGATTTTTCAGGCACTCCCTGCGGTTCTGATGCCGGAGGGTGGGCCAGCGACCAGGTCCTAATTTCCGAATTGGCCGACCCGGACAATGAGGCTGACGCCAGGTTCGTGGAACTGTTCAATGCGGGGAAAGAGGCCCTTGCACTATCCGGGTGGAGGCTGTTGCGATATACCAATTCGAATACGGAGGTAAGTTCTTCGCTGGACCTGAGCGGATGGCAGATCGAAGCAAACGGCACCCTGGTCATTGCTGCCGATGCAGGGGTATTTGAAGGGGTTTACGGCTTTGCCCCAGACCTCGAGGGGGGAACGAACGGCCCGGCAGATTCCAATGGGGATGATAATCTCGTATTGGTAGATCCTTTCGGGGAGATGGTGGATGTTTTTGGGATCGTCGGGGAGGATGGATCAGGCACCAACCATGAATTTGAAGACGGCCGGGCTGTGAGGAAGGCTTCCGTCACCACAGGGAACCCGCAGTTTGACTTTAATGAATGGGATATATATAATGATTCCGGGTTCTCCGGAACTGTCCTTGCCCCTCAGAATGCGCCACAGGATTTTAGTCCCGGCATTCGCTGAGGACCCGATGGGAAGGCTATATACGCACTTTTTCAGAAGGCAAGGATTGCGGTCAGGATTTATCCGAGGGCTATTGGGATGGCAATTGTGCCGGCAATTCTGCCTCCCAATCCACCTGGTGAATGAGAGGGGATGGGCGGCATTAATTTCGTAATTTAGTGCCCATGGATAATTTCTTTGATCATATCCGGAAGGGAGAGCTATCTGCCGTGGAACGCCTTCTGGATCGGCATCCCGAACTGGTACGGGTGCAGGATTCACGGGGGTCTACCCCGCTGATCCTGGCTGCCTATTATAACCAGGGAGATATTGTTGATGCCTTGCTCAAAAAAGGAGCGGATGTGAATGCCAAAGACGGATCTGGAAGTACTGCCCTGATGGGGGCCTGTTTCAAGGGATATGACGAGGTGGCCCGCAAGTTGATCCGGGCCGGGGCGGATATCAATACCCGTAATGTCATGGGGGCTTCCTGCCTGATTTTTGCCATTACCTTCAAAAGGGAAGAAATTGCCAAATTGCTGATCTCCGAAGGGGTCGATACCAGTGCCCGCGATGCCCGCGGACATACCGCGGTAGATCATGCCCGAATGCAGGGACTTCACAGCCTGGTTAACATGCTGGAAAAATAATACATTCATGGCTACAGAACTCGAAATCGCACTTGTACAATCTTCTTTATCCTGGGAGGATCCGGAAGCTAACAGGAAATTGCTTGCAGGGAAAATAGCTGCTGTGGCGGAATCGACAGATCTTATTTGCCTTCCGGAAATGTTTAGTACGGGGTTTACCATGCATCCATCCAACATCAAAATAACCGAAGGCCCCCAGACCCTGGCGTGGATGAAGGAACTGGCGGGGAAAAGGGATGCCGCTATTTGTGGCAGCGTAGTTTTCCAGGACGGGGATATGTATTACAACAGGCTTTTATTTGTGTGTCCGGGGGGAGAGGTATACACCTATGACAAGAGGCATACCTTTACCCTGGCCGGTGAAAACAAAGTATATGCCGCTGGCCGTAGCAAACTGCTCCTTTCGTTCCGGGGGTTCCGCATTTGCCCTCTAATCTGTTATGATTTGCGATTTCCAGTCTGGAGCCGCAATGTGGAGGGCTACGATCTCCTGCTCTACGTGGCGAACTGGCCTGCCCGCAGGATCCTGGCCTGGGATACCCTGTTAAGGGCCAGGGCTATCGAGAATATGGCCTATTGTGCAGGGGTCAACCGAATAGGGACCGATTCGAATGGACATAGTTACAACGGCCATTCGGCCGTATACGATTCCCTTGGCGCCCGGGTAGCGTATTCGGATGAGGAAACCATTCTATATGCCAGGCTCAATCTGGAATCCCTGCAAGAGAGCCGCGACGCCCTCAAATTTTTGGATGACCGGGATAATTTTACCCTGGTACCTTAAATGTCTGTTCCAATTCCCAATTCGCCCGGACTTCGATAAGCTGAGGATAGTAGATAACGGGTTCGGGCTGCCGCCCTTCGAGGTAATCCCCCGTATCCCATTGCTCGTTTCCATTTTCATCATAAATCAGCCGGACCAGGTATTTGGAAGGTGGAAGGTTCAGAAACTCAAAGACCTGCGGACCCTCCGCATATATGGATCGCAGAGTCTTCCCCTTTTCGTTGGCCAGCTGCATGATCAGCGGATAGGTAACCGGGCCTTCCAAAACAATACGCAGGTTCCCAAAATCGGCATAACTCCCGGTCGACATCCGGAAAATTAAACTGTCGTTCGTGTTCCCGAAAAAATCTGTAAAAGCCCCTGGGAACAGGTTGATCTGGTACCCGGTTTCGGGGTCTTTTTCAAATTGCATATAAAAGCGGTTGGCTGTACTATCCAGGCGGCTTTCATATCCCAGGCGAACGGAATCCTGGTTGATCATCGAAATTTTGGCAGTATCCACCTCTCGCAGGGGGATATTTGCCCTGATATAAAAGGTGTCCTGAAAATTGATTGCAGATCGGTTGCTGGCTGCCAGAAGCAGGGAGTCCATAGCAAGTTTCCGGGTTTTCAGGGTGAAGGTATCCCGTCTTGCAGCCGTTTCGTTCGTTACTTCAAAAACGATGGAATCGGTTTCAAATGGGGTGAACCAAAAATTGAGAGTGTCTTTCCCGGGTTCTTTTGCTACCAGAGTTTGAACTGTATCCGGCAGGGGGGTGAGGGGGTTGATACCAATTTCCTCCTCCTTGCCGTGAAAGCCGAAAATGATCCTGTTAGCCGAGGCCAGGCTGGGTTGTGAGATGCTGTAATCGGGGATTTCGCTGAAAAGGGTCAGGAGGTAAGTGGTGTCCGTTGGCAGGGAAACAGTATCGCGGATATACCCGATCTTATCGGTAAGCGGGTCGTAGGTATTGTTTTTGTCCTTATCCTTCAGGGCAAAGAGGGCATAATTACCCGCCTTCAGGTTTCGGAGGTGGAAAATGACCGTGCTGTCCAGGGTATTGGTAATATAATTAGGCGCTTTTTTATAGATGGCCGAATCCGTATAGCTGGAATCCATCTCATACAACATCACGCTGATAAAATCATCGGCCTCCCGGTTGAAGGCATCCTTAACAACCCCTTCTACCAGCAGGGAGTCAATGTAATCGCCTGTGGAAAATACATAGGTAAAGTAGTTGTTGGGATTTGCCTCGTTATTGTCCACGATGCTTTGTCCGAAATTCAGGGTGTAGGTGGTATTTTCCTGCAGGGTGTCCTTGATTACTATTTCCACATATTTTGCCGTTCCCCCCTGGGGGCTTATTTCGGGCTGATATTTCAGGGGCGGAGAGACAATCAGTTGGTTTTGAACATCTTTAAGGCGAACATATTCGTCAAAATAGAGCCGTATTTTCCGGGCGTGGAAGCCGGTTGAAAAATTTTCGGGCTCGGCCTTCAGTAGTACAGGTCCTTTTACGTCCTTGGGACCACCGGTGGGTGTCCCCCGTCGTGCGCATTGCCATAGAGCCACAACAACAAGAAGCATAAAAGCACAGGCGGCGAGGCGTTGTAATAAGGCCATTAGAAGGGGTTATAGACGCAAAGAAACGATTAATTTGGAGAACTTTAAAATCAGGGAACCACCGCCATGCTAGCAATATAAACCCGTGTCCCATGGGCTGTTTGCAAAGCTCTGGCGCATGCTTCCAGGGTGGCCCCTGTGGTAAGCACGTCGTCTACCAGTAAAATACTTTTGTTTTCCACGGCCCTGGAGTCGGCCAAACAGAAGTGGCCCCGGCTTCCCTCCCAGCGATACCAACGGTTTTTAGTGGTCTGAGTGCGGTTGTTGGAAGTTTTCACCAGGACCGAATCCAGCAGATCCACCTGAAGTTTGTCTGCAAGGCCCCTGGCAAAGAGGGCGACCTGGTTGTATCCGCGACGGCGAAGTTTAGCCGGGTGCAGGGGTACAGGCACCACCCCGTTTATTCGTTGGCCCAGGCCTTCGGCTTTCAACTGCTCCCCCCACCAATCTGCCAGGAATACCCCGATCTGGGGTTGATGGGCGTATTTCAGGGCATGGATCAGGTTTTTTACGATGCCTTTTTTGCCGTAAAAGAGAAAGGCAGCCGCCTTTTCAACGGGAATTCGGCCGTAAAATATCCGATCAACTGCATTTTCCTCGTCGAAGGTGAATTCGGTAAGTGGCATTTGATTTCGACAAACCGTGCACAAAAATTGCTCTCCCCGATATAATCGTGCATTACATCCAAAACACAGGTGTGGTAAAAGAACCGTGTTGATATCGTTTAGTATATTTGATAGCTTGGAAATCAACCAATTTTAGCCTTAAAACCTACTTAATTCTTAGCCTCCATTGAATGAACATTCAAGAAAGCAAAATCAACTATAAAATCATCGTTGCTGCATTGTTTGCCGTCATATTAGGCATCCTCATCGCCTTCTACTACAGCTATGCCCAATCCAGAACGCAGATTGGCTATCTGGAGAATGAGAAAAACCTCCTGGTAAAGGATCTGACGATGATGAAAACAGAGGTGGACCGCCTTTCCGCATTGAACGAGGTGAATGAGATCGAATTACAGGATTCCAAATACAAGGTGCAGCAATTGCTGGACTCTGTTGGGCGGCTGAATTTTACGGTGAGCAAATTGAGGGAAGATAAGAAAGAATTGCGCATCCTGGAAGCAAAATTCGATAGTCTTAAACTTAAAAACAACTTCCTTCGCTATAACAACATGCTCCTTGGCAATAAATATGAGGAAACCCGTAAAATGATTGAGGAATTGCGCGGGAGGAGCCAGTCGTTGGCGGAAGCGGAGGCTCAGTTGCGGGAAAAGAACCGGGAGTTGAGCAAGGAACTGCGCACAAAGAGTTATCTCAAGCTTGATGACGCTGAAGGCAGTGGGTTCCGGCTCCGAAGCAGCCGACCTATTAAGACCAACAAGGCCTCTACCATAGAAAAGCTGAGGGGGTGTGTAACCGTTCAGGGCAACCCCAACACCACAAGTGAGGAAAGGGTACTGTATTTCCAGTTCCTCGGACCCAATATGGGGGTGATCGAAGACAATGCCAATATTATTTCCGTAAATGGTAATATCTACAGCAAGCGGGTCGAATTTATATTTCAGGGCGAGGAAATAGTAGTTTGCGATTTCATTACCATCCCTGAGGGCAGCCTCTCTGAAGGCACCTATACCCTCAATGTTTTCGAGGATGAAAAACTCCTGGCTACCTCTGAATTTCAATTAAAATAATCTTCATTTTCAGGGCTAAACCACTATTTTTGCCCAATGGCAAAACAAGAAGACGATTTCAAAAAGGTCATTGCCCACGCCAAGGAATACGGCTATGTATTTCAATCCAGTGAGATCTATGACGGCCTGAGCGCTGTATATGATTACGGACAGAATGGGGTAGAGCTGAAAAACAATATCAGGCAATACTGGTGGAAGGCGATGGTACAGATGAACGAAAACATCGTTGGCCTGGATGCCGCCATCTTCATGCACCCCACTACCTGGAAGGCGTCAGGGCATATCGACGCATTTAACGACCCCCTCATAGACAACAAGGATTCCAAAAAAAGGTACCGGGCTGATGTGCTGGTTGAAGACCATGTCGCTAAAATTGAAGCCAAGGTTGAAAAGGAAGTCGAAAAGGCTGCGAAACGTTTTGGATCTGCTTTTGATGAAGGACAATTCCTAAGCACCAATGAGCGGGTCATCGGCTATCGCCAGCAGATACGGGACATCCGGAGTCGCCTGGGTAAATCCCTTGAAAGAGAGGACCTGGCCGATGTGAAACGCCTGATCGAGGAATTGGAGATTGCCTGCCCGGTTTCCGGATCCAGGAACTGGACGGATGTCAAACAATTCAACCTGATGTTTGGTACCAAGCTGGGCGCCAGTGCAGAATCTGCCATGGATTTGTTCCTCAGGCCGGAAACGGCCCAGGGGATTTTCGTGAACTTCCTGAACGTCCAGAAAACCGGTCGGATGAAGGTCCCGTTTGGAATTGCCCAGGTGGGAAAGGCCTTCAGGAATGAGATTGTTGCCCGCCAATTCATTTTCCGCATGCGGGAGTTCGAGCAAATGGAAATGCAGTTCTTCGTTAGTCCGGGCAGCCAGCAGGAATGGTACGAACACTGGAAAAAAATGAGGATGAAATGGCATCTCTCCATGGGGATGGGGGAGGATAACTACCGTTTCCATGACCATGACAAACTGGCCCACTACGCCGATGCGGCAGCCGATATCGAATTCCGTTTTCCATTTGGCTTTAAAGAACTGGAAGGCATTCACTCCCGTACCGATTTCGACCTGGCAAACCACGAAAAGTATTCCGGCAGGAAGTTGCAATATTTCGACCCTGATACCAGGGAGCATTATGTGCCCTATGTAGTGGAGACCTCTATTGGCCTGGACCGAATGTTCCTGGCAATTTTCGCGCATTCCCTGCAGGAAGAGGAGCTGGAAAACGGCACAAGCCGCACCGTCCTGAGGATTCCTCCTGTACTGGCACCTACCAAGGCGGCCGTACTGCCTTTGGTGAAGAAAGATGGCCTGCCCGAAATTGCCATGAAGATCTTTGAAGAACTCCGGTGGGATTACAATGTGGCCTATGATGATAAGGATGCTGTCGGCCGCCGGTATCGAAGACAGGATGCCGCCGGCACCCCATTCTGCATTACGGTAGACCACCAAACCCTGGAAGATGATACCGTTACCTTGCGTTACCGCGATTCCATGGAACAGGTACGCCTGCCCATTGCGGGCATCAGCTCCAGGATCTCGGCGGAAGTGGACATGAAATTCTGGCTAAAAAAAATGGCCTGAGCCTACCATTCATAACTTACTTCAAGACCGGTATAAAAGTTACTGTCGTTTCCCGGATAATAATAACGTGGTTCTGAATTCCCGAATCCCACGGCATTAATCAGTACGGAAGAGGCATAGCGGATATCGAAGATGTTGTTAAGCCCAAGGTCGAGTCCCATGGTTAGGGATCTCCCGAATTTCTTTTTGTACCCAACCCGGGTATTGCAAAGCGTATAGGCCTCGCTGCTCAGGGTATTCCCATCGGTCAGGGGGATTTCACCAACATGTTGCACGATGAAGGTCCAGTAGAAGGTGCGGGCATAGTCGAGCCGCCAGCCGGTATTGAAGCGGTGCCTGGGCACCCCGGTGAGGGGGTTGCCGGAATAGTCCGAATCGGCATCTATAAAACGGATAAAGCTGTGGTCGCTCAGGGAATAACTGAGGAATGGGGTCAGGGAGGTACTGTGGGTAAAGTCAATTACAAAACTGCCATCGAATTCCAGTCCCCGGTGCCTTGTCTTTCCGGCATTTCGGCCGATAAACTGGTCTTGGCCAACCCTTTCTGCAACCAGGAGGTTCCGGATATCCATCTGGTATACGGTTGCCTTAAGTTGCAATTTCTGCAAGTTGATTTCCGAACCGAGTTCATAAGAGTTCCCGGTTTCCTGTTCAATTGCAGGATTGATTATGCCTTCCGGGGTCAGGGTTTCCTCCAGACTTGGATTGGAGAATCCCCTGCTTAAGTTCGCGAAGATTCGTTGCCCGGGATCCCACCGGTATTCGAGTTCCAGGCTCGGTAGCAGGATGGTGCTAAAATCGCGGCTTGCGGAACGATTGGCGTCCCCGGTGTTAAAAAGGTCCCGGAAGGCGTAATGGGTTTTGTTCAGCGTTAACCCTGCCTGGGCGGTCAGTGCCTGTGCGAGCGGAAGCGTAAGGGTACCAAATGCATAAAATTGCCTGCGGAATTCCCTGTTGTGGCTCAGCTGTTCACCCTGTAGGCTGCCTTTACCCTCGTTGTCTTCATACAGGTTTTCATAAGTGGCCCAATGGTACTCGTCCTTAAAGAGCTCAGCCCCGAAGGTATAAGAGGCCTGCCCTGAACCCAGGGTGAAATCACCTTCAAACAGGGAACGGAACCCATAGGCATTCGTGTATTCATCGAGGATATTAAACGGCCTGGGTTCATAATGGTCCAGATAACTGTAAAAAATGCTGCTCTGGTTTTGGGATTCCTGCCCCAATTTCAAGATATGGTTGAGGCCCAACAAAGTATATTTATTGGATTCGTAGCCTTTGGAGGCGGCCCAGGTGAACGCTGCCTGTGAAGGATCTTGCTCAAAAGCCGTTTTTCCAAGGGAACTTGGGATTTCGGCGGTATAGTCGATATGGTTAACCAGCAGCCCGATGGTACTTAGCCTGTTCATTGCCAGAGAGGTGTTCAGGAGCAGGGCATCACGGTCAAAGCGGCTGTTGTCACGGTAGCCGTCCAGGCCCATATGGCCATAGTGTAATTCAAGCCCCATAGGGCCGTCCTGTTGTGAGAAGCCCAGGTTGTCCTTGAAAAGGCCGTAAGAACCCAGGGTCAGGCTGTTACGGAGGGACGTAGCCCCTGCGGGCGGGGTTTTGGTCTGCAGCAGGATGGCCCCGCCCAGGTTTGCTCCATAGTCCGTCCCCTTGGGCCCTTTGATCACTTCCATGGTAAAGAGGTTTTCCAGGTCGAAGGCTTCCAGGGTCGAAAACCCGGTTCCATCTGTGACAGGGATGTTATTATAGTAAAGCCGGAGCTTATCGGTTCCAAAAGGGGTACGGGCCCCAACCCCGCGGATGGTAATCCTGTTGGTATTAAGGGCCCCGGAAAGTACGTACACACCAGCAATCTGGTTAAGGGAGGCCGGCAGGTCAACCGGGCTATAGTTTCGGAAAACTTCCGGACCGATGATACTGGACGAGGTTATCCCTGTTGCCATTGGCTTTTTGGCCGGGTCTGTAAGGATGACTTCCTGAAGGTAGGTAACGGAATCCCGTTCCTTTACCTGGCCCACGATAGTCCCGAAAGCCAATAAAACCAGCAGGGTGCCACAGTAGTTCTTCATCTGGGAATTTTGGTTTTTTAAATGTAAAGATTAAAACCTGAATCCTATTGAGAGGCCGCCCCTGTACATAAAACTGTCCTGGAATTCTTCAGGGTTGATGTTCCTTCCGAACCCGCCAAAGACTTCCAGGGAGAACTTCTGACTCCGGGTTACCCACTTGTTGCCCAGGCCCAGGCCCAGGGCCAGGGTATTATATTCCAGGTTTTGGTTGCCCAGGAGGGCATCGTCTGTGGATTCCTTCCCCGAATAATACAGGCCAAAGGCTTCTGCAAAGAAGCCGCTCCTGGGCTCGTAACCGAAGTATGCCCTGAAATTGGGCCCTATCCCAAAGTTGCCATTGTAGTCCAGGGCATCGTTATCTGCATAGATGGTGCCTCCAATGCTGGTATCCTCCCCCAAAAAATATTCGTAAGATCCTTCTACAGTCGTGGTAGCGAGGAAGAGCCCGATATCGAATTTGATCTCATGACTCGTATCAAATCTGGGATAGGCCTGTGCCTGTGCCAGCATGCCGTACAGGAAAAACAGGAATGTCAGTTTTTTCATAAGAAGTGATTTGATCCTGGGAGACCGGTGGATCCTCCCAGGTAGCAAAGGTACATAAGCAGGGGCATTTCGCCCGGCAGGAAAGTTTTGGCGTTTACCTCTCTTCCGTTAATAAAACTTTCCATGCCAAGTAAACATTGTTATTTTAGTCGGAAATTTAACGAATTGAAAGTAGTATCCTATAATGTAAACGGGATTCGTGCTGCCCTGGCCAAGGGGTTCCTGGAGTGGTTGGGCCCCGTAAACGCCGATGTAGTATGCCTGCAGGAGATCAAGGCTATGGAAGAACAACTGGACCTGGCCTTGTTCGAACGGGCCGGATACCCTTACCATTATTGGTTCAGTGCCCAAAAAAAGGGTTACAGCGGGGTGGCCGTCTTGTCCAGGACCCGCCCGGACCATGTGGAATACGGCACGGGGATCGACTATATGGACCATGAAGGACGAAACCTGAGGGTAGATTTTAACGGACTCTCGGTGATGAGCCTGTATTTGCCCTCGGGGACCAATATAGCCCGCCTGGACCATAAACTTCAGTATATGGCTGATTTCCAGACGTATATCAACAAGTTAAAAAAAACACACCCCAGGCTATTGGTTTGCGGAGATTACAATATATGCCACAAGGCTATAGACATCCACGACCCGGTACGC
>Ga0102952_1000019_pt1 | contig 128677 bp, 117 predicted proteins | sample SalPon2A_C_D1_MG_FD_78506 | JGI IMG/M metagenome (GOLD analysis project Ga0102952, IMG submission 78506) | Soil microbial communities from South San Francisco under conditions of wetland restoration - Salt Pond MetaG R2A_C_D1_MG | ecosystem: Environmental > Terrestrial > Soil > Wetlands... | reverse complement strand
TCAGCTATAGCTACCCTGTTTTGCACAAGCACCTGGGCATTGTCCAGATCTGTTCCTACTTCAAAAGTAACGGTAATAGTCATTCTGCCGTCATTGGTACTTTGAGACGACATGTACAACATGTTCTCAACACCGTTGATCTCCTGTTCTATCGGAGTTGCGACAGTGCTGGCTATTATCTCGGGACTCGCACCGGGATATATCGCTGTAACCTGAATTGTTGGTGGCGCGATCTCCGGGTACTGGGTTATCGGGAGATTATAGTAAGATATAATGCCCACGATCACGATCAACACTGATAGCACACCTGCGAATATGGGGCGGTTAATAAAAAAATGCGAGAATTTCATTTAGCGGCTTTCCCCTGTTTCTTCCTTCGGACTGATTTCAGCTCCGGAAACGGATGTATCGGAACGCTCATCGATTGTTATCTGATCCATAACCGGTTCAACCCTTGAATCCGGCCGGGCTCTCTGTAGTCCGCTTATGACAACAAGATCATCCGGACCCAGACCTTCTTTAATTACCCTCATACCGTCGATAACAGGACCCAGCTCCACACGTTTGTATTCAACTATGTTCTTGTCATTAACCATTAATACATACTTTTGAGACTGATCTGTACCTATGGCTTCCTCGGGTATCTGAATCGCCTTGTATCTTTCACTCCCTTGAACGCGAACCCTTGCGAACATTCCTGGAACAAGCAGTTGATCCGGATTCGGGAAAATCGCTCTCCCTGTCATGGTTCCTGTATCGGGGTCGATCCTGTTATCTATAAAATCCATTTTCCCCTTATGAGGGAATCCCTGTTCGTCTGAAAGTGACAGGTAAACGGGTGTTGCAGCTTCTCCTGAACCGAGTCTGGAACCATTCCTGGAAAGTCTCATATATTTTAAAACAGAACGCTCATCAGTTTCAAAATAGCAGTGGATAGGGTCCAGAGATACTATTGTTGTGAGGAGTGTTCCGTCGTTCCCGCCGTTAACAAGATTGCCTTCAGTAACAAATTCCCTGCTGATCCTGCCTCTAATAGGGGATTTGACTTCAGTGAACTCCAGATTTAATTTCGCCTCTTCAACAGCAGCCTGTGCTGACTGCAAGGACGCCCTTGCTTCCTCGAGCCCGGTAGAACGTGTATCGAATACTTCCTGCGATATTATTTTTTTATCAAGTAGTTTTTTTGCTCTCTCGTAATTGCTTCTGGCCAGATCTAAACGTGCTCGTGACTGTTCCAGGTTTCCTTCAGCCCTGTTAAGGGCTGCACGGTATGGTCTGGGGTCGATAACAAAAAGGAGTTGTCCCTTATCTACTATTTCTCCTTCATCGAAATGTATAGATTCAAGGTATCCGCTAACACGGGCTCGAACCTCTACTGAATCAGTCGCTTCAAGTCTGCCGACATATTCGTCCCATTCCACTACTTCACGCACCAGTGGCTTGCTGACAGTTACTTTTGGAGGTGGAGGTGCCTGCTGTTTATCATTGCTTTTACATCCTGAATTCAGGAATACCAGGATAAGTAAAAAAGAGAATATAATATTGATGAAAATATAAGTTTTTTTCATTATCTTTTCCCTGAACCGTAGTGATCCTTAAACTGGTTAATTACGTTTTCTCCCTTTAACAGATTTGGATTATTTATTGTGCGAACAAAGAATTATCCCGATGACCGGGCAGCTTTGTTATCTGTCAAGAAGTATTAATATGGCGGTCAGATATTTTGTAAAATTCTTATATTATAATTTCAAAGTTTAAAAATCAATGGAATTTAACCAACGATTAATAATAGCTAATATTTTTTAAATTTCATAAAATTACATGGATCACTTACCCGTATATTACGTTAAGAATTAAACAAATGCACCATTCTGTCTGAAAACCATAATATAACGTTACACCCACAAATTTATTGCCGGAAAAATTTAGAATAAATATTAATGAATTTGATTAAAATCTACAAAAAAAGATTCACAATATGGTTACCAGACCCTTATATTCTGAATATGCTTCTGGTCGGTCTTGAATTCGGATGTAAAATGAAATTCTATTTCCGGGTATGACTGCTGCTTATCTCTAAGCGACCAGGCACTTTCAGCCATGAAAACTAGCCTGCCGTCTTTGTCCATTGTAATGAAACGGTTGTATCGGTCTATGAATTTTTCCAGAACCTTTTTGTCGGATGATGTGATCCAGCATGCCTTGAAATAGTTGAGAGGCTCAAAATAACAGGACGCTCCGTACTCGTTTGATAATCTAAACTGTATTACATCGAACTGAAGCTCACCGACCGTCCCGATTATCTTTACATTACCGGAATCCTGTATGAAGAGCTGTGCAACACCTTCGTCGGTAAGCTGGCTTATACCTTTTTCTAGCTGTTTTGACTTGAAAGGGTCCTTGTTGACCAGTCTTCTGAATATCTCGGGGGAAAAATCAGGTATTCCTTTAAATCGGAGTATTTCGCCTTCGGAGATAGTATCTCCGATCTTGAAGTTCCCCGTATCGTATAGTCCGACGACATCTCCGGGGAATGCTTCTTCCAGCGTATTCTTTTCGTTTGCCATGAAACTTGTCGGATTCGAGAAGCGTAGTTTCTTTTTCAGACGAGTATGAAAATAGAATTTGTTTTTTTCAAATTTGCCCGATACGATCCTGCAAAAAGCTATTCTGTCTCTGTGGTTCGGATCGAGATTGGCATGTATCTTGAAAATAAAACCCGATAAATTCTCTTCGTATGGATCTACAGCTCTTACATCCGCCTCACGGGCCATGGGCTCATTGGCAATCCTGACAAATGTATCCAGCAGCTCCTTTACACCAAAGTTGTTAACCGCACTGCCGAAGAAAACGGGAGCCAGGTGTCCCGCCCTGTATTTGTCAACATTGTAGGGTTCATAAATACCCTCGATCAGTTCAGTGTCCTCAATTAATTTCACAGCTGAGTTCTCGCTCAGTTGTTTTACCAGTTGTGAATCCTTAAGGTCTGAAATCAGCAGTACGTCTTCATGAACCTTTGATTTTTCTGATTTAAAAAGCTTGAGGTTCTTTTCGTAAAGGTTGTATATTCCCTTGAACGATTTACCCATCCCGATAGGCCATGTGAGAGGTCGTATATGAATATCGAGTTCTTTTTCTATTTCGTCTAGAAGCTCAAAAGGGTCTTTCCCCTCCCTGTCGAGCTTGTTTATGAATACAATAACAGGAGTGTTTCTCATCCTGCATACTTCCATCAGTTTTCGTGTTTGTTCCTCGACGCCCTTTACACAGTCAATGACCATGATTACGCTGTCAACAGCGGTTAATGTACGGTATGTATCTTCAGCGAAATCTTTATGTCCTGGGGTATCAAGTATATTGATCTTGTAGTCCTGATATTCAAACCCCATTACGGATGTGGCAACCGATATGCCACGTTGTCTTTCAATTTCCATGAAGTCGGATGTTGCATTCCTTTTTATCTTGTTACTTTTTACGGAACCCGCTGTCTGGATCGCACCACCGAACAGTAACAGTTTCTCCGTTAGTGTGGTCTTTCCTGCATCGGGATGGCTTATTATACCGAATGTTCTTCTTTTTCTTATCTGCTCTTTCTGTGACATATATTTTAGAATTATTTAAAGGTTATTTCTGTTAAACCCGATATTTTACTGGAACGTTAAGAAAAATCGACTATCTACAAATACTTTGTCCCCTGCAAATAGATTGGAGGTATTGATTGATACATTTAAATTTCGGTTTTATATATGATGATTATCTCCGGATAGTTTTGTTTATATCATCCTTGATTATTATATTTAGAAAGTCACAATTTCTCTTTGAATTTCGGAACCATTGAGCATGCTTGTAAAATACATTAAATACAAGTTGTAATTAACTTACATCACTGAAATGATGGTATGCTAATGCTTGAAAAAAACCTTATACAGATAGCGGGAGTTCAAGACATAAACGAAGCCCTTATGCTTCAGCAGTGTGGTGTCAAATATCTGGGGTTTCCACTCCGGATCGATATTAATAAGGAAGATATATCCGAGGATGAAGCCGGTGACATTATCAATTTCCTTTCCGCTTCCACCAATGCCGTGATAATTACATATATTAACGATCCTGATGAAATTGCTGATTTATGCAATTCACTTTCGGTGAGTATTGTCCAGCTGCATGGTGATATCGATCCATACAAATTAAAAGAGCTTAAACATATTTCCCCTGACCTGACTGTAATAAAGAGCCTTGTACCTGGATATCACGATATTAGTTCAATCGAACATATGATCGGGGAACAATATGAAGAAGTCGATGCCTTTATAACCGATACTTATGATCCCAGCACAAAAGCAAGGGGGGCAACTGGAAAAACGCACGACTGGGGTATCAGCGGTAATATCGTGAAACATTCATCCCGCCCTGTGATACTGGCAGGTGGTCTTAATCCGGACAATGTAAGGGAAGCTATAATCAGGGTAAAACCTTTCGGAGTGGATTGCCATACAGGTGTTGAGGGAAAAGACGGCAGAAAAAGTGCTGCAAAAGTCAGGTTGTTCGTTTCAGAAGCAAAAAAAGGCTTTAAACAAATTGGTCATAACTAATCCTGATCATTGTGCCTTTTCCAATAATACCGTTATACTGAAAATTAGTAATAAATAACCGGCAGTTGAATCTATTAAAATGGAAAAAGTAAGTATTTTTGCAGATGTACAGAATATATATTACACAACACTTGAAGCCTGTAATGCACATTTTGATTACAATGCTTTCTGGGCCAGGGCGACAAATAACCGGGAAGTAGTTAAAGCCATTGCCTATGCAGTTGACAGAAAAGATGAAAAGCAGAAGCAGTTTCAGAACATACTCAGGGGAATCGGATTTGAGGTGAAACTGAAACCCTTTATACAAAGAAGTGACGGTTCTGCAAAAGGTGACTGGGATGTTGGTATAACACTTGACGTAATTGAATATGCAAAAAGATCTGATGTAGTTGTTCTTGTATCCGGGGACGGTGATTTTGACCTGCTGGTCGAAAAAATAAGGAAAGACCCTGGAGTTCGAGTCGAAGTATACGGTGTACCGGAATTAACTGCGTCTTCACTGGTTAAAAATGCGACGAAATTTTATCCTGTAGGCAAAGATCTGTTGCTCAGGATTCATAAATAGACTTTCTTAACAATTTTTCATATGAACATTTCAGACCTTATATCTCTATTCTACCTGATCGTTAGTATTGGTGTTGTTAGGGAAATAATACATAAAAGGAAATCACTCCTTGACGATGTTATAACACTTCAGGACAGGCGTCTTGTTACTCAGGCAGCATTTTTTTTTCTTATACCGCCCGGTGTTCTACTGCACGAATTCGGCCACACGCTCGCAACCTGGCAGGTAGGTGGGAAAGTCACAGAATTCCACTGGATGATTTACTGGGGGTACATTGTCCCTAAAGGTAATTTTACAGCGCTGCAGAGCTGGTGGATCTCCCTCAGTGGTAATCTGGTTTCTGTAGCTTACGGACTGGCTCCTCTTCCATTTCTGGGACTTGTTAAAAAACCTGTTGTTAAAGAGCTACTGAGAAGTTTTATAAAACTTGAAATCATATTTTCACTTATTTGTTATCCTTTGTTCTCTTTCGTTTTCGTTGGTGACTGGGTTGAGATTTACGATTTCTCCATCAGCCCCTATGCTCAGATCACATTAATTATACATATTTCACTTTTACTCGTATTATGGAGAACCGGGGTGATCGGAGAACGAAAAACTACATACTTTCAATAATATTATGCAATAATAACAGATAAATATGACACAATATTCATTTGCTGTATGAAATATATTTATACATTTTATCTGCTTTGTCAGTACAAATCCGGGATGGAATCTGTAGAAAATCTTTGTATACGGTATATTGTTCCTAAACCACCTGATTCGAAGAACAGTAAGTAAATAATAATATTTTTGGGAACATAGAGAAAGCTCATTGACTGAAAAGTAACGGAAATGCTGGTTCATAGAAGGTCGTTTAGAGACTTGCTTAATTATGATAAATTCATTTCAGTGAATATCTTGCTCACATTGATATTTACTGAAGGGAATAAAGTATATAAGGCATAAAGTAATATATTAAGTATATGGTTTAAAATACTGTTATTGTGTGAGTATCGTAGTGAAAGTATGCTATTTTTTTCCATACGTACTCTCCATCTTTAATTCTTATACCCCAAAAATCGAAATCTGCTCTTTTTCTGTCTCCGGCATTGTTCAGTTCCGTTGATCCGGTGATTCCGTTATAGAGTGATGCTTCTTTTACGAATGAATCAATAAAAGAAGCAGTATCATCAGGAGATATTGCATTGAGATATGAAAGAGCAATAACTCTTACTGTGTCATAAACGGAGAGTGCAAACGCGTCGGGTACCACGCCGGACCTTTTTTTTATCCTTTCGGCTATCGGACCCCACCTGTTTTCCAAAGCGGGGTCAAGACCGAATATAGGGTTTGGATATTCAACATAGTCTGCAAATTCTGACGAACCGCCACTGTTTTTCAAAAGAGCCTCGCTGAACACAACACCATCCGAGCCGTACCACTTCAGTTGAGAAAGGATGTGCATATCTTTCGCAAGCGCGAATATTTTAACAACTTCATCAAAGCCGGCAAGATAGATACCGACGGAATCTCCCCCGTAGGTATCTACTGCTTCCATGACCTGGTGCCGGAGCATGTCAACAACAGTGGAGAAATTCGCTGTATTCGTATCATAAACTACTCCATCGGATACACTACCGCCAGCAGATTTAAACTTAGTCCTGACGGAACTCTCGAGTCCGGAGTTACCTGCGTCATTCCTCCAGATTGGTACAATATGCTCTATATTATCGTTCAGTAACAGAGCGACCACGGCTTCACCTTCCAGATTGTCATCAGGCGCGAACCGGAAGATATTGTCACCTGCTACCGAGAGCGAGCCTGCAGTACTGCTCTGTGAAAGTATAAAAATATTGTTCTCGTCTGCATAATCCTTAACAAATGCCAATTCTGAACTGGACATCGGTCCCAGAACGATACTTATACCGGAGTCTTTGAATTCCTTGAGTTCCCCGAGTGCTTTATCCGGTAAAAGTTGTGTATCTGCAACTTGACCTTTGAATACTATATTTTCATTGTTGTTACGAAAAGATTTATTTACATCTTCTAGACCGATTTCGAGAGCAGCCTTACTTGCATTCCCGAGAGTAGACCAGTTGCCTGTCAGCGAAAAAAGAGCGCCAATTCTTACAGTCTCCTGATCGTTACCGGTATTGCAGGAAGTGAGAGATGATGAAAATAATATAAGTAAGAATATAGTTAAAATGACTTTTAAATCTGTCGAAAATTTATTTTTAATCAATGACATGATAAATGGCCTTAAAGAGTAAAATTTCAATAAATAATAGGTTATAAAGATAATAAAATCTATAACGATTTTGTGAAAAACTGGAAATATCTTTTTGTGTACGGCCTTCCCGGAAATAATTCATAATAAGGATGGTGTGTAATATTTTTGTTATATCGAAAAAGGAATGATGTTATATTGTTAATCAGATGATCGATGGATATTTCACTTAGAATGAAATCATGGCAGGTGTTTATACTTCTATTCGTGCTTCCGGCCCTAATCCAGATATTATATTTTTACCATCTTGTATTCGAGGAGATCAATGACCTTAATCATATTTTAAGGTCCTTTTCCTTATTGATGCTCGTCTTCATGGTGATCTACATGTTCTGGTTCTGGGCACAGGGTATAGGATTAAATAACATCGTTCCGCGCAATATAAGACCGGGTAGCGGACTTTTCAGGTTTTCTATAATTTATACTGCTGTTTATTCTATCTTGTTTCAGTTTTATTTTCTCAGTGCTTCCATATCCAATATTGACTCACTTTTTATTGTTTTGGGAGTATTAATACATATTCTTGGTATCTATTGTGGTATTTACATGGTCTATTTTATAGCCAGGAGCATGATAATGGCTGAGAAGAAAAAGATCGTTGAATTTTCCGAATTCTCTTCCGTTTTTATACTGCTCGGTATTTATCCGATTGGTTTATGGTTTATTCAGCCGAGAATTAATACGATATATGAAGAAAATAAAAACAGGGGTTACACTGCCGATATCCCCGGGCATTACCGATCTATGGAATAATTAATAAAAGTGATTCAATGATTTATGGCTATAAACGAATATATTCCCTCAAGGTTATGGATAAAAGAATATAACGTCAGTTATTACGGTTGTCGGTTTAATTCGAGAATGACCATAATAAAGCTGAATAATAACGGGCTAATTCTACATTCACCTGCTGAAATCGATGAGGAAACAAAAATATCGATTGAAGATATTGGAGAGGTTGCATGTATTGTTGCACCCGGTAATTATCATTTTCTTCATATCTCTTCCGCGCAGAAAGCATTTCGGGATGCGGAAACATGGATCTGCCCCGGTATTGAAAGGAAAGAGCCTGGTATTGAGTTCGACTGGTTTCTTGGTAACAGATCACCGGATATATGGAAAGAAGAAATTGAACAGGTCCTCATAACGGGGACCAGGTTCATGTGGGAGGTCGCGTTTTTCGACAAAAAGAGTCGTACCCTGATATTGACAGATCTGCTGGAGAATTTTACTGATGAAACACCCGGGACTAATCTCTACCTCAGATTATGGATGCAATATGTATTCGGTATGTGGAATAATCCTAAACCCGGTCCTGAATATCAGTTCGGATGGGGTAATAAAAAGGCAGTTCGTAATGCTCTTAACCGAATACTCGAATGGGATTTCGAAAGGATCATCCTATCACACGGAGAGTTAATAGAGCATGATCCGCGGTCAGTCGTTACAAGGGCATGGAAAAATGTACTTAATACAAATTAATTCGATTAAAGAAAAAATTTTATGTTTAAAATTACATTAAATTGATAATACGTGATATGAAGTATTATATTGTATATAGGTAGATATAGATATTACTTAAAGTATTATATAAAGTATATTTACTCAAGAATAAAATTCCCTATTTAAAAATTCACCTATCCTTCCTTATAATTCACATTATATATTGCGATTATTTGCAGTATATCAAAGTTTGATGACAGGAGGTCCATATGAAACGTAAAGCTTCAGCAGTATGGCGTGGTGGTATCAAGGACGGAAATGGTAGTCTTACAACTGATAGTGGTGTCCTTTCGGAAAGTATGTATTCTTTTAGCAGCAGGTTCGAAAGTGCAAGGGGAACCAATCCCGAAGAGCTCATCGCGGCAGCACATGCTGGTTGTTTCTCAATGGCACTTTCACTAATACTGGGTGAGTCCGGTATAAAACTTGAACATATCGATACGAATGCAACTGTAACGATAGAAAAGAAAGAAGGCGGGTTTGAGATAACCGGTGTACATCTTGATGTGAAAGTTAAGGCGGACGGTGCTGATCAGAAACTGTTCGAGGAGGCAACTGTAAAAGCCAAGAAAGGGTGTCCGGTTAGTAAAGTTCTGAACGCTGAAATAACAATGAACGCACAGTTGATGAACTGAACAACTATGCACGGGAAATTGTTTTTAAAAAGTACTTTGAATTATCGTTTAGTCAGTATACTTACCATATATTAAGTAAACAAATTAAAATTTACTTTTGGTGTTAAGTATGCAGATTAAGTTCAAGCATTTCATGGCAGTACTTTTTTCCGTAATATTCAAGGCTATTTCCCTGGTGCTGGTGATATTCGCCGTGTATAAATCTGCCTATGTTGTTGCTTATGAGCAAAAGGAATTTATCACAGCTGTAATTGAATCTGTTAACGCATTTATTATTTCTCTCGCTATTTTTGAACTCGGGGTAGGTGTCGGAAAGGAATACACTTCCGGAAATGACGACGGTAATCTCTATATAAATATAAGGCGTACTATAACCAGATTTGTAGGGACTGTCTGCATAGCCCTTGTTCTCGAGTCACTTATAATGATTATAAAATACAGCCAGCTCGAACTAGCCGGGAACCTTTTTTATCCTGTAGGCATTATAGCTGGCAGCAGTCTGTTGCTAATGTCACTGGGAGTGTTTTTAAGACTGACCAAGGGACATACGGAATAATCAGGAGTTTTATCTATACCCTTCGATATTATGGAATGCATTATTTTTTTCACTGTTCCACATTCTAAATAAAATTAATATTTTTTTCTGAGAATTGATTTCCAAAATGTTTATATACGCTGTCTATTTGGATCAACCAATAAAGAAATTTTTATTACTTAAGTTTTGTTTTGTCCGTAATTATTTAATATAATTATTTTAAAAAGTCCTTTTATGAGAATCAAAAGATCACCACTTTTCGACACCGGGTTCCGGCCCTTTTTTCTGGTTGCTTCAATACATGCTGTAATTTCAATGATTATCTGGTTTGTGATCTACACACTTAAGGCCGATATTAGTCTTGTTAATAAATTACCAATGAACTGGCACGCACATGAGATGATCTATGGTTATGCAATGGCTGTCATTGCAGGGTTCCTGCTTACAGCGGTTAAGAACTGGACAGGGTTAAATACGATAAGCGGTTATAAGCTGTTTATACTTTTTAGCCTGTGGCTGTTTGCCAGAATATTCTCATTTACGAATCATATATTTTTATTAAAACTTGCGGCTGTTTCCGATATTCTTTTTACAATTTTCCTGATCTATGGAATTACAAAACCTGTTCTAAAAGCGGGTGACAGAAGACAAACAGCAATAATTTCTGTGCTGCTGCTAATTACAGTATTTAATATAATCTATTATTACGGGATAGTCACAAATTCCTACTTTATGATTACATCAGGGATTTATGCCGGATTATATCTGATAATAGGTCTTATATTGATATTGGCCAGGAGAGTAATACCATTTTTTACTCAGCGTGTAATCGGTGGAGATATATTACTTAAGAATTACGGAATTATAGACGGCCTCAGTCCGATAATATTCGTATGTTTTGCAATAGCAGACATCTTCACAGATTTGAAATCTATTACATCTATTCTGGCCATCTCTCTGTTCATCATGCATATTGTCAGACTGGGTTGCTGGTATACACGCGGAATATGGAAAGAACCACTTCTTTGGGTCTTATTTGTATCTTATGCTTCAATAGCCTTGGGTTTCGGTATGATGTTTGTTTCCTATATTTATAACTTACCCCAATTTTTATATATTCATTTATTTACTATAGGCGGGATCGGTCTTTTGACTATCGGGATGATGTCACGAGTATCCCTCGGACATACCGGAAGGAATGTGTACGGTAATTATCCTGTTCTCCGGTGGATATTTATTCCTATGATACTGGCCGGGATTTTCAGGGTATTTATGCCCATTGTTTCTCAACCTCAGTATGCTTTATGGATAGCGGTATCTCAGGTGTTGTGGGTTATTTCATTCGCAATATTCATTATCTATTATTTCCCGATTCTTCTCTCGCCGAGAGTTGATGGTCAACCCGGATGATAATATCACCCTCGATGAATAACTATACTCGCTTTAATACCCTTATAGTTGTTTCATTTTTGTTAAGATTTCTTTAAAATATTGAATCGGTATAAATAATCTTCATTATATAATTTTTTACTTTCTACAAAAGTCTGGATATTTTACAGATTCAAAATAATTTTGGTTTTTCATATCCGGAAAATGTTTAACAATCTTCGAAGGAGAATGTATTCGTATGACCAGGGTTAGCGGTAAAAGAACGTCCTTGTTCCTGTTCGCTCTTATATTCACGTTCGCTGCACTTCGTATGTTTCTTTACTATTCACCAAATACGGACATGTATATCGGTGATTACAATATTCATCATATATATACCGGCATTATACTCATAGCAATATCCGGTATCCCGCTTGTAATTGTTCAGGGCAGTAACAAGATCCTTGACCTTGCAACTCTGGGATTCGGTGCAGGCCTGGCAATGGTTCTTGATGAGACGATATTCCTCGTTGTTACCGATGGCAGTAATAGTTCTTACTTATTACCCGTATCACTCTTCGGTGGAATATTCATGATATCTGCAGCAGCTCTCTGGGCAATGATTATCTTGTTTTTTGTCATTTATATCGGGGACAATGCAGAAGATAATTAATCTTTTTCTCTCTGAAATGCCTAGAACGCACCACTTTATCCTGAAAATTTCTGTAACAGTGACCAACCCGGCTAATTGTTTGTAAGTTGTTTGATTAAATTGTGTTGATTTATCATATTTAGTGCCTAACATATACTTATTCTGATAAGAATTCTATCAGTTGGTGTTTTTCATGCACGATAGATTACCTACCCATAGTATTGTAGTAGGATATGTTCTCTGGATATTCGGATTTACGGGCGCACACAGGTTTTATTTCGGTAAACCGATCTCCGGAACAATATATTTTATGACTTTCGGCATTTTCCTGATAGGGTGGTTCATAGATCTTTTCCTTATCCCTTCAATGGAATGCGAAGCGGAACTCAGGTTCAGATCCGGGTCTGTTGACTACAATATATCCTGGGTTTTACTGACTTTTCTGGGACTGTTCGGGATTCACAGAATGTATATGGGGAAATGGGTAACCGGTATTATTTTTCTACTTACCGGTGGAATTCTGGGTATCGGTTATTTCTACGATTTCTGGACTCTCAATGATCAGATCACGATAATTAATGCCAGAGAAGCAAGTAAAACAAATTATCAGAATATAGCTGAAATAATCTGAATCTTTTCCCTTAATTATATATCTCAATTATAAGTATTGAATAGTGATTATTAATTATTATTTTGTAAATACATCATAATAAGGAATGGGGTTGAATTTTATATGAAAGAGAATTTCGATAATATATCTGTTATAGCAGATGAAGATGAAGACTTTTCCGAAGAAGTAAAAAACGGATTCGATATGGAAGAAGAACCTTCGGGAAAGGAGTTCTCCGAGCTTGAAGAAGCAGAAACAAAAATTAATACGTCGTTCAAGCCGGATGAACATTTCAGGCTTTTACATTCATATTTCAAGGATATGTCGTATGAGTCTCTATTTTCAGCACACGAAGAATTGTCTGTTGCTGCAAAGATAAAAAACTGTGAATCCAAGGCGAAAGAAAGCAAACACTCGATAAAGCAGCTCAAAAATGAGTACACCGTCAGTAAAAGCGGCAGACGTCAGTTACTTGGTGCAAGGCTGTTCGAGCTGGAAACTATCAGGAATACCTACCTGAGAAAAGCCGAGGAACTGAAGGGGAGATTTATTAAAGCTAACCTGAGACTTGTCGTAACTATTGCAAAGAGATACGTTGGAAGAGGGCTCCCGCTTTCGGATCTTATACAGGAGGGTAATACCGGCCTGATCAGAGCTGTTGAAAAATTTGACCACACAAAGGGCTTTAAATTTTCAACATATGCTTCCTGGTGGATAAACCAGGCTATATCCAGATCCATAATGGACCAGACCAGGACTATACGTGTACCGGTATATATACTCGAACAGGCCAACAAGGTGTACGAGGCCTATAACGAGCTGAAAGATGAAAGGGGAAGAAAACCTTTACCAGCAGAAGTCGCCGAAAAAACAGGTGTATCGGTTGAAGGAGTTAAGAAAATACTGGAGTCTCCGCATGATGTAACAAGTCTGGACCTGCCTATAATGGACGACGAAGTCTTTACCCTGAAAGATTATGTAGAGGACGAAAACCTGGAGAGACCCGAGAATACGATCGCAAGCGAAGCTCTCTCGGAAAAACTTAGCGATGCGCTCAAAAATCTCAGTCAAAGGGAAGAAGAGGTCATACGCCTCAGGTTCGGACTTGATAACGATGTCAAATATACACTGGATGAAATCGGAAGAAGGTTCAATCTCACGAGGGAAAGGATCAGGCAGATAGAGAAAAAAGCCCTCAGTAAATTAGCACGTCATGATGAGCAGGAAGTGCTGAAGAGCTTCCTTAAATAGAATAATTGCAATAACTGACCGAACCATTCACTTAAAAAATCCATTTAACTTAAAAGGTCATGCATTTATAATAACGTATTTTTAAATTTGAAAGTGTTATAATAATGCATACACGGATTTGTTATAAATGCTTCGAAAGATCACAGGGTTTTCGACGGATGAAAAAGGAGACTGGGTTGCTGACCTTGAATGTTACCACGGCCAGCATGTGAGGCACAAACCACCGTTCACGAGAAGACCGTGGGTTATTACTCAAGATGGACGTAATTCAAGGCTGGGCCAGGAACTCGACTGTTTAAAGTGCAACCGTATGGAATGGCCCGAGGATCTCGCTATAAACAGGCGTACAGCCGAGCTGAATGAAAAATCTATGCCGGAATATTTCAAGAAGAGTTATTCGCTGCCAACAGGTATCTGGGGAAAGATCATCGTTTTGCATGGTGAATTGAACTATAAGATTAACGATCCATTTGAACTCTGCTCGGAAATAGTAACAGGTGAGTCCGCAATCATAGTCCCGGATACAAATTGCCTGATTGTTCCGTCCGTGGATACCAGATTCTGTATCGAATTCTATGTGAGAGATTAAAACTCCTAATATAGAATGCTGAGAAAAGAGATTCTTTCAATTTTATATTCACAAATTATTTTGGGATATTTCTGTATTGATTAGGGTTGGTAATATTATTAATATGATTTGGGAGGTCACATGTCAGTAAAAAACCTGGATAGTATTAATTCTGAAGAGGTGAAAGCCGGCAAAGGGACTATAAGAAAGATACTTATTGGTCCTGATGAAGGACCAAATTTTGCTATGAGGCGTTTTAGTATTGCTCCCGGGGGTGGAATTCCGGCACATACTAACAAAGTAGAGCATGAGCAGTATGTATTAAGTGGTTCTGCCAGGATCGGAATAGGTAAGCAGGTTCATACGGTCAAAAAAGACGATGTTGTTTTTATCCCTGCGGGTATCGAACACTGGTACGAGGCTCTTGGTGACGAGGATTTTGAATTTATTTGCGTTGTTCCGAATAAAGAAGATGAAATTAAACTGTCGGATAAATAGAGAACTACTTGTCCCAATTCTGTAACTAGGTGAAACGATAACAGAGAGTGTAAGATCCGGAGCCTAGAATACACCTGTAACGATCAGAATACTTGTAACTACAAGGTTAGCAACTGCTATCGGGAAAAGACCTTTCCAGCCCAGTCTCATGACCTGATCATATCTGAATCTTGGCAGGGTCCATCTCACCCAGATAAACAGAAATAGCATAAAAACAACTTTCCCGAGAAATACGATCGGTGGCAAATACCAGAATTTATCTATGTTGATACCAAACCATCCGCCGAATGGCAATGGATACCAGCCGCCCAGGAACAATGCTGTAACAAGGCATGAAGATACTATCATGTGTGTGTACTCGGCCATAAAGAACATCGCGAACTTCATACTGCTGTACTCAGTGTGATAACCGGCAACTATTTCGGGTTCGGCCTCGGGTATGTCAAATGGTGCCCTGTTGGTTTCTGCAAATACTGCCACCAGGAATACAACAAAACCAAAAAACTGTGGTATCAGAAACCACATGTGCTGTTGAGCTTCCACAATGTCGGTAATATTCAGTGAACCCGTCATTGCAATTACCCCCAGTATGGAAAGTCCCAGTGCAAGTTCGTAACTTATCATCTGTGCAGCACCTCTAAGACCACCCAGCAGGGAATATTTACTGTTGGAAGCCCAGCCCCCGAGAACCACCCCGTAGACACTGAGCGAAGTGATAGCAAGTACATAGAGAATGCCGACATTTAGGTCAGCTATATAAAAGCTTATATGTATCGGCTTATCTACAAGACCGAAAAGGGTAGTATCCACACCTTTGCCGATTGGAATTACGGCAAGAGCTGCGAGTGCTGTTATTAATGTGAATGCGGGTGCCATTATGTAAAGTGTTTTACTGACACTTGTTGGTATTATATCTTCCTTGAATATGAATTTTATACCGTCAGCCAGCGGCTGAAGCAATCCTAATGGACCGACCCTGTTGGGTCCGTAGCGGTCCTGTATATTTGCACTGATCTTTCTTTCTGCATATGTAAGGTACGCAACTGAAGTTAGCACTACGAACAACATTAGTGCTATCTTTACTATTACTATCGCTATTTCTAATATTGGCATCTTGTTCGCAACTTCGCTTTAATGGGATTTGGCACCAAGCATTCCTATTCTGTCATAGCTCAAACCGCTGAAGGCGGGTACATCCTGTGCTATATCGAGGAATATTCTTTCCGTATTCTCATAGCCGAATGTAGCTTCATTGAACCTGCTCCCCAGCATGTTCAGTATTTCCCAGTCGGAAATGGCGTTACCAGGTGGATCAATAGCCCTGTTTACTCTTTGAACTCTCCCGCGGTCATTAGTAAAACTACCTTCCTTCTCGTAACTGGTCACTCCGGGAAGTATGAGGTCGGCGTACCTTGCTGTCTCGGTCAACCTGTAATCCATCACAGCAAGAAAAGATAATGATGAAAGTGCTTTGGCAAGTCTTTCCTTTTTATCTTCTCCAACAAGTCCGAACATATCGAGATCGGCTACGAACAGGGCATCTATTTTGTTATCGAGAAGCTGTTCAATTATATCATCGATATCGGTGGAGATATTCTGTGATTTAACTCCCATTGAGTTGGGATATGGATCTGAACTTACAAGACCAAGTTTCTTTTCGCCGGTCTGTTCGATGTAGTCAGAAACGAGGTAATCGGCCCCTGTTTCATTGTACAGCAGAGAAAACAGGTAGAGTTCCTCGTTGGTCAGCATTGGCGAAAGAAGGAAAGCGGTTCTTTTGTAATCGGACATGTTCAAATTGGAAAAATTCCTGTAAAAGAAGTCCAGTGCTGTATCCCAGTCGGTTATCTCGTACTCATCATTATTTTTATATATAGGATCACGCAGCCTTTTATATTCCTGGACATCCTTAAACTCATATCTGCCCCTGTCGCATATCCAGTGACCGTTAACCTCGGTATTGATTCTCGGCCTTATTCTCGAGACCTTTCCTTTTCTGGGATCGACACCTACGGTAATATTGCATCCGTTACTGCATAATGAACAAACTGAATCAGTGAATTTCCAGTACCATACTCTCTCTTCATGTAATGTATCCTTGTTAAGCAATGCCCCTACGGGGCAAAGATCTATTACGTTTCCTGCAAGCTCGTTATCAAGCTCTTTGCCAGGAAATACAACTATCCTTTTTCTGAAACCTCTTCCACTTGTACCAAGTTCACCTGTCTTGGTAACTTCGTCGGTAAAGCGGACACATCTCGTACACATTATACACCTGTTCGGATCGTATAATATTCTGTCACTTAGGTAATATTTCTTCCTTACTTTCTTTTCCTCGGGACCGTCGAACCTGCTATATCCGGGTCCGTGTCTGAAAGTTGTGAGCTGAAGCGGGCATTCTCCTCCTTTATCGCATATAGGACAGTCAAGCGGATGATTGATCAGAGTGAACTCCACTGTCGCTTCTCTGGCCTTTATGGCTTTTTCTGTGTTTGTTTTAACAACAAGACCGTCCCTTACGAATGTGTTACATGCAGGTAACACCTTCGGGACACCTTCAACTTCAACAAGACATTGCCTGCATTGTGCAACCACGCTTAGTTCGGGATGGTAACAGAAATGAGGTATTTCAACACCGACCCTTGTAGCAGCCTGTATTATGTTCAAGCCTTCTTCTATCTCAACTTCTTTGTCATCAATTGTAATTTTAGGCATTTAAAAAAGTATGTAAAAAATTTTCGTAAATATTATCAGATGTGAAATAGGTTAGCAAGAAATTAAACAAATGTTAAATGCTGGATTTAAAATCGTTTTTCCCATCGCTTATTTTCGGGGATTTTATCTCCCTTGCGGTTTTATCCAGCTCTGATTTAATTTCTTCAAAACTGTCATCATCGAACTCTATATTCTTTTTGAGTTCGTCCTTTGCTCTTTCAAGCTCTCTCATACCCCTTCCAATGGTCCTTGCTATTTTGGGTATTTCATTGGGACCCAGAATAATGATCGCAATCAGCAATATTACAATTAATTCACCTGTTCCTATTCCAAACATGTCATGAAACTCTCAAATACCAGTATTTAACTCGTTATACAGATAGTTTATATCAACTAGTTCAAGTTTAATATCTTTTTCCAAAAATAAAAAATCTGCTCTACCACCCATTCCCCATATACCACGGAGATATTCTCCACACTCCTCAGTTCTCCACCACTGTTGATCATAGCGGTTCAAGAGATAATATCTGAGAACGGAACTTCCGAGCAAACCTGAAAAGCTCTCAATTATTTTGCCCGGATCTTTGAGTAAACCGAAAAAGCGATATTCGTCCGTATCACATAAAAGTACCTTAAGATGTTGCTCCCTGAAACTTTCATAATATTCTCCGATTCTTTCAGGGTCTGCGATGTTAGTTAAAAAGCTTAAATTCAGTGAAATCTCCCTGAGTTCCTTAAGCTTCCTGAAACAGATGAATCTCATAAGATCGCTGTCGGGCAGGTATCCAAGAACTTTTTTGATCCATTTTGGTTCATAAACCAATCCTAAAAAAAGATTTTCGAATATATATTCCAGTTTCGGGTCTGCAAGATATCTGAATTCGAAATGTTCATCCCTGTCTATATGAGAATAACATTGAGCTTTCCCGCAGCCACCCATAAGATAAAGGTAATATGCTATCCCCCTGACCGGGTAAAAACCAACTTTTATTTCAAAAGGTGGATTAAGAGGAAATACGGAAACACCGCAAACCTTGTTGTGTTTTTCTGCATCATCAATAACAAGATTCTCCGGATATTCCCCCGGGATTTTTCCCATCCCTGTATCGAGGATATAGTGATATCCATGGTTTGGAAAGCGGTCTGTTAATTCGTAGGAATTCACCAGAAAATCCAGGTCGTATTTTTTTAAAGTTGATATTTCCATTTGAAGCTTTTTTTTCGTATACCACTTTAAAAGGTCTTTGTACAGGTATTCAGTATCTGAGAGAAGTTTTACAGCAGTGCTGATTAGAAGCTCTGATTCAGGATGAAGGAATGAAATGTAAAAGTGGTTCAGATCTTTAAATCCGAGTTCCTTTATCGACGATAAATTATTTTGAAGAAAAAGTGAATATAGTGGTTTCATTTCACCGGTCGGTTCTTTTCTCAGATTATTCAATCTTTTCCTTTCCTCCGTACTTTTATTGAAAGGGATCAGGTTGTCCAGATATCGGGCGGTATATACTTTGTTCCTTTCTTTGAAAACAGTGTTGCATTCTAACCTGTTAATATTATCTGTAACTTCGCTGGATGAGTTGAATACGCAATGACGTGCGAGAAAAATGGATAGTCTGTTTGAACAGTTTTCATCTGATACCGGGACTTCATTGAAATTGAGAAATGATCTTATATAAGCTGTGTCGGAAAATAACTCATATTTATTTTTAAGATTCCCAAAATCGGTTGTATCACTAATACCGGTGAAATTACCAGAGGATATCCCGAGATAATCCTTTATGTATTTTTCTCCGATTCTTCTGATATCTTCTATCGATCCTTCAGACATATTTTGATTTCCTTTAAATATTATTCTATGTTGCATGAACTTCATGTCTCGGGTTCTTTATTAGAAATGTGAGGAATGAAGCTGAATAACAGAATACGAGTGCTGTTATAAAAGGATAGAAATAGCTTCCTGTTACGTCGAAGAGATATCCGGCGAGGATGGGTCCGGTCAGGGCGGCAAAAGAAAAACCGGTACCGAAAAGTCCGAATATAGTGCCGAGCTCACTCAGTCCGTAAAAATTACCAAGAAGTGTCGGGAATATAGGAACACAACCGCTGTAAAAGAAACCGAAAAGTAGACCGAACAGATAAAGTGTCCAGGTTTCTCTGAAGACCAGAATAAGGATTATTGTACAGGCCTGCAGGAAGTAACATGTACGGAGAATCTTTTTATGGCTAAGCAGTCTTGTGACATAGGCAGAAAAGAATATTCTGCCGAAAATGCTTCCAAGCCCTATGGCTGTGGGTCCGCCGGCTGCTGCTATAGGGCTTATACCTGAATCTATCGAGAAGTTGTACAGGTTTATTACAACTATCAAAAAAGTACAGAATCCAAAGCAGAAAATAAAATAAAGGAGCCAGAAGGTGGGATTGGCAAAAGCCTCACGTGCTTTCCAGTCGTTTTTCCCGTTACGGTATGTATCATCTTCACTGTCGGAGTCCGAACTTCCCGAGCGGTAAGGACGCATCTTCATCTGATATGGATACGATCTCATAACAAAAGCGGACAGCACGAATATTGCTATAATAACTCCTACTGCTATAAAGGCGTTGCGGACCCCGAGATTAGTTATCAGCCATGCTACTACTGTATTGAATATTAATCCGCTAAGAGGCACGCCGCTTGTTGCTATACCTATTGCGAGCGGTCTTTTATCTTCAAACCACCTGCTGATTATTGTTACGGAAGTAACGTAAAAGACACCGTCGCCGAGCCCTACCATGAAACTGTATGTAAAATAGAGCTGCCATATCTCTGTTACAAAAGCTGTCAGCAACATACCAAGGGCTGCAATCAAACCACCAAAGAAAATAACGAACCTGGGATCATAAAGATCTATAAGTTTCCCTGCGAGTACAAGCGAAAATGCAAGAACAAAACATCTGACGGAAAACAGGGATGAACCAAGCGCGCGGGAAAGGTCAAAGATATCGTTCAGGTACGGCATGAACACGCCGAATGAATAGAGCAGAAGGCCGTCCAGAATGATTAATAATAATCCGGCAGCTACAATAAACCAGCCGTAATGTATTTTTCTTGTCATAGTTGATTCAGGGCATCTGAGATTATGAATAGCTTTTTAACAGAGAAAAAATCATAACTGATTTAAATTAATTTATTCATTTCAACTTGATACAGTTCAGATTGAATAGTTATTATATTTGCTGTATTTTGAATATCAGATTATAAAAATATACATATACAGTTTGGGGGCTTATTTTATGTCGGACAATTTACAGCACGAAGGAGATTTTATAACAAAGATCAAAGGTGGTCTGAACAAGGGATTGAGGGTGGTTAATATCAGGTCCAGAGAGTTTTTGGATGCCGTGAAGATAAAAAACAAGATCGGCTCTCATAAGAAAAAGAAAAAACAGGTGATTTCCGAGGTTGGCGAAGCCGTATACAAGATGTTTGTTCAGAAGAATCAGTTCGATGAGGAGAGGATCAGAGAAAAATGCAGGGAAGTGTCAAAGGTTGAACAGGAGATAAAGGATTTCGAGGAAGAGCTTGAAATCGTTCATACCAATGCCAGGAAAGAACTGGGCAAACTCAAGGCCATATCAAAACCAACCGACACTGAAGAAATGAATAAAGAAACATGACATAAACTTCAGGCTTTAATTAATACCTAAAAAGATTTATAATTCAGATAGGGCATTACAATTATAAAATTTGAAATTATTATCCTTTTTCGAAAGGGCAAACCATTTGAGAGGATGGGGCGCAAAGTTACGGACCTGTTGCCGTTAGGTGGCTGAACTGCTGAGATAAAGGTAAGAATTGGACAAATACTTGTCTGAAAACGTGTGTCGTTAATACTTCTTTCCTCCATGAATTCCTTTCAAATGATGTTGATTACAATAAAGTCGTTTATAAGATATTGTTTGTAACATAAATTAATCATTGATTAATATGATATTTATAGGACAATTAAACTTGTTCCTACGTGTATTTATACATTTTTTCATGTCATATATACGAGGCATTGTTTTTAATGACGTGTGTACATTTTGATTCCGATATAAGACTGAAAAATAATGATAGTATTTCACTGATCCTGGATGGTTCAGTTCCCGGGCTGGTTCTTTACCCTGTGCAAAATGGTTCCGGAGATATTGTTGATTCAATCAAAGAAACACTAACAAGTAAAGGGTTTTATACTAAAAGTTTTAGTCACAACGAATGCGATTTCAGCAAAATGAAAGATTTCGTTTCGGAAAATCCGCTGCTTGTTGTAATACTTGACGGATTAAATCCCAATATTGTTTTCGCATACGGATATTTCAAGGCTAATAAAAGGTTTATCTTCCCGATCTATAACAACAAGGATATAAAAAACGGCAACAGGCATGAAGAGCTTTTTGAGTTTGATGATTATGTCTCTTTCGATCTGGGTAATACTTCCCCGGAAGAGTTAAATACAGGGCTGAAAAATGTGCTCAACCAGTACCTTGATGATAATACGGAAACAATAATAAGCGATTATGCCGATATTATTGTTCTTGAGACAGAAATTGAGAAAAATGAACTAAAATCTGAAGTAAGGAACCTGATGATTAAAATAATCAGGTTCCAGATGGGTCTTGAAAAACCCGAACTGCAAACCCTCAACAATATTTACAATCGGATACAGGATCTGGAGACAGAGCACGGGGTGATATTTCCAAAAAAAATCTACAGCCTCCTGCCTTTTAGTTATTTATCGCTTTTCAGGATGGGGGTATTATCAACTCTGGAGTTAAAGAAAAGTATTAAAAACATTAATAAACTATCTGAAAAATTGTATTCAACAGTTGGAAATAACATAGATATTTTTCTATTAAAGAAAAGACTTGCAGATGCTCAGACTCTAGCTGCAGTTTATGATGACAGAATTGGTAATTGCAGGATATCCATAGATTATCTGCAACAACTTACAGAGAAATTTAAATCTCAACAGATATCTCTCTACAAATCAAAAGTTTTAAATAACCTTGGCATTAATCATCTTCTGATCTACGAATCTGCCGCTGATACGAAAGATCTGGATAGTGCTATCTGTTATTTTGAGGATGCTGTAAAAGATTCCGGCAGGGAGCAGTTTCCTCTGGAGTTCGGGAAATTTCAAAGAAATCTTGGAATATGTTATCAAAGGAAAGCTGCATTGACAGGGGATCATGACCTCTATCAAAAATCCATTGATTGTTTTAGAGTATGCAAGGATATATACACAGAAGATATTTTTCCGGAACATTATTTTGATTCCACAATACTTATTGGAAATTCGTTAAGGGATCTTGGTCAAATGATTGATAATTCCGAGTATCTTGATGAATCTTTTGATTTCTATAAACAGGCCTCTGAATATTTCGAAGTGGATGATCACCCTTATGATCACTCCAGGATCTTAAAAGAGAAAGCTCGCGCTTATAGGATAATGTACGATCTGACAGGTGATGATAATTACTTTAGCGGATCTGAAGAAAGTTATTCTTCATCACTCAACTATTTTAATATCGCGGATTACCCTTTCCATTATGCAACTATAATATCAGAGCTTGCCGATCTTTATTTTAAATTGGGATGTACAAATAATGACCCGATCATTCTTGATAAATCACTTTCACTCCTGGAAGAGGCACACACAATAATAACGTTTGAAGAAAACCCCTCGGCATACGCTGATATTCAGGCAAGGCTCGGTGAATGTTACACCGAACTGGCTTCTATCAACCATGAAGATGAATCCTATCTGAGAGCACAGGAATCATATGAACAGGTTCTGAGAGTTTACACAAGGGATATCTCACCACGGGAGTTTCTTAAATTCAAACTCAAACTGGCTAAAGCATTCAAAAATCTGGCAGGATCGATCGGGAACCGGGAATATTTCATTAAAGCAGTGGAGTCCTATAAAGACTGCATTGATCTACTCGATGAAGCTGAAGATCAATCACTTTTAATTTCTATTTATAATCAAATAGGCGATCTATACAGTTCCCTTGCCGAAATTAATCATGATGAAATGACATTTAAAAGTATGCTCGAGTCCTTTAACCGTGCTCTGGAATTAATAGATAAAGATCGGAACAGTGAAGAATACCTAAAGACCATGAACAATATTGGTTTGGCGTACAGCAATCTGGGCAGGATCAGGTCCGAAGGGGAATTACTCCGAGATGGTATTAGAAGCTTCAATGAAGCTATCGATATTTGCAGTGAAGAGAAATTCAAACAATATTATGCAATATTAAATTATAATCTTGCGGAATCACTTCATACTCTTTACGGGTTGAGCGGAGATGGTGAAGTTCTTGAAAATGCAATAAGACACTTTGCACAATCATTAAAAATATACGATTTTCAAAATTTTCCCGATCAGTACGGCCTTATATGTAAAAAACTGGGTATCTGTTTAAGAACCGAATTTTTGATGAACGATACCAATGATCTCGATAAATTTGATAAAGCGATCTCTTACTTTGAAAACTCACTTAAATATTTCACATCGGAAAGATCTCCCGGGGAATATGGAGAAATTTCCAGGAGTATTGCCGACCTCTTTGCTTTTGTATCAAGAGATTCATTTGAAACTGAAAAAATTAAAAGGTCTATTGATTACTACAGAAATTCACTTCAAATCATAGATGCTGTTCAATATCCACTGGAACATGCGTTGGTCCTTAATAATATTGGTAACCAGTTCAGGGAATTGGCTGAAATTGAAAAAAAGGCTGAAAATTCCAATCTGGCGATCGGAGAGCTTACAAGAGCCGCTGAACTTGCAGAGGATGATCGTGATAGTTTGAAATATAAAACTGTCATTAATAACCTAGCGGCAGGCTATATTACCCTGGCTGATGCTTCGAATACAATTGAAAATGCAAACGTGGCCATAAAATATTTAAAGGAGGTATTGGTCGGTCTTGATAAGAATGAATATCCAGAACTGTATTCCTCTGCAAACAACAATATGGGAAATGCTCTTCTATTGTTGTCATCAAGGATCGTTGTAGAGGACGATTCCCTGATAGAGAATTTTAAAAGTGCCCTGCAAGTTTTTGACCGAGAAGAATATCCGTATGAATATGCTTCAATACTAAATAATACAGCATTCGCCTACTGCTGTTTTACAGACGAATCGACTTATATTGAAAATCACAAAAAAGCCATCGGAATGTATGCAGATGCTATCGAAATTTATTCTTCTGAACCACAGGGGAGATCTCTCCTGATTATCAGAAACAACCTGGCAAATGCTTATACTGAACTTGCCGAAAAAGAGCGTTGTGAAGATAACTGCCTGGAGGCTGTTAAATATCTGGATATTTGTCTTGGAGATGCTAACGGGAACAGCGGGTATTTTGGTTCCGTCTTAAATAATAATCTGGGAACGGTATATCAAATTTTATCCAAAGAGACCGATGGAGATGAAAACCGAAGCAAAACTATTGAATACTACAGTAAGGCAAAGTCACTTAGCAGGAAGGAAGAGGATACAGATCTCTTCTCAATTATAAACGGGAATTATGCAACTGCATTAAAATATTTTGCCAGCTTAGATGGTGAGACCCGGAGAATTGAAGAGGAATTGAATTCATATAATTATGCACTTGATTATTATACAGAAAGGGATTTCCCGTCTGAGTATGCTTCTATTAAATATGAGATTGGAGTACTGCTTCAGGAATATGCATACGCCAGTGAGGATCCTGAAAGACTTGTGGAATCCATAAATAGTCTGAATGATTCAGCCAGAGTGCTTACAAGATCATCAGCTCCTCTTTACTACGCTACTGTTTGTTATGCATTAGGTGCCTCATATACAGCACTGTCAAAAGATCGCGGGTTGGATGAAAATTGTAACCTTGCGATGGACTACACAGTAGAGTCGGAAAATATTTTCAATCCAGGGAATTACCCCCAACAATATGCTATTTGCAGACTCCAGGAAGCAGAAATTCATAAAATAATTTCCAAAAATTCGGGAAGCAGGGATAACCTTGTCAAAACACTTGAGTGTTACAGAGATTCACTTAACTACTTTACATCTGATGATTTCCCCGAACAGCACAGAACTATAAGCAGCAACATACATGATATCTTCAGATCGATGTCTGAAACGGGAATGAGTATTGATGATCCTGAAGAATCCATAAATTCACTTACCAGGTTAAAAGAAGTTTTTTCAAAACGTGAATTTCCACAGGAGTATTTACTTATCCAGAAGGAAATTGCGGGCAGGTTCGAGGAGCTTGCAAAGATAAAAGATCGCGACCAAAACACAAAATCAGCGATTGAATCATACAGTGAAATCAAGGAACTTCCACACGTAAAGGAAAACAAACTGGAAACAGCCGAGGTACACAAAAAGCTTGGTGAATGCTTTTATATACTTGGTGAAATGAACAATGATCCTGGATATCTTCACAAGGCTGTAGATTCATTTTCAGGTTCCATCGAGTTTTACAAGGATGCGGGCAACAATGACGAGGTAGTAAAGCTATCCGGGAAAAAGGGATATTGCCTTAATTTGATTTTTGACATCGGTTCTGCACATAACGATTTCGACGGATCCCTTACTGAACTCGAAAAGGCTATTGATATCTTCAAAGATATACAAGAAATAAAAACATTAAATGAACTAAATTATAAAAAGGCCCGGCTACTTTATTTTCAGGCAAACGATAGCAATCAAGCTGATAAATATCTTGAAGCTGCAAAGATCCTTGATTCATTGCTTGATGCTGAGATATACGAAAACAGCATTTACAACATTTGTGAACTTCATGAGAACCTAGGCGATATTTACAGGGGTCTCTCCCTAATAAGTGAAAGGGCACAGAACCTGAAAAGGTCCTCGCACCATTATATAAAGGCACTTGAATATTCTACAACCGGTGAATCGGAGGATAAAACATTTGAACTCAATAAAAAAACAGGAGAAATAAACAGAACAATAGGCGACGAGTTGTATAACAAAGAAGATTTCGAAAGTGCAATTCCCTATTATATGAATTCGGTTAAGTATCTGGACAGCCAGATATATCCCGAAATTTATGGCGAGATCAAAAGAAAGCTGGTCGACTCATACAGACATCTTGGTTCCCTTCAAGTGGAAGTAGATACGGATTCGGCGATCGAGCTATATAAAAGCGCTCTCGAAATATCTGAGGAAGCCGGTGATGCTGAAAAAACTGCTGAGATAAGAAAAGACCTTGCAGATATGTATATGCTTGAAGGTAATTCCATTAAAAATCCTGATTATCTAAAAATTGCCATAGATAATTATAATAACTGCATGGATTACTATTCTGCTGAACAGAGAAACGAAGAATATTCAAATATTAATATTTCAATCTCGGAGTGTTACAGGCTTCTCTCGGAGATCGAGGAGGCTGAAGATAATCTTAAAAACAGTATTAACCCGCTTGAAAATGCCCTTACATATCTCAATGAGGACAGTTCACCTGAAAAGTTTCATGAAATAAGCAGTTCTATAACCAATGTATATACCAGCCTCGGTGACACTGCTCTTGGACGAGAAGATGATGACTCTGCACTGGATTATTACCTTAAAGCGATTAAAAGATGTAGCCCTGTATCATCAGCCAAACTGTATTCCTATCTGAATTACAAAACGGGTTTCCTCATTTTCGATAATGATATGGAGACTGTAGAGAAAGCGGAATCTGCAAGACTCCATTTCCTTGAATCATTGAAATATTACAGTTCAGATGATCACAGGGATAAATATGTTAATTTGAGATCAGCTCTGGGGGATATTGAATCAAAGCTTTATGATCTAACATCAGCCCGAAAACATCTATTTAATGCGATCCATGAATATGACGAAGTTATCGATAAAACAGCAATAGAGAATGCAAGCCGGATTATTGACAATTTCAGAACAATTTTGTTAACCGCTGCTGACTATAGTATTTCCGAAGGCAACTATTCTGATGCAATAGGACAACTGACTAAATATCTGGAGCTTACAACGAACGGGGATGATAATGATAAAATCGCGGATGTCAGAAAAAAGATTGGTGATTTAAGCTTTTCTCTCTATAGGGATAAAGGTGATGATAGCTTTTTAACCACTGCCGAAGAATCCTATAAAAATTTACTGGAGTTAGACAGTCCTGAAGGTAATACACTCCGTCGGGCGGGTTTATACAAGGGACTTTTTCTCGTCTGCCTCGAATATTTCAAGAGTGATAAAAATGAATATGCAAGAACGGATGAGATCTTGAATTATGCTGATGAAGCACTAAGCATTTATAGTAACGAAGATGGTTATAACGAGATAAATGAAATAAAGCAGGAACTCTATGGCCTGAAGGACCTGCTGAGTACTAACTCCGGTAATGACCCTAATGAACAAGTGAATACTCTTTTGCGCTTACGGGATCTGGCTGCATCTTATTTCGATGCTGAACTTTCTCGTTCATTTAATTTTGAAATAGCCGGTATCTGCTACAAACAAGCTGAAAGCACGAATGATATTGATTTCTATCAGAGAGCTCTGGAATATTTTCTTAAATTTTCCGAGAATCGTCATGTTACTTCTGAAGATCCTGAATACAGCAGTTATAACTTTAAATTGTTCAATATATACAGAAAGTTGTATGAGAATACATCTGATCCGGATAATGGTGAAAAAGCTTTAAAGCATTACAGACTGTTCAAAGATTCCGGACATAACAATGAAGAGAATAATACCGGAAATATTGATGACGATATTTATCGGATCTGTCTGGCTGTTGCGGATGAAGCTGTAGATAAAGGTGATTTTGGGAAAGCAGCCGGATTACTTGAAGAAGTTAAAGGTCTTTTAGCTGATGAATTCGTTAGTTCCCCTGCTTATACAGTAAAACTGGCATACACAAAAACCAAATTCGCAACAGAATATGATGCAGATGAAATTAGAGGAACTATTGACTACTGCACTGGGCTTTTAAACCGTAATATCCTTGATGAGAAGAACAAAACTGCCGTGAGTATGGATCTTGGAGATCTCTTCTACTGTTCTTTTAACAATACTGGCAATGAGGACAATCTGAGAAAATCACTGGGTTATTATAAAGACGCATATATATATTATTCCGGTGAAGGTCCCGAGGAACACAAGAAAGAAGTAGAAGAAAAAATTAGAATAGTTAAAGATAAGCTGGCAGAGCTGGGATCTTTTGAAGATACTGAAAGTGCCCTCGAGTATCATTTAAAACAGCTATCTGAGATTAGCCGAGAACAAGAACCATTTAAAGCAGCCGAATTATATGAAACCTTAGGTGATATTTATGTTCAGCTTTTCGATGAAAATAATTCTGATGTAAGCAACCTTGTTTCTTCAATAGAATATTATAATAAAGGCTCTGAAATAATAAAAGAACTCAAACCTGAAGTTCAGCCACAAACTGATAAAAAAATAAGGGATTCATATTTGTTACAACTTGGAATAACAGGACTTGAAGATTATGAAACCAGGTTACAAATCCTGGAAAAGATACATTCACTCGGTCCAATGAATGACACACAAAAGTATTCGAACACTTGCAAGGAAGCAGGTGATCTGCTCTTTAAAACCGGAAAAGATCTTTCGGATAATTCTTACCTTGCGGGGTCATTCGGATACTATTCCGAAGTTATAGCAAATGCAATTTCCGATGCAGAGACCGAAGAATCAGCCCGGATAAAACTTAACATGGGTCAGATATGCCTGAGCCTGGATAATAACTCCGATAAGAGGAAAATACTGAAAGACTGCCTAAATTATCTTGATGACTCCCGGGAATATTATCAATCCGCAGGTGCGGACGACAAACTTGACGAAATACTAGGTTTAAAAGCTGATATAACATTGCAACTCGCAGCAATAGCAGATGAACCAGGCGACAAACTCAGAATATTTGAGGATTTTCTTTCAGATGTGGCCATAATTAATAATGGATCATCTGCACTGATAGGGATAAAGGCTGCTGAAATATACCATTGTAGTTATGAAGCTGAAGGTGAAACGGAACATCTGGAAAGATCTGTTGAATTGTACGAATATATCGAAGAATTTTACAAGAGGGAAGGTGATGAACACAAGTGCCGCGATATCAGGGATAAGATAAACAATATTGTTAGGTCATCGCTTTCAGTAAGTCCGGATGATGACACTAATACTAAGATCGCCAAACTGGATGAACTCCTGTCGATTTTCCGTTCGGAACAAAATTATGATTACTATCTGAAAACCGGATTACAGCTGGCCTCCATTTATATGGATTGCGGGATTAAGAACGACAACACCGACAAACTTGAAAAATCCTTGTCTGTTCTCGAAGGGCTGATGGAAGAGAGGCAAATAGATCACGCCTCTACGGAATTTATGGAAGTAAAGAAAAAAGCTGCCGGTATATATAAATACCTATCTGCTGATACTGACAATCAGCTTCTGCTGAAATCAATGACATTATACAGAGATGTTATTGATTTAGCCGAAGAATATAAACTCGATATTGATCTTTCTCAATTAAAGAGTGAAATTAAAGCTGAATTACACACATTACTGAGGCTGGACTTACAAAATGAAGGTCTGTCTAAAGCCTGTTCTGCCTTTTGGGAGAATATTGATCTGCTCGGCGAGAATTTTTCTACCGGAGAGATAAATGAAATTCACTGTAAAGCGGCAGAAATCGTGTTGGAACGATATGAAGATGAAGAGATCAAAACCGCATTAGTTTTTATCGAGAAAATAAAATCTTCTTTGAAAAATCATGAAAATACCGAATTTCTCAAAACCTTGACAGATATGTTGCTAAATACTCATATTAAATCCGCTTCAATCTCCTATGATGCCGGGGACTATTATGATGCTGTGCAGCACTATACTAAGGCTAAAGGTCTTATTGATAATGAAAATGACCAAAATGACCAGACAAGGTCTTTGGAAGTTCTGTATGGACTCGGAACAGTATATGAAGCAATTTGGAGAAAGGATGGTAAATATAAAAACCTTAACAGGGCAATAAAGAACTTCGAAAATTGTGCACATCACGATCATACGGGCGATAGTGAAAAGACGGGACTTGCTGCTGATAAATTACACGAACTGAAGTTGCACAAGGCAGTATTATTGGAAGAATCAGCGAAACACGACGAAAGTCTAAATATATTTAACGATCTCATCAAAGAAGCAGACCGTGATTCAGGACCCCACAAATACTTCGAGCTTTTGAGATCAATAGCCGACGTCAAATTCAATATTTTGAAGGATAAAACGGAAAACCCTGATCCTGAATCAATTAACGAGATAGTTGAGTTATATAATGAAACCGCGGGATATTATAAAGGTGATGAATTTACTGAAGAGTTTTCAGATATACAGAAGAAACTCGATATTCTTCATTCTATGACACTGCGGGAACCGGCTGATGCTGAATATGAAGTGATAGAATTGATTTCCGAAGCCGATGTTAAACAGGTCGAACAAGATGTTGATAAGGACGCCGAACCTTTAAATGAACCGGTGGAGGAGCCTGATCACATTGAGATGATCTCAAATTATGAAAAGATCCTGAAAAAATTAAAAGTTGAAGATTCTCCGGTCAATTATGCAGATACATGCTGGAAGATAGCAAGGTCTTACCACAAACTGGCTAAAGAAACGGGTGATAAGAAGAAATATACTGCCGCATTAAAATCATATCAGAATGCCCTTAAAAATTTTGATTTTGTGGATTATCCGGAAAAGAATGGTGTTATCAACAGGGAGATCGGGGATATATTTAAACTTCAGGCCTATCAGAACAATGACATAAAGTTGTATAAACAAATGATAAATTATTACGATGATTCACTTAAGTATTATAAATCCAGGGATTTCCCGGAAGATTATGCTTACATTACAAGGGATATTGCTTATGCGCAAACACGTATTGCGGAGCTATCAGGGGATGTGAACAGTTACAGAGAATCTGCGGAAAATTATCGGAATGTACTGAATTTCTTCAAACGTGAAAGTCATCCGGGTGATTATGCTGATATAAATATGAGACTTGGGATATCAAGCAGTATAATATCCGGCTTTGAATCCGGGAATGAAAAGTTGGGAGATGCTATTGAAGCATTTAACAATTCACTTGAAATCTACAATTCAGGAGAGTACAGCGATAAAGTCGCACTTATTACAAAATATCTCGGAATCGCTTATTCTTCCCTTGCGGACAAAGAGAACGAACCGGATTATCTGAGCAAATCGGCAGAGAACTACAAGATGTCTGCTGAACTGTATGAAACTAATGATAATTTGAACGAGTTCGGTTTTGTCAGCAAATCTCTGGGTGGTGTTTATTCCAGGCTGGCGGAAAGGGAAAATAGAAGAGACAATCTCAAGAATTCTATAAACGCTTATGAAGACTCACTTACCTTCTATACTCTGGACATTTCTCCGCTGGAATTCTCATCTATAAATAATCATCTTGGATCTCTATACAGAAAACTATCAGATATCGAAGATGTATCGGCAAATTGTGCCAGGTCTGTAGAGTGTTTTGAACAGGTATTAAGAGTTTACAACAGGAATGATAATCCTATGGAGTATGCTGCTACGCTTAATAATCTTGGAGTAGCCTACAGAACACTGGCGGATGCCGAGAACAAGGTTCATAACTGTAAAAGAGCTATAGATTCATATAAGAAGGCGTTACTCATATATACATTTAAAGACTTTCCCATACAGTACGCATCTACTCAGAACAATATCGGAAGTGCATATGGAACACTTGCCGAGGAAGAAAATAAGGTAGAAAACTGTAAAAAGGCGATTAAGGCTTATCAAGAGGCTTTAAAAGTGAGAACCATACATGAAATGCCTGTGCAGTTTGCAGCTACTCAAAACAATCTTGGAGTAGCATACAGAACACTTTCTGAAGAAGAGGACAAGGCAAGGAACTGTTTAATGGCTATAAAGTCCTATGAGGGGTCTCTTGTCGTATATTCCCTGGAAAAGTTTCCCATTCAATACGCAACTACTCAGAATAATATCGCCGGAGCATATTCAACACTTGCAGAGGTGGAGGAAAGGAAGAAGAACTGTGATCTTGCCATTCAGTGTTACAGGGAATCGCAGAAAGTATTCAGTATTGATAGATACGCTGAAATTTATGAAATGATAGATGATAGTATCAATTATCTTTCAAATTTTCGTGAAAAGGAGAAGGCGTGACCGGACGTGTTCCATATCTTTTCAGTTGTCATTTCCGATTTTTTTTATAATTGTGTTGATATCATCTATTTCGATCTGTACTTCGGAACTCCTGTCCATATTACGAACTGTCAGTTTGCCTGCTTTTAATTCATCCTCTCCTATTATAATTGCATGATCCGCATTGAGCTTGTTCGCTCTCTTAAGCTGGCTTTTAAGGCTCCTCGATTCCTGGTCTATCTCCACAGATATGTTTTTTTGTCTTAACCTGTGTGCCAGTTTGAATGCTAAAGTGTGAGAATTTTTACCCATCCAAGCTATATAGACATTGATGTTCAATGAAGGCCAGTTCTCATGTTTTATTTTATGCATCAGCACAAGTCTTTCCATTCCCATTGCAAAGCCTACAGCGGGGGTAGGGCTCCCTCCCATTAGTTCAACGAGGTCGTTATATCTTCCACCTGCAGCTACTGCATTCTGGGAGCCGAGGAGGTCGGTTGTTATCTCGAATACTGTCTCGGTGTAATAATCAAGCCCTCTTACTATCCTGTTGTTCACTGTATAGGGCAGTTTCAGGCTGCCTAAAAATGTTTTTACCTCTTCAAAATGTTCTTTGCTCTCACCTGACAGGGATTCGAGGATCGATGGGGAATTGTCCGTAATCTCCCTGCAGTGGGGGTTTTTGCAGTCCAGTATTCTAAGAGGGTTGGTCTCAAGCTTTCTTTTGCAATTGCTACATAACTTTTCTTTTTGCGGTAACAGGTAATTACGAAGCTCTTTAAGGAATATCTGCCTCGATTTCAGGTCGCCTATGGAATTTATTTCTATTTTAAGGGATTCGGTAAGCCCGGTCAATTCCAGAATGTGCCAGAGCATAGAAATTATATCCGCATCAGCAGCCGGTTCGCATGAACCGAAGTACTCCGCTCCTATCTGACTAAAACTTCTGTATCTGCCCTTTTGCGGTCTTTCATGTCTGAACATATTTCCGGAATAGTAAAGTTTCGTTACAGTTCCTCTGGCGTGCATCGAATTTTCTATATATGACCTTACTACACCTGCAGTACCTTCCGGCCTGAGAGATATTGAAGAGCCGTCCCTGTCATTAAATGTGTACATTTCCTTTTCGACTATCTCTGTGGTCGTTCCTATTCCCCGTGCAAACAGGTCTGTGTATTCCATGTGGGGGATGCGTATCTCTTCAAAACCGTATAACTCGAGTACTTTTCTGGATTTGTCTTCAATGAACTGCCATCTTTTTATTTCTTCGGGAAGAATATCATGAAAGCCCTTTATAGAACGTAACTTCATTTCCACTCCGTTTAAGTCTGTAAAATTCTGCTTGTGAATGTTTATATATTAAAATTTGCTTTATTATATCGTACGATTCTGCATAATCTAATTATTCTATCAAAAGTATTGGCAGTTATCACATCTTATGGATAAAAATAATATTGGTTTTAAAAAAGTATGCTACGTGGGAAGTCCGCCCTTATTCACCAAGGGAGCCAGTTCGATACATGTCATGAAAATGTGTCAGGCTATGAGAAAGCTCGGGATCGAAGTTGAACTTGTACTTCCTGATCACTTCAGGAAAGCGGATATTTACGAATATTACGGTATCACAGAAAAATTCGATATAAAATTCATTCCTTCCACAAACCTGCCAGGAAGGCAGGTGATTCACGGTATTTTTGCGTCTTTTTATGCTTACAAACATAGAAAGAAGTTTGATGTATTTCTTACCAGAAATATTGTATTCACATATATTGTCACGGTTTTTATGGGTTTGAAGACTATCTATGATGCTCATCATCCGCTGGTAAACCGTATTGCTCATTACATGTTCGGATCATTTTGTAAAAGTGATCATCTTCTGCGTGTTTCAACTAACAGCGGTGGATTAGCGGAGATATATATTAAAGAGGGTCTTGATCCCGGGAAGATCGTGGTAGCACATAATGGGGTTGAACTCGAAAAGTTCGAATCAGGTAAAAACCGGAATTTACTCAGGAATGAACTTGGTCTCGACAGGGATCGAAAAATAGTATGTTATTGTGGTAATACCTACAAAGGCCGCGGTATAGAATACATGGTCGAGATTGCCGGGATGATGTCTGATATTACATTTTTAATAATAGGAGGACTTGATAATGATAATGAATATTATGCTGATCTGGCAAAAAGAAAAGGAGCTGAAAATTTTATAATCAGAGGTTATGTACCACACGATACTGTTTCTTTGTATCTTCTGGCATCAGATGTTCTGGTAATACCTTACACATCACAAATGACCATCAAGGGCGGGACAAATGCGGCGGCTTTTACTTCTCCGATCAAGCTATTTGAATATATGGCCGCAGGTAAACCTATTGTAGCTACTTCACTTCCTACTGTTAAAGAGATACTGACCGATGGTGTGGATTCTTTGCTGGTCGATCCGGACAGCCCTGATACACTATATAACGGGATAGAACTCGTTCTGAATAACAGTAAACTATCTGAAAAGCTTTCTCAGAACGCTTTGTCGAAGGTGAGAGATTACACCTGGGAAAAGAGGGTGGAGAAAATATTGGGCAATCTTTGATTTATTAATTATTTATTTATAATTAGTTAATTTTCTACCACGCAACAGCTAATAGTTGCAGTTTTCCAGCTGATCCAAAATAAGAGAAAATGAACAGAATAATTATACTGCTACTTCTATTATTACAGATTTATTGCCCGACAATCCTTCTATCAGCCGGCGAGCTGCCTCGGTCATCTTTAAATAAGGTTCAGTCAGTGGGGACATCAAGTTCGGGAATACAGGACAGCTCCGGGAGGGATAAAAAGGAAAAAGAGAAACTTGGTACCAGGGAATTCCTCAGGGATACAGCTATTTATTATACGGCTATATGGGCATTCAGGTTTTTTTATGTAAGGAACAAGAATTCCCGTATATTTGATACATCCCTGTCTGACTGGTTTGACCATATAACAAGTAAACCCGTGTGGAACGACGGGGATAGTTTTGTCACGAACTTCGTAGCACATCCGTTTGCCGGATATATGTCATATCTTTACTACAGTGATATGGGACACAGCCCGTGGGTCTCGGCACTTGGATCAATAGTTCAGAGTACTTTGTTTGAATATACGGTTGAAGGTACGGTAGAGACCCCTTCCGGTATAGATCTGCTGGCTACACCTTTAATTGGTGCACCTATAGGATTCATTGCCAAAACCACTTCCGACTGGCTGATGGAAAAGGACAATATTGCAGCCGAGGTTATTGCAAGGATCATAAACCCGATGCAAAACATTATTAAGGACAGGAAAATTGTTCTTTTCAATCCCCTTACCGGAAGTTTTGGATACAGGCAGAGTTTCAGTAGTTCCACCCCTCCGGCCAAGAAAAGATCTCTCAAGATGGGTTACCCGGTTTTTTTCGAGTCGGCCATACCACGGGGTTATTTCCAGGCACTCACCGAGGTCGCTTTACTTGACGGGAGAAATGTTGACGGACAGCTGATATTCTATGACGTGAAGGCGGAATTCCCTTCAAGAAATTACCTCTACAGTATTTATCTCAGAGTATCCCAGGGCGGTGTAAACAGTCTTGATATTAATAATTTGCATGTAGATGATGGTTTTGAATTTGCAAATATGCTTATAGGAGCCAAGTTCATGTTACTCAAATACAAAACTTCAGTGCTTTCAGCCGGTCTTGAGGTGGTACCGCCGACTGCATACAAGGATAATGTGGACAGGTTGAAAACAATTCTGATTCACAAAAGGGATTTCCCCATATATCTTAAAGGGGCTGTAACGATCTCTCCCTATATTTCGACTGCGTACTGGAAGGACTGGTTCAGTGTACAGTCCTATTTGGGTATGGATATTGTTCAGAACGCTGATGAGCTGGAAGGTGACCAGGTCGAAACCAGATTCAGGTATAGCACTGCTGTCGGGATAAATGTGCCTTACGAATTCAGTCCGGTGATATTTACCGAATTTGACGGGTATACAATGGTAACTGCTGATACTTTTGCCAAAACGGATACATTTATATCGGCGGGAATGAGATTTGGTGAAAGATATAATCCGGGTTTTACGATTCAGGTCCCTTTGAGCGGTCCTACTTCCGATGTATCAAATATAAGTTTTCTTGTTGATTTGAAGGTAAGATTCTAGTCTTTTTTGGTTTTAAATCTCAGCTTTTCCTCGAACTTGTCGATAGGTATTGCAGACAGAGTGATCAACTGGATTGTTCCCCTGGAACCAAGTTCTATGGAAACCCTGGATATTGTTTCATTATCGGGTGCCTCAATTATGTTGACGAAGTCATAAGGGCCGAGGACCGCATATTGAGCCATTATTTTTACACCCATTTTCTCAATCTCCTTGTTTACTTCCTTAATCCTCTCGGGTCTCATCTTTATGGTTTTTCTGCCTTCATCGGTGAGTGTGCTAAGCATTATATATATGGCCATCTGTATTATTCCCGATTAAAAATTGTTTATATTTTATGTATACACAATAGAAATCGATCACTGAAATTTAACTCTTAAATGTGAATTTAACAAATACTTTCTTTTGACTTTTAAGGGTGTATAGATATATTTAAAATCCTTCATTTGCAATTTAATTATTATTACTTTGTGGAGAAATGAAATTGCTTAAGCTAGGCAAGCATTTCCTGATTGAATATCATGAGTGTGACCGTCGTGTTCTGGATGATCAATCAAAAATCCAGGATATTCTTCTGGATGCCGCAGTAGCCTGCGGTGCAACCATACTGGAATATTCCTTCCATAAATTCGCCCCTCAGGGGGTAAGTGGTGTGGTACTTATTGCCGAATCCCACATTTCCATACACACCTGGCCGGAATATGGATACGCTGCTGTTGATATCTTTACCTGTGGCACAACAGTTGATCCCTGGATCGCATATCATAATATGAAAAAGGAGCTTAATTCGGATGAGACGGTTGTAAGGGAAATTGAAAGGGGAGAAATAAGTTCACCCAGTGCTGGAAAAATCGTAAAACCTGTTAGTATTGTAAAATAAATTAAATATCGTAAAAAAGGCGAAAGAGTTCACTTTCGCCTTTTTGCATTATCACTAAATTGCCTTTTTTACTATTTTTTCAATCTCGCTCTTTGGTACTGCCCCTATAACCTGTTCAAAGACTTCTCCGTTCTTGAATACTATCAGTGTAGGGATACTTCTTATTCCGTACTGCATAGATATTTCAGGATTATCATCTACATTTACCTTACCTACTTTTAATTTGTCTGAATAATCACTGGATATCTCGTCTATGACCGGCGCAAGGGCTTTGCAAGGTCCGCACCACGGTGCCCAGAAATCCACAAGTACAGGTTTATCGCTTTTCAATACCTCTGATTCGAAACTGGAATTATTTAGTTCGACTATAGCGTCAGTTGCCATTTTATGCTCACTCCTTTGTATAATAACTTTATAAACAATCTATGTTTAAACCTTTAGAAGTCAAGTATGGTCAAACATATTCATTTTATATTGATGAACCCTGACCATAAAGGATTCATAATAATATTACCACTTGATCATATTTTCAAATTGATACGATCATCAAGACCTGTTTGACGGGTCTACGGCCAGGATCCGGCGGAATTATTACTTTTGACTTGTATCACTATTGTGTTAAATTGGGAGTAAGTAGTTACTTACAATAATTTTCTGACACACAGGACAGCCGGACCCGAGGTACCTGTCTGGTCTATTGATATATATTATGATTTTATCAGCTCGGGTATGATTGGAGAATAATACCAGAAATATGGATTGCCATCTGTAATTAATTTCTTCTCACAACATAGATCAGGAGATACAAATGAACATCAGGAAATCCCGGGTAATACAATTAACTATTATATGTCTGCTTATATTCGGATGTTCCGGCGGACAGGACAAGTTTTCTCAAAAAGATAATGATACTAGTGTTCCGGTTGATGTAGCAACCGCGGTTAAGAGAGATGTACCCGTCCAGGTTAAGGCGATAGGGAGGGTAGAGGCATATTCAACAGTTTCAGTTAAACCCCAGGTAGAAGGAAAGCTGGATAAAATCTATTTTAGAGAAGGTGAAGAAGTTAAAAAAGGAGACCTTCTTTTCCAGATCGATAAAAGACCCTTTGAAGCTGCCCTGAAAGAGGCAAAAGCGAAGCTCGCATCAGATACTGCAAAACTAATAAAGGCAAAGGATGATCTGAAACGCTACACAGAACTAGTGGATAAAGGAATAGTATCAAAGGAACAGTTTCAAACGGTTAAATCAAACTATGAATCACTTGGTGAAACTGTGAAAGCGGACAAGGCAGTAGTTGAAGAAGCTGAAATTAATCTTGATTATACTACAATAAGAGCCCCGATAGACGGCAGAACGGGTGCTCACCTGATCGATGAAGGAGATGTATTTAAAAAGAATGAAGAAGTTCTCACCGATATTACACAGACAAAACCTATTTATGTTACTTTTACGGCACCCGAGCAGGTTTTACCAGACATAAGAAAGGCTATATCAAGTGGAAAAAAACTGAATGTCGGTGTTATGTTCCCTCAGGAGGTATCAGAGGATTATGATACTGATCGAAAAAGCGGCAATGATCAAAATAATACTGAACCTGAACTGATGGACTCTTTATCAAAATCACCAATAAAAGGAAAACTGAGTTTCATTGACAATAAAGTGGATACAACAACCGGGACAATAAAGCTTAAGGCGATTTTCGATAATGATGATGAGTTACTATGGCCCGGACAGTTCGTTAATGTAACACTGACATTATATACCGAGAGAAATGCCGTGGTAGTGCCTTCATCCGCGATTGAGAGAAATCCAGACGGTCTTTATGCTTATGTGGTAACTAAGGACGATGTTCTGGAATCACACCAGGTAGTCAAGGGTATGGAAATAGGTAAATACACTGTAGTAAAAGAAGGGATAAAACCCGGGGATGTAGTAGTGACCAGGGGGCATCTACAGCTTAAACCAGGGATGAGAGTTGAGACCAGGAAGGATACTACACTGGAAAAAGCCGGTGAAGGGAAATCACTTGTTGGTGAAAGTACATACCCGACTGACTCATCCACCAAAAGTTCATCTTACCAGTAAAAAGCCTGTGCAGGGAGATTTTGAATGAATATAGCCGGATTTTTTATCAGAAGAGCTGTAACGACAACCCTATTGATGTTTGCGATCCTGCTTGTAGGTATTCTGGGCTATGAACTTATTCCCGTTAGTAACCTGCCAAACGTCGATTTTCCAGTAATTAACGTTAGTGCAAGCTTTCCAGGCGCAAGCCCCGACAATATGGCATCGTCGGTTGCGACACCGCTCGAGAGGCAGTTTTCTACCATAGACGGACTTAATACCATGACATCCACCAGCTCCCTCGGATCGACCCAGATAACTCTTCAGTTCGACCTGGAAAGGGATATTGATGCTGCTGCCCAGGATGTACAGACCGCGATTACACAGGCCAGGGCATTCCTTCCCCAGGACCTGCCGCAACCACCTACATACGAAAAAGTAAACCCTGCTGACCAGCCTATTCTCTATGTTTCCGTTACTTCTGAAACTCTTCCTCTTTGGGTTCTTGACGAGTATGCAGATACGCGAATGGCACAGAGGATATCAATGGTAAAAGGTGTTGCCCAGGTTCAGTTATTCGGTCCCCAGAAATATGCTGTAAGAGTACAGTTAAATCCCAGCGAACTTGCATCCAGGGATATAGGGTTCGATGATGTAAGAAATGCGATCAGTAATGAGAACGTGAACCTACCTACAGGAACACTTTTCGGTGAGCGGAAGGCTTACACCGTGCAATCCGAAGGGCAGCTCTATGATGCATCGGCCTATAAACCCCTAATAGTAACTTACCGGAACGGATCTCCCGTCAGGCTTGATGAACTCGGCAGAGTGATAGACAGTGTGGAGAACGACAAAACTGCTGCGTGGTATGTTAACAAACATGGTATGCACAGGACGATTGTACTTGCCATCAGGAAACAGCCCGGTACGAACGCGGTAGAGGTTGCACAATCCGTAAAGAAACTAATCTCAACTATTCAGCTTCCTCCGTCAATAAAATTACATACTTTATACGATCGTTCAGCTTCCACACTGGAATCTATAAATGAAGTAAAATTTACCATGATCCTGACACTTATACTCGTTATAGGGGTAATATTCGTATTCTTGCGAAATTTTTCAGCCACGATAATTCCCAGTCTTGCCCTTCCTATGTCCATAATGGGAACTTTCGCTGTCATATATCTGCTTAACTACAGCATAAATAATCTTACTCTGATGGCAATTATTCTGGCTATAGCATTCGTAATAGATGACGCAATTGTTATGTTCGAGAACATCGTCCGTCATATGGAAATGGGGAAAAAACCTTACCGGGCAGCGCTGGACGGTTCGAAGGAAATAGGATTTACGATACTTTCAATGACCCTTTCACTTGCTGCGGTTTTTCTCCCGGTTCTTTTCATGGGTGGTGTTATCGGAAAACTTTTCCGGGAATTTGGAATGACCATATTCATATCTATTCTTATTTCGGGTCTGGTTTCGCTAACACTTACACCTATGCTTTGCAGCAGGTTCCTGCGACCCGGTTCGGAAATGAAGCACGGAAAATTTTACAACTTTGTCGAAAAAGTGCTTAACGGGATGCGTGAATTATATAAACACACACTTCTGTGGGTGCTCGAACACAGGAAAACCACTTTGTTTATATCATTTGTAATGCTGATAGCAACGGCTTACCTGTTCATGATCGTGCCGAAAGGGTTCCTGCCCAATGAAGACCAGGGAACTATTCTTACATTTACACAGGCTGAGCAGGGGACTTCGTATAATGAAATGGTATACCTGCAGAAGAAGCTTATGAACATTATACAAAAGACCCCAGAAATCGAAGAGTTCTATTCCAGTGTAGGCGGGGGTAACCTGACATCCGGACTAAATCAGGGAATTATGTTCCTTCACCTTAAACATGAACGTAAAAAAAGTACTGAACAGGTAATACAGGATTTAAGGCCAAAGATATCAAAAGTCCCTGGGATAATGGCATTCATGCAGGACCCTCCCGAGATAAGGCTCGGAGGACAACTTACAAAAGGGCAGTATCAATTCACACTTCAGAGCCAGAATACAGACCTGCTTTACAGCAACTCGGAAAAACTCGAACAGGAATTAAAAAAAATTCCGGAATTGCAGGACGTAACGAGTGACCTTCAGATCAAAAATCCCGAAGTTGAATTACATATAGACAGGGATAAAGCATCCACTCTAGGGGTAACAGCGAGGGAAATAGAACAGACACTTTTTAATGCTTACGGCAGCAGGTGGATCTCAACTATATTCACATCTACTGACCAGTACAAGGTCATAATGGAAGTAGCACCTGAATACCAGGAAGACCCTGACGTTCTTTCAAAACTGTATGTCCATTCTACGACCGGGAATCTCGTCAAACTCGATTCGGTGACAAAACGAAAAGAAACTACCGGGCCTCTGGTGATAAACCATAGTGGTCAGTTCCCATCAGTAACAATATCTTTTAACCTATCACAGAATGTGTCACTCGGCGATGCTGTCCAGAAAGTAAATCAGGTAGCAAGGGATGTATTGCCGACTGGTATAAGAACCGAGTTTCAGGGATCTGCTCAGGAATTTCAGAAATCCCTGAGGGATCTCGGACTGTTGCTCCTGTTCTCGATTCTTGTGATCTACATAATCCTGGGAATTCTCTACGAGAGTTTCATACATCCTTTTACTATACTTTCTGGTCTTCCGTCCGCGGGTTTTGGCGCATTACTTACACTTCTGATATTCGGGGACAACCTTGGTGTATACGCATTCGTAGGACTTGTTATGCTGGTGGGAATAGTAAAGAAAAATGCTATTATGCAGATAGATTTCGCTCTTGACGCGGAACGTAATGAAGGGAAAAGTCCGAGAGATGCCATATACGAGGGTTGTCTTGTGAGATTTCGTCCGATAATGATGACAACAATGGCAGCCCTCCTTGGAATATTCCCGCTTGCGGTTGGTGCAGAGATCCGTCGCCCGCTCGGGCTTGTTGTAGTTGGTGGACTCCTGTTCTCACAGTTAATAACCCTTTATCTGACACCGGTTGTTTACACCTATATGGATCAGTTCCAGAACAGAATGAAAAAATTTCCGATTTTCGGCAGAGGGACTCCGGAACAGAATAATCCGGGAGGGAATTGACTAAATGAAAGAGGTATATGATTTTATTGAAAAGTATGGTTTTCAGATCATGACGGATGCACTACTAATTGGAATAATTAATAAATTCGGGGAATGGTGATATGGATCGTGCGACGACCGGGAAGACAACTACCAAGGATAAAATAATAAAAGAAGCGATCAGGCTTTTTGCCGAAAAGGGGTTCAATGGCACGACTACAAAAGAGATCGCCGAATCAGCTGGTATAAACGAAGCACTGATTTTCAGACATTTTTCAACCAAAAGGGATTTATACAGTGCCATAATAAAACACAAGATAGATAACCAGGAAAGTATTGAAATGCCTGTCAAGAAATATGGGAATACAAAGGATGACTGGCTTATATTCGAGGAACTTGCTAATAATATTATCACCTATGTAAAAAACGACCCCGAGTTCATCAGATTACTGTACTTCAGCGGACTGGAAGGGCATGAGCTTTCAGATATTTTCCTGGAAGGGTATATAAAACATATGAGATCGGTATTGCGGGAATATATTGGAAGACGTATTTCAGAAGGTGATTTCAAAGAGGTGAATCCTTCTATTGCAACTCGTGCTTTTCTGGGGATGGTTGGTAATTATGTTATCCATAATGCAATATTCAGTCACAATATATATGAAGATGTGGAGGAAAAAGAGCTTGTCAGGACTTTTACAAGTATTTTTCTTAAAGGCATAAAGAAATAAAAACAGTTTCAAAGGAGAAATCAGGCATGAATGATCTTTTTGACCTAAGTGGAAAAGTGTCAATAGTAACAGGTGGATACACCGGTATAGGACGTCAAATGGCAGAAGGACTCGCAGAAGCAGGGTCATCGGTTGTAATTTGTGCTAGAAATCATGACGGTTGTGTTAAAACTGCGGACGAAATAAGTAGACAGACCGGAGTGAAGACACTGGCTGTTAAATGTGATGTTTCAAGTGAGGATGATGTTAAATCGCTGGTTGAAATGACCGTTAATGAATTCGGTACCGTGGATGTTCTGGTGAATAATGCAGGTATAGCCATTGGAAGTCTACCGGAGGAAACAAGTCTTGAAGACTGGAAAAAGGTCCTTGATGTGAACATTAACGGCATGTTCCTCTGTTCAAGGGAAGCCGGCAAGATCATGATCGACAATAAAAAAGGGAAGATCATAAATATCTCTTCCATAATGGGCTTTCAGACTACCGAGCTGGTAAGTGCTCTTTCCTATGTTACAAGCAAGGGCGGTGTGATCGCATTCACAAAGGAACTCGCCGTTAGGTGGATACCTCACAATATAAACGTAAATGCTATAGCTCCGGGATGGTTCCCCACGAACATGACTGACCCTGTAATCAGTCCTGAGCAGATGAACAAAGGGAATGATCTCCTGAAATCCATTCCTGCAAGGAGATTCGGAAGCGAGCACGATTTGAAAGGGTTGACTATATTACTTGCTTCAAGGGCATCAGATTATATAGTAGGGCAGACGATACTTGTAGACGGTGGTGCATCTGTGAGATATTGAAAAATATTTATCAATTCTCTCTTGCATATTATTTACTTCATCGTGTTTGGTGTCCCTATTCAGTATTTATTAATTAATGTTTACCGGTAAAGGAAGCTCTCACAGCTTATCCCGATTTATACCATCCATTTGCCCAATAGAAATATTGTGCGTAATATGGCATAATTAAAGATTTATTTGACATATTTCTATTCACCCAGGAGGGTCAGATGGCTAATAACGAATATAGGACTGAATCAGATTCGATGGGAGAAATGCAGGTTCCTGCCAATGCATACTACGGAGCGCAGACAGCGAGAGCGGTCGAGAATTTTCCGATAAGCGGGATAACATTACCATTTGAATTCATAAAAGCTATGGGTATGATCAAGCTTGCTGCCGCTGAAGCCAATATGGAACTGGGATTGCTGGATAAAAAACGTGGAAAAGCGATAGTCATGGCAGCTCAGGAAGTAATAGACGGAAAGCTGAATGAACATTTCGTTGTAGACATATTCCAGACAGGCTCCGGTACTTCAACAAACATGAATACGAATGAGGTAATAGCTAACAGGGCAAATGAGATAATGGGTGGGAAAACAGGCGATAAGTCCATGATTCATCCTAATGACCATGTTAATATGGGCCAGTCCAGTAACGATACCATCCCAACCGCAATCCATGTGTCCACACTGGTTGAAATCAAACAGAATCTGATACCGACTATGAGAAAGCTGGAAAGATCTTTGGCAAAAAAGGCAAAGCAGTTCGACAATACTGTGAAGATCGGGAGAACACACCTTCAGGATGCTACACCTATCAGGCTTGGTCAGGAATTCAGCGGATACAGGAGTATGATCTCTCATGGTATAAGAAGGTTATTCTCGGTAGAAGACAATCTATCAGAACTTGCGATTGGCGGTACCGCGGTCGGCACCGGTATCAATACACACAAGAAATTCGGCAGAAAGGTAGCGAGGAAGATAAGTCTGTTGTCAGGTGTGCGTTTTAAGGAAGCATTGAACCATTTCGAGGCTCAGGCATCCAAGGATGCGGTTGTTGAAACAAGTGCCGTGCTAAAGACACTGGCTGTAAGTCTTATGAAAATAGCGAATGATATCAGATGGCTCGGAAGCGGGCCGAGGTGCGGAATCGGCGAGATAATCATACCACCCGTTCAGCCGGGCTCTTCAATTATGCCCGGGAAAGTGAATCCGGTTATTGCTGAATCTGTAACACAGGTAGCAGCACATGTAATAGGTAATGACGCTGCGATAACCATAGGTGGTCAATCCGGCAACTTTGAGTTGAACGTGATGATGCCCATGATGGCACACAATGTTCTCGAATCGGTAAGACTGCTTAATAATGTTTCTGATGTATTCGTTGAAAAATGCATAAATGGTATCAAGGTTGATAAGAAACGTTGCGAAGAGATGATAGAAAAAAGCCTGGCAATGTGTACCAGCCTTGCACCAAAAATCGGATATGATAATGCTGCATCAATAGCTAAGGAGGCATATTCATCAAACAGGACAGTTCGTGAAGTCGCAATCGAAAAAGCCGTGCTTCCAGAAAAAGAATTAAAGAAAGTGCTTGATCCTCATAAGATGACGGAACCGTCCTCAAAATAGATATTACAAGAGGTATCTTGGTCTGACGATGCTTAAGCCTGGCTTGTCTGGTATATCATTTTTTTGTTAATAAGAATTATAGGATTTCAATACCCGGAAGTGCTTCAAAACGCATTGAAATATCAATTGTGCATGTTGTAAAAGAAATCTACGGCACCGGTTTCGAGTGAATATTCCGCGCCTACGACCAGTAATTCATTCCTATCCACCATTTGCTCAAGTATTTCAGAACCATGTGTAAGTTGATTTACAGACGCTCTTATATTTGACCGTACAGCGTGTTTTAACAACGAATCATAATCGTCTTTCAGATCGGTTGATAGCAGTTCTTCTACGGAAGGTCTGATCCGATCGACTATAGAACGGAGATTTCGAGACTGGCTGACGGTGGGTCTTCGCAGTTCTTCAAGAGTCGCGGTGACAGCACCGCATCGTGAATGACCAAGGACTACTACCAGATGAGTGCCGAATTTTTCTGCTGCAAACTCAACACTTCCTATATGGGAAGGAGCAACTATATTACCGGCAACCCTTATTACGAACAGATCGCCGAAATCCTGATCGAATATAATTTCTACGGGAACGCGTGAATCGGAACAACCGAGAATGGTTGCAAAAGGTTCCTGACTTACTGCGAGATCCTGTCTGTGTACCTGATCTGCGAATTTATTTTGTTCCAGAAAGCGTTTGTTTCCATCCTGTAAACGCTCAAGAGCTTCAAGTGCAGATATCATCTTAACTTCCTCCATGGTTGTAAGCGGTTATATTTATTATTTAAAATTCGTAATTGTATCATCGTGTATAGGAAATTGCCATTTCTGGTATTTTATCTCCGTCTTATTTTTAAGATTATTTACGAACCCAATCAATAAGCCTATCTCTTTATAGATTTTTAAGGTTCTTCTGTCCGGTACTATAATAATTAAATCCCGTCATAAAACATTAAATCAATTAATAATTATTGCTTTCGTATATTTGACTTTAACTATGCAGTTATTATGATTTTTTTATATTTTTTGTAAAGTTCTTCGGAACCAGGGGGATGGGAATGAGTATTCCCGTTATTTTCGTTCAGGGCATTGCTATATCTTTATTGGATATCTACAAGTTATTAAAGCTTTTTTTGGAACCTTCACCAAAAACAGTTAATACCGGAACGGAAAACTGTGGAATTATTTCTCTTCTTTACCCCGTACATATCACTTTTAAATTCTCACAAATTTACCGGACCATGCATATTGATGAAAGGTGGATATATTGATGTATGAAAATACGATAAGGAGGAGGGACTTTAATATTAATGATTTTCTCTATCTTTCCGGGAAAATATTCGATAGCTCCCCTTATGCAGTACTTGTCACAGAAGTTAGCGGTTCAAACCTTGATCTAAAAGAGATATATGCTAATTCCAGGTTCTATGATCTGTTTAAAACAGATAATAATAATTGTACATCACATAACTGTCTGAATATATTGAAGGAGAACTTACCAGACAATGACTTCAGGAAACTGGAACAGATCCTATTATCTAACACTCATGAGAAAAAAGGGTTTACTCTGGACTTACACAGAAAAGCACACAACCCGGATAAATATAAGTCAGAAACGACGAAACTTTATATTGAGGTTCATTCCACCGGCTCCTTTAATTCGGAGAGCTCATATTCTTTCATATTTATCATTGATTTAAACAAAAAGGGCAGGTCAGAATATCCCGAACATAATGAAACATTAAGCTCTCCTATACTGGACAATCTGCCGGTGGCTTTATTTGTAATCTCCAAAAATAATGAACTACTTTATTTCAATAACGAAGCTTGCAGGGTCTTTGGATTTAATGACAATAACTATATAAAAAACATATCATATCATGTGAATAAAGTTCTTATTACTCAAATCGAAACGATGAAGAAAAAACTCCTGGAACTTGATCACTTTACAACAGAAATCCATGTATGGGACGATGAACTCAACAGGGAACTCTGCCTGGAGAGTAAGTGGATTAAAGAGCTTATTGATGGCGAGACTGTATATATTTCTTCAAATACGGATGTGACGGAAATAAGGAATTTAAAGAAACAGGTTCTCAAGGATCAGAGACACCAGTCACTGGGTCTTCTTGCCGGGGGAATCGCACACGACTTAAACAATCTCCTTACCCCCGTAAAGCTGGCCGCTGATTTTTTGTGTATGAATGAAAATCATAATAACGATAACGACCATCTTGATATTATCAGTAAAGCATCCGAAAGGGCGAGTAATCTTGTAAACAAGATATTGCTATTTTCCGGAAGTGGATATACAGAGAAAATAGCAACTGACATAAGGGACCTTATGAGTGACCTGATAAAGATCATCGAAAAGACCTTCCCGAAAAATATCAAGATAAATTACAACATACCCTCAGTTTTGAGTTCGATTGAATCAGATCCGGTACAGATCCAGCAGGTTTTGCTCAATATTTGTCTGAATGCCAAAGATGCCATGCCCCATGGCGGAATACTCGATATAAGGATAAACGAGATCGATCCTTCAAGAGAACTATGCGATGTTGAATTTCATGAAAAGAAAGAAAGATATATATGTATATCCGTAGAAGATACTGGTTGTGGTATACCTGAACAGGATCGAAGCAGATTGTATGAACCCTTCTTCACAACGAAAAAGAACGGAAACGGGCTCGGGCTTGCAACTGCAAGGGATATTATAAAAGAGCATAACGGGTATATAAATTTTTACAGCAAAGAGGATGTTGGAACCAAGTTCAGCATATATCTTCCTGTCGTTACATCAGGAAAAGATCGATCGATTGCTGGATATAATGACAATTATGGTGAACTTCAAAGTCTTTCCATGTTCCTGGGAAACGGGGAACTCGTATTGCTTGTGGATGATGAGAGTTCAATTCTAAGATCATTGCAGCTTTTGCTTGAAAAGTATAATTACAATGTAATAACTGCTTCTGACGGAGCAGAAGCTATAGAAAAATACTTTCTTAACAGGGGGAGTATCAAACTTGTAATTCTGGATATCATACTGCCTTGTATGGATGGTCTGAACGTTACCCGTGCATTAAAAAAATATGACGGTAAACTGAAAATCATTGGGACGAGCGGATTTGATAATCATGATACCGTAAAGATAGCGATGAAAGAGATAGACAGATTCCTGAAAAAACCATACGGTACAACAGAATTACTTGGCAATATAAAAAAACTGCTAAATTAAGTTATCACTTTCAAAATTGTCTATTGTTTAATTACCCTGTGAATTACAGACCTATAATATAAATATCTTCCCGGGCTAGCAGTTTACCCATAAAAATTCCTAGGTATTATAAAAACAGTATTAAAGATAACAAAGATTCCTTCGGAGCTAATGGAGTAATTATGAATCCTTTTATTAAATAAAGAATCATAAAAAAATGTAAGGATTTTACAATTATTTTTTATGTCAGCTGGCTGACGCGATAAGAATTAAATAGTAGAATTAGTGTTTAATTTGCCATTTATTAATTGACTTTGTTATAAAGATTATTATTTTTTGTACGTAATTATTTGTTTCAAGGAAGGAAGATATGAGATTTTTAGCTGGTATATTGTTTGTTTTGCTGTTGACAATAAATGTTCACGCTGAAAAAACAGATCCTGATACAATCATAAATGAGGAACCTAAGCTGACTATTGAAGATGTTATATCTTCTCCGTCGGATTTCAATGGCTCCAAAATAATGGTTCAGGGGGTCGTACAGAAGGCAAAACACTACACGCTAATAAACGGAAAAACTTACACTGCCTTTGAGATAGCGGACGATGATGAAAACATAATTAGGGTGTATAAAAGGGGTATTATTGATGGCGTAACAGAAGGCAAAGATGTACGCGTTTACGGAAAATTCAGTGAGGAAGAATCATACCTTTTTATAAGCTTCAAAAATGTTTTAAAAGCAAAGAAAGTCCTGGTTTTAAGCACTGTTGTTTCAGGTCTTTAGTTAGTACCTTCTAATCATTAGGTAAATGATTTTACAATAGTATTATGTATTGTTTGACTGTATGTGAGTATTCTTACCTACATTCGCCCTGTTCATCTTTGTTTTTAGGGGAATTACATAATCCTTTCTTAAATCAAAATATTGCTATTATATTATTAGGATGAATTCTGCTGTTTCCGGATATAGAAAGAAATCCTTTTTGGTCTTATTACTTATATCGGTAAACTTCGGTTGTGCAACATACCACCCAATGCCTTTGAACGAACAAACTGTATCAGAAGGTTTGAAACCACCAGACCTGGACGTTGTTCGTACAAGTGCAAAAAATATTAAACATCCTTATCTTGAACCTGTTGAATTTAATTACAAAGACGGACTTTCCCCTTCTGAGGCTGCGATACTGGCAGTTATTTCGAATAAAGAATTGAAAGCGGAACGTGACAAGATGGGACTGGCACAAGCCCAGCTTTTCAATGCGGGCTTACTACCTGACCCTAAGTTTGGATATACAGTGGATTTTCCCGTAGGTGGAACTACAAATGGTACTGTCAATGCTTTCGGACTGTTATTAAACTGGGACTTGAATTCCATATTAACACGTGGCAGCCGCCTTGAAGAAGCGAAAAGCAACGAAAAGTCCGTACAGCTTGAAGTTGCATGGAAAGAGTGGCAGGTAGCAATGGAATCCGAACGTAGAATTTACAGAATTTATTATCTAAATAAACAACTCGCGGTTATTAAACAGGAAGAAAATGATTTAAGAAAAAAAGTCTGGGCAATAACCAAGGCGGTTAATTCCGGTGATATGACCATGATAGACCTATCAGCATCGGAATCTGCTCTTAAATCCATACAAAAGGACAAACTCGATGTCGAAAAAAACATACAAGAGGAAAAGTTGAACATTAATGAATTAATCGGCTTCCCTCCGGACTATAATGTAAAAATTCAAAAAGGAATTGAACCGGTTTCTTTACAGAATGAGCCGACATTCAAGGACTTGAGAGATAACCTCGAAAATAGACGTCTGGATCTTATAGCTCTCAGAATGGGTTATCAAAGCCAGGAAGCAAGAGTGAGAAGAGCCATACTTGATACTTTTCCGAAAATAAACATAGGGTTTGCCCAGCAGCGTGACACCGGAAATGTTAACACTTCGGGCTTCGGGATAACCATAGACCTCCCCATTTTCAACCGTAACAGAGGTAATGTTGCCATAGAAAGAGCGACCAGACGGCAATTATACGATGAATATATAAACAGGATACATAAGGCAAGTTCTGATATTTCAATCTTACTAGCGGATATCAATGCCGTCAGGAAGCAGATTACCGTATCGGAGCAGTCAGTAGATAAACTTAAAAAGCTGGTTGATCTGTATTTTAATGCATTTCTCGAAGGGAATGCTGATATAGTTACATATTATAACTCCAGGAATGACCTTATCACAAAACAGCTCCAAATTTATAAATTACGACAGGATCTATCGGACCTTCTCGTCGGACTTCAGGTAACTACCGGAGGTGAGTTGGGATTTAAAACGGGGGTACACTATTGAAACGTATCGGTATTTTCATATTAATAGGTTTAATTATTGTTTTAACTCTTATCCTTTATTCATTTTATCATGGCCAAAATGATACAGTCAAAACAACTACCACTGAAAATTATGGATCTGTTGCAAGAGTAAAAACAGTGCTTATTAAAAAAGGAAGTATTGAAGAAAGCATTGATGTATACGGGGTTTCAGTCCCCGCTGCCGGAGCTTTACAAACAATCTCTGTACCGTTTGAGAGTAAAATCAAGAGTGTAATGGTGACAGATGGAGAAAAAGTCCAAAAGGGTGAATTGATTCTTGAAATCGGTCCTAGTCCTAATACAACATTACAACTGGAAAAGACACGAAGTAACTATAAATCAGCGAAAGAATCCCTGGATCATTTTAAGAGACTTTTTGATCTGAAGCTTGCCACCAATGATCAGCTGAATCAGGCTCGCAATAACTTTCGTGTTGCAAAGTATGATCTGCAGAACATGGAAGGTGAAGGTATAACTTCTCTCAGAGATATAAAAGCATCAGTACCCGGCCTGATTAAATCTGTTTTGGTAAAAGAGGGAGACATAGTACCTCCAGGTAGTTCATTTGTAGAAATTGTTGTTCAGAACCAGCTTCAGATCCGATTTGGTGTAGAGCCGGAAGATCTTAACAAGGTACATACCGGTCAGAAGGTAAGTTTTACTCCTGTAAATAAAACCGGGCAAAGCTATGTAATCGGAAAAATAAGAAAGATTTCAAATTCACTGAATTCCGAAACAAATCTTGTAGATGTTTTTGTAGATATTCCCGGTTCAGATTCTATAGCAAGTGAATTTTTACTTGGTCAGTTTATTGTGGGGCATATAGATACAGTAAAGAATGATGTTCTTATAGTCCCCCGTAATGCCGTTTTACCTAAAGATAACGGTTATGAGATTTTCACTATAAAAGACGGGAAAGCTCACAAACACGAAGTTAAGACTGGTGTCGAGAATAAGGATGAGATTGAAATTGAAGGTAATAATGTCAATGCTGGTGATCAGGTAGTAGTTCTTGGTAATTATGAACTTGAAGATGGAATGAGAATAGATACCGGAGATTCATATTGAATATCACGCAGTGGATGGAGTATCATAAGCGCTCAATCCTGTTTTTGTTGCTCGTTTTAGTTGCAGGCGGTATTCTAGGCGGATTTCGACTTCCTGTCGCGCTTTTTCCTAACGTTCATTTCCCGAGGATCCAGGTGGGGCTAGATGCCGGAGACAGACCGGCTGAACGCATGGCTATAGAGGTTACCTGGCCTGTTGAAGAGGCGGTCCGATCTGTACCGGGAGTGAGAAACGTACGCTCTACTACCAGCAGGGGGAGTGCTGATATATCAATCGATTTCGATTGGGGCGAAGATATGGTATCAGCAAAGCTCCAAATCGAATCGGCAATAAATCAGGTACTTTCAACTCTTCCATCCGGCACTACTTTTGATGTCAGGAGAATGGATCCCACTGTATTTCCTGTCATAGCATACAGTCTCACGTCTGACACAGTTCCGCAGGTCAAATTAAGGGATATAGCCAAATATCAGCTCAGGCCATTACTGTCAACTATAAGAGGCGTGGCATCTGTAGGTGTTCAGGGTGGAGAAAAAGAAGAGTATAGAGTTACAGCGGATCCGATAAGACTTAAAGCATTTAATCTTTCAATGTCGGATCTGACGAACTCGCTTTCCACATCAAACGTAATAAAAGCTGTAGGTAAGATAGAGGATCATTACAAGCTATATCTTGTAGTGTCGGATACGAGTTTTAAGAATATATCACAGATTAACAATACTGTAGTGCGCTCCGGTAAAAATGGTGTGGTGCTTGTTGAAGATGTAGCGAAGGTAAGCAAGGAAGTTGTCCCACAATGGATCAGGGTAACAGCTAATGGTAAAGATGCTGTTTTGTTCCAGGTTTACCAGCAGCCCGGAGGTAATACCGTTCAAATATCAAAGGATGTAAAAACCAAACTTTCATCCTTTAAAAACAAACTTCCGAAAAGTGTAAGGATTTCAAACTGGTATGACCAGAGTGAACTGATACTGTCATCGGCCGGAAGTGTGAGAGATGCAATAGTAATAGGCGTTATTCTAGCAACTATCATACTGTTTATATTTCTGAGAAATTATAAAATTACTTTAATTGCTGTCATAGCTGTTCCGGCAGTTCTGGCTGCAACAATTCTGATTATATTCGTTTTTCATATGAGTTTCAATATTATGACGCTGGGTGGTATGGCTGCTGCAGTAGGACTAATTATAGATGATACGATAGTTATGCTGGAGCACATTATACGAAGGTTCAGGTCCAGAGCTAAGCCTGAAACCCATCATCGAAAGGTATTAGCTGCTGTAAGTGAATTTACAAAACCGCTTACAGGGTCTTCAGCTTCCACTATTATTATCTTTCTTCCTCTCGCATTTCTATCTGGTGTAACTGGTGCTTTCTTCAAGGCATTATCCCTAACAATGGCGGCAAGCCTGCTTATATCCTTTGTAGTTGCATGGATGGCAGTTCCTCTTTTAGCAGACAGATTTCTTGTGGAAAAGGATTCGGAGAGTGAGGATAAACCTTTATTCGGTTATGGAATGTCAGATGGTTATACGAGAATAATGAACAAGACTGTTAAAAATCCACTGCTGCTGTTATTGATTATTGTTCCCATGATCTTGCTCGGCTGGTACGGATATAAGCATACGGGAAGCGGGTTTATGCCACATATGGATGAAGGGGGATTCATTCTGGATTACAGAACACCATCAGGCACTTCGCTCGATGAGACGGACCGTTTACTCAGGAAACTCGAGAAGATACTGGTCAGCACCCCTGATATTCAAACTTATTCAAGGCGAACTGGTTTACAACTGGGTGGGGGGCTCACAGAGGCAAATGAAGGAGATTATTTTATAAAGCTAAAACCGTTCCCGCGAAAACCGATAGAGAAAGTAATGAATGACATGAGATCCAGAATAGAAAAAAATATACCGGGTTTGGAAATAGAAATGGCACAGCTGATGGAAGACCTTATTGGTGATCTAACTGCTGTACCACAGCCGATAGAGATAAAAATTTATTCTGATGACGGAGAGTTACTTCAAAAGGTTGGACCCAGAGTTGCAAATGCTATAAAAAATATTAGAGGTGTTGTAGATGTACGCAATGGTATCGTACTCGCCGGAGATGCGATTAATATTAACATTGACCGTGTAAAGGCATCACTTGAGGGAGTGAATCCGGGAACTGTTACACAATTGCTATCCGGTTACCTGAGTGGGAATGTAACTACCCAGATAGATAGAAATCCCAAATTGATAGATGTAAGATTGTGGATTCCTTCGGATATGCGTTCAAATCAGCCGGACGTAGGCAAACTTCAAATACGTGCTCCCGATGGCCATCTCTTCCCGCTGAAACGTATAGCCAATATATCTGTTGAAACCGGACAACCCCAGATAAACAGAGAAAATTTAAAAAGAATGATAGCTGTTACGGGTAGGATAAGCGGAAGGGATATTGGTTCTACAATAAGAGATGTGAAAAAAAAGCTTAATAGTAAAGGATTTTTTCCGGATTCTGTTTATTACGAACTTGGTGGACTTTACTCTCAGCAAAAAAAGGCATTCAAGGGGTTGATAATGGTTTTTATATCAGCTGTTATGCTCGTCTTTTTACTCTTGTTGTTTCTTTACGAGAGTATAAGGGCGGCATTGGCTATACTTTCCATGCCACTACTTGCTGTTTCTGCTGTGTTTACGGGTCTTTGGATTACGGGTACAGAGTTGAACATAACTTCAATGATGGGAATGACCATGATCGTTGGGATCGTTACAGAGGTAACGATATTCTACGTCTCTGAATACTATGATATTCCAAAAAATATAAATCGGATTGATGCCCTTATTCTTGCAGGCAAGAATCGCATGAGACCGATTGCCATGACTACACTTGCAGCTATACTTGCACTGTTGCCCCTTGCTCTTGCTATAGGACAGGGAGCTTCAATGCAGCAGCCTCTGGCTATAGCTATAATTTCGGGTTTAATAGTACAACTTCCCCTGGTATTAATAGTACTTCCCGTACTTTTTCACCTCCTAAGTGTTGAAAGAAAGTAAGCAGGGATGAAAAAATCTCAAATTATATAAAAGTCATTAAAATTGTACTAAAATGTATATTAAGAAGTTTGACGGAATATAAAATCTTCTGATGTTATTTACTGTCTATCGTGAGTTCTTAAAAATATTTTCTGATCTAAATGAAACTTATTGAATATGCCCCGAATAAGTCTTTTGACCTGATTATTGACAGTTTGGACCTGTCTGTTTCTTCTCCGTCCTGTATCTATATAATCCCCGATATCCCTTTAATAAGACAGATCGAATACAGATATTCCTCCGCCGGTGTCTGGAGCGACTGCTTATATACATTTGCGAAACTATCAGCCCTTTCCAATCTCAAATCAGGACATCTTTCCACCCATATTTCCAAACTGGGCAGGTTGATGGTTATGCAGGAAGTTCTTGATGAACTTAATGTGCAACTGGAAAATCTAGGAGCTTATTCAGGAATAAGTGGATTCCAGGATTCACTACTCGGATTACTCGCAGAACTAAAGCATATGGGTTTAGGGCCTGGGGATATATATGAACTTGCCGGTGATAGCGGTTCGAGTTCTCTGGGGCAGAAACTAAAGGATATATCCAGGATATTTAAGCTATATCAGGATAAACTCACATCGTTTAACATGTCAGATGATATTGACCAGCTGCACAAACTTGTAAGCCTTATTAGAAATGGTCAACTTGACGATTTTCTCTATGGATTAGAGACCGTTGCTGTATTCGGGTTCTATGATTTCACACAATCGCAGATCGACGTTCTTAAATCGCTTGATGAAAAAATACCTGATGTACTGGTTCTGATGCCGATGTTCAATAACCTTGATAAACTTGAGCATCGTGTCAGAACCAAGTTCAGTTCTGAAGCAGTTATTCCGGTTGAAGAGCTCACTCATAATACCAAGGAGGATTACCCCGAGACCGAGATCAGGACATATCCGCTTATAAATGATGAAATAGATGCTGTTTTTAAAGAAATAAAAATGCTTGTTCTTGAAGAAGAGTATGATTTTGAAGACATTGCAGTTATTTTCAGGTCTATTGGCAATTACGCCACTAGGATAATCAATGCTGCGGATAAGTACGGTGTCCCTGTAAGCATTAATGATTCTTTTAATCTGAGAACCAGCTTATTCGGTATATTTATTAATGATCTGATTTCACTCGTTGTTTCGAATTATAAGAGAGAGCAACTCCTCAGAGTCTTAAAAAATCCTCTAACTGCTCTATACCTTAAAAACAAAGATCTGCATGAAGTGATCAGCAAAATCGATGAACTGTCGGCTGATACTTATAAAACCTTTCAGGGGCTGGATAACTGGAAAGGGTTTTTCGAAAAACTGATTAATGACAGAAATGGTGAAATGCCGGCCGAACTTCTCCGCAGGATCAATTACCTTATGAATAATATTTCCACTGCATTCAAAGCCAGGAGTGCAAGCAAACTGATTTCAGGAATATGCGCTATTCTGGACATGATAGAAATAAGAGAGATCAGTAACTATCTATTATCAGAAAAGAGATTAACACGAAGCTGCTGGGACGCTTTTAATTCATTCATAAGGGAAATGAGATTTATTTCGGATAAATTCGACAGAAGATTTGATAACCTTGGTGGTTTCCTTTCATTTATCAATGAGCTTATGATGGAAAAGACTTACAGTCATTCCACACTAACAGAATCAAAAAAAATAGAGGTGCTTCAGGGATTGCAGATAAGAGGTGTTAAATATCCGGTTGTCTTCCTGGTTAACACGGATGAAGATTCATTTCCTTCTCCACACGTAAAGGATCCTGTACTGAAAACTCAGGAGAGAAAAGAGATCAATCAGTTGATCGGTAAACAGATATTCCCTGAAGATTACATACATTATGAGAAGGAGGAGCATCTTTTCAACCTCATCACAAACGTCGCCGGTGAAAAGCTTTATGTATCATGTTCAAGACTCGACAATGATTATAACGAGAAAAACAGGTCTTATTTTATCGATACTGTTCAGGATGCGGTAATGACAGAAGTTGGATTCGGAGATTTATATTCCGGTAGTTCGGTCTATTCACCTGCTGACTTAATGACGATCTATTTTCTTAGTAGTCATAACGGGTATGAAAATGCCGACATAAAAAAGTATATTAAGAATAAAAACGGAATGGATCTTCTCGGGATTATCAACACTGGTATAAGTGCCGAAAATTCAAGATCAAGACTTAACGGTGAATACTCTTCCTGGGAGGGGATTGTAGAACAGGGGCTTCGGGATACAAAAATAAATTTCCGACCCACGGAACTCGAACAATACGGTACATGCCCATTTAGATATTTTTCTGATTATTTGCTGAATCTCAGGGAAGAGCGCAGGGTTGAAGACAGGATAGAGCCTATGGACCTCGGGAGGATGTACCATGAAATACTAAGAGACCTTTTCCTGCTGAAACTCGGGGATCTTCTTACAACAGAAAGGATCTCTGAACTAACGCCCCAGGCTGCATTAACCAAATATTCTGAACTGATGGATGGTGACAGGTATGATTCATATTTTTCCCATCTGTCCGGACAGGTAAAACAGCTGGAGAAAAAAAGGATTCTCGGATATACGCTGCCTTCTTTCATTGAATATGAGATTGAAAGAATAATGCAGAAAAAGGAATTTATCCCTTATATGTTCGAAAAGGATGTAAGTATTGATGAAGATAATTATAGCATTAATGGAAAAATAGACAGGGTGGACAGAGATCTAAACGGGAACGTTATTGTCTATGATTACAAAGCGGGCAACGTCGATGGCAGGAAATATTATGACTTCAGGAATCTTCAACTGCCGATATATCTACTTGCTTTGAAAGATAAAGGTTTGAAACCTTACGGTGGATATTACCTGTCAGTTAAAAAGGCTAAAGAAAACGGAAAAGAAGGATCTGAAAAGCTTGAACTCGAATATGCCGGCGAAAGGATGATTTCCTACATACGATATATTAAAAGAGGGGTATTCCCGCCAGTTGTAGCCGACAAGGAGATAAATTTTCTGGAAAAGGATAATCTGCTGGAATACAGTTTCGGTATGGGCGGAACCTGTACTTACTGTGGTTATTCTGACCTATGCAGGGTAAAGAACGGGGTAAAAAGAAGAGGGGATTAACTAAAATAGAAAATGGACAGACTTGAAAATTTACTCGGACTTAATGAGGAGCAGAGAAATATTCTGTCTGACGAAGTAAGAATAGCTATAGAAGCAGGAGCCGGGTCAGGCAAAACAAGGTCACTTGTAGCCAAATATCTGCAGATACTGGAAAACGGTAGTGCCTCCGTTGATGAAATAGTGGCTATTACATTTACAAACAACGCTGCAAGGGAACTCAAAAGAAAAATTCGTGAAAATATCGAAGCGTACATCGAAAAATATGGCGAGGAAGGTTATATAAACAGGGATTCACTCAGAAGACTTTCGACTGCACCGGTCAGTACAATTCATGGATTTTCCTCGAGAATAATTAAGGAAAATCCATATGATTCAAGAATATCAGCATTTTTTTCCATAATTGATGAAAATGAAAAAGATGAATTTTATGAACAGCATATAAGGGATTTTGTGCTTGGCGGAATAGAAGATGAAAACCTGAAGATCCGGGAATTACTTGAGATTGAAGGTTATGACTACCGGGAACTAATAACTATAATCAAATTTATTCTCTACAGATCATCCCTCCTGCATATTGAGCCACCGTTTCCTGCATACAGCGGAAAGAATGACATCATGTCTGTGGAGGAAATTGATTTTACTATCCCGGAAGAGCTTATAACGACATTCACCAATACTCTTAACGGACAATCCACTAAAATGCGTCAGGAAATACTGCAAAGTTATAATAAGATCAGCCCGGAACAGAAATTCTCAGAGAAATTAAAAAAAATAATTTTCATCGGCAACAGGTTGCACAGGAATAAACCATATAAGAATGATGTAAAAGAGGATGCAAGGGTTAACCTGCTTGAATATATCGACAGATTGGTAAACAGTGTTAATCACCATATTTCCAGCCTCTATCTGGAAATTAGCAATGAAGCTTTCAAATTCGTGCAGGATAGAAAGCTGGAAAGCCAGATTCTGGATTTTGAAGATCAGATCCGTTACACATACCATCTGATGTGTAAAAGAAAAGACCTGCTGGATCACTACAGAGAGCGATACAAATATATAATAGTTGATGAATTTCAGGATACGGACAAATTACAATATAAATTACTGACTCTGCTAACCGACGATTCCACAAATAGACTGATAGTAGTCGGAGACAAGAAGCAATCCATATATTCGTTTCGTGGTGGGGAACCCGCAATATTTGAAAATGTGCTTGACGACCCGACTTACAATATCTATTCATTGAAGAGCAATTACAGATCGACCGAGGTACTCATAGAATTTTTCAATAATTTCTTTGTTTCTGTTTTTTCCGGAAGTTATGAAGATATGTTGTACAGGAGTAAACTGGGGCCGGTTAAGAACGGTGTTGAGGTTATTATAGCTTCCGGTATCAGCCACGATGATGCCAGGAAGAAGGAGATAGAAAAGGTTTGCGACAGGGTTGATGAGATTATTTCTTCCGGTAATTATTCGGATATAGCATTACTGTTCAGAAATTCAAAAAATGCATATAAATATGAAAGGGAATTAAAACAGAGGGGGATAAGTTTTATTTCCGATTTCGGATATGGATTCTTCAGATTGCAGGAGATAAGGGATCTGATATCAATGCTCAAGTATTTTTCGAATCCTGCTGACATGCTGTCGAAAATTTCCGTCCTTAGATCTGTTTTTTATGGTGCATCTGACCAGGCCATCCTGAAGTATACAAGTGGAGAATATACTGACGGGGATAAAGAAGTCAGGGGTATTTACGAATATCTGGATTTTCTCAGTTCGAAAAGGGAAGAACTGATCTGTCAAGACCCTCTTAGTATTATAAATTTTATCATGAATGACCTTGGATATACTCCTTCTCTTATAGTTCTTGAAGATGGGAGAAACAAGATACTAAATACTCGCAAGTTATACAATAAATGTGAGTGGCTTATGAACAGGGGATATGGTCTTGTCGATATTATAGAGTATTTTGACAAGTCAAGGGATTCAGGCGGCGGAACCCAGCCTAATCTTGAAGAAGGTGTTTCTACAAGGGTAAGGCTTACTACCGTTCACAGGTCAAAAGGTCTTGAATTCGATGCTGTTATCCTTTGTGACACGAATTATAAGGCTGTTCCCAACTCGAACAGAGTAGCCGGCGACGGTGATATGGGATTCTTTGTCAGATACGGAAATTCAAAGTCCTCGAGCTGGAATGAACTTTCAGAATATCAACAGTTAAAAGAGGAAGAAGACGAGAAAAGACTATTGTATGTTGCAAAAACACGAGCGAGGAAAAAACTCATTGTTGCCTTAAGCAGCCACTCTGGTAAAGACATTAACAGTTACTACCCCGGTTCTTTCGCCAGGTTGATAAAGGATGAAATTAAAATTCCGGAAGAATTCTGTCCGGCAGATATTGAATACGGAGATATAACGATTTCAAGCTATACTGGTTGTAAAACTGATACTCCAATCAGAAACGAACTCAAAAATAATGAATTGAATAAAATAATATTCAGAAATGACTGCGTGGATAATATATATTCTGAAAAGCCTTCGGCTGAAAACTATGTTCCTGAAATATCCGGTTTCGGTGATAAGGGTATCACTTTGAGCAATGCTCTTGATGCCGGTGATATCATGCACAGATTCCTGGAGGTTTGGAACAATGAACCTGCTACGGTTGAAACAAGTATAGACTTCGTTCTAAACGAAGCATATCTCTCAAACCATGATTTTGGTGATGAATTAAGAAATCTTGCGTCAGCTTTTTACGAATCTGAACTTGCAGCCCTGCTTTATAATGCAAAAAAGATATACAAGGAATACGGGTTTGTGATCAAACTTGGAGGTTCAACGGAAAGGGGGAGGATAGATATGCTTCTTGAGAATTCAGATGGATTAATTCTAATTGATTATAAATATAGAAAGTCCGACAATATTGTTGAGTTCAGGGAACAGCTCGACCTGTATTCTTCAGCTATAGAAAAAAAATTCGGTTCACTCCCGATAGCACGTTATATATTGCTCCTGCCCGATATGAGAATGCTTGAAATCTGAACCTGTTTTTTTTGGTTCGGAAATTAAACAATTTATAATAAGTTTTTAGAGTCCATTGAATATTAAAAAAACTATATCAGCATTAATGATCCTGCTCATATCTATTACCGTTAATGCGATAGCTGCTGGATTTGATCACTCCTACGGTGATTACGCAAAACTACTTTCGGTAAATGTGAAGGACGGAAGGGTTGATTATAAAAATATTAAAGATAATCCTGAGTTATTGTTCAAATTCCTGTCGAATATATCGAAAGTAAGCAAAGAACAGTATGAATACTGGTCTCGGAATAAAAGGCTCTCGTACCTTATAAATCTTTACAACGCCTACACGATCAAACTTGTTGTTGATAACTATCCTATAAAAAGCATCAAAGATATAAAAAACCCATGGGGTAGCGAAATCGTAGGTCTATTTGGTAGAAAAATATCTCTGGACAGTTTGGAAAACGAGGTGATCAGGAAGGAATTTAAAGAGCCAAGGGTACATTTTGCTCTTGTATGTGCTGCAAAAGGATGTCCTGACCTGTCTTCCGAACCATATACATACGATAATCTTGATAAAAATCTTGATTCCGCTGGAACAGATTTTTTGATGGAACATGATAAGAACTATACGGACGATGAAAACAGGACCTTGTATATTTCCCCCATTTTTAAATGGTATGAAGATGATTTTAAAGCAAAATACGGTTCGGTTGTTAAATTACTGAAAATGTACTGGAAAGGTCCGGGCGCTGGCAAAATTGTTGATTATAAAATATCATACAGCAATTACGACTGGGCACTTAACAACAGAAATCTCCGGAACTGAAGAATGTATTCCGACCTCAATAATCATAAATGCTGAAAATATCGGTAATAATACCTGCCTTTAATGAAGAGGAATCCGTTGGAAGGGTTTTAGCTGAGATACCCCGCGATCTCGTTCATGAAATTATAGTTGTGAATAACGGCTCAACCGACAACACCCCCGATATAGCAATGAAGTCAGGGGCTACTGTTATTGATGAGAAAAGGCGTGGTTATGGTAGTGCATGCCTGAGAGGCCTGGAATTTCTTGAAAAGAAAAAGGATAAACCCGACATAGTTGTATTCCTGGATGGTGATTATTCGGATCATCCCGGAGAGCTTGTAAAAGTTGTTAAGCCGATAACAGTAGATGGATGTGATATTGTTATCGGATCCAGAACACTAGGGAAATCTGATACGGGAGCTATGCTCCCGCAGGCAATAATTGGTAATAAACTGGCCACTTTCCTGATCAGAGTTATATACGGTGTAAAATTCACCGATCTCGGTCCTTTCCGAGCAATTAAGTATGAAAAATTACTTCAGCTTGATATGAAAGACAGAACTTTCGGGTGGACTGTGGAAATGCAGATCAAAGCTGCAAAGAAAGGATTTGTATGTACTGAAGTACCTGTCAGCTACAGGAAGAGGATAGGTGAGTCCAAGATAACCGGTACTTTCGGTGGTACAATAAAAGCCGGGTATAAAATAATATGGACAATTCTAAAGTATATTTAGGAATTCGTTTCAGCGATGGTTTGAACTGAAAACATAAAATATAGTTCAGTAATTTAAAAATTGGCATTCCGGCAAAATATGAGCATAAATACCCATTACAAAAAAAAAGAAACGGGCATAAGAAAAAGGCTTTACATAATAATATTTGAAGCCGACACATTTGGCGGAAAGCTTTTTGACATACTGCTTATCGTGGCGATACTGCTCAGTGTTGTAGTAGTAATGCTGGATAGTGTTGCTTCAATTAGAAGAAATATAGGTAATCAGTTATACGCTGCAGAGTGGATTTTTACCATACTGTTCACTGTTGAATATTTGGTCAGATTATACTCCTCTCCAAGACCCTACGGTTATGTAACAAGTTTTTTCGGTTTAATAGACCTTTTTGCAGTTCTTCCTACTTATCTGAACCTGTTTTTCCCGGGTTCACAATATCTTATTGTTATAAGGGTCCTCAGGGTCCTTAGAATATTCAGGGTCCTCAAACTCGTTCAATTCATCGGGGAAGCCGAATACCTTATGAAGGCAATTAATGCGAGCCGGAGAAAGATCACTGTATTTATGTTTTTTGTATTAACTCTTGTGACCGTGCTGGGTTCATTAATGTATCTTGTGGAAGGTGAAAAGCATGGATTTACCAGTATCCCGGTCGGTATATACTGGGCGATAGTTACTCTTACAACTGTCGGTTACGGAGACGTATCACCAGGAACACCGCTCGGGCAGGCGCTGGCAATGGTTATTATGCTTACGGGTTACAGTATTATAGCAGTTCCAACAGGAATCGTAACTGTAGAACTTGCCGAAGCCTTCAAAAGCAGGTCGAAACAGTTTCGTTGCAGCAACTGCAGCAAGGGAGGACATGACAGCGATGCCTCATACTGCAAATACTGCGGGAATGAGATAGAACCGGCTATATACGGTTAATTAACATTCCAATTATGTTTTTCATCTATGCCAGATTATAAAAAATTAATCATACGATTTATAAGACCAAAGTCCTATAGATATGACATCAATTGTAGTACATATTAATGCCTAAAATCCATTTTTATCAAAGTTTATGTGTGAATAATTCAAATTCACATTAATAAAACAGGAGGCTTTAACATGGATTATATTATAAGAGTATTGATGTTCCTGCTTATTTCCACGGCTCCATTTCTGTATAGTTATCCCTTACTGATAAATACAAAACCTGCAGTGGCTCAGGAATCAGATGATCAGGACCAAATGGATCAGGGCCAACCCTATAACTATAATTATGAAAACCAGGATGACTATCAGGATCAGGACAGCTACAATCCTTACGGAAACGAAGATGATCAGGATCAGATGAACCAGGATGCAATGCCTGATCATAATGATCAAGGTTCAGCCGACGATTACCAGGACGAAGAGAGCTATTAACCTGTAAATACAGGACCATATAAGGGGGGATGATGCCCCCTTATATGTATATTCGGAACCGGGAGTTTGTTCATAGAAGCAGTATAAAAATTTATCTGCATATTTCCCGGCACAAAAAAAATGATCTTTACAAATCCGACACAGGAGTTCAAAATGCATGGACACCCCGGGTTAACCGTCTATGCTTTTATCCTGAACCCTCTGAAAATTGCATGTTTGTTTACTATATTGGGTGATAACTGGTACCTGTGCTTTATACCAAGTTTCTTGAATATGTGACCTATGTGAGCTTTTACAGTTTTCTCGCTTATTGCGAGATTTTTTGCTATAGCTTTGTTCGAGAGGCCTTTTACTATAAAATCTGATACTTCGAGCTCCCTTTTTGTAAGTCCGGTATTGGCACTATCAAAGTAATTTAAGTGTTCTATAAATTTTTTTAATGCCTGTGACAAAATTCTGCTGTCTGCCCAGATCCTTTCTTCCATAACGGTTCTGACAGCTTCCAGAAAATTCTCATAACCCGAAGATGGTTTTAAACAGCCTTTTATGCCGGAGCATAATGCTTCTATAACGGTTTCATCATCTTCGTTATTAAAAAGAAGAATTAACTTAGTTTTCTTGTTTTCCTTTTTCAGGGTGTCAAAGATCAGCAAGTAATTCAGATCTGAAAGGGATGTATCGATAAAAAGTATGTCGGGATTGTAACCCTTGAGTTTATTTTGAATATCTAATGTGTTCTTAGCTCTGGAAAGTACTTTTATATCATTTTCATGATGAAGGCGGTCAGTAAGAAGATCTATATACAAATCTGAAGAACCTGCCAGTAAAAGGGTGATCATTTTATCTTTTTATATCCTACATGTCCCCGAGAGGATTTGAACCTCTGACCTACAGATTAGGAATCTGTCGCTCTATCCTACTGAGCTACGGGGACTTGTAAAATTAACTTTATGGATTCTAACCAAGTAATTGTAAACGTTCAAGAATTTATAAATAAGATTGTTAATTTAGTTATGATCCCGGAGCTATTTCATAAAGTTCCGGCCATAACTTTCCGGTTATATATAGAGATCCGGATTGTGGATTATATGCGATACCATTAGGGACTTTTACATTATCCCTTATAAGGTTCTTCTTCAGAATATTTTCGAGATCGAGAATAGTTTTGATGTTCCCTGTTCCGGGATCTATTTCTGCTATGTAATTTGTTTGCCATATATTGGCATAGATGTATCCGTTTATATACTCAAGTTCGTTTATATTCTTAATCGGAGAATTGTTATATGTCACCTCTATCGACCTGGTTATTCTGAATGTACCGGGGTCCATGAAATAAACCCTGGATGTGCCGTCACTAATTATCAGTTCATTGCCATCGGTTGTTATGCCCCAGCCCTCTGTATTGTAGGAGAATGTATTTAATAATTTGAAGCTGTTCTGGTCGTAAACAAATCCTTTATTGGATTTCCATGTGAGCTGGTATATCTTGTTGTTCAATATCGTTATTCCTTCGGCGAAGTACTTATCAGATATTTCGACTTTCATCAGTACCTTTCCTGTGCTTATATCCACCTTGCGCAAAGAGGACCTTCCACGCAATCCGGTGCCCTCGTAAAGAAAACCCTTGTAGTATACCAATCCCTGGGTGAATGCCCCGGGATCGTGCGGATATACCTTTTTTATTGTGTAGGTATCATTTTGTTCTGATAGCCGGTGGGAATTATGAACGAACCTCGAATAAAATATGAGTGATATTAAACCGACGAGAAAGGGGATGTAATATTTCTTCATTTCGTGCTTGATTAATTTATGTACCGGCTGTTCTCAATTTGCGGAGTCTGTTTTTAAATATGTTTATTTCTCTCATCGACTCCGCATCTATACTGTCGAGAGTTTTTCTGTAACTTTCGGCCGCACTTCCGCCTGCTATTATAGGTATGTCACTCTTTATAAATTTCCTGAGATTAACGAGTTCGTCATTCATTTTGTTATCGTCAGAAGGGTAAACAATGCTCAGCGCCAATGCTTTGGCTGATATTTTGTTAATGGCCCCTGCGATTTCCTCACAGGGCAGACTCGATCCCAGAAAAATAACTTTCCAGCCTTCGATAGCTGCTATTGAAGCGATAATAAGAGCGCCCATGTCATGCATCTGCCGGGCCGGTGTAGTCACTATTATCACAGGGGTATTAATGTATTCATGAGATTTATTGACGATCTTTAAAAGGAATGATCTCATGATCTCCGTTGCCATATGTTCCTGAGCTATACGTAGCTGTCCTGAGCTCCAGTGCTCTCCAATGAGCTTGGTTAGTGGAAGAAAAATTTTTTCAATTGTTACTATGTTGCCGAATTCAACGAAGGAACTGGAAAAAATTGATTCAAGTCTCTCCGAATCATAAATTGTAATTGCATTAATACATTTTTGTATTATGTCATCAAAGTTCTGTCCTTTTCTATTATCATCCGATTGTGTATCCGGAATATCTACTCCGTGTTCATCTATAAAAGTCCTTAATTCCGGGATACTCAAACCGGATATAACACCAATGTTAAAACCCAGTTTAGTTGCTTTTTTTAAAAGTAATAACTTTTCCAGGTCTTCTTCGGAGTAAAGCCTTCTGTTGTTTTTTTTTGATCTTTCGGGGTTGACAATACCGTATCTGTTCTCCCAAGCTCTTATCGCGTGTGTGGATAGACCGGTTAATCTGGCGACAGCTCCTATATTGTACTTTTTTTTCTTCATTACACAGAACCAAGGCTTGTATAGACAATGTCTAGCTATTATACACAATAAATTAATAAATCCTGAGTATATTGTAGAGAAATCATCTAAAATCAAAAAATCAGATTTCAGGTTTATCTCGTGATTTTATAATGAGCATTTGATTGATAAATATGCTTGACAATATATATACATATCATATATATTATAGACATATAATAGACATTAAATAAATTTAACAGATGCAAGTATGAAAATAGTTGATATAGCGGCAGCAGTTCTGCTAGTTGTTGGTGGATTAAACTGGGGACTTGTCGGTCTTTTCCAATTCGATCTGGTTGCTGCACTTTTTGGAGGACAGGGTGTACTGTTAAGCAGATTGATATACTTGCTCGTCGGTTTGAGTGCTTTATATCAGACTCTGGGTCTTAGGTCAATTCAGCACAGGTGGGAAATTGGTAAAACTGTTTCAGAAGTATAAGATCAGTAGCTACAGAAAGGTTTTAAAAACCGATGATGCAATGAAGTTAAAAGTATCTGGCAGTAGTCATCAAAAATATCTAGTTAATTATTCAAGTAGAAGGTGAACTCGAGAATTGTAGCCGTGGAAACGGATGTAAATCTCTAATCTCACCAGGATGTTCATCTTCTCCAGTTAATAACTATAAGGAGCTGATTATGATAAATAATGCTTTAGGAACCAACTATACTAGTTTCGATACTGAAATTGATTTTGAAATCAACGGAGATTATGGATTTACAGGCAATTACAGATCATATGATTATAATAAAGAAAAACAATACAGAAGTCATGTTTCGAAAAGAGAAGAATCCGAAGAAAAGAACAGATTACTTGAAAGCTATTTTCACGATCTCATGCATTTTCCGCTGCTAAGTGCTGAGCAGGAAAAGAAATATTCCGCAATAATTGATTCATGTGTTAAAAACATCAAATCAATAAATAAAATCTTAAACAGATACGAAATACAAACAGAGCGATCAGTTGAAACTGCGGCAGAGCGAAGGAAAATAGAATTGAATAAGGCCGCTAGTAATAAATACAAGGAATTATTAAACAGATATAAATATGATTTTGTTAAATCAAACCTGCGATTTGTAATAAACATGTCTAAACAGTTTACAGGCAGGGGACTTCCATTTGCTGATCTGATACAGGAAGGAAATATGGGACTGATTAAGGCTATTGAAAGATTTGATCACAAGAAAGGATTCAGATTTACAACATATGCTTCCTGGTGGATACGTCAAAGTATTACAAGAGCTATCATGAAAAAATCGGCTACTGTATCCATACCCGTATACCTTCAGGAACAAAAAAACAAGGTGTTGAAATCAAAGTACAAATTAAAAGATGAACTTGGCAGATTACCTACTACAGATGAGATCTGTAAAGATACATCCGTATCAAGATATGCAGTGGAGAAGATTATAGAGGGGTTTACTACACATTCACTGGACAGGAATATTTCTGCAAATGATACGAAGACATACAAGGATGTTATACCGGATGAAAACCCATATGATCAGGAAGAAGTGGTTACCAATAACAGTATAAATAATATAATTTCGGATTCACTTAGTTACCTTGATAATAAGGAAGAAGACATTCTAAGGCTCAGGTATGGAGTAGGTATAGAATCAGTCTTTACTCTTCAGGAAATTGCGAGTAAATACAATCTTTCCCAGGAGAAGATAAGACAGATTGAAAAAGGGGCCTTAAAAAAGATCGCAAATTCCGAGCCGGGAAAAAAGCTAATGACCTTCCTTTGATTCATTCGGGTTTATAAACCCGGTTTATTGGATCATACTATACGAAGAACTATTATTAAAGTATATGATATATCCAGAGGCATAGATTTTGCAGAATTTAACAACTGGATATTACTTCATTCAACTCATTTTAAAATTCAATTGTATGAATTTTAAAATGAGTTTCGTTTGTTCCTGTTAATTTAACTACTCCCTAAAGATTCTTAATCATTCTTTTTTTTATTAATTATCTATGATTGTTAGAAATAATTATTTCTATGCTACAATAATTATTTAGTTAAAGCTAAAATTATTTCCCGGGAGTTGAAATGCTCAGTCAATCAACAGAAGATTATCTGAAAACGATTTATGATATTGAAACCAGTGAAGGCAAGGTCACCACTAATTCAATTGCAGAAAAATTAAGTATCGCACCCGCATCTGTGACAAGTATGATAAAAAAACTGTCGGAAAAGAAACTGGTCACACACAAAAAATACCAGGGCGTTATACTTACTAAATCCGGAAGAAAGATAGCTCTGGAGGTTATAAGGCACCACCGTCTTATTGAGCTGTATCTCAAGGAAGCACTCGGTGTTCCCTGGGACAGAGTGCATGAAGAAGCAGAAAAACTTGAGCACGTTATTTCAGAGGACATCGAAACCAGAATAGATGAATACCTGGGTCATCCCACTACAGATCCACATGGTTCTCCGATACCAACTAGGGACGGAGAAATATCGTTTATTGAAACGACTTGTCTTGCTGATCTGGAACGTGGTCAACTTGCGGAGATCTATGAGGTGAGTGATCATGACCCGGAGTTTTTGCGATACCTGGGAGCTCTCGGGTTTTATCCAAAAACACGTATTGAGATTATATCTGTAGAACCATTCGGAGGACCCATAAACATAATGGTTGGAAGTAACAAACATTCAATCGGGCTTGAAGCTGCAAAGTTTATTTCAGTTATAAATGTCGAGCGGAGTTGAGACAAGGAAACTATTCAGTTTTAATATATCATTATTACAAGTGTTTACGGATCAAAGGCAATATTTCTGTTCCTGTAGTAAATTTCCATTAAAAGTGCAAGAAAAATCAACGCCTTTCCACCGTCGTCGTCCAGTAGAGATTCTATATAGTCGATACTATCTTTTATCGACTGATCATCGGGGTCGATAGCTTGAGCCGTTCTGAGAGTTTCAAGAGCTTCACTATACCATCCCTTTTCTGCAAAAGAGAATGCAAGTGCATTGTATGCAGGTATGAAATCAGGGGTTGAATTCACCAGTTCCTTGAATTTAGAAATTGATTCATCAATCCATCCCATGTCGAAGTAACAATTGCCGATGGAAAGTTTTGCCCAGTGATCCTCGGGATTAAGGGTGAGATGATTGTTGAATTCTTTTACAGCATCTAACATCCATCCCATATCGTAATAACAAAGACCTATCTGATAATATATCTCCTCTTTAAGATATTCTGATTGATCATCATTTTCAATACATTGAAAAAATATCCCCAGGGCGTCCTCGTAAAATCCAAGTTGTTTATAAGCAAGTCCGGACTGCCATTTGGCAAATGTGTTAGCAGGATCAATTGAAAGCGCTTTTTCATAAAGTGATAATGCCTCCTCGAAACGGTTCTGTTTGCATAGCGTTGTACCGAAATGTGTCAACACATTCTCATCTTCGGGGTTTAGCTCAAGTGCCTTTTCAAAAAAGATAATAGATGACGTGTATTGTTCCATAGCATCATATGTGAGTGCTATCGATAAATAGACTTCAGGATCGTCGGGGGCAATACGATAAGCCTTGTCAAGTACCTTTAAAGCTTCTTCAAACCTTCCGGTTTCACTAAGGCTATCGGCTTTATTCAGCAGCCTGTCCAGCCTTCCCATATATTACTCTCCACCTTCTTTGTTAATGAGATTAATCATATTTATATATATACAGATTGTCAATATGCCGGCTTACCCATGTGTTATTTGTGATCTTAAAATTATTTTATCCGGGTTACTTCTTTATCTATTGTATAATATCCCATTGAACATATGCATAAATTTCAATAAGCGAATAAATTATGTTTACCACATAATTTTATATTACCGGAAGAATTATAAAAACATTATTTTGAATATATTTTCTTCAGGTTTTCAATTTTACCCGGTTTTCATAATCCTATTTCTTTCGACAAACTGTAAATTACTGTTAACTATATACTCTAACTATCTATAAAAATTGAATTTATTTCTTGACAAAATAGTATAAAACATCTACATTGGAACTTTGTAGTAACTATTATCAATTGGTGATGAATAATGAGAAAGTCTGACATAGAAAAAGAGATAGCAGAGAAATTTCGTTTGCAGTCGAATCAGTCTGAACAGATAATGGACACGATCATTGAAAAGATGACTCAGGTGCTTGGGGATGATGAAAGAATTGAGATAAGAGGCTTCGGCAGCTTCTTCACAAAAAATTATGGATCCTATGGCGGCAGAAACCCCAGGACCGGTGAAAGAGTACCCGTGCCGGAAAAGAGGCTGCCACATTTCAGACCCAGTAAAGAGCTTTTGAAAAAGTTGAATCATAATAATCCCGAAGATAAATAAATACGTTTTCTTTTCCTGAATAAAACAACCTTTGATATTTCCAGATAAAATATAATTATGTCAGTTTTGGATATTATCCTGTATCCGGATAAAAAATTAAAAATGAAATCCAGGCCTGTAGAAAAAGTTGACGATGAAATTCGTAAACTTCTCGATGATATGACCGAAACTATGTACGAGGCTCCCGGTGTAGGTCTTGCTGCTCCGCAGGTAGGCAGGAACATTAGAGCTATCGTTGTGGATACTACTAACAGTACTGCTTTAGAACAAAAAGAAGGGTCAGGTCTTTTGCATCTGGTTAATCCTGAAATAATTGATTCTTCGGGAGAGCAGATAGGAGAAGAAGGGTGTTTAAGCGTTCCAGGATTTGTAGCAAACGTGAAGAGAAAAAATTACATAAAAATAGGGGCTCTCGACCGTGAAGGAAATCCGGTCAAGATCGAATCTACGGATATTCTGGCAAGGGTATTGCAACATGAAATAGATCATCTGGATGGTATACTTTTTTTCGAAAGACTGGGAAGGTTAAAAAAGGAACTTCTGTTGAAAAAGATAAATAAAGCCTTCGAATGTGTCTGATAAAAATGACCATTCAGATGTAGCGTTTGATCACAGAGTTTATTTAATCCGCTGTGATCTTTCATTTTTACCGTTTAATTTTCAAAAATGCCATCAAGACTAGTAAATGAACTTTCACCATTCCATGTAATGGAAGTTCTTGAAAAAGCCAAAGAACTGGAAAGCAGGGGTATAGATGTTATCCATTTTGAGATCGGAGAACCCGATACACCAACAAATATCCAGATTTGTGAAGCAGCTATAGATTCAATACGTGCAGGAAACACAAGATATTCCGAAAGTATGGGAATACCGATATTGAAGAATGCAATAGCTGAAGAATATAAAAAATCATATGGTGTTGAGATCAGTGAAAGGAGGGTAGGAATTACAATGGGTAGTTCACCCGCGATATTTCTTACTCTGCTTTCAATAATCGAACCTGGCGATGAAGTGATCGTGATTGAGCCGCATTATCCCTGTTATCCGCAGCTTATCAGGATTTCAGGGGGTATCCCGGTGAGTTGCAGGGTATATGAAGAAGATGAATATCAGATAGATATAGATAGACTTAGAAAAAAAATCAGCAACCGGACCAGGGGCATTATAGTTAATTCTCCCTCAAATCCAACTGGTACTATAATGGAACCGGATATTTTGAAAAGTATCACGGAATTGGGAATTTATGTAATATCGGACGAGATCTACCATGGTCTAGAATATGGCAAAAAGGCACATTCCATACTGGAGTACACCGACAATGCATTCGTACTTAATGGATTTTCCAAGCTTTATTCGATGACCGGGTGGCGTCTTGGATACTGTATACTACCGGAAGAATTCATTCGTCCGGTACAGAAACTTCAGCAGAACCTTTTCATATCCCCCAATCCATTTGTTCAAATGGCGGGTGTAGAAGCTATAAAAAAGGTAAGACACCAGGTGCCGGACCTGGTTGATCTGTATAATTCCAGGAGGCTTATAATGCTTGAAGGGCTCAGGGAAATGGGTTTCGATCTGAAGACGGTTCCAAACGGTGCATTTTACGTTTTTCTGGATATTAGTCCACTCGGCAGAAAATCATACGATCTTGCCTTCGATATTCTCGAAAAGGTACATCTGGCTGTAACGCCGGGAATAGATTTCGGTGTTGATATGGATGGCTACATGAGACTGACATATACAAATCCTGAAGAAGTAATAAGAGAAGGATTAGGAAGACTGGCTAAATATTTGGAGTTACAGACCGATTAATTATATTTAAGTATCGATATTATGAAACGGAAACTTATAGCTGCAAACTGGAAAATGAACATACTGAGGGATGAAGCGGAAATTCTTGTAAATTCCATTGTTGATAGTGTTAACTTCCCTCTGGAATGTGACGTTATGATCGCACCACCCTACACCTGTCTTGATATAGTCCGGAAATGTATAGTGAATACTGATATAGAGCTTGGTGCCCAGGATGTATTCTGGGAAGATAAAGGTGCTTACACTGGTGAGATATCGCCATCTATGTTGATAGATGCAGGTTGTGAATGGGTTATACTTGGTCACTCTGAAAGAAGGGCTGTAATCGGTGAAAGTGATAATGTCATAGAAAAAAAATTGAAAAAGGCTCTGCGGAAAGACCTCAAAGTTATACTTTGCATAGGAGAAACAGAATCACAGAGAATACAAAACAGGGTTTCTGAAATTTTAGGTAAACAATTAACCGGGGTTCTTGGTGAGATAGAGTCTGAATATTCGGAAAAGATCGCAATTGCATACGAACCTGTATGGGCTATAGGTACCGGTGTAAACGCAAAAAGTGAGCAGATACTTGAGGCTCATTCGATAATCAACGATAATTTAATTGAACTATTTGAAAAAGATGCGCATAATATTAGGATTTTATACGGTGGAAGCGTAAAGGAAAACAATATAAAAGAAATAGTATCTATCAAGAATGTAGACGGTGCACTCGTTGGCGGTGCAAGTCTGGAATCTGTTTCTTTTAAAAGAATAATAGAAAATTCGGGAGTGTGTTAAAGTGGAACTACTAATACCGATAATAAAAGTCATACATGTAATAGTAAGTGTTTTTCTCGTAATAGTTATTCTTCTTCAACCGGGTCAGAGTGGCGATCTTGGTTCGGTTTTTGGCGGGGGCACTTCGGAATCTGTATTCGGTTCTGCCGGAGCGGTTCCTTTTCTAACCAAGGTTACAAGGCTACTTGCGATCGTATTCTTACTATCATCACTGTCGCTTGGCTACATATCCGTAAAATCTATCAGTTCCTCAGTAATTAAGGATAATGCGCCGGCCCAGCAAAGTCAGGAAAACAGTGCTTCAAAAACGGAACAGGACAGTCAGGGTACTACGGAGAAAACTGAAGGATCCTCACAAAAATCAGGACAAAATAACGGTACGACGGATACGGGTGCCGATAGTTCAAAAACTCAGCCTGACAAAAATAATTAGTTATTCGGGTAGTGCAAGGTTATATTTTGCCAGTTTTAACTGGGTCAAGTATATTTATTAAGATATATTCAGGAGGTAAATAGATGGCATATATTATTGCTGAACCATGTATCGACGTTAAAGATAAGTCCTGTGTAGAGGCTTGTCCCGTAGACTGCATTTATGAGGGAGATGAACAGCTTTTCATACATCCCGAGGAATGTATAGATTGCGGTGCATGTGTTGATCCCTGCCCTGTAGATGCCATTTTCCATGAGGACGAATTACCGGAGAAATGGTCAAAGTTCATTGACATGAATACGGATTTCTTCGAGGGCAAGGAAGATCTTGAACCGGCAACAAAAGACTAAAAATAAATGATTGATAATTTTAAAAGGGATATACTCTACGTATATCCCTTTTTTTTTGCATGAATGACTTAAATGATGAATAAAAAGTCAAGAGCGGAAAAGATACTGTCATTTCTGAAAAAACAGTACCCGGATACAAAATGTCACCTCAATTTTAAATCTCCTTTCGAGTTGCTTGTTGGTTCAATACTTTCTGCCCAGTGTACTGACGAAAGAGTCAACATGGTTACTGAAAAACTTTTTAAAAAATACACCAGTGTGGAACAGTTCTCCGAAGCGGATATGAGAGAGCTTCAGTCGGATATACATTCAACAGGATTTTTCAGGAACAAGGCTAAATCTATAATCGAAAGTGCAGATTCAATTTTAAAAGACCACAAGGGGAAAGTCCCTGATTCCATGGAACAACTTACGCAACTAAAGGGTGTGGGTAGAAAAACAGCGAACGTCATACTGGGCAATTATTTCAAAAAACCGGGAATAATAGTAGATACACATATTAAAAGACTAAGTAACAGGCTGGGATTAAGCGATAAATCGGATCCGGTTAAAATTGAAATGGAACTAAGGGAGTTGATTCCTGAAAAAGACTGGACTTTTTTTTCAAATGCACTCGGAGACCACGGAAGAAGAATTTGCAAAGCCAGAAGTCCGATGTGTAATGATTGCGGTATATCTGATATATGTCCCTCGTTCGAAAAAATGAGTAAGTTATAATGATAAAACTATATGGAGACAAGATACAATTCTTATCATGATTACCTGAGACAGAGATTCGGCTGCAGGGTTCACAAGGTCTCTGTAGATATGGGATTTACCTGTCCGAACAGGGATGGAATGCTTGCAAAGGGAGGATGTGTCTACTGTAATAATGACAGTTTCGTACCCCCCTATGCCAGGTCCAGATATTCAATGGATGAACAGATCAGGCACGGTATTGAGTACCTGCGAAACAGGTTCAAGGCTGAAAAATTCATCGTATACTTTCAGGCATATACAAGTACTTACGGTGAAGCTGAATATCTTGAGAAACTCTACAAGGAATCACTCAGATATGACGGTGTAGTGGGGCTCGCTGTCGGTACAAGGTCTGATTGTATCGATGAAGAAAAACTGGATATATTCGAGAATCTTGCCAGTGATTACTATGTAACTCTGGAATACGGAATAGAATCTATTTATGATAAGAGCCTTGAGTTCATGAACAGGGGACACGACTATCAGAACGTTTTGGATGCAATCAATTTGACCCGGGGAAGGGGAATCCATATAGGTTCTCATATAATACTGGGGATGCCCACTGAAAGCAGGGAAGAAATGATGGCAATGGCCGATGAGGTGTCCAGGCTCGGGATAGATACATTTAAGATACATAACCTCCATATTGTTAGAAACACACCACTGGCGAGAATGTACAGGGAAGATCCATTTCCTCTTTTCTCTTTCGATGAATACAGGGATTTTATAACCCGATTCCTCGAGAGGCTTGATCCTGATCTTATGATCGAGAGGCTATTCACCGATACCCCAAGGCAACTTTTAATAGCCCCTGACTGGAATATGAGACATAATGAGATACTTTATGGTATTAAGAAATCTCTGGAAGAAAGGAATACATACCAGGGGAGGCTATATTAACGGGTATCAAAATGAAATTGATACCAATAATAATTATTATAAATCAACTGAATTCAGACGATACTCGTTCAACCTATTGAGCTAAACCATATTTAATTAACAACATATAACCGATATTGAATAGACCTATCAGTATTTGATTTTAATATTTTGTACTAACCTAGCAAATTCCTCCAGTTCACTTTTGTTTAGGTCTGAAACAGCCCAATACATCATTTCGGATTCGTTCCAGCTTAACAGGTTATATCCCTTATCGGATTTAAACTTAATATTAGTATTTATTTTGTGTTCTGAAGGCCATATGTAAAGGTTGATAAAATGCAGTCTGCGTTTATATACTAACGACGCCACCGTCCTGTTGTCGATATAATCCAGGCGTCCTCCAACAAGGGGAAATCCCTGCTTTGTAAAGTCTTCAACCCGGGGTGAAAAATTGAGTTTGCCATTAAACCATGGTTTTACCTTATGACGATCTGATGTAGTAACATCAGTTATATGGTCGGCTAAAAGTGAACGTATGTGACTGTTAACCAAGTCATTAATCAATGGTTGATCCCCGGAAATAATCGACAATGAAGGAATAAATATAAAAATTGTGATAGCAGCTATGATCGCTGCCGCACTCAGACCTTTAATATGATCCGCAAAAAATGACCATTTTCTTCCGTAACCGTTACTAATCCGTAATTTTTCCATCAGTTGATTGCTAAAGCCCTCCGGTTGATTAAAGTAAAGGGAGTCGGAACTTACAGAGGATTGTAATAATTCCAGGTTCTTATGTATAATTTTACACTCTTGGCATTTTTCAAGATGTCTTTCTATTTCAAGACTATGCAGGAGATCCAGTTCGCCGTCTATGTATGTATAAATCAGTTCCTTGATCTGTGAACATGTCATTGTTCTATCCTCTTTCCCCTTCTGGACCTAAGAGTTTAATCATTTTTTTCCTGGCCCGTGAGAGACGTGACATGACTGTACCTATCGGTAGCTTGATAATACGGGAAATTTCCTTATAGGATAATCCTTCCAGATCACACAATACCAAAACCTCGCGGTACTGGACAGGAAGTTTTTCAATACCATCCCTGATCCTTTCATTATCCAGATCATTTAACAGCTTATTCTCTGGATTTGGTGAATAATTGTCTGGTGAATGAAAATTTTCATCGAAATAAGTCATATTGTTGTGCATCTTCTTCCGTTTTAGCCATGAGTAACAGGTATTTCGAACTATAGCAAGAAGCCAAGAGCGACTGTCAGTTCCACGAAATCGCTCGAAATAATTGAATGCCCTAAGATAAGATTCCTGTGTAACATCCTCTGCATCATGATCACTACCTGTAATCCATCGGGCGAGATTATATGCTGATCTGCTGTGAGGAAGCATGGTATTTTCAAACCGTACAAGTTTGTTGCCACTGTCCAAAACATTTTCTCCGGACTTTACTCATTATATAAAGACTCTTGATAGATCCATTTTATTCCGGATTAAAAAAAAATATATTTTCGGGAATACGAATGGAGCTCAAAGAGTATATACCGGTAAGTACAAAAAATATATGTCATTACCATGAAAGGAGATATGAATATGAAAAAACATGTTATTGAAGACGGGATCGACCGTCGTGGATTTCTCAAATGTATGGCGTGGGCTGGTGCAGGCGTTATCTGGACGATAAGCGGGGGTGTTCCGAAATCGTTTGGTTTGAATCGGTTTGCTGAGGGAGGTATCGGTCCAACAGGAAATGATATCATTTTTGCTCAGATTAGCGACAGCCATATTGGGTTCAATAAACATGCAAATCAGGATGTTACACGAACATTTCAGATTGCTGTAGAAAAAATTAATGCTTTGCCAGTAGCGCCTTCATTTATTATTCATACAGGAGACATAACTCATCTGTCCAGACCTGAAGAGTTCGATACCGTAAATCAGATCCTAAAAGATAAACTTACCAAAGATGTATTTTATGCACCTGGAGAACATGATGTGCTGGGAGATGATGGCAAGCAATATCTAAAACTGTTCGGAAAGGGAACAAATGGTGATGGCTGGTATAGCTTCAACCACGGAGGTCTACATTTTATCGGTTTGGTAAATGTACTGAATCTAAAACCGGGGGGACTGGGTAATCTTGGAACGAGTCAGCTTGAATGGCTTAAGAAAGATCTAAGAGACCTCCCTTCGAGTACTCCAATAGTGATTTTTGCACATATCCCCCTCTGGTCTGTTTATCCTGACTGGGGTTGGGGCACGGACGATAGTGCACAGGCTTTGTCTTATTTGAAACGTTTCGGTTCAGTGACGGTATTAAACGGGCATATCCATCAAGTTTTACAAAAGGTTGAGGGTAATATCACATTTCACACAGCAAATTCAACTGCTTTCCCTCAACCTGAACCTGGTAAAGCACCTTCCCCTGGTCCCCTGACAGTGCCGGCTGAAAAACTGCGAAACTTGCTCGGGTTGACTACAGTTAATTATATCGAAAAGTCGGAATCTCTAGCCATAGTTGATTCATCACTGGAATAAAAATTATTCAAAATATAACGGAGAATAAATATGAGAAAATTAAATGATAAGAAAATAAAATATATATATTTATTTATCTTTTTTTTGTTAATTACCAGCGCCGGTTTTAATGCCTACAGCGTCGGTGATGAGAGAATTTTGAATACTGTGAAGATAGAAAATGAAATGCAAGTGATTGGAATAGACAACTTCAGTTTTAATCCCAGTAATTTGACCATTAAATCCGGGACGGTGGTGAAATGGGTTAATCATGATGATATACCACACCTATTGGTTTTCACTGGAGATAAGATGTTCAAATCACCGGTATTGGATACAGACCAGGAATTTTCTCAAATCTTTATTGAACCGGGAACTTACAATTATTTCTGCTCCCTTCATCCTAAGATGACGGCAAAAATAATTGTCAAATAGTTAAATTAAATACTTGTCATGTTTTATAAACCGGATTAATTATAAATAAGTATTTTTACTGGATTTGTATATGTAAGTAATTATTGATTCAATAACAGGTTCAGGCTTATCAACATATAGACTTGCCGAGGCGCCTACAAGAAAATTTAGACAGAGTTTAAGTTATATATCGTTAATCTAGATATCTCGACCATATGGAGACTTTTAAAACTAGGCGTAGTAAAAGTTGAAATATTAAATAAATTGTAATCGGTTAACGGCTTAATTATGAAACGATATCTTGAAAGTTCCGACGTTATAGATTGGAAAACCGATTGTGTTTGGGAAAAAGCTATTGAGCTTTCTGAAGGACAAAAAAAGAAAAGTGAAATAGCTAAAATTTGTTTCGAATGGGTAAGGGGTAAGATCAGGCATAGCATGGATTATAACCAGGGACCTGTAACCGTTACAGCTTCTGATGTGCTTGAAAACGGCACGGGCTTCTGCTACGCAAAAAGTCATCTGCTTGCCGCAATATTGAGAGCAAATGATATACCTGCGGGTCTGTGTTATCAGAGACTTAGAATTGATGGTCAGAATCAGCGATATTGTCTTCATGGTCTTAATGCGGTTTATCTTGATGAATTTGGCTGGTACAGGATAGATCCGAGAGTTAATAAAGGACATGTAAACGGCCTTTTTACTCCGCCAGTTGAAAGACTCGCCTACAATATCGGCCCGGGAAATGTACTTGATATTCCCGTGATTTATTCATATCCGATTATCGATGTAATAAAAGTTCTAAAAAATCATAGTAGTATAGAAGATATGGCCGTGAACCTGCCGGATACCGAAGCGTTTAATCTATTATTCCACGATATCGTATATTGATACATTTATGTTGTAAATATTTTCCTGACAATATTAAAAAGCTTGAAGACAAATAAAAACCGGCTGTTTAAATCTTTTACTAATGGGAAAAACAATTGGCAAAAAATATTGAAGTTAAGGCGAGGACGTCCGATCTTAAACATAAGCTGAAACTGGCATTAAAAATTGCCGACGGTATTCCTGAAAGTTTTTATCAAAAAGATACTTTCTTTTACTCTAATAAAGGAAGAATTAAGTTACGTGAATTTGGTGAAGGTTACGGAGAGCTTATTTACTATATTCGCGATGATAGTTATGGTCCGAAAGAATCAGAATATTTTATAACAAAAACTTCTGATACAGATTCACTTCTGATTATACTCGACAAAACTCTTGGAATAAAAGGCATAGTTGAAAAAAACAGAACACTTATCCTCTGCGGACAAACAAGAATACATCTGGATCAGGTCGAAGGACTTGGTTCCTTTATTGAACTTGAGGTAATCCTAAAGCCTGATCAGCAACAACCCGAGGTAATAGAAATAGCAGAAGGTATAATCAAGGCACTTGATATCGGTGAAAATGATCTTGTTGATGTCGCATATATAGATCTTATATTGGGAAAGGAAAGCTGATCATACAAATATAAAGATTAATCTGTATCTGAAAAATTATATATTGGATATAAATGATAGTATTAGGAAAGATCTATTTATCAATAATTATGCTACAGGTTAAAACCAAATTTATAAAATATTCAAAATGTAGTAAAATTAATGAAAAATCATGGAGGGGAATATGAACAAATATTTAACTGGCGTAATTGTTATATCATTATTTGTTTTTACATTTTCTTTAAATGCGTTTCCAAATGGTAATTTTTATCCAGACCAGGAATATAATCAGAGTAAGGAAGTAACTTCGGATATGGGTCAAGGCGCAGGAATGGAAAAAGAGAAAGTCAGACCGAATCCCCAGAGAATATATTGCATGAAATACTGGAACAAATACTATTCGGAAAGAGGGATCGATATTGATGTTTCAACCAGGGGTCAGTATGACGAAACTGTTGTCTTCAGCTGTCCGCAGTGCAGTCTTGAGGAACATTTTGTTGAGCCATTTTTGAAAGCCGAGACTGACGGACTCACGGGAAAAGAAAGAATCAAGGCTTGTGGTTATACAAAAGCGATATTCATCGGGTCAAAAGGTATAAGAGAAATAGAAAAGGATATATAGATTTATTTTATCTTCAGGAAAGATTATGAATAATTCCAGCACTTTTCCGTTCGGATGGATACGCGAAGTACGGGGTGATAACTGGCAGATCATGTGGAGTCCGTCCAGCGGGAACATTTATTTGAAAGCGGTTACTTCGAATGACATAGTGGAATTTGACTATGCCGAGTCATGGAAAGATGCGAAGTCAAAGTGCGACAAACTGATCTCCTCACCTGATACATATAAGAAACTGTTCTAGATATTTGATGTTTACAGAATTTTATATGTATTTTTTACGGATTGTTTATATATAATATTCCCTTTATAATACAATCCTTTTCATGTTGCACCATTTTATTATATGAGTTATCTTGAACAAGAACTGATATCAATTCCTATAGGCGAAGGTAGTACTGTTAATGCATTGTTTTATAAATCCACTGTAAACAGTGATCAGCAAAAAGAGCCTATTATAATCCATGTTCACGGCTTTCTGGGTAATTTTCTTCAGGGGAGTCAGCGCTTTTTACCGCCCCTTCTCGCAAAAGGCGGATATTCTTCAATAGCCATTAATACAAGACTTGCAAATTTCGGACTTTTTTATGGTTATGGAATTATTGATACTACGATCCCCCAGATAGACGGTGTAATCGGTTTTCTGAAAAATATGGGTTACAAGAAAATAATTATATCCGGATACAGCCTGGGCGGAGCTGTCGTGCTAAGATACGCTTCACTCCGGAATGATCCTGAAAAATACAAAGCTCTAAAAGGTGTAGTTGCACTTGCAACACCATACTCTATGCCGGATTCCATAAGAAAAAGGTGGAACAGATTCGGCAGTCAACCGAGCTATGACGAGGTATATCAGGAAGCTAAAGAAATTCTGAAACCTGATCCTTATAATTCGGACCAGGACAGAACTATAATTGTCTATAAAGCAAAGGGAAATACTTTCCAGCCCGTGCATACTGAGATATATACCTATAAAACATGGTGGTTTCTAGCTGGTCCCGAAGCCGAGAGTGCAAAAGGTTACAAGCAAATAGAGAACATAAAAATCCCCATATTGCTAATTCAGGGATGGAACGATGACATTGTGCATTCAAGTGAAACTCACGACCTTGCACAAACAGCTATTAATGCGGGTAACGAAGACGTATCTGCATTTTATTTAAACGCCGGACATACGCTTGAAGGCAGAGAGGAGGAACTCGGGGACATTATAATAAGATGGCTTGATAGAAGATTCAGAAAAGAAGATGCGGACTAAACAAAGAAACCTAATGAGTTTTCACACGGATGATGGTTTCAGAGTCGATGCACTCTTGATCACGCCGGAGTTTGAATCCGAAGAACAATTATATTCAACACCAATTGTACTTAATGTTCATGGTGTACTTGGCAACTTCCTTGCCAGGGGAACACCGAAAATACTCCCACCAGCCTTAATGGATAAAGGATTTAGCACCCTTTCAATTAATACCAGAATGGGTTTTTTCGGCCAGATACTCGGTGAAGGGATATTCACCGAGACGGTACTTGATATTGAAGAATCCGTTAGAATACTACAGGCTGAAGGTTTCAGGAATATATACATTCTTGGATATAGTCTGGGTGCTAATCTAGCTGTTTACTATTCTTATAAAAATCCCGACTCAGGCATAAAAGGGCTGATTCTGGAAGGATGTTCATATTCCCTTCCGGAGTCTCAGAAAAAAAGGCTCGATAAGTGGGACAGTATTCCCAGATACGATGATATTTACCGCAGAGCAAAAATAATACTTGGTGGGGATCCCGATAACAAGAAAAAAGATCAGGTGTTTATTGTATACAGAGCATGGGGACCGAGTTTTAATCCGGGAGATATCGAGATGTTCTCATACCGGACATGGTGGTATATGAGAGGTCCTGAAGCGAAATATGCAAAGACCTGTGATCTTATAGACAAGATCAAATTGCCAATTCTGTTTATACACGGACAGAATGACGATATTGTCGAACCTTCCGAACCAAAGGCTCTTCTTGAGATACTGGAACAATCCGGCAACGATAATGTTCAGTTTACTTTCATACCGGACGCAAAACATGATTGTATGGAAAATCCGGATGTCATGGTAGATACCATTGTTAAATGGTTCCGTAAGCTAGGTCACGATTAAAAGCCGATAAGACGGTTAATATGATATATCTACTGTCATAGGGTTAACTTGAAAAAAAATAGATTATAATTTATGGTAAACCCTTTCCAATTCGTAGAAACATTCGTATTTTCCATAAAATATGGAGGCGAAAATGGATGAGACTCATGTAGATAATTCCATCATAACAAGAACACTTTCAGAACAACATGGGCTTGATCATCCCAAAAAAGTTTATTACAACCTTTCTATACCTTCCTTATACGAAGAAGTCATAAAGAGGGAGGAGGGGCTAATTGCAGAGGGTGGTACAATAGTGGCCTACACCGGTAAACATACCGGTCGTTCCCCGCTAGACAGATTTATTGTTAAAGAGCCCCCAACCGAATCGAATATTCACTGGGGTAAAATAAACAAGCCCATTACACCTGAAAATTTCAATTCCCTTTATAAAAAAGTTATGAAATATCTGAAGGGTAAGGATGTATTCGTCAGAGATCTCTACGTTTGTGCTCATAATGATTATAAGACACCAGTAAGGGTGATAAATGAGTTGGCATGGCATGATATTTTTGTAAATAACCTTTTTATAAGGCCAGAAGCTAAGGATCTGCCACATGAAAAAGTTGGATTCACAGTTATTTCAGCACCTAATTTCAAGGCCGATCCAAAAATTGACAATACTCACTCCGAGACATTTATAATTTTAAATCTTAAAGAACGAATTGCGCTCATAGGTGGTACGCACTATGCCGGAGAGATTAAAAAATCTGTTTTTACCTCCATGAATTACCTTCTGCCTGAAAGAAATGTATTCCCAATGCACTGTTCTGCGAATGTTGGAACAAAAGGAGATGTCGCCCTTTTCTTTGGATTGTCCGGTACCGGCAAAACAACGCTTTCCGCGGATCCGAAAAGGAAACTGATAGGGGATGACGAACACGGATGGTACGAAAATGGTGTTTTTAACTTCGAAGGCGGGTGTTATGCCAAGGTTATCAGACTGAACCCTGAAACCGAGCCGGAAATTTACAATGCGTCTTTACAATTTGGTTCAATACTTGAAAATGTTGAGCTGGCTCCTAATTCAAGAAAAATAGATTTCAACAGTGATAATTATACTGAAAATACCAGAAGTGCATATCCAATACATTCACTGCCGGGAATAGTAGAAAACGGCATGGGTGGAATACCTAAAACAATATTCATGCTCACATATGACGCTTTTGGTGTTCTGCCGCCAATTTCAAAGCTCACACCAGAGCAAGCCATGTTCTATTTTCTATTGGGTTATACCGCCAAGGTCGCAGGAACCGAAAGGGGGATTAGTGAACCCCAGGTTACCTTCAGCTCCTGTTTCGGTGAACCATTCCTGCCAAGACCACCGGCATTCTACGGTGAAATGCTCAAAAGAAAAATGAAGGAAAATGATGTAGATGTATGGTTATTGAACACCGGTATTTCAGGCGGCCCCTATGGTGTGGGTAAAAGAATGCCACTTCCTGATACAAGGAAACTAGTTACTGCCGCTATTGACGATACCTTTAAAAAGGTAAATTTCATTAAAGTTCCTGTATTCGGGCTGGAAGTTCCTGAAAACTGTGCTGGGGTAGACTCCAAAATACTTCAGCCAAGACTCGCATGGGGGAATAAGGAAGAATACGATAAAAAAGCAAAAAAGCTGGCTGAAAGATTTGAAATAGAGAACAGCAAGCACGACCAGGCCTGAACCAGTCTATGGTCTTATATATCCCGGAGGGATACCTTTTTTTCTTGCCTCCTTTTTTAATTGTTCTTTTTGCTCCTCAAGTTCCCTGACCCGGGTTTCCATTTCCGGGATCTGGTTTTCCAGTGTTCTGAGTTCATAAATAAGATAATCTGCTGAATAGCCGTTTATTAAGAGATATTCGATCTCATTATCGAGATATTCTATTCGTTTCTTGATAATTTTTATTTGTTCATAAGCAAGTTCAATTTTATTTTCTATTTCAATTGCTCTGTTACGCCAGAGACTTTTAAGTTCCTTTTGTTCTCTTTCCTTCTCATTGAGGATTTGTCTGTATTTATTTGATTCGTAATAATCCGTATCGCTTCCCTGAGTATTTAAATTTTCTTCGTCCCTGAATCTGAATTCTTTTATTTCTCTTCCGTGAGAACTATCAATTTTTTGTTTCTGGTTTGTATAGTGTTTTACATCGTCTTTATCAGTCCAGTTATAAATCGTGTCATCACCGTAAGTAAATGACGTTCCAATAACACTAAATAGTATTAAAAAAAGAAGATTTTTCATATTTGTTCTACATATAGTTGTTTTTATATGAAAATTAGGCAAAAATATTTCTACTATATATTAAAGCATAATGGAGGTGCAGGTAATGAAAAAATCGTTAATTAAAGTTACGGTTGCTCTCGGGATTGTACTTGGAGGTCTTATTCCTTTCTCCTACATCCCTGGTACTCATTCCGTTGCAGTAGCCTGTAGTAACAAGGACAATACGTCCGGCAGTACGAAAGATACCGGTCCTGAATCAAGATAACCGGTATTAATTATTCCAGATTATTTTTAATAACATTAACGGAGGCTTAATATGAGAAATATTATCCTGTTAGTCTTATTTACATTCTCTTTATTCACAATGGCCGGAATATTGTCAGAAGCTCAGCAAACGCAGGGTGCAGACAGTAATACGATGCTGCCCCCTAACGCAAAACCGGGTGAATGTTATGCAAAAGTTCAGGTTCCAGCCACTTTTGAAACATACACTGAAGAAATAGTTGTATCAGAAGGAAGTGAAAAAATTGATGTCACGGATCCGAAGTTTAATACAGCTTCTGAAAAAGTATTGGTAAAGGAAGCATCCTATAAACTTGAAATAGTCCCGGCTGAATATGAAGAGGTAGAGGAAAAGGTTCTGGTAGAACCGGCATATACAGTTCTTGAAGTTGTCCCCGCAAAATATGAGACAGTAGAAGAGAAAGTGCTTATAAAGCCCGCTACCACGGTGTGGAAAGCCGGGAGAGGACCTATAGAAAGGATCAATAACTCTACAGGAGAGATCATGTGTCTCGTTGAAGAACCGGCGAAATACAAAACGATTGAAAAAAAGGTGCTCAAGACTCCGGCAAAGGTTGTGAAAAAAGAGATTCCGGCGAAATACAAGACCGTAAAAAAGACAGTTATGAAGACACCCCCGACTACGAAAAAAGTGGAAATCCCTGGAGAATATACAACTATTAGGGTAAAGAAACTGGACACAGCTTCACAGGAAAAAAGAACTTCAATACCCGAAAAACGTGAAAGCGTAACAAAGATCAGGAAAGTTTCCGACGGACAACTCGAATGGAGGCCTGTTTTATGCGAGACCAACATGACAAAGGGTGTTGTTAAAGATATACAGTCAGCATTGAAAAAGTCAGGTTACTATGAAGGTACTGTAGACGGTTTGATGGGTCCGGGTACGATCTCCGGACTAAGAGATTATCAGAAGGAAAAAGGTCTGGCAGAAGGCGGAATAACACTTGAAACACTTAAGCAGCTAGGCATTAAACTTTAGAATTTAAAAAAAGAGGCGGATACGAATATAACGCCTCTTTATATCTATATAACGGTCTTTAAAATTGCTAAAGTGCGTCCCCGAGGGGATTTGAACCCCTGTTACCGGCGTGAAAGGCCGATGTCCTGGGCCAGGCTAGACGACGGGGACTAATATACCAATTGAGCCGTACAGGATTCGAACCTGTGACCCACTGCTTAAAAGGCAGTTGCTCTACCAACTGAGCTAACGGCTCATAAAAGTGCGTTGTAATATATCACGACATAGGTTATTGTCAAAGAGACTTTTTTAATAACAAGCTCTGTATATTACTCATCAATTTCTTATATTATTTTTACTATTACATTATAACTTACAGCAATGATTTCTTTCCTCAAAGGTACTGAATATAAAAATTTTGTGCTTGCTATAGTATCAAATTTTTTCTTTTTCTGTAACTTTTCCGCTTTTTTTCTTTTACCGCTATACATAAAAAAAGTCGGTGGTACTGAAGCGACCATAGGGTATGTGATGGGGTCTTTCGGTATTGCTTCTTTTGGTACCATACCTCTCGTGTCATATCTTATTGATCGATATGGAAGAAAAAAGTTTATTATTCTTGGAGCTTTAGTACTTTTTATCGCCTCTCTGAGCTACCTTTCGGTTAGCCGGATCGGTCCACGGATTTTTATTTTGAGAATATTGCAGGGGTTAGGTTTTGCGTTTTTCTTTACTTCAGTAAGCACCTTTGTTTCGGATACAGTACCAAGCAATCTGAGAGCTCAGGGACTCGGTATCTTCGGAGCATTTACCATAGCTTCATATGCGGTAGGCCCTACGATAGGTGAATATATTATCAGAAACTACGGATTCCATTATTTCTTTATTTACGCTTCTGCATTCAGCATGATAGCGTTTTTACTGATTCTATTTACAACAGATTCGCGGTTCAAGACTTCAACTGACAGGTTCGGCATAGATTTTTTCAAATTGATATTTTCGCAAAGGTATAAGTTCATACTGTTGATAAATTTCGTCATCGCCGGCGGGTTGGGCGTGATGCTTAACTTCTTCTCCGATTTTCTTAACACAAGGGGATTCAAGGCATCATACTTTTTTGTCACCTATACTGCTGCCGTCACTGCAGTAAGGATCTTTGGAGGAAAACTGCCGGATATTTACGGCAGAAGAAAAATAGCTTTACCATGTCTGTTAATACTGGCTTCGTCACTTATGTTGATTTCGGAAATTGACTCAGTTTTAATGGTCCTCACTGTATCGGTACTTTTCAGCACAGGTTATGGAATGCTATATCCGGCAATAAGCTCTATAATAGTTGACAGAGCAAAAGAAGACGAAAGGGGGAAAGCTATGGGGGCATTCAATTCCACATTCAGCCTTGGTATAAATTTCCTTGCCTTCCCATTTGGTTACATTGCAAAGAACTTCGGGTACGAAAAAATGTATTTTCTTGCGGGTATCTTCGTTCTTGCCGGGTTTTTTATACTTAAATTTTTTGAATCGGAAAAATATTCTGAAATATAATATATGGATATAAAAAATGAAGATAAAATCCGGTGATCTAATACTTATTCTGTCTGCTGACAACAAAACCTTTCTGTTAAAGGTTGAAGAAGGCAGAAAGCTCCATACACATAAGGGAATAATAGACCTCGATGATGCAATCGGCAGGAGTATGGGGGACTCAATAAATTCCAGCCTCGGCAATCAATTCTTTCTGCTCGAACCTACGGTCGAGGACCGTATGATGAAAGTTAGACGCTTAACCCAGATCGTCTATCCAAAAGATGCATCCATGATCATTATGAACACCGGTATTACATCCGGTATGCATGTTATCGAGTGCGGTATAGGTTCAGGTGCATTTACAATATTACTTTCCGAGGTAGTTTCCCCGAACGGTATGGTCTATGCTTATGACAAAAAGGAGGAGTTCATGGAAAATGCTTTGAGTAATATAGAGTTTGCAGGATACAGGAAATATGTCAAACCCCGTATAGCCGACTCAAGGGAAGGTTTTAAGGAAAGTGATGTTGATGCCGTACTTCTTGATCTGCCTTTTCCCTGGGAGTGTGTTCCTCAATCGGCTGATGCCCTCAGGGGAGGAGGAAGACTGGCAAGTGTATCGCCTACTTTGAACCAGGTTGAAAAAACCGTTGAGATAATGAAGAACAGTGGTTTTGTCATGATAAATACCAAGGAGATTCTGATGAGGAATTATATAATAAACACGGGCAGGAGCAGACCTGCAGACAGGATGATAGGACACACTGCATATATTACGACAGGAAGAAAAACGCTGCATAGAGGTAACGCATTAAATGATTGAAAATAAAAGATTAATAAATATTTTTCTCTTCTCATTCCTCCTGTTTGTTTGTCTTTCGTGTAACAGTAACGGTTATGACAGAGAGACATTTAAAGTAAAGAAAGTGATCGACGGAGATACTATAATTCTCGACAACAGTAGTAAATCACATCTTAGATATCTTGGAATAGATACACCCGAAAAATCGACATATCACTCACCATCAGAACCATATGCAAAAGAAGCAACCGAATATAACCGGAAACTGGTTGAAGGCAGGAAGATCGAAGTCGAACTTGATGAGGAAAAATACGATCAGTATGGAAGATTACTCGGGTACGTTTTTGTCGATGGCGAATTCATAAACAAAAAGATCATCGAGAAGGGACTGGCACACCTTTTGATCATAGAGCCAAATACCAGATACAAAGATATTCTGGAAAATGCTGAAAACAGAGCAATAAAAAACAGGTCTGGAATCTGGAGTAATCCTGATTCTTACGAGTATTCCAAAAAGAACAAGAAATTCACAATAAAGCCATTAAACGCCAAAAGATATATCGATCAAAGGATCGTTGCAAGAGGGAAAATTACATCAACTGATGAAAATAAAAAAGTTGTGATTTTGGACATGGAAAATGAACTTTATATTGTTATTTTCAGGGATGATATACAAAATTTTGTCAAACTAGGTATAAATCCACGTTCTTATTATACAGGGAGCCCGGTCGAGGTTATAGGTAGAGTAAAGATGTACAGAGGTAACCCTCAGATTGTTGTTGATCATCCGATTTCAATAAGGAAGCTCAATTGAAGGATTCTGAACATCTCAGAGACTCTGCACTTAAACTTGGTATTGATCTGGATAATACCCGTATTAAAAAGTTTCTGTTTTATCTCGAAGTACTAAAAAAATGGAATAAAAAATTAAACCTTACATCACTTGAAGACAATCAGGAAATTATTACCAAACACTTCATAGATTCTTTAACAATAATCTCCTATCTTTTTGATAATTGCAGGATGCTCGATTTAGGTTCAGGTGCGGGTTTTCCCGGGATCCCGATCTCCATAGTCAAGGGTTCTGTATATGTAACCTTGCTTGAATCAAGGGAAAAGAGAACTTATTTTCTTAATCATATAGTGAGACAACTGGAACTATTAAATGTCAGTGTGGTAAGAGGTAGGGCAGAGGATCGGGGGAACAAGATCGAAAGAGGGGTTTTTGATTTCGTGATTTGCAGGGCGTTCGGAAAAATTGAGAATATCATTGATTCAGGAAAAGAGTATCTGAATAGGAGTGGTAAGATAATACTAATGCGCGGTTCCAGAGGTTTAGAGGAACTTGAGGAATGCAGATCCCGGCTTTCCGATGAAATAAATATAGAGGATGAATGTCCAACTGTATTGCCGAACAGTGATTATAAGAGATTCAATATCTTAATCTCACTCAAAAGATAAAAAGATTTTAAATAAAAAGCGGGTTCTGAATTATTTCAGAACCCGTCTGTGTATACTTCATGATTTCAGTCAATATTAAAAATGATGTTAATTTTCATTCATTTCAGGTTTATGTCCATTACCTGGCTGCGATGAGCTCTCTTCTCCGTTGCAGTATTCATTGATTTCGGAATTACCTTTCGTAGTGTTATCAGGGGTAATGGAACAGCTTCCGCCTTCTATCTCGGCATGTGAATTTCCAACAGCTATTATACCGTTTGTTACTCCTTCTATGGTGATATCTCCGCCGTTGTTATCGGCCATGCCCTGGTTTCCACTACCGTCATGGGTTTTGAGCCTAACCTCTGAATTCCCTCTGAGATCGGCTCCGTCTTCACCTGAGATTATCAGTATATTGCCATTGCCGGAACCGATTATGGACTCATCGCTCATATCTTCGGCCATCTGGGAATTGCTCGGGATAACAGTATCATCTGGGATATTGCTTGACACAACCGTGACATCCACCATTGAATTCCCTAATGAACTTACACCATCTTTATTTGCCACGCAGTCGAACTGAGTGGTTTCTATCTTTACGGACGAACCTCCTCGTGTATCTATGCAGGTGCTGCAGTTTTTCAGAACGACGTTAGATGCTTTTATGTTAAGTTCACAATTACCTTCTGTAAGAATACATGCACTGCCTCCGCCGTCGACAGAAAATTCTTCACCGTTCATATCGATCTCCTGCTTGTCGTTAGTGCAGTTAATCGCGGAATCAGCTATGTCATCTTCGTTTTCAACCTCATCGGCTTCAGCATGATCCTGCTGGAAGTTTAGAGAAACTACCATTGATATAACGCCTTCATCGCTCATATCAGGACATGGTGCGGATATGCCTTCGAGAGTTATCGAATTCCCCTGATAGGTGAACATAAGTGTCAGCGGAGTACCGCATGGAACATTCTCAATTGTGAATTCTCCGGAAGCATCGGTTGTGTCCTCACCAACCTTTGTTCCTCCTTCGAATGCTTCTACAAGTATTCCCTCAAATACCTGTTCCTGGGCAAATGCATTTTCAACAAATGTGAAGAGATGCTTTACCCTGGTAATCAAAATATTGCTATTCTGTTCTTTATTACTTGCAACAACGTCTGCAACACTTCCCTTTATTGTTACTGTCTGTCTTGAAGTAGAAGGGCCACTACTACCGCCAGCAGAGGTGCTGTTCCCACCACTGCTCCCACAAGATAATAGTAAACCTGTTAATAATAATGGAATGACTAAAAATGATGAATATTTAATGCTATTCATAATCCCCTCCTATGGTATTCTGGAGACCAAACAGTAAAATCATTTCAAGTAGAAATTTAATAAATTCAATATTATTAAATTGGTCTCTGGTTCCCGGTGTACTCACCTCCTTTTTTGCTTATTTACTTGAATGACCGTCTGTTCAATCATCCAATAAGTAGAATTGTTGTAATTATATGTTATTTGATAAACTGTTTGATGTAAAAGATTATTCGATCTGTATATTTTTTGCATATGTCATATGAAAGGTCTTGAAACATTAAAGGAGTAACTTATGGTGTTATATCTGTCAGAAGATGATATAGAGCAATTACTTACGATGGCGGATGCCATTGAAGTAGTGCAGGATTCTTTTAAACAACAGGGAAACAGAAATATTATAAATAATCCTCGTCAAAGGGTTTGTACGGGTAAAAGCATGCTGCACTACATGGCCGGCGCTTTACCGCATCTGGGAGTTATGGGTTACAAGGCTTACACTTCCTCAAAAAAAGGTTTGATGTTTAGGGTATTTCTGCATGATATGGATAATGGTGAATTGCTGTCGGTTATGGACGGCAATTATATGGGAATGATAAGGACAGGAGCAGTAACCGGAGTAGCTACCAGGTTCATGTCCAGAGAGGATTCCTCATCTCTTGGAGTATTCGGAACAGGATTTCAGTCGGTCGGACAGATAATGGCAGTTTGTAAGGTCAGAGATATAACGAGGATAAGAATATATGGCAGAGATGAGGAGAGAAGGATCAAATTCTGCGGACATATGTCTGAAATGCTTAATATGGAAGTTACACCAGTCTCGAAACCGAATGATGTTTTATCGGATTCTGATATAGTAATCACGTCGACATCCTCTTCCGAACCGGTCTTTGACGGAAATTTTGTAGAAAGGGGAACTCATATTAACGCGATCGGGGGGAACTTCGTCTTCAAACGCGAAATAGACGAGACTACGATTAGCAAAAGTGATGTCATCAGCGTAGAATCAGTCGAACAATGCAGGTTCGAGGCCGGAGAGCTTATCCCTTCAATAGAAAAAGGTAGGTTGCACTGGGATGATCTTATAGAGCTTGGATATATTGTAGCGGGAAAGGAGAAGGGCAGAAATAAGACCGATGAGGTTACGCTATTTAAATCAGTTGGCATTGCTATGGAAGATATTTGTATTGCAAAACATCTGTATGATATGGCTGGAAAAACTAATACGGGGAGGAATCTGGATATCCCTTCGATATAAAATTTATGATAAATAAGATCATTAATATAGGGTGGGATATTTCACATCTGGAGTTCACTATAGGTGATCATTACTATTTTTCAAAGCTGAAATCCCTCGTTAAAACAAATGGTTGCAGTGTAAAAGAAGTAACAGTGTTTTACGAACTTGATTTTTTTGACGTGATAGTTCTCAATTATCCCGAGATCAGCTTTAAGGACAGTGAAGTGGATTTTTTGTATCGGGCTGTTCGATCAGGCAAACGTGTCATCATAACCGGTTACTACAATAATGAAGATAATATAAGTGATACTGTGAACTCCCTTTGTTATAAATTCGGCGTCAGGCTGAATAAAGATGAGATAACAAACAGCGAATGCAACGATGAGAGTGATCCTCTGCTCCCGGTTATAAGTTCGATAGGTTTATTTGATGAATCGGTATCTGAAATAATGCTTCCTTGCTGTGCATCTATAGATATAACAGGTAATGAGGCAAGGCCGTTTTTACTGAACAGGCCCCATGCTGAAAAGGAGAAAGGGATTATGGGAACTATCACCTTCGCCGGGAAAGGTGAATTTATTCTTATCGGCACCTGTGTATTCTGGGATAACTACGCCATTTCAAGATACACAAATTCGATCTTTAGCATGAACCTGTTGAAAAGTCCCCTAAATAACTGATATTTAACTTTTCAGCAGATTAACATGTATATTAAGCTGTTTAAAATTGATATCCACGAGGATAGATTATGAAAACTATAGGCATAATCGGGGGAAGCGGTCTTTATGAGATAGAGGGACTTGAACATGTTGAAAACATAGCTGTGGATACTCCATGGGGTGAACCCTCTGATGAACTTGTATCATGTGTTCTTGATGATACAAAACTTGTGTTTCTGCCACGTCACGGAAGAGGTCATAAGCTTCTACCATCGGAGATAAACTACAGGGCTAATATACACGCCATGAAACAGATTGGTGTTGAATGGATTATCTCGGTTAGTGCTGTTGGCAGTATGAAAGAAAGAATAGCACCGGGACATATCGTTATCCCAAATCAGTTTATAGATAATACAAAAAGCAGGATTTCAACATTTTTTGGCAATGGGATCGTTGCTCATGTTTCTATGGCAGACCCGGTTTGTAATAGTTTATCCAACATATTGTTTCAAGCTTCACTTGATGAAGGGGCAACAGTACATATGGGTGGTACCTATATATGTATTGAAGGTCCACAGTTCTCATCCAGGGCTGAAAGCGATTTATACAGAAGATGGGGTGTTGATGTTATAGGCATGACAAACATGCCCGAGGCAAAGCTTGCCAGGGAGGCGGAGATCTGCTATTCGACACTTGCGCTTTCGACAGATTATGACTGCTGGCATGAAGCGAACGAGTACGTAAGCGTCGGGGATATTATAAAAATTCTCACACAGAATGTCACCATGGCCAAGAAAATTATTAAAAGAGCAGTTACAATGATACAGACAGAAAGGAAATGCAATTGTATAAACGCACTGGAAAATTCGATAATTACATCACATGACGTGATATCAGCGGATGCAAGAGACAAATTGAAAATTTTAATAAAGGAGTATATTAAATGAGTGTATTGGTAGTAGGTTCAGTAGCATTAGATTCAGTAGAAACGCCATTCGGTAAAGTTGAGAACGTACTTGGGGGTTCAGCCTCATATTTCTCGATCGCCGCAAGTCTTTTTACAGATGTACATGTAGTTGCAGCTGTAGGTAATGATTTCCCGGATGATCATATAGAACTTTTAAAGTCCAAAAATATAGATGTCACAGGATTGGAGAAAGAAAAAAACGGGCAGACCTTCAGATGGGAAGGAAAATACGGATATGACCTAGGGGATCCGGATACACTGGGTACGCACCTCAATGTTCTTGAAACCTTCGATCCGGTAATACCCGACGAGTACAAGGATATAGACTATGTTTTTCTCGCAAATATTGACCCTGAAGTCCAGATGAAAGTCCTCGATCAGGTGAATTCTCCGAAACTTGTAGCATGTGACACCATGAATTTCTGGATTGAAAATAAACTTGAAGAATTAAAAGAAACCCTTAAACATATAGATATACTGATTATAAACGATTCAGAGACACGAGAACTTGCTGGTGAGCCATTGATAACAAACGCCGCGAGAAAGATCATGGAAATGGGTCCAAAAACACTGGTATGTAAAAGAGGTGAATACGGAGCATTGATGTTTTCAGGTGACGACATATTCTTTGCACCGAGCTACCCTCTTGAGGAGATATTCGATCCTACCGGTGCCGGTGATACATTTGCCGGTGGATTTATGGGATATGTTGCAGGAAACGGATCCATGAATCCGGAAGATTTCAAGAAAGGGGTTGCATACGGAAGCGTCCTGGCTTCTTTTACAGTTGAGGATTTCAGTGTTAACAGGCTGCGAAATGTAAAACAAAATGATCTTGAGGGCAGGTTGGCAGATTTCCTTAAACTGTCTAAAATATGATACAAACATGATCAGAATACTTCTGCTTTCCGCAATCCTAATTATTAACGTATCGTGTTATTCAACCACTTCAAGTAACACTACTGAAGGCTCATCCCCGAATTCAAAACAGGAAAGACTGGAGGATCAAAAGCAGATGGCCATTGCCTCGGTGAGAAGGGGTAATTTCAAGCAGGCTCTTAAAGATGTAGGGAAGGCCAAGGATATTGATGACCATGATCCGGGAGTATATTTCGTATATGGTGTGATATATTTTGCTTTAAAGGATTATGAGAAAGCGGAAGACTTTTACAAAAGGGCAATAGACAAGGACAAAGATTATACCGAGGCAAGGTATAATCTTTGTGGACTTTACCTCAAGCTAAATCAGAATGACAGGGCTATAGAGCAGTGCTCTTATGCTGCAAAAGATCCTCTTTACCAGGCAAGAGCGAGTGCATATACAAATATTGGGATTGCCTATTTCAACAAGGGGGATATAAATAAAGCCAAGGAATATTATGATAAAGCTCTGGATATTAACCCATCGCTCGTATATACACATAACGAGATCGGGAAACTATATCTCTCGATAGGGGAAGAACAAAAAGCAATAAACGAATTCAAGATTGCAATAAACGGCTTCAAGAACTATGACGAGGCGTATTTTAATCTCGGAACTGCCTATCTGAAGAAAGGTGACAAGCTGTCTGCATGTGAGGCTTACAGGAAAGTTGTACAGATTTCACCCAACAGTGAAATCGCACTAAATGCCAGAAATTACTTAAACTCTGTCTGCAACTATTCAAACTGAACCCGGAGTTTAGTAAGTATTTTTAATTCTTCTAACGAGTGTTGATGTAGAAACATCTTTACTTATAGGAATTATCTTCACGACACCCCCGTATCCTGAAAGCACATTTCTTCCGATTACATCCTGTTTTCTGTAATCGCTTCCCTTGGTTAGGATTTCAGGTTTTATAATTTCGATAAGTTCAAGTGGGGTATCTTCCTCAAAAATTATGACATGATCAACACAGTTTAAAGCGGATATAATGGATACTCTTTCATTTTCGTTTATGATCGGTCTTTCCTGACCCTTAAGTTTTCTTACTGAGTTGTCACTGTTAATTGCAACAATTAGTATATCCCCGAGCTCCTTTGATTGTTTAAGCAGATCAAGATGTCCGCTGTGGAACAGATCAAAACAACCATTTGTGAATACTATTTTTTTTCCGCTAGTTCTGTATGTATTAACTATAATGCCTGCAGAGCTTCGTGTCAGCAGTTTAAAATCACTTTTATCATATAATCTGCTTATCAACTCATGTTGTGTTACAGATGATGTTCCCATTCTCTGGATGACAATCCCGGCTGCTGTATTTGCAATATCTACAGATTCTTTTACCGAGAATCCGGAAATCACTCCAAGCGTAAATACAGCGCTAAATGTGTCACCTGCACCGGTTACATCGTATACTTCGCGGATTTCCGTCCTTAAGGTATCTATCTTTTTTTTGTAGTTTAAAAAACTCGTACCACGACTGCCCCTGGTAATTAAAACGTTCTTAATCCCTGAAATTCTGCTTATATACCTAAGAGCTTTTTCAATATTTTCGTCCGAATCAACCTTGAATCCGCATACTTGTTCAGCTTCTGTAGTGTTTGGTGTAATGAAATCCGCTCCCTTGTACTTAGAGTAGTCTAAACCCTTCGGATCCACGATTACTTTAATTTTATGCTTCCGTGCAAGCTTTATTATGTTACTTGTCAATAATACGCTAAGGAATCCCTTGGCATAATCAGAGATTATAATAGCGTGAGGACGAAAATTATTAATGTTCTCGCTAATAGCGGAAAATGCCTTGTTTTCATTCAGTGAGGATAAAGGTGTTATAATTTCCCGGTCAAGACGGACGATCTGCTGTCCGTCAGATATAAGTCGTGTTTTCACCGGATTACTGTAATCCTTAGCGACAATAAGATCTTTAACGAGGAACTCTTCTTTTCTCAGCAACTCTTTGATTTTCCTCCCCCAATCATCTTTGCCGATCCTCCCGCACAGTTTTACTTCTGCTCCGAGATTCATAAGGTTTACAGCAACGTTTGCAGCACCACCGCATCCGTAGAACTCATCACCAAAATTTATCACAGGAACAGGTGCTTCGGGAGATATGCGCCTGCTATTCCCGTATATGTAATGGTCAAGTATTATGTCGCCTACAACAAGGATCTTCCTGTCGGAGAATTTTTCTGCCAGTTTCTGATAGTCCATTTGCACCGGTTACTGAACTTTGGTATATAAATAATCTGTAATTATAGTTAAGTTTTAGGAATCGTAAATAAGCAGGTAATTATTAAAGGGTGGGCACGGGATTTTATTTCGTTGATTTCATATACTTTAACCTGAGTTCATATATAACGTCTTCAAGGAGTGTCTTTTCTTCACTGGTCAGATTACCCCTTGTTTTTTCTTCAAGTAATTCCAGTATTTCAATTGTATGTTTTGCTGCATGGATGTCATGCATTCTCTTTCTAGTGTGAGGGTCCGGTATTTCACCCAGGTGTATAAGTGCGGAAGTATTCAGGGTTAGAATAAAACCCGTGAAATCGAGGTTAAAATCTCTGAATTGAGGGCTTTGGGATTTCTTTTCGTTCATATTGATCAACATCCTGTTAAGCTTCCTTATATGTAATCCTCAAGTTTTTTTCTCGGATTGTATGGATAGTTATTTCTTATGTCTTCAAGATCAGTTTCCAGATCTCTATTGATCTTATCAGGCATTTCGATCTTTATTACTACGAACTGGTCACCTTTCTTCCCTGTTTTGATATTTTTAATTCCCTTCCCCTTTAATCTTAGCTTTGTTCCGTTCTTAACTCCTTTGGGTACAACTACGGAGGCGGAACCCTCAAGTGTAGGAACGGTTATGTTTGCTCCCAGTGCTGCTTCATAAAATGTAACGGGCAGATCCAGAGATATATCATCCTTTTCCCTTCTGAATATAGGGTGTGGGGTAACATTCACGGACAGGATCAGATCACCCCTAACGCCTCTTCTATCTGTCTCTCCCTTACCGGCAACTCTTATTTTTGAGCCATTAGTAACGCCGACAGGAATCTTTACAGAGATCTTTTCAGTAGTCTGACTTCCTGCTGCACCATGGGATTTAATATTTAGTTCTCTGGTCCCACCATTAATAGCTGTATGGAAATCAATGGTGATTTCGTGCTCAATATCTTTTTTCGCACCCGATTGCTGCTCAGCATGGCCGAAAATATCACTGAAAGGGTCACCTCCTGCTCTTCTTCTGCCGGTACCTGCAGCGGAACCGAAACCGAAAACATCCCGGAATACTTCATCGAATCCACCGAAATCACCGGAATACTTGAACCCGCCAGTGGAACCTTGCCATCCCTGTCTGCTCCCGGTTCCTCCCTGACCAAAACCGGTGGTTCCGAACATATCGTACTGTTTTCTTTTTTCATCCTTGCTTAAAACTTCGTAAGCTTCCTGTATTTTCTTGAATTTTTCCTCTGAGGATTTGTCGTTGGGATTAAGGTCGGGATGATATTTGCGTGCAAGCTCCCTGTAGGATTTCTTGATCTGATCCTTGGATGCGTTTCTCGGGACCCCGAGGATTTTATAATAGTCTTTATCTGCAGACATCTTTTAAACCGTTCTCTTCAATATAACTTGATTTGATTTAACATATATAAACTAATCATTGTTTTAATCCAATCAAGCAAAGAATATCTAAGATAGCTTCAGGAGGCTACCTTTTTCTCCACGGATTCAAGGAGAATGTCTGCAATTTCAAAGAAAGCTTTTGCGGCTATACTATCAGGTTTTGATTCGACTATAGGAGTACCTTTGTCTCCCCCTATCCTTATGTCAGGATCGAGAGGTATTTCTCCAAGAAAGGGGACATTGAACTTCTCTGCCATTTTCTTCCCGCCGCCTGTTCCGAAGATATCAATTCTCTTGCCGCTATCAGGATCATCGAGATAACTCATATTCTCCACTATACCCAATACCGGTATATTGAGTTTGTTAAACATCAGAACTCCGCGCTTAACATCTATCAATGCAACGTCCTGGGGAGTTGTTACTATTACTCCGCCATTAATTGGAACGGTCTGGGCAAGTGAAAGCTGGGCATCACCTGTGCCCGGAGGTAGGTCGACAACCAGATATTCTGTATTGCCCCATTCCACATCTTCGATGAACTGTTTCACTGCACCATGGACCATTGGACCGCGCCATATCACGGCATCCTCTTCGTTTATGAGGTATCCGATAGACATGGTTTTTAATCCGTATTTATCTATTGGGAGTATCTTCTGATTACCTGTAGCAACGGGTTTTTCATTTATTCCCATCATTATAGGTGCACTTGGTCCCCACACATCTGCATCCATCAGACCCACGTTTTTTCTTTTCTTGGATATTGCCAGTGCAAGATTAACGGCTATTGTTGATTTGCCGACACCGCCCTTTCCACTGGCGACGGCTATATAGTATTTTACATTCTTCGGGAGTTTGGGATTACTTTTAGGGTCCGTTGTCTGACTCTGTGTTTTCTTTTGTTCTTTAGCAGTAATATCAAGGTTTATATCATTGACTCCGGGTGTTTCTAAAACTTCTTTCCTCACGGATTCTTCGATACTTTTTTTAATCTTCTCGTCAGGTTTGGGCAACTGAAGCTCTATGTTAACTTTTGACCCATCAACCCTGACATCCTTTACGATTCCAAAAGATACAATATCCCTTGAAAATCCCGGGTATTTTATCTTTTTTAACAGTTTCGTGATCTGGTCTGCATTTAGACTCATTATTTTATCCTATGCCTAGTTTTTGTTTAGCCTCAGGTGTCATCATATCCGGATTCCAGGGTGGATCCCATACTATTTCTACAAGCACGTTATTAGCACCTGCCTGCCTGAGTACATTTTCAACCTGACCTGATATTGTACTGCCCATGCTGCATCCTGGTGTTGTAAGAGTCATTTTAATCTGCACATTGTTCCCGCCAGAGATTCCTACATCATAAATAAGACCCAGGTCAACTATACTTACTGGAAGCTCGGGGTCATTTACACCAGAAAGTGCATCAAATACCATATCTTCCGTCATTTCTAAATTGTTTTTTTCAGGTTTTTTGTCGAATTTCCTGAAAGATATATTATTGTCCTTCTTCTTCTCTTTCGAATCGTCACTGATTTGTATGATTTTTTTCATACCCATTATGTTCACACTCCTGGTCTTTTCAAAAATATTCAATAATAAGGATATATAACTGAACAGATATTTAAAGCTCACATTATAATTTATTGAGTTGTAGGTATAATTATAACAAAATTTTTTATATATTATCTTTCTTGACACTTCGATTAATATAAAATAGTGTAAGGTTCAAAATATGCGCAGAATATCCAGACAAATTTCTCTCGGGGGTGTAAGTATAGGCGGCGGCGCTTCTGTATCCGTCCAGTCCATGACAAAGACCGACACAAGAAATATTGATTCCACTATAAAACAGATCAGGTCACTCGAGAATGCGGGTTGTCAGATAGTCAGACTCGCAGTTCCCGATATGGAAGCAGCAAAAGCGCTTGGAGAGATTAAAAGGAATACTAACATCCCGATCGTATCAGATATCCATTTTGATTATAGACTCGCCCTTGAAGCTGTAGAGCAGGGTGTGGACGGCATGCGTATTAATCCAGGGAATATCGGATCAAAAGAAAAGATAAAAGCGGTTGTTAAAGCTGTCAAAGAAAGATCGATCCCTATTCGTATTGGTGTCAATTCCGGCTCCCTTGAAAAAGATATATTAAAGGCTCACGGAAGCCCGACACCCCAAGCACTTGCAGAAAGCGCTCTCAGGCATGCATCAATACTCGAGGACCTGGATTTTCGGGATATCAAGATATCGGTTAAATCAACAGATGTAATAAAGATGATACAGGCATATAGGATAATAGCCGGGAAGACCGATTATCCTCTCCATCTCGGTGTTACAGAAGCGGGAACTCCCGAAATGGGAACTATAAAATCTTCAATAGGTATAGGTTCTTTACTATCCGAAGGAATAGGGGATACAATCAGAGTGTCTCTTACCGGAGATCCTGTTCAGGAGGTTAAGGTCGGGAACAATATCCTGAAATCACTGGGGTTGCGCAATATGGGGGTCGAACTTATTTCCTGCCCCGGGTGTGGAAGACTTGAGATAGACCTTATGAAACTCGTAAACGATGTTGAAGAACGTGTCAGTAATATCGAGTTCCCCAGACCTGTAAAAGTTGCTATTCTCGGTTGTGTTGTTAATGGCCCGGGTGAAGCTTCTGAAGCCGATATAGGTATAGCCGGTGGCAGAGGAAAAGGAATGCTTTACAGGGATGGAAAACTAGTTCGTTCATTCAGGGAAAAGGATATAGTGGACGAGCTTGTAAAAGAGATCGAAACATTCTGTACGAACCGCTAAATGATGACCTGAGTTTTACTCACAGTAATAATTCACCCGTCAAACCTTTCTACATAGTCTGTAAAATCCGTTACTATTTTGTCGTATTCTTCATTGAACATTCTTGAAGTTATAATGAAATCTGCTGTAGACCGGTTGCAGGCGGTTGGTATATTCCACAATACTGCAAGTCTCAGCAGAGCTTTTATATCGGGATCATGGGGTAGGGGAGAAAGAGGGTCCCAGAAGAAAATCAGGAAATCGATTTTCCCTTCAGCTATATGAGAACTTACCTGAACGTCCCCTCCAAGCGGACCGCTCATGAATCTTGTTACTTTCAGATCGAGCTGCTCTTCAAGCAATTTACCTGTTGTGCCGGTTGCAAAAAGGGTATGTTTGTTCAGATTCTCTTTGTTATGCTCTGCCCATTCCATCAGTATCTCTTTTCGATTGTCATGCGCAACCAGTGCGATGTTCTTCTCTACGGGCATTACTATTTTTTTATACCGCATCGATTTGTCCCCCATGGATAATCATCCGAACTCATATGTGTAATCTTCCATGGCAGCATTTATTACAGACATGGCGTGTTCTCTCCCGTAGGTTTCTTCGATACTTACCCTGGGTTCTTCCCCCGGTAACATTTTGTATGTTAGAAAATAATGTCTCAATCTTTCCAGCAGAACATCCGGCAACTCGTGAATATCATTTACATTTGACCACAGGTTATCGTTGGCAACCACAGCGATGATCTTGTCATCCGCCTCATCGTGGTCCAGCATTGGTAAACCACCTATAACTCTTGCATCTATAATGAATTCTGCTTTCGATATTGGTCTTTCACTTATAATGCAGATATCCAAAGGGTCACCATCGCCTCTGATTGCATTTTCCATGATAGCACCGACTTTTGGCCCGCAATATGTCTTTGGAATGAATCCATAAAGTGCAGGGGGCTGCGATGATGTGCGCTGGGGTCTATCCACCTTGAGATAACCAGTGGACTTGTCAAGTTCGTACTTCATGGTATCAAATGGTGTGATCTCTATATATGCATTTACTACCTGAGGAGGATTTGGACCTGCTTCGAGTCCATGCCAGGGATGAGGTCTCCAGCGGTAAAACGGTTTGGGGAATGTCATTATTCTTCTCCTTTATGATACTATTAGTAAGTTAACTCCTGTATTTCCGGATTATTTTAATGTTGTAACAGATAATATTAATTATACGGTTTAATAGATTACACACTGAACGAAAATATAAAATCTGTTTTTATGAATGCTACCAGAAGTATTTAAAAATAAATACCGTTTATTGAGCGAAAAGATCGGTTTCTGATTGCCTCTAAATTTTTATATTCTGTATTCGTGAAACAAGAGAGACTTTGTTAAAGAAAATCAATAAATGAGACCCTAAAAATAAATATCATGTACTGCTGTGACTAATTTTTACAATACGGATATAATCTTGAAGCCTTATTGTGAATTATACTTAAAATAATAAACTATGTTGATAAAATTGGTTAATACCTGCTATTATTGTTCATTTTAATTCAAATTCAATGTAAAGCGAGTTAATCAGACTGGAGAAACAAATGAGATACTCACAATATTTTATACCAACTTTGAAAGAAAACCCTGCGGATGCGGAGATTGTAAGCCACAAACTGATGATCCGGTCGGGAATGATAAGGAAACTTGCTGCCGGTATATATAATTATCTTCCCCTCGGACTTCGTTCGATCAGAAAAGTCGAGAATATTGTAAGACAGGAAATGGACAGGGCAGGGGCTATTGAACTACTAATGCCGATGGTGCTACCCTCCGATCTCTGGAAAGAGAGTAAAAGGTGGGACTTATACGGGAAAGAACTCCTTAGATTCAGGGACAGAGCTGAAAGAGAATTCTGCCTCGGACCTACCCACGAGGAAATAATTACTGATATAGTGAGGAGAGAGATTAGATCGTATAAGCAGCTTCCCGTGAATCTTTATCAGATACAGACAAAGTTCAGAGATGAGATAAGGCCCCGTTTCGGCGTAATGAGAGGAAGAGAATTCCTGATGAAAGACGCTTACAGTTTTGATGTGAACGAAGAAGGCGCGGAAGATTCCTACTGGAAAATGTTCGAAACTTATAACAGGATATTCGAGAGATGCGGCCTGGAATTTAAATCGGTTGAAGCTGACACTGGCAATATAGGTGGTAGTTTCTCGCACGAATTCATGGTGCTTGCGCCAACGGGTGAAGATGTGATCGTAAGCTGCAGTGATTGCAAATATGCTGCAAATCTTGAACTGGCTGAAGTGGGAATTGCTCAGGAAGTTGAAACAGGGAAATCCCATCAGGAGGAGATAAGGGAAGTTCACACACCACGGATTACAACAGTTGAAGAGGTCGCTGAATTTCTTTCATGCGATGTTAGTCAGCTCATAAAAACAATGATAGTAAAAGTTGATTCGAAACCTGTAGTTATACTGGTCAGAGGGGATCACGAACTGAGTCTGACAAAACTCAGAAATTTACTGGGTGCAGAAGTGGTGGAACTGGCAGATGAAAAAACGATAGAGGAAGTTACCGGCGGGGAAAAAGGTTTCAGCGGACCGGTCGGGATTAAGATTGATATTATTGCTGATAAAGACCTTAAGAATCACAGGAATGGAGTTACAGGTGCGAACAGGGCGGATTATCATGTTACAGGTGTAAATCCTTCAAGAGACTACAACGTTAAAAGGTTTGCTGATTTAAGGGTAGCTAAAGAGGGCGATAGGTGTCCGAAATGCAGCAGCGGAGTACTCGAGATGACCAGAGGAATAGAAGTAGGTCACGTCTTCAAGCTGGGTACAAAGTATAGTGATGCCATGAATGCAACTTTCTCAGATGTGGACGGTAAGGAAAAACCCTTTATAATGGGTTGTTACGGTATCGGGATAGGCAGAACAGTAGCCGCAGCAATTGAACAGAATAACGAGGATACAGGTCCGGTGTTTCCTGTTTCTATAGCACCTTTCGAGGTCTCTATAGTACCGCTCAACTTTACTGATGAAGATATCAGGGAAGTTTCGGAAAACATATATAACAATTTGCAAAAGGCAGGAATAGACGTGCTAATTGACGACAGGGATGTTACAGCCGGTGTAAAATTCAACGATTCCGATCTTGTGGGTTCACCTGTTCAGGTAACGGTGGGGAAGAAATCACTAAAGGATAAGTGTGTTGAGATAAAGGACAGAAGGACCGGCCTGAAAGAAAAGGTCGATATAGAGAAATCCGAACACTATATCGGGAATCTTGTAAAATAATTGATCTTTAATGATCGTATCTATATGAGAAATAAGCAGCAGGACTTAAAAAGCAGAATAATCCTCGCCCTGGATTTTCAGGATTTTGAAGAAGGGAAGAGTTGGATAGATAGGTTCGGTTCACAACTGACTACGTTCAAGATGGGTCCTGTAATGTTTTTGAATAAGGGGTTTGCCGGGCTCGCTGAACTGTCTTCTTATAACATAGATCTTTTTCTCGATTTGAAATTGCATGATATCCCGAATACTCTTTCACAAACAGTTGCCAATATAGTAAGAAACGACATTTCTATGTTTACAATTCATTCCATGGGTGGTTACGAAATGATGAACACTGTATGCAATGAAGTAAAACGACATTCATCTGAAACATCACGACCAAGACCCATGGTGCTTGCTGTGACCGTTCTCACAAGTCACGACCGGGAAAGTCTTATGGATATAGGGATATCGGGGAGTGTGGAGGATGAAGTACTAAGGCTTGCAAAACTTTCGGATAAAGCAGGTGTGGACGGTCTTGTATGTTCCGGTTACGAAGTTGCAAATTTGAGGAAAGAGTTCGGAGAAAGATTCAAGCTAATTGTGCCTGGTGTAAGAATTAACGGAGATAAACTCGACCAGAAGAGAGTGGTCACACCGTTACAGGCTTTATCGAATGGTGCAGATTATATAGTAATAGGAAGATCAATAACACGTTCCCCCGATCCTGAAGCGACAGTTGACGCCATTGTTGGATCTCTGGGCCAACTGCCGCCTTAGTAGTTAAATTCTTTTGATTAGGCAGATTTTTTCACTTTTTTTCCCTTGAATACGAATTCACCGTTTTTATTGGTATCTACAAGCACGGTATCACCTTCTGCATATTCGCCCTGAAGCAGTTTATTTGCAAGAGGGTCCTGGATATGTTTCTGTATGGTTCTTCTCAGGGGTCTTGCACCGTAAACAGGGTCATAACCCAACTCTGCAATCTTCTCTTCAGCGGAATCGGTAACTTCAATTCCTATATTCCTGTCTTCGAGCCTGTCTCGCAGATGGCCGATCTGTATTTCAACTATATGCTTGAGCTGTTCCTTTGTGAGAGGTTTAAATATTATCGTCTCATCTATTCTGTTAAGAAATTCAGGTCTGAATTCGGATCTCAGTAATTCATTGACCTTTTTTCTCATTTCATCTTCATTGTTAACGAGTTCCTGAATGTAGTGGCTTCCCATATTCGATGTCATTATCACGATTGTGTTTTTAAAATCGACCGTTCTTCCCTGCCCATCGGTCAGTCTGCCATCGTCAAGTATCTGAAGCAGGATATTGAAAACATCGCCATGGGCTTTTTCTATCTCATCAAAAAGAATCACACAGTACGGACGTCTTCTTACTACTTCTGTAAGCTGACCCCCCTCGTCATACCCTACATATCCGGGAGGTGCACCTACAAGTCTTGAAACCGTATGCTTTTCCATATATTCGCTCATATCTATCCTTACCATTGCATTATCGTCATCGAACATAAATTCAGCTAGTGCTTTGGCAAGTTCTGTTTTTCCTACTCCGGTCGGACCCAGAAATATGAATGACCCTATGGGCCTGTTAGGGTCGGAAAGCCCGGCTCTCGATCTCCTGAGTGCATTTGATACCGCACGGATAGCTTCATCCTGCCCGACAACTCTTTCAGATAATCTTTCTTCCATATGTACCAGCTTCTCTACTTCACCTTCCATTAGTCTTGAAGCAGGTATTCCTGTCCACTTCGAAATTATTGAAGCAATGTCCTCTGCGTCAACTTCTTCTTTCAGCATTTTACTTGTAGTCTGTTTCTCGAGAAGTTCCTTGTTCAGTTCTTCAAGCTTCTGATTGAGTTCGGGGAGTTTCCCGTAAAGAAATTCGGATGCTTTGGAAAGATCACCTTCTCTCTGGGCTTTTTCAGCATCTATCCTACCTTGTTCGATCTGTTCCTTAACTGTCCTGATCTTCGTTATATATTCCTTTTCTCTCTGCCATTCGGATTTTAAAGCATCAGCTTCTTCGTTGAGATTGGCAAGGTTCTCCTCAATTTGCTCAAGCTTGTGTTTAACATCACTCTCTTTTTCTTTTTTAAGACCTTCTCTCTCTATTTCGAGCTGCATTATCCGCCTTTCTATCTCATCTATCTTTATAGGTTTGGAATCTATTTCCATTTTCAACTTGGCCGCAGCCTCGTCTATAAGGTCCACCGCCTTATCGGGAAGGAATCTTCCGGTTATATACCTGTTGGAGAGCACACCGGCCGCAATGAGTGCTTCATCCTTTATTTTTACTCCGTGATGAACTTCATACCTCTCTTTGAGTCCTCTCAGAATGGATATTGTTTCTTCAACAGTAGGTTCATCTACGAACACCTGCTGGAATCTTCTTTCTAGAGCAGCATCTTTTTCTATGTATTTTCTGTATTCGTTTAGAGTTGTTGCGCCTATACAGTGCAGCTCTCCGCGGGCGAGAGCCGGTTTTAACATATTTGATGCATCAACCGCACCTTCCGCACCACCGGCACCTACAACTGTATGGATCTCATCTATAAACAATAAAATGTCGCCTTCTGATTCCGTTACTTCCTTTAGTACTGCTTTTAATCTTTCTTCAAATTGACCCCTGTATTTGGCACCTGCAAGCAATGAACCGATATCGAGGGCTATAAGTTTTTTTTCCTTTAGTCCCTCAGGTACATCACCATTTACGATTCTCTGAGCCAGTCCTTCAACAATTGCTGTTTTACCGACACCCGGTTCTCCTATTAGCACCGGGTTATTCTTGGTTCGCCTTAGTAATACCTGTATAACCCTTCTGATTTCCTCATCTCTGCCGATAACCGGATCTATCTTTCCCTCTCTCGCAAGGTTGGTAAAATCTTTTCCATACTTTTCAAGGGACTGAAATGTTTCCTCAGGTGATTGTGTGTTTACAGTCTGCTTACCTCTTAAATCTTTCAATACCTTTAATATCGAAGCTCTTGTTATACCAAGTTTTTCAAGTTCTTTCTTAAGTCCGGATGCTGAATCCTGAACTATACCGATCAAAAGGTGCTCTGTACTTATGTACTGATCACCGAGTGATTTCGCCTCGTTTTCAGCAGTCTTAAATGCTTTGCTGAGTTCTCGGCTTACATATGACTGATCTGCATCACCTTCAACTTTAGGTAGCTTCAATAATTCCTCTTTCGCCAGATTCCTTACAATTTCAGGTTTTATCCCCAGCTTTTCAAGTATTTCAGTTGGTATTCCCTGTTCAGCTAATAATGCTGTTAGCAGATGTGGCATATCCAGCACCTGATGTTTTTCATCCTGAGCCAGACTTTGAGCCAAAGCGAGTGCTTCCTGTGCTTTTATCGTTAATTTGTCAAATTTCATTTATTACCTCCGATAATGCATATCTATTAAAATATGTATGAAAGAGGTTATTTCAAGGAAATAATTAAAGGTATATATTAAGCTTGAATTTGAAGGACGGTAATAAAAAGCCCCTGATAATTTAATATCAGAGGCTTTGAAGTCTAAATTATAAAAATCGTTTTATTTTCCAAGTATATTTACTACGCAGGTTATACCGTCCATTGAAGGCTGGGCACCGCCCATTGTTTCAATAATACCTACCTTTGCATCTTCAACCTGTCTTTTACCGGCTTCGCCTCTCAGGTGTCTTACGATCTCGCCTGTCTGAATTAGACCTGTTGCTCCTACGGGATGTCCTCTTGACAAGAGGCCCCCACTTGGGTTAACAGATACTTTGTCACCGCCAACTGAAGTACTTTCTTCCTCGATAAGTCTGGCACCTTCACCTTTTTCACAAAAACCGAGCGATTCAGTAACAAGGAACTCGGCAATGGAAAATGCATCGTGTATTTCTGCGACATCCATATCCTCAGGTCCTAGACCTGCCATTTCATATGCCATCTTTGAAGTTCTCATTACGTTCTCGGAGGGGTCACATGTAAGTCCAGTAGGGCTAGTATATTTGCCTGATTGAGCCACACAGCCTAGTATCTTGATCGGGGTCTTCTTAGCAAGTTCCTTTACATGTTCTTCCGAACATAAAACTGCTCCTGCGGCGGCATCACCTACCGGACAACACATATTACGGGTCAGGGGATCAGCGATCATCGGTGCATTAAGGACTTCCTCAATAGTTGTTGTCTTTCTATACTGTGCATCAGGATTCAACGATGCGTGATATCTGCTTTTAACTACGACCTTTGCAAGAGTCTCGGGTGAAACATCGTATTCCATCATGTATCTTTTTGCTCTTATAGCGTACAATCCGGGCATCCCCATTCCCATTGAGACCTCGAGGTCATCCTCTTCCAGTGGTAGAGGCCCACCTGATAATATACGACTTAGATTTTCAACTCCAAGTGCAAGTGCGATATCATACTGACCGAAGGCAATAGTTCTCCAGGCTTCCCAGAATGATAAAGTTCCGCTTCCACAGGCACCTTCAACATTTATTGTGGGCTGTCCCACAAGTCCTATTTCCTTTAATATTCTCTGGCCAACACCCATTCCCTGGTACACATGTCCGCAAAATGCTATCTCAATTTTTCTCGGGTGAATTTCTGCATCCTTTATAGCAGCCCACGCAGCTTCTCTTCCAAGAATATGAGCCGGTTTATCGGGATACCTGCTACACGGAGTATTTCCTACTCCTATTATATACACGTCTCTCATAATATGCCTCCTTGAACATCTACTCGTTATTTTAACAAAAGAGCCGGAATTGTAAACTTTTTACATTTAAAGTGTTATCCAAGAGAAATTCTTTTAAAAAAAGTTCCAATATGTAAACTTTAAGGCATTAAATAGTGTTTCTGGTAATACTTGACAAAATAAAAGTAAAATAATATCATCATTTTTTGAGGTTGGTTAAAATACAAGTATAAATTTCTAATCTAAGGAGGGAAAAATGAGTAGCAAATTGTTATTGGATGATGTCCCGCAGGCATCGCAAGTCAAAACATTGAACACTCTTGAAGCTATAGGCTCGAGGAGATCAATAAGGTGGTATGAACCACATAAACCTGTTGAAAAGTGGAAAGTTCAGGCAATGCTGGAAGCAGCAAGAAGGGCTCCTTCTGCCGGGAACTTCAACGGACAGAGAGCTATAGTTGTTTACAGGGATGATGATCCGGAGATCTGGGAGTTCATTTCTGACTGGAGCCAGATCACAACTCAGATGGCACCTATACTTATTTTCTGGTGCTATGACTTGTCAGGCTACGATGTTCAGGGTCAGTCTATTCACGACCTTATGAGAACAGGCGCTCTTGACAAGGCACATGGCTGGGAATATGACAGGGTTTCAAACCTTTTCCCGCTTCCTGGTTTACTTCCTGACGCTATTATGCACAGACTTGCCGCAATTGACCTTGGTAACGCAATTCAGAATGCAATACTAGCTGCAACATCGCTCGGACTCGGCACATGTCTGAATGGTGCTAGCGGTGGTGCGAGAAGAAACACCAAGGCAAAATTCCAATTACCTGACACATATGTTTTCAGCTGGCTGATGACAGTTGGATATCCTGCGGAAGATTTCTATGGTGGTGGTTCAAGGCCAAGACCCCCATTTGAAAACATGTTCTTTTATGGTAAGGTCGGCAATCCGTTTCCGCAGGACGACAAAGCGACAAACCTCTTAAAAGATCTCAAACTAATTCAGGAACCTGCTCCAAAAGCTGGTAGACTTGAGGAGCTGAACAGACTCACAAAGAGATTCGGACTGGGTGATGAATGGCTGACAGACTGGAAACTCGAGCCGTCACAGCAGGAACATAGCACGGATGTTATTGGTGACAAAAGATTTCAGCCCCTTTCCGAAGCTGAAGTGAAAGCAACTGTTCCTGACAACATTCAGGTAGATTTTGAGCTTAAGCCTACTGTAAAACGTGAGGTTATAGACAAATACAGAAAAGAGAAGGGCATAAGCGAAGGAGATTAATCTCTGATTACTTAATATTGAATTAAGGAGGTTTATAATGGCAGAAGTAACTGTAAATATTCCTGACCCTATTTATAACTTGATCAAGCAGAGAGCTGAACACACAAATAACACACCTGAAGGTATTATCATCGCCAACCTGGCTTTGATTTTTGGTGTTTCGAGATACCAGCCTGAGAAATGGATCAAAAACCTTAAAGGGCAGGATGATATGACCAAACCGTGGTAAATAATTTGTAATAAGAAAGCTTAAAAAGGGGTGCCTTCAGAAGGTACCCTTTTTTTTACATTGTTAAATAAACTTTTATAAAAATTTAACAATGCAATTATATTATTAATAATTAGTTTATCCTGTTGAGGAATATTTAATTTCGGATTTAGCCGTTTTACTTCCGGATATTTTTGAATCAATAAGCTCAAGCAATTCCGATATATTCTCTCCGCTTACAGCGGAAATTGCAGGTGCTTTGTATATACTGCAAAGTCTTTCAGCGGTATGATCATCGATCCTGTCTATTTTATTTAACACAAGGATTCTGGGTATCTCGTTAAATTCCATTGAACTCAGGATCTTTTCAACTGATTCAATCCTATCATCAATGAGCGGATCGCTCGCATCTGTTACATGTATTAAAAGTCTTGATTCACCCAGTTCTTCCAGAGTGGCCCTGAAGGCATTTATTAGTTCATCCGGAAGCTTGCTGATAAAACCGACAGTATCTGTAACCAGAACTTCACCGGAAACAGAAAGATTGATTTTTCGTGTAGTCGGATTCAACGTAGAGAACAGTTTGTTCTTTACAACTACCTTGTCCTTTGTAAGTGAATTGAACAGTGTAGATTTGCCGACATTGGTATAACCGACAAATGATATTGTAGGTATCCCTGAATCGAACCTTCTTTTTCTGGTGTGGGCTCGCCTCTTACTTATTTTCTCAATCTTGTTTTCAAGATCATCGATCTGTTTCCTTATCCTCCGTCTTTCGGTCTCGAGTTTTTTTTCACCGGGACCTCTCGTTCCTATACCTCCACCGAGCTGTGAAAGTTCTATACCCTGACCTCTCAGCCGGGGTAGGTTGTATTTTAATTCAGCTAGTTTGACCTGTATTTTCCCTTCGCTGGAAGTGGCATGTTTAGCGAATATCTCCAGTATAAGCTGAGTTCTGTCAGTTATTTTCAGGTTGCTTTCTTCATTTATGGAATTTACCTGGGCCGGTGTCAGTTCAACGTCGAATATAATTTTTTCAGCACCTAGGTGTTTTGCCTTAAGAATTACGTCTTTGAGTTTTCCTTTACCAATAAGATAGCGTGGATCGATCTTCTTTCTGATCTGTATCATAGTATCCAGTACGGCCTTGCCGGAAGACAGTGCCAGGGCCTTTAATTCTCTCAGGGAGTTTTCTGCAACCGATCTGTAACGGGTATCGAAGCCAACGAGTAAAACGCCTTCTTTTTTGTTATCACCGCCCCTGTGATAAAATGTTTTTTCCATCTCATTTTCGATCTCTTCTATTATCTCTTCGAAATTTATATCGATCCTGCCTATGTCGTCGAAACTGTATATCTCCCATTTCTTATCAACATTTTCATAAGGGGGAGCTATGTGTGCGATATCAAGTGAACCGGGTTTCCCATCTTCGGAAACATTTATTGAGCAGATCATATCAAGACGTTCGTTCAACAGTGTTGAGAGGTCGCTTTGAGTTAAACCTGATGGTTTCAGGTGAGTGTGTACGAGTCTGTATCCCCTAAGTCTGAATTTGGCTTCACGTGCTCTGCCAATAAGTTGGCCGAACAGAATTTCGTGGGAGTCTCCCAGATATACTACTTTTACTTTTCCCTTTCTGTCGATAAGTAAAGAGATGACCTTGTTTATTTGGTTTGATATTTCAGTAAGTGTTCTGGCGAGTTCCTGGGTAATTATTTCAGAAGCGGGTACCTTTCTTCTATATAACCTTGATATATTTTTTAACTGGTTGTTGGTGAAACCTGAAGTTTTTCCGTATACCTTATCTATTGAATTCAACTCCCAGAAATAATTAAATTTAATATAATAGCTATTATATTATTGTTAATAGCCAGAATATACAGTGTGATAATCAGATATTATAACATATGAAAAACTTCAAAGAACATATAAAACAACTCGAAAGTGATTTTAATACCGGGACTACTGCTGATCTTAATACTGACAAGTCAGAGAATAATAATCCTGCACTGGAGAGGCTTTATGAGAATACCCTTGAGGCTGTAAATATCCTGAATGGCAGACTAAATTCAAATATTCTCAATATTATCCGGATAGAGGATGAACTTGCTCATCTACTTTTTAGTTTTAATGAAAGAACAACGGGATTTGTACTTGTCACCCCTCAAAAATATATTTTTTTCATATCAAATAACACCGGAAACATATTTACATACGGGATGAAAAGGAAAGACAGGAAATCGGGAATGAATTTAATAAGCAGGTCCGTACAGCTTCTTACTATAAACTATGATACAAAAAACGGAGGGGTAGTTTATAGTGACAGCACAGGTTCACCAATAGACCCTGAAGAGATCGTCTATCAGATTTTTAAATGGGTAACTCTTTAAGGATTCAATAATACATGTGTAAGAGATGCAATAAGAAGAACGGTTATGATGTAAAGAACCACACCACCAATATAAATTGCACCTTCTTTTTCTCTTTCATTAAGCATGTCAAAAAATATATCCAATAGACCTGTTTTGTAAAGACTGTGGTCAAATCTTGATACAGCACGCAGATTTTGATAAGTTTTCTATAATGATTAACTATACTACCCCATATTTCAGGCCACCTTCAGAGGCAAAAAGTTTTATACTACAGGCCACGATAGGTTGTTCTCACAATAAATGCACATATTGTGCCATGTATCGGAATGAATCACAAAAGTTCAGGATGAGATCCCTAAAGGAGATCAAGTCTATAATTGATTACGCAGGTTCCGAAGGATTAATCGGTAACCGTGTTTTTATAGCAGACGGAAATGCCCTTGTTATATCTACAAAAAAACTTCTGGATATAATCGGCTACCTGAAAAGGAGATCTCCGGGAATTGAGAGAATAACCATGTATGCGAATGTAGGTGATATACTGAAGAAATCATCGGATGATCTCAGAATATTAAAGGAAAACGGTCTTGAAATGGTTTATATCGGCTTTGAGAGTGGCGATGATATTGTCCTGGAAAGAATAAAAAAAGGAGCCAACTTCGACCAGACGATCAAAGCTGCAAGGAAGCTCAAGCAGGCCGGTATAATGAACTCCGCAATGGTTTTGCTCGGGATCGGTGGCATGCAACGCAGCGAAGAACATGCTTATGCAACGGGCAGACTTCTGACTGAAGCGGACCCTGAATATGTGGGAGCTCTTTCATTACAGATAAGACGCGGAGCTCCTATATATGACATATGGTCAGCAGGGGATTTTGTACTTCCGGGTAAATTCGCAATGATAAGGGAACTTGAGATAATCGTTGAAGAAACAAACTTAACGAACGGTTATTTCTATTCAAACCATATCTCGAATTATCTTCCCCTTAAAGCAAAATTTCCGGAGGAAAAGGATAAGATGTTGAACAGTATAAGGGAAGTTCTGGGAAGTAAGAATGAACGGTCACTCAGGCCGGACTTTTACAGAGATGTTATAAACCAATACTAATTAAAAAGGAGTATTTGATGCAAAGACTAGCTACAATTACACCTGTTTGGGGATGCACGATCGACGAAATGAGGTCAATTGCCACAATTGCGGAAAATGCAGGATTTGAGGGGATCTTTTCCCCTGAAGTGCCTCCTTTCAATGCCATTTCGAACGCACAGGTCTTCGGAGAAGTAACAAAAAAGATCAAGGTGGGAACGTGGATTGCCAACATTTACATGAGGCACCCGGTAATTGCTGCCGCAGCTGCATTTAACGTTCAGGAAATAACCGCTGGAAGAATGCTGCTGGGGCTGGGAGTCAGTCACGGACCTGTTAACAAAAGGTTCGGTATTGATATGGGCGATCCGGTCGAATCGATGAGGAATTACGTAAATGAAATAAAGTCATATGCTGACGGAAGTTCCGAAAAAATATCCATTAAGAGGAGCCTTCCTCCTTTTCCCGTTTACATTGCCGGATTAACGAAAACCGCAGCTGAGCTGGCTGGTGAAGTTGCAGACGGTTTAATGCCGTATATGTGTCCTCCGAAGTATCTGGCTACATTAAGGGAACAGGTATCGTCTGGTGCTAAAAAAGCCGGTCGTAATTTATCTGATATAGAGATTACAAACGGAATACCTTCTTTTATCTCTGACGACGAGGAAACTGCTTATAAAGCGGCTAAAACTGGGGTAGGTAACTATACCAGGCTGCCGTTTTATCAAAGGCTCATAAAGAATATAGGCTACGGGGATGTTGTGGAGAAAATCCGGAACGGGATTAAACCGACGGAGGCTATAACGAATGAATTAATCGATGATATAGCTCTTGTTGGTCCTGCTGATAAATGCAGAGAGAAGCTCAAGGATTATTTCAATTCAGGAGTAGAACTCGCTATAATAGTACCTGGTCCGGTAGGGAAGCAGAGCAATGTTGAAGTTATGGAAAATACTGTGTCCGCCTATTCCTGAAGATTACTTTGAGTGCGGAGTCTCGTCAGGATAATTAAACTTTGCTGTATAATTCACGGAGTTGGCTTCTTTTTATCTTTCCGTTTCTTGTTTTCGGTATGTTCTTAATAAACTCAATCTGCTTCGGTATTTTATAACTGGCCAGGTGTTTTCTCAGGAAACTATCTATTTCTTTTTTCAATTTCTCTCTGTGGTTTTTGATTTCGTTTGTAACTATAAAAGCGTATACCAGGGTTTTGTCAGTATCTATTCTTATTCCTGCAACCGCACATTCGCTGACTGCGTAATGGTTTATTATCACTTTTTCGATCTCGTGAGGAGAAATTCTGTATCCGAAAGAAATAATTATGTCATCTTCTCGTCCCACTATCCAGTAATATCCTTCGTCGTCGCTGTAGAAATAATCACCACTTAGGAACATATCATTTTTGAACATGGCCTTGGTGTCTTCAGGTTTGTTCCAGTATCCGAGCATTATTCCAGGATCATTTTTATCAGTTGCGAGTATTCCCATTTGTCCTTTTTCCGATTCTTTCCCGTGAGGATCAAGAAGTTTTGACTTGTGTCCGGGCTGTGGTCTACCGGGTGAGCCGGGTTTTACTGCAAAACCCGGCATATTCGATAGATAATAGCTGAATTCGCTCATTCCCAGCCCGTCATAAAGCGTTATAGATAGTTTTTCCTGCCAGAGCCTGAAAAGATCCTCACTCAGATGTTCACCTGCACTGAGTCCGTGTGAAAGATGCTCGAGTTCAGGGTTAACTTCGTCCACTATCCTTATCATATGTCTGTAAACTGTAGGCACAGCCATGAAAATGTTAACTTTATACTTTTCAATTATGTCAAAATATTTTCCCGGGTTATGTGGTCCCTCGTATATAACGCATGTACATCCGTGGCGAAGAGGGTCCAGACATCCTGTTCCGAGTGTGTATGTCCAGTTTAGCTTCCCTGCATGAAACACTATTGAATCTTCCCTGAGCGCCTGCCAGTATAAAGCTGCCGGGTCATGCCCTATCAATGTTCTATGAGCATGTACGACTCCTTTTGGATCGCCTGTAGTCCCGGATGTATAGCATATGTAAGCCATATCCTCTGCCAGTGTCATGTACGGTACCGGTGCATCAGATGCTTTTTTTATCTCTGAAAAATAGTCAATACATCCAGATGGACAATAGTTTCCGACAGATATTGTAAATGTAAGTTCATCGTGAGAAGATCTTACATTTTCAACTGAATCATAAAGATCAGGGGAAGTTACTACGCTTTTTGCATTACTGTCGTAAAGTATATAATCAAGTTCTACTGCTGTTAGCATAGGACTCGTGGGGATAGGGATAATGCCTGCCTTGACTGATCCGAGGAAAATCAGGATGAACTCCGGGATATTCTCAAGCCTGATAACCAGTCTGTCACCTTTTCTAAGCCCAAGACCAAGTAATGTATTAGCAATCCTGTTTGTAACTTCTGAAAGCTCCGAGTAGGTGATCTGTTTTTTTAATCCATCATCATTTTCCCAGATAATTGCTGTTTTGCTCTTCTTTGCCACGGACCTGGCATGTTTATCTGTACAATCTACTCCGATATTGTATTCATGGGGGATCACCCATCTCCAGTTTTTCTGCAGGTCTGTATATCTTTTGTCCATCGATTTATAATTCATAATAGGTATTTACCTTTCTATAAATATATTTTTTTATACTGCTAATAGTTTTTAAATAGTAGTTGAATACCTATTATTTATGATTTATTATATCAATTTATCACAAATTTCAGGAGGAGGTAAAAGATGCGTAATACTACATTATTCACTATTTTTGCAATGGCAGTATTTTCGCTTATGCTTGTAGCATGTCCACCGCAGAAGGAAGAACCTGCGTCCACATCCAATAATGATCAGACAATGACTGATCAGACGACGGAGCCATCAGCAACTCCGGATGAGAGTATGCCGGAAGAGAATAACGAAACCGGAGACAGTATGGATGACATGTCTGGTACAATGCATGACAATTCCGGTACTGATTCTGGTGAGAACCATATGGACGAATCAGACCAGCCCTCAGAAGATTCAATGTAAAAATTGATCTCTAAATATCAGGAGGTGAATTTCACCTCCTGATACCTGCTATTTTATTTAGTAAAAAGACTAAAGTTGTGGTTTAGGAGTATCGGGTGTTGAAGGAGGTAATACAGGCAACTTAAGCGCATTCTCCGGTATTACTCCTGTTAAAGAATAGAGAAATGCAACTATATCCTCGATCTCTTTATCTTTGAGCTCAATACCAAGCTGTGTTTCTCCCATAGTCATGACAGCTTCCCGAATATCCCAGACACCGCCGTCATGGAAGTAGGGATAAGTTCTGGTTACGTTCCTCAGAGAAGGTACCTTAAAGACGTATTTGTCTGATTCTTCATTTGTAATTTTGTATCTTCCCATGTCTTCCTGGTTCTTGTATGGTTTAACTACTCCAAATTTCTGATACATTCCCCCTCCTACATCAATACCGTTATGACAGCTTGTACATCCTTTGTCGATAAAGGTTTTCAGTCCCTCTTTTTCCTGTGCACTGAACGCATCATCATTGCCTTCCATGTATTCATCAAATCTTGAAGGTGTTGTAAGGGTCCTCTCAAATGAGGCAATCGCTTTTGCATAATTATCGTAGTTAACAGGCTTTTCGGAATCAGGGAAAACTTGTTTAAATTCATCAACATAGCCCGGTATAGTTTTTAATCTGTTTAGTACCAGCTCAGGGTCAGGCATCGCCATTTCAAGTGGGTTCAGTACAGGTCCTTTGGCCTGTTCTTCTAGGTCTTTGGCCCTTCCATCCCAGAATTGTGCAATCTGTAAACCGGCATTCAGGACGGTAGGGGCGTTTCTTCCGCCGGTTTGAAACTTGTGTCCCAGGGAAGTCTTTATGTTGTCCGACCCATAGGTGGCCATATTATGACACGTGTTACAGCTGATAATGCCGCTCAACGAAATACGGGGATCGTAAAAAAGTTTTTTCCCGAGTTCAACCTTGGGCTGAGTTACCGGATTATCAGCAGGTCCTTCGATCTGATCGGGAAGAGGTTTAAATATCTCAAGTGCTCTTTTCTGAAGATCTGTAAGCGGCTTGCTACTTTCAGCTTTTTTTTTGGCGTTGCTGTCGATATTTTCGGTATTTACTCCATTCTTCCGGTTAGTTTCCCTGTCCTTCGGTGTCTCGCATGATGCAACAACACCGGAAATGAGGAAAATTGCCAGGAAGAGTTTTAGATAGAATTTGCTGACGAACGAATACATCTTTTATCCTCCTTAAATTGAATTTATTTCAATATAGTTTAATTTTTTCTATTCTGATATACACTAAGCCTATTCTAAATATATAATAACCTTGAGATGAACTGGTCGCTATAGTATATTTTGAAGTTTAAAAATCTCATGCCGGAGAATAATATTGGAATCCTTGCTTACTAATAATCTTACCTTAATAACATTCTTCCCTATACTGGGCATTCTGATGATAACTGTTATATCGATTTTTTCCGACAATCCTTCAAAATCAATGAAAATAAGTGCCCTTGCTATTAGTATCATAGAATTTCTTATATCACTCCCTCTGTTCTTCAATTTTGATTTATCGATAAGTAGTTTTCAGTTTGAGACGAAGGCATTATGGTTTCCCGACATTGGCGTAAATTATCATCTCGGTCTGGACGGCATCAGTCTGTTTCTTGTACTTCTTACAACCTTCATCACCCCGCTAACAATACTGAGTTCCTGGGATTCAATAGAAAAGGGATTAAGGGAATTTCTTTGTTTACTGCTATTTTTAGAGACAGCACTAATAGGGACTTTTGTCGCACTGGATATGGTCTTGTTCTTTATATTCTGGGAAGCTGTTTTGATTCCCATGTATTTTATTATTGGTATATGGGGTGCTGAAAGAAAAATATATGCTGCAATAAAATTTTTCATTTATACTGCGCTCGGGAGCAGTTTTATGTTTGTTGCAATCCTCTATCTGTACTATGCGCACATAACACAGATGGGTTATGCATCAATGGACATAGTTGAATTATACAAGGTATCGCTGCCTTTCTACGGAATAATGAGTCCCCAGGGGCTTTGTTTTCTGGCTTTTTTTCTTGCATTTGCTATCAAGGTTCCGATGTTCCCTTTTCATACCTGGTTGCCGGATGCTCACGTTGAAGCTCCTACTGCCGGAAGTGTGATACTTGCCGGTGTACTTCTCAAAATGGGTACATATGGTTTTCTGCGTTTTATATTGCCTATGTTCCCTGAAGCCACGATTTCGTATCTGCCCATTATGATCGCAATATCTATTATAGGGATAGTTTACGGCGCTATGGTAGCTTTCGCTCAGAAGGATTTGAAGAAACTTGTCGCTTACTCAAGTGTGAGTCACCTCGGATTGATAATGCTTGGAATCCTCGTGTTGAATCTGCAGGGGATTCAGGGTGGTCTTTACCAGATGATAGGTCACGGTTTATCTACAGGTGCGCTTTTTCTTCTTGTAGGAATGATATATGACAGAAGGAAGACAAAAAAGCTTGATCAATTTGGTGGTATAGCTTCAGTAATGCCTGTTTATGCCTTGTTTTTCATGCTGGCAACATTATCTTCAATAGGACTACCCCTTCTTAACGGTTTTATAGGTGAGTTCCTTATACTGCTTGGCGTATTCAGGATGAACTATATTTATTGTGCCTTCGGTGCTACAGGACTTATATTAGGTGCAGTATATATGTTATGGGCTTATCAGCGTGTAATGTTCGGTACTCTTGATAAATTGTCGAATAAGATTTTAAAAGATCTGAATCCCAGAGAAATAATCATTATGATACCTCTGGTGTTTCTGTTTTTCCTGATGGGGATATACCCAAAGCCTTTCCTTTCAAGAATGGAACCCAGTATAAATAAGCTGATAAGCGAAAAATACCAGGCATCCTCGAAAGATATATACCGGAATAACTCCTTTACCGAGCTGGTACGGTATATCGGATATTAATATATCGGTAATTATATATTAAACTTGAATAATTAATTATGGATAGAAAGAATCCGGACATGGGGATGAGGAATCTTATAACAAAAAGAGTGGAATTTTCAGCTTCGCATAGATACTGGAAAAATGAGTGGAGTGATGAGAAGAACAGACAGGTGTATGGAAAATACTCCTGGGACCACGGTCACAACTTTCTGCTTGAAGTAACCGTTGAGGGAGAAATTGACAAAGATACTGGGATGATAATCAACCTCTTCGATCTAAAACATATTTTAAACAAGGTTGTAGAGGGATTTGACCATAGAAATTTAAACGAGGAAAATGAAAATTTTAAAAATATATTACCAACTCCTGAAAATATTGCCTCAGTTTTGTGGACATTGCTCGAAAGAGAGATAAAGGATCAGAATATACAGTGTAAACTTTATAATGTGCGTTTATACGAGACACCTGAATTATATGTTGACTACAGGAGGGGATAGAGATTAAAGAGGAAGTAGTACTGACCAGGAAATACAGATTTTCTGCTGCCCACCGTTTATTTTTCAAGAACCTGAACCTGACCGAGAACTACAATATATTTAAAAAATGTTCAAATCCTGAAGGACATGGACATGACTACGACGTCGAGATAAGTGTTACCGGAGAGATAGATAAGGATAATGGTACAATAGTTGATCTCGGGAAAATGGATACTACCATTAATTCAGTTTTGGAATTACTTGATCATAAGAGACTTGACAAGGATTTGGATTACTTTCGTGAAAAACAGTCTACGGGGGAGAACATCGCCGCTTTTATTTACGATAAAATTGCTGAAACTTCAGAATTGAATATTATTGGCATTAAAATCTGGGAAAACAGAAAAAGCTATTTCGAACATACCAAGGAGGCAAGATAATGAGTTTTCAGGATGCAGTAAAACAAATACTAACAGAGATCGGAGAAGATCCAACACGAGCTGGTCTGAAGGATACGCCTGACAGAGTTGTCAAAATGTATAAAGAGCTTACCAGCGGATATAACAAAGATCCCAAAAAGGAAATAAATGGTGCGATTTTCTCAATCAAATATGACGAAATGGTTGTAGTTAAAGATATTGAGTATTACAGTCTTTGCGAACATCATATGCTGCCGTTCTTCGGAAAGTGCAGTGTCGGTTATATACCTGACGGTAAGATTATAGGTTTAAGCAAGATCCCGAGAGTTGTTGAGATCGTATCTAAACGATTGCAGGTTCAGGAAAGGATGACTGTCGAGATAGCTGAATTCCTGAACAATACGCTGAAACCGCTCGGAGTAGGTGTTGTTGCTGAAGGATACCACCTTTGTATGGCAATGAGGGGAGTTAAGAAGGCAGAAGTAAGCATGTTGACCAGTTCGATGCTCGGAGCTTTCCGCAAAGACGAGAGAACCCGATCTGAATTTCTAAGCCTTATCGGTAAGAAATAACAATTGTTAATAAATCTGGAAGGTTCGTAATTACTAATAAATTTAGACATTGAGGATTCTGTTTTACTGCACATATGATATATTCGTAGTAACAGGATGATTTTAAATAATTAAATACTTTTAATAAATTGGCAGATTTTAATATAATATTTATATATTATCTGTTAATATTCGAGAAAAAAGTATCAGTTAACTGTTATGAATTATCAGATAGTTCTGGTTGGAATAAGTCACAAAACGGCTCCTGTTGAGATCAGAGAGCAAATTTCATTTACAAAAAATGAAATAGGAAGAGCTTTAGATGAACTCGGGAAGATACCTTCAGTTATAGAATCCGTTATTATTTCAACATGTAACAGAGTTGAGATATATGCGGTTACATCTGAAGTTGATAAATGTATAGAGGATATTAAGGATTTTGTTTTCAGTTTTCATAAGATTCCCGTCGGTTTCCCGGAATCAAAGTTCTATGTGCTTGTTCAGACAGATGCAGTAAGACATTTATATAAAGTTACCTCCAGTATTGATTCGATGGTCATAGGCGAACCGCAGATACTTGGACAGGTGAAGGAATTTTACCGGAAGGCCTTCCAGTCCGGTTCAACAGGAATTATTCTGAACAGACTTTTTCAAAGTTCATTTTTTACAGCCAAGAAAGTAAGGTCTGAGACAAAAATAGGTTCAAACGCCGTTTCTGTGAGTTATCTAACAGTGGAGCTTGCGAAAAGAATATTTGAAGATCTTTCTGCACGTTCCGTTATGCTGATAGGAACGGGGGAAATGGGAGAATTGTCCGCAAGATATCTAATGAATTCCGGTGTCAGCAATCTTATTATATCGAGCAGAAATTTTGAAAATGCATACTTATTGTCTCAGAAGCTGAACGGAGAGCCGATCAAACTTGAAGAAATCTATTATCGGCTCAAGGACGTTGATATTGTAATTACTGCTACCGGATCCTCAGATTTTATAATAAAGGAAGATCATATACACCAGGCATTAAAACTGAGAAAGAACGAACCCATGTTTCTTATCGATATCGCTGTTCCGAGAGATATCGATCCAAGAATTGAAGATATATCCGGAGTTTATCTGTATGATGTCGATGATTTACAGAACGTAATGGAAAAAAATGTAAAATCGCGTTTCGAACATGCCAAACAGGCAGAACTTATTATAAACGATATTGGAAAAAGTTTTTCCAAATGGCTGGAAGGTTTGAAAGTATTACCGACGATTATTGAGCTTAAAGCCCACTTTGAGCAGGTGAAGTACAACGAGTTGAATAAAGCTCTGAGAAAACTTGGAAATATGGAGGAGAGAGAACAAAGGATAATAGAAAATATGGCGACCGGAATTGTTGAAAAGTTGATGCATCATCCGGTAACGAACCTGAAAAGAGAGTCCTCTACATCACTGGGGACGTTATATGCCGATACTGTAAAACAACTTTTCGGGCTGGATGAGAGCTTCGATTTAATTGATGAGCTTGATGAAGAAGCTGAAGATAGGAACTAGGGGTAGTGCTCTGGCACTGTGGCAGGCCAATTTTGTCGGAGATCTCATAAGCGGTCAGGTCCCCGATATAAATATTGAAATAATCAGAATTAAAACTACCGGTGACAGGATACTGGACAGAAATCTTCCTGAAATAGGCGGCAAAGGTGTATTTGTAAAAGAAATAGAAGATTCATTGATTAAAAAAGAAATAGACATTGCAGTACATAGTCTTAAAGACCTTCCTGTAATACTCCCTGATGGTTTGATACTCTGTGCATTTATCAAAAGGCATAATCCGTGTGATGTACTTGTATCCAGAGGTGAGATGAAACTGTCGGATCACAAAAAAGGTGACCTGATCGGGACCGGCAGCCTGAGAAGGAAGGCACAGATACTTAGCATCTACCCCGACCTTGAGATAGTCCCGGTAAGGGGAAATGTTGGCACGCGTATAAAAAAACTGGAAACACATGGACTCGCATCGGTCGTACTTGCGGGTGCAGGTGTTGAAAGACTCGGACTTAATGACAGAATATCAGAAGTATTTGATACCGATACAATTATTCCTGCGCCGGGTCAGGGGATCATAGCAATTGAATGCCGTGAAGAAGATGCAGAAACCTCTGAACTTCTTGAATCCGTTGATGATTCCGGGTCTAGGTCAAGTGCGATTTTGGAAAGATCTTTCCTTGGAGCACTGGGGGGAGATTGCAGTGTCCCGGTCGGCTGTTATTCAGAATTGGATGGTCATAATTTAAGTGCTGTCGGAATTATAATAGCTCCGGATGGAAGAACCTTGGTAAGGGATCGGATTAAGGGACCGGTGAAAGATTCTTCCGAACTCGGCTCCGGACTTTCAATGTCATTGTTAGAGGCCGGCGGTAGAAAAATCCTCTCGGAAATACACAAACAATAATTGCTCATAAATAAAGAAAGCATTCACCAAAGTAAATGATGAATGCTTTCCGAAGTTAGTTGTAAATATCGTTTATTGTTTTTTCTGGCTTTCTTTATGTTTTTCTTCGTCCTGGTAATTCTTTATTTTCAGGTCGATCACTTCAGCTTCCAGTCTTTTCTTTTCGGCTATTAGTTTCTGTTTCTCAATTTCCAGTTGCCTGATCTCAGATTTAAGATTTTCAATTGCATTGTTTGATTCCGATTGCAGGTTTTTGAGCTTTTCCAATTCTGTTTTTACATTTTCAAACTCTTGTTTTTTTACTTCATCGCCTCCACATCCGACAAATGAAATTGCTGGTAAGAGCATGAATAACACTAGCAAGATACTAATATATTTTTTCATCTTGTGAAGTCCTCCTGGATTAGTCCGAGATTTCAATTGTCCTACTTAATCTATATTTAGAACACCTGATTGTCAACTTTAACATGTTGCAGTTGACTGAAGATTCCAATTTATAAAAGTTTATATTTAACTTGACTAAATATATTATTACAAATATAATTCTTCATTCTACTGACGCGGGGTGGAGCAGTCTGGTAGCTCGTCGGGCTCATAACCCGAAGGTCAGAGGTTCAAATCCTCTCCCCGCTACCATCCTAATCAATATTAATCATATAAATTATTTATCTTTACGCAAATGGTTTTAATTAAAGCCATTGAAGATATGTTTGTACGAATAAAAACGATGCTTAATTCGATCTAACTTGTTTATAGATCTGTTGAAGGATAAATTTATTCTGCATGGAATCATTTGAAAAGAGACTGAATCGCTTAAAGAAGATTGTTGAAGAGCTTGAGAGTGGCAAACTGGGCCTGGATAAATCAATAGAGAAATTCGAGGAAGGAACCAAACTGGTCAAGGAATGTCATAATCAGCTCGAAGAGGTAAAAAGGAAAATATCGATACTTGTTGAGGACTCGGAAGGCGAAGTTGTTGAGGAAGAATTCGAATCGGACGAGCAAGAATGAATTTCGATATTACCTCTTACCTTGAAGATAAAAAGAAACTGGTTGACCAGCAGCTAAATATATATTTACAACCCGTTAAAGACGAGAATACAAGTTTAAAACAATCAATAAGATACAGTCTGACCTCGGGAGGGAAAAGATTAAGACCGATTCTCTGCCTTGCCGGGGCAGAAGCTGTTTCCGGGGAATTTGGGAATGTACTGCCCGTGGCGTGTGCTATAGAAATGATACATACATATTCGCTGGTACACGATGACCTCCCTGCGATGGACGATGATTCTCTGAGAAGGGGCAAACCTACAAATCACATTGTTTATGGTGAAGCTATCGCAATTCTCACAGGTGATGCTCTGCTTACAGAAGCCTTCGGTATCATAGTATCCGAGGGAAAAGCGAAAGGGCTGGAACCCTCAACACTAGTAGAAATTATCAGAGAAATTACTTCTGCTGTTGGTTCAGACGGTATGGTATTGGGACAGGCAATAGACCTTGAACTTGAAGGAAGAGAAGGTGTGGAAATTGAAACTCTTAAAAATATGCATACTCTCAAAACAGGGGCTCTTATAGAAGCCTCTGTAGTCACGGGAGCAATGGCTGGAAAAGCTGATCAGAGGAGGATAGAGCATCTGAGAGAATATTCTAAGTGTCTCGGGCTTGCATACCAAATCATTGATGATGTACTTGATGTTGAAGGAGGGGAGTCTCTTGGGAAGAAAAAAGGTTCCGATATAAGAAAATCAAAAGCTACATACACATCGGTTCTGGGAGTAAAAAGATCAAGGGATCTTGCTGCCGAACTGACGGATAATGCTGTTAACAGCTTGTCTGAATTCGATGGAAATACTGAGCCATTAAAGGAAATTGCATATTATCTTGGGAAAAGAAGATACTAGAAGTCAAAAGAAACGGCTCGACCTTATCCTTGTTGAAAGGCAACTTGTGCCGAGCAGGTCGAACGCGAAAGCGGTAATAATGTCAGGAGTCGTATATGTGAACGGTCAAAAAACTGACAAAGCTGGAACACTTGTGGACAGCAACGCTGAAATAGTAGTTAAAGATACCGGTAAAAAATACGTAAGTCGCGGTGGGAACAAGCTTGAGGCCGCAATAGAACATTTTGATATCGATGTTAAAGGTCTGACTGCTGTCGATATTGGTTCTTCTACAGGTGGTTTCACGGATTGCCTGCTTCAATACGGAGCAGAAAAGGTATATGCACTTGACGTTGGATACGGTCAACTCGACTGGAGGCTTCGAAATGACCCAAGGGTAATTGTAAAGGAGAGGATTAACTGCAGGTATCTGAAGAAAGATGATATTGATGACCACATTGATATCGCAGTAATCGATGTATCTTTCATATCCCTGATTAAAATATCAAAGGCGGTAGTAGATATATTGAGTGATAGCGGGCGTATAATAGCATTGATTAAACCACAATTTGAAGTTGGTAAAGGTGAGGTGGGGAAGGGGGGTATAGTCACTGACACTGCAAAACATGAGAAAGTGGTAAATAAAATAAAGGAAGAACTTCTCACATGCGGATGTCATGTTATTGGTGTTATACCATCTCCGATTACCGGGGCAGACGGGAACAGGGAATTTCTTGTTTATGCATTA